>MRWG01000908.1_pt1 | contig 23455 bp, 24 predicted proteins | sample 1013341 | NCBI WGS metagenome assembly MRWG01 (sample SAMN06117577, study PRJNA244670) | biofilm metagenome | biome: Water; feature: Cathode Biofilm; material: Biofilm; isolation source: microbial consortium enriched at the cathode of a solar microbial fuel cell | place: USA: District of Columbia ... | reverse complement strand
CAAGGCGCTGGAATTCATCGCGTCGGGCCATCTTTCGGGCACGGTTGTCACCGTGGTGGCCGATGGCGGCGAGAAATATCTTGGCTCCATCTTCGATGATGACTGGATGCTCAAACGCAACCTGCTCGACCCCGCGATTGGCGAGCAGCTCGAATTCTGGCTCTCCGGCATGGCGTGCGCGGCATGAAGGTCACGATCTGCGGCGCGGGCCGCACCGGACATCTCAACGCAGTGCTTTTCAGGCAGCAGCCGAATGTCAGCGTTTCCGTCTTCACCCGGAACGCCGAACTGGCTGAACTTTGGGCCTCTGGCGAGAGCCAGTGGGAGGCGCACACCGCTGACGGCGGTGTGCTCTCGGCGCGGCCAGACTATGTGGGCGTGGATGCCGAACGGGCGCTCTCGCAGACGGATCTCGTCGTGGTGACCCAGCCAGCACAGGTGCGCGCCGGGCTTCTTGAACAGCTTGCGCCACACCTTCCGCAGGAGAGGCGCGTCTTTCTCGGCGCGATTCCCGGCTTTTGCGGGTTCGACTGGCTGGCCGCCGAGGTTCTTGCTGGACACGACAATGTCGTGATCTGGGGCATGAAGGATGTGCCCCACACGGCGTTCGACCTGACGCCCGGAAAGCGCGTGCGCATGGGCGGTGCAAAGGCGCAGCTTTATGCAGCGCTTCACCGCCGCGAGGATGACGCCCACGGTGCGGAACTGGCTGGCCTGCTTGCCAGGCTGTTTGCGGCCCCGGTGACGATGCTGCGCGACTATCTGGAAATCACGCTCACCCCCGGCAATGCGCTTATGCACCCGGCCGTGCTCTATGGCCTGATCGGCCCGGACGGGCCATGGCAGGGCAGAGCGTTCGACGCACCCGTCTGCTGGTGGAGCGATTGTCCGCAAAAGGGCGCAGATCTTCTTGAGGCGTGTGATGCGGAAAATCAGGCGATCCGCCATGCGGCAGAGGCGAAACTCGGCATCGATCTCAGCAGCGTGAAGCCGCTCCGGCAGGAATTGATCGAAGCCTATGGCGACCAGATCGGGGATGCCCGAAGCCTCTATTCGCTCCTGCGCACGAACCGCGCCTATGCCGGTATCAAAGCCCCCATGACGCCTGATCCGCAGGGGCGGGGGCTGGTGATCGACCGCGAAAGCCGCGCCTTTCACGAGGACATCGGTTTCGGGCAGGCCCTGCTGGTGGAGATGGCGAAACGGCTCGGCGTGGCGGTTCCCAACATCGCGAAAACCTATCGCTGGGCCTGTGATTATCACGGCGGGTTGGTCGAAACCGCGCCGGCCTATGTGCCCCGCAACTGGCCGGAGGCTGCGTGATGGATGACATTCGCCTTTACACCGCCGCCAGTCTCGATGAAGCGCCTTTGCGGGAAAACGCAGTGCAGAACGCACTGCGAAGGCTCATCCGCTGCCTGTTCGCCGAAGGCCTGCTCGATCCGGCGGCCCTGCAATGGGCCGGGGACAGAAATGAGGCGGAGCTTCCGCTCTGGCCATCGCGCCGGGTTCTCCATTTCGCTGATCTGCGTCGTGCGCCCGCCGGCACACTGCGCAATTTCGGACCGATGGAGCTTGTGGATGCGGCAGGCGTTCGCGCCCGCATCGAGCATCCCGTCACGCTGGTGCGGGCGATTGCCCCGAGCCTTGCCATGTCGCCCGCGGCCAATGGCATCACACATCTCCTGCGCGACATCGAAAACAGCATGGCAAACGACATTCTGGCGCGTCGCTACCGCGCGGATTGGAGCGCGGGGCTGCGACGCCGGATCGACGATGCGAAGGCCCCCGGCCTCCTTGCCTATCTGCAGGAGACCCTGCCGCCCCATCTGGCGGCGATGTTCCTCGATCAATGGGGTGCGCTTGAAGGGCACCCCTTCTATCCAACGTGGAAGGCGCGCCCGGGCCTCTCGGCAGAAGACGTGGAAGCGTTCTCGCCCGAGTTCGGCGCGCGGGTGCCGGTGCGTATTGCCGCGCTGCGCAGGGACTGGGCCCATGTCGAGAGAATGCCTCATGTGGCCGATTATTCCGACTGGTTCGCGCAGAATTTCCCCGATTGCTGGCGGGACTGGTCGCACCGGTTGGAGGCGTGCGGCCAGGTGGTAACGGAGTGGATACCGCTGCCGATCCATGCCTGGCATCTGACGCATTTCGTGCGCCACGAATTTGCAGACGAGATCGCCCGTGGCGTGCTCGACCCGGAAGGCCCCGACTTGGTGACGCTGCCTTCCATGTCGTTCCGCACCATGCTGCCGGAGACGCAAACCCCGCGCCCCTTCATCAAATTGCCGGTCGCGATCTGGATGACCAGCGAGCAGCGCACCCTGCAGGCCAAGTCCATCCATATGGGGCCGCGCCTCAGCACGATGATCCGCGATATCCTGATGCGCGAAGGGGAGGCGCTAACCGACAGGCTCGACATTTTCACCGAGGAGCTGGGCGCGATCCTCCGCGATCCCGAAACGGGCGATGAGCATCCCGGCCGCTTTCTCTCGGTTGTCTATCGCAACACCGATGTGCTGAAGCTTGCCGACGGTCAGATCGCGGTCGCCGTTGCCGCCCTTCTTGCCGAAAGCCCGCTCGATGGCCGGCCTCTCATCTGCGAGCTGATCGCCCGGGGAGACGAGGGCGGCGAGGGCGATGCGGCGGTGGAAGCCTTCTTCCGCTCCTATGCACGCACCATCATCGAGCCCGTGCTCACCATGTATCTGCTCTATGGCATCGCCTTCGAGGCGCATCAGCAGAACAGCACCATCCTGTTCGATGCGGCGGGCAGACCACGAAAACTGCTGATCCGCGATTTCGGTGATGGCCGCAGCTTCGCACCGCTTTTCGAGGAACGTGGCTTCCGGCTGAAACCCTTTGTGCGGGAGGGCATTCTGCCCACCACGTTCGACGAGGATATCGGCCCGGTGCGGTCCTTCCTCATCGATGCCTGCTTCGTCTGCCATCTGCACGAGATCGCGCTCACCCTCACCGATCACTATGAGCGCGGCGGCACAGGCCTGTGGCGCATTCTCAGAGAAGAAGCGGAAAGCGTTTTCGACGCGCTGCGCCCGCGCATGCTGAGCGACGCCTTCTGGCAGCGGGAGCGTGCGGCGTTCCTTGAAGAGCCCTGGCCGACGCGCTCCGTTCTGCGCATGCATCTGGAGCGATACCGCGACTACCGCGCCGAGCACACGCTGCCCAACCCGCTGGCGGAGGCGCAATGACGCTCACGGCAACGGTCATTCGCGGCTTCGGGCCGGTCTTTGTTCTGCTCTTTGCGCTGCAATTCGTTTCCATGGGCGCGATGGAGATGAGCGGGCCGTTCTGGCCGCTGCACATCGAGGCGCTGAGCGCTTCTGAAAACGCCTTCGCCCTTGCCGGCATCGGCGTCTACGTGCTCCCCATGCTCGGCATGTCGCTGACCAGCGCTTTCTGGGGGCGGATGGGAGACCGCTACGGCAACCGGCTGATGATGGTGCGCGCGCTTGCGGGGCTGGCCGTCACGCAATTGCTGGTGGCCTTCGCAACCGATGTGTGGACCATCATGGCCCTGCGTTTTCTGCAGGGGGGATGCGCGGGCTATATCGCCCCGGCGCAGGCATATGGGGTTCAGGTCACCGGGGGCAGGGACCGCACAAGCCTGTTCGCCTGGCTCCAGGTGGCCACCAATGTGGGCTCGCTCGGCGGCGCGTTTCTGGGCGGGCTGATCCTCGATGCCTATCCCTTCGCCGTGATCAACCTCACCGCTGGCGCGGTCTGCGCCCTCTGCGCCCTTGTCGCTTGGCTAAGCCTGCCGACACCGCAGGGCGAAGCGCCCGCCGTGGGCGCGGGCAGGGTGCAGGCGCGGCCGGCCGAAGCGCCTGTCACCGCGCTCTTTGTTTTGATGAGCACGCTCATTGCCAGCCGCATGGTGCTTCAGGTTCCGTTTGCGCTTTACATGACGCAGGTCTTCGGCGCGGCCCACTGGGTTGCCGGCTTCAGCTACGGCCTGCTCGCGCTCGGTTTCGTGCTTGCCGCGCCGCTGTGGGCGCGGTTCCTCGAAGAGCGGCCCAACGCCTTTGTGCTGGGCTGGAGCGTGCTGATCTCGACCGCGTGCCTGCTCGTCACGCATCTCGCCGGGGCCACCAGCTCCGTTGCGACATTCACCATGCTCTATTTCCTCTGGGGTGTGCTTCTGGGCGGCACCACGCCCGTTCTGCTCTCGCTTGTCTCGGCAGCCACGCCGGGCGACCGGCAGGGGCGGGCGCTTGGCCTCGCGCAAAGCTGGCAGCAGGGCGCATCCGTGATCGGCATCACCGCCGGCGTCATCGCAACGCGGCTCTTGGGACTGGAAGCCGCGTTCCCACTCGTCTCATCCCTCTACGCCCTCTCCACCTGCATCGCGCTCGGCACATGGCTGAGGGAGCGACACTCAAACAAACAGGAGATTTCAAATGACTGAAAGACGAACCCTGCTTGGCTCCATCGCCATGGCAGTTCTGCTGACCCTGACCGTGCCATCAGGGTTGGCTCTTGCCAAAGACAAGCCGGCGGCTCAGGCGCAGGCACCGCTTGTCGTGACCGATATTGCAGGCCGCGAGGTCACCGTTCAGGCCCCCGTTCAGCGGATCTTGCTGGGCGAGGGCAGACAGCTTTACCTCATTGCATCGCTCGCCCCGGAAAACCCGCTTTCGCGCATCGTTGCCTGGCGCAACGACTTGATCGAGGCGGACCCCGCCACCTATGCGCAGTATCTGATGGCGTTTCCCGAGCTTGCGGACCTCACCACGTTCAAGGGGCAGGAAGACAGTCTGATCGATATCGAGTCGGCCATCATCCAGAAGCCCGATGTGGTTCTGCTCAACCTCGAGGCCATGCGCGCCAATGAGGACGCCGAATATGTCGAGAAGCTCGCCGCGCTCGATATTCCGGTCCTCTATGTGGACTTCCGGCACATGCCGCTCGAAAACACCGATCCGACGATCCGCCTTCTCGGCAAGATCATGGGCCGTGAGGACAGGGCCGAGGAAATCGTCGCCTTTCGGCGCAAGGCAATGGCCGAGGTGACCGATGTCATCGCCGCGCAGAAGCCTGAACGACCGAACGTGTTCATCGAGCGCATCGGCGGTTATTCGGAGGAATGCTGCCTCACATTCGGGCCGGAGAATTTTGGCAAATATGTCGAGCTCGCCGGCGGCCACAATATCGGCAGCGATTTCCTGCCTGCGACCTTCGGCCAGCTCAACCCGGAGCAGGTGATCGTCTCCAATCCGGAGCATGTGGTCGTTACCAGCGCGGACTGGGAAGCCTATGTTCCAGGCGGACGCTGGATACCGGTCGGTCCGGGCGAGGACACCGAAAACGCGCGCGAAAAGCTGGACTGGTACACGACGCGCAATGCCTATGCCGGCACCGAGGCGCAGGAAAAGCAGAATTTCCACGGCATCTGGCACCAGTTCTACAACAGCCCCTATGATTTCGTGGCCGTGCAGCAGATGGCGAAATGGTTCCATCCCGAGCTCTTTGCCGATCTGGACCCGGACGAGACATTTGCGGACTATCACCGCCGCTTCCTGCCCGTGGACTATCTGCCGGGCTACGCCGTGAGCCTGTCCGACAATCCGTCATGACCGGCATTCGCAGTGAAACAGCGCCCCTTTCGGGGCGCACCTCCTATCAGGCGCTGACCCTGCGGCGAAAGCTCGTTCTCGCCGCTCTCTCCATCGCTCTCGTTCTGGCGCTGATCGGCGACATCGCCACAGGGCCGGCAAGCTATGGCCTTTGGGATGTGGCGCGCACGCTGATCGCGCCGGCCGAGGCCGATGCGCAGATGCGGGTCATCGTCTGGTCCATCCGCACGCCGGCCGCCTTAATGGCCATCGTCGTGGGCATGGCGCTCGCCATTGGCGGGGCGCAGATGCAGACCATTTTGAACAACCCGCTGGCGAGCCCCTTCACGCTGGGCATTTCAGCCGGCGCGAGCTTCGGCGCGGCGCTGGCCATCGCCTTCGGTGTCGCCCTCATTCCGGCAGCGGGCGAATATGTGGTTGCGGTCAACGCTTTCGTGGTCGCCATGGCGACGGCCTGCCTCATCCACATGGCGAGCATCAGGCGCGGGGCGTCCATCCAGACCATCGTTCTGTTCGGCATCGCGCTTGTCTTCAGCTTCAACACCGCGCTCGCCATCACCCAGTATTTCGCCAATCAGGAGGCGGTTGCTGCCATCGTGTTCTGGACCATGGGGAGCCTCGCCAAGGCCACATGGCCAAAATTCTTCATGACCGCGTTTGCCGTGGCCATCACGCTGCCGATCTTCCTGCGCCGCCGCTGGCAGCTTTCCGCGCTGCGGCTGGGCGAGGCGAGGGCGGCCAGCTTCGGCATACCGGTGCGCCGCCTGCGGCTTGAAACGCTGATCCTCGTATCGCTCCTTTCGGCCATTCCGGTGGCCTTTGTGGGCACGATCGGCTTCGTGGGGCTCGTTGGCCCGCATATCGCGCGCATGATGGTGGGCGAGGACCAGCGTTTTCTCCTGCCGGCAAGCGCGTTGACCGGCGCGCTGATCATGTCGCTGAGTTCGATCCTGGCAAAGGTCGCCGTGCCCGGCGTCGTGCTGCCCATCGGTATCGTGACCGCGGCCGTCGGCCTGCCGGTCTTCCTCTATCTGATCCTCAAGAACGGGAGAGAGATATGGTAGTTTTGAGCACGGATCGCCTGGGTGTTCGCTTCGGGTCGCGCGATGTGCTGCGCGACATCACGCTGCCGCCCTGCGACGGCGGCAAGGTGGTTGCCATTGTCGGCCCCAACGCGGCGGGCAAGTCGACCCTCTTCCGCCGCATCGCCGCCCTTCTGCCGGGGCCGGGTTCCTTTAGCATCAGAAATGTGCGCGATCCCGCCCGGGCCATCGCCTACATGCCGCAGGACCAGAGCGGCAGTGCGGTTCTGACCGTCTTCGAGGCCGTTCTTCTGGCCCGCAAGCAGGTGAGCGGCTGGCGGCTGCGAAACGGTGACCTGATGGCGGTCGACCAGACGCTTCAAACGCTTGGCATCGACCATCTCGCCGACGAGGTGTTGTCGGAACTGAGTGGCGGGCAGCGCCAGCTTGTCGGGCTTGCCCAGTGCCTCGTGCGCGATCCGCAGGTGTTGCTTCTGGACGAGCCGACCAGCGCGCTCGACATGAACCGCCAGCTGGAAGCCCTGAGCTGTGTGCGCGGGCTGGCGCGCGAAAAGGACATGCTCGTCCTGATAGCGCTGCACGACCTCAACCTGGCGCTGAAATTCGCCGACGAGGTGGCGATTCTGTCAAACGGAACGCTTCATGCTTTTGGGCCGGCGGCCAATGTGCTGACCCCCGACAACCTCGCCACCAGCTTCCGCGTGCGCGCCCGCGTCGAGCCCTGCTCACGGGGCGAACCGCATCTCATCGTGGATGAGGCGATCTGAGGGAGCCATTCGACGTTCAGTCTTGCGCGACCCGCCCGGAAATGCTTCGAACCGGCTGCAATCTATAACTGTTGTGGCTGAGTGCATCATGGCTTGCCTGATCGGCGCCTGCGCACATCTCGGCCGATTTCGGGAGCGGCAACATGCAGGACCCATTCAGGCGCGCCACGCTGGGGGCGGGCGTCTTCTACCGCGATCCGACCGCCGCGCTGGACTGGCTCGAACGGGCATTCGGTTTTGAGCGTCATACCGTGGTGCGGGACAGGGACGGTGAACTCGTTCACTCCGAAATGCGCATCGGGGATGCCTGCATCATCGTCGATTCCGAATGGTCTTCCCATGTCGCCAGCCCGGCCTCGGTGGGTGCGAAGAACACGCAGGCTCTCTACATCAAGCTCAAGGGCGGGCTCGACGATCATTGCGAGCACGCCCGACAGGCCGGCGCAGAGATTTTGCAGGAGCCGGAAGACCAGATCTACGGCGACCGCACCTACCGCGCACGCGATCCCGAGGGACATGTCTGGACATTCATCCAGCCTGTCCGATCCGTTTCGCGCGAGGAGGTTCAGAACCTGACAGGCTGGTCCATTGAGGGCTGGCACGGGGAGTAGGTGTGTGATGGGAGTAGTGAAGCCAGAGCGATGGCGGAGAGTGAAACGCCGGCGGCTGCATGCTTGTTACGGAGTTGTATAGTTCGTCCCTGAGGAACCGGAAGTCTGTCATGAGCCGGAGAACTCCACGCTAGCATGGTTCCTTACGCGAATTGGCTCGCCGAAAACCAACGTTCCAGCGCCTGCCTGCATCCTCTTGAAATCGATGGTGAGACGGAGCCGCTTGTTTGAAGATTGCAACAAGTGTAGCCTTTTAGGGTGCCAATGGGTGGATTTTTGTGAGGTACACGATGGTTCGGAATATGCTTGTCGTTGCAGTAGCCGCCATTGCCTTGGCTGGCTGCACCACCACAGAGCGGGACGTTGGCGTGGGGGCCACAGCAGGTGCTGTTGTCGGCGGATTGGCCGATGGTGGTCGAGGAGCGCTTATTGGCGCCGGCGCAGGGGCGCTGGGCGGCCTTCTCGTTCGAAACCTTCGCAACGGATATTGCGAGTATCGCGGTCGCGACGGTCGGATCTACAGGGCCCGGTGCCGTAAGTAGTTCCCGATCCGATTTTACAGGATTTCGACAAGGCGGAATTGGACGTCCGGCAGGAGTTTCTGTCGGACGCGCCGCAATCCCTGAGGCATTGACAATCGTTCGTGCCCAGGGAGCTGAATTGCTCGGCCAGGTGACGCTTTCGCGGGGCCTTAGACAGTTCTGGATTGACGCACTTCATTTTCGTGCTCTTCTGTGGCGACGTTCGGCGTTGCCGTTTTCTCACCGCAGACTGATCCCTGCTGGCTTCGCACCATTTCTTCTATCCATAGTCCTCTGGCTTTTACTTTGACAGCCTGATCGTCTCCTTCTGGAGAAGGACAGGTGGCGGCTCCATCTCTGTCATCCCATGAGCACTGGTGGCTGCCCGAAAGCTGGCGTTCCGAGCGTAGACGGCAACCGGAGAACCCCATTCCTTGTCGTAATAGTCGAGGAACTCCGGCGCCGCACCTGACCAGCTACAGCGTGGTTCACCATCGGCTCATGTGAAGAGCTTTGGCATCGTTCAGGCTTTCAAGAAGTCAAGCGCGGGTGTTGTCTTCTTGACGTCGACTTCGGTGATCTCGGCAATGACGACATTGTGCTCTACGAACGGATCGGTATTGATACGCCTCTCGATCTCTTCGCGGCTTTCTCCTGTCGCCAGAATCGCGCCGCCGCCTTCCGGTGTCAGAGAGCCCACACATTGAAAGATCCCGTCGCCGAAACCCTGAGCGATCCATTCGTTGTGGGCCGACATGAAATCCGAGGCGGCTGATTTGTTTTCGGAGAAGCGGAGATAGATGATGAACACTGTTGTCTCGTCTTTCGTTGAGGTTTGAACGGGAAGTCGGTCAAGCCACGCCTCCAGCGCGGAGACTTCCGCCCTGAGGAATGCCTCATCCTTGAGGGCGGAGACCATCACTGCGATGCCTTGCGAGCGGGCGAGAACATGCAACGCCAGAGCATCGGCATCATCCTTATGCCCGAGCGCCCTGAACTGATCCGCAAGCCAGTCGCGAAACAGGCCGAAAATCTCTGCGGCGCGCGATTCTGCGATGTGATCCAGCTTGGCCAACTCGGTCGTTAGCGTCCCGACCGGGCATCCGAATGCCATGATCTTGGTCCGATTGGTGATGAGGATACGGATGAAAGACCGTATTCGGTCTTTCGGTGCGGCGTCCGTTTCCCAGGCCTCGAGCAGTGTCTGTGTTGCTGCCAGGCGACGGTCAATGACCGCGTCGAGAATATCGTCCTTGGACTTGAAGTGGTGGTAGAAATTGCCGCGGGAGATGCCGACCGCTCCCGCAATGTCCGCAAAGGATGTCGCCTCGAAACCTGCCTCGTAGAAGAGGGCATCGGCCTTTTCTTCGATACGTTTGCGAGTGGCTGATCGTGACATGGAGGCCCCTGAAGAGTCGCTGTAGTCGAGATTAGGACGAGCGTCCTAATCTGTCAAACGCGAACTCCGAAAGCGGCCGTCGTGCATCGCGCAGCATTCGGTAGCATGGGCTCAGAGCGGTCGCCGGGGCCGTACACCAGCAATCCGAATGACTGCTGTCAAAATGGCGGGTTGGAGCCCGGAGTGCGTGATGCTGCGCAGCCGCTGAATGTCGGCTTTCTTCAAGACCGCCGTCCCATCGCGGCCTATCGTTGTGGTCGCATTGTTGGAGACACCTCACATGATCTTTCGCTACACGATTCTCTACGTGGATGACGTCTCGTCGTCGCTCGACTTCTTCGTAAAGGCTTTTGGGTTCGAACGCGGCTTCCTTCACGAAAGCGGCGATTACGGCGAGCTGGTAACAGGGGAAACCAAACTGGCTTTCTCCTCAAGAACCCTCATGCGTCAGTTGGACAAGGACCCGGCGCTGCCGAGACCGGACGCCCCGACGTTCGAGATCGCATTCGAGACGGAGGATGTGGCTGGCACCCTGCAAAGGGCGCTCGACGCGGGGGCCACGCTCATTCAGGACGCGCGCGATGAACCATGGGGGCAGACAACGTCATACGTGGCGGACCCGAATGGGTATCTGATCGAAATCTGCACAGCAGTACAGTTGCCGGGTTGAGGCCATGATGGAGGAGTCAGAGAAAGCTAAAATTGTCGCTGAGTTGAAAGCTGTTGTCGCAACGGTCGAGCCGGAGGCGGCCTTTATCGCGAAATATGGGGGAACCATGGTCGAGAGCGTTCCCGGGCAGCCCAAATCGCAGTTCTGCGGGATTTTCGCCTACAAGGACCACGTTTCCCTAGAGTTCACCAACGGCGCGCAGCTGGCTGATCCGGAAAAGGTGCTAGAAGGCAGCGGAAAGCACCGGCGTCACATCAAGCTCGCCAGCCTCGCCGACATCGTGGACAAGCGATGCGGGGATTTCCTACGTCAGGCCCGCGATCTCCAAGCCGATCTCCAATGACCAGTTGCCAAGCCCGGGTTGCGCCAGATCGGCAATCGCAGCAGGGTTCCGGCGGAGTTGGACGGGCGTCCAGCCGAACCACCGCACGAACTCTCGCGTCATGTGGGCCTGGTCGCTATAGCCGTAATGCGCCGCGATCTCGGCAAGCGGAACGCGACATGGTAGGGCCTGAACCGCCCGCCGGGCCCGACCCAGCTGACGCCAGAAGGCCGGAGTTGGAAGCGAAAGGTGCCTGAACCGACGTTGCAGGGTTCTTTCCGACACGCCCTGTTGCCGGGCCAGGCGATGAACGCTGTTGCCCGGCAAGCAAAGGGCATCGATGATTTCCGAAATCTCTTGGTCATGCCGCGTGAGGGCTTCGATCTCTGTATCAAGGTTCGACACGTCACGGTCCGCGATCTCGAATTCGGCAAGGTCTAGCGTGGTGCCAGGCCGCAGCCGATATCCAGTCAGGCAGGTTCCTGCGTCGAGCCTGACCAACCTTGGCGCGAAGTCCCAGTCAGTGACTTGAAGAACCTCGCTTCCCGCCCTGCCGCAGGACAAGACAAGCAGATCGACACAACCATCTGGAAGAACCACCGAGACTTCGTTGGCCCCGACTGCGTAGGTCCAGCGATGAACGCAGGGGGAGGTAGCTTGGGTCAATGCGGGCATGACAGTCAAAGTAAACGAATAGCTGCCGTTGATCCAGAGCGAAGCAACGGCTGGTTCGTCCGCATGACAGTCATTGGGGGCTGCTGGCAGGTGGCTTTGTCACGAATGCCCGCTATTTGACCTCGCGGAAAATCGTTGAACGATGCCGGTCGAGTTTCGCGGCGTTGTGGTCAACGCTAATGCCGGCTATCCGCCAGCGGGCAATCTTGCGGCGTTCATCCACGCCAATCTGTGAGTAGGTGCGTTTCATGGGGTGTTCCTTGCGAGAGATAAGTCGTTGTTATCTCTCGCAAGTCGCACTTCAAGATAGAACGCACCGCTGCTATATCAAATGATCGCATAACATACATTATGGAACCAATCTAGCCATCCGAGCGCTCCGGCGGTGCGATGAGTGAACCGGCGGTGTAGACGAGGATCGAAAGTCCCACCGCGCCCAGCGCCGCGATGCCGAGGAAGATGATGACGTCAATCGGCCCGCCGAGATCCGACAGGCTGGATTTCGTCACCCACAGCACCAGCGCCACCGCCGCCACCGCGCCGAACGGCATGGAAAGCTGCGCCCACAGGAACTTCTTCATGGAAACCGAGCGGTCGCGGATCAGCACATAGATATAGGCCAGCGTGATCACCACGGCCGCCACAACCAGAAACCAGAACAGACCGCGTCCGAACATTTCTTCGAACACCGCGATCATCGTGCCAAATGTAAGGTCTTTCATGATCCTGTCCTCTCAGGCTTCGCCGCGCAGCATCGCGTTGTAGGTCGGCTTGAGCGCCAGCTCCTTCATCAGCCAGCTGATCCATAATTCTTCCAGCGGCGCGATGATGCCCGGGAAGGATGGAACGAGATTGTTCTGATAGTCGAACTCGACCAGCATCGCCCGGCCCACGCGGGTAATCATCGGGCATGAGGTGTAGCCATTGTAGCTTGCCGTGCCTTCGTTCCCCGCAATGGCCGCGACCAGATGGTCCTCGACCACCGGCACCTGCCATTTCACGCTGGCTGCGGTCTTTCCCTTGGGCACGCCGGCCACATCGCCCAGCGCGAAAACATCGGGATAGCGCAGGTGGCGCAGCGTCTGCATGTCCACCTCGACCCAGCCCTGATCGGTCCATTTGTCCGCCCAGGAAAGGCCCGACTGGCGCACCACATCGGGCGCGCGCTGCGGCGGGATCACGTGGAGATAGTCGTAACCAAGCTCCTTCTCGCCCTCCGGCGTGTCGAAGGTGGCGATCCGGCGGCCGGCGTCCACACGCTTCAGCACATGCGAGAGCGCCGGCGCGATGCCGCGATCCTGAAACAGCATGCGCACCTTCTCGGCCACGATGGGCACACCGAATAGCGCCTGCGAATTGTTGGCGTAGATGATCTCCGTCTTGCCGGCATTGCCGTTGGTTCTGGCAATGTCGTCGATGAGGAAGGTGTGCTTGAGCGGCGCGCCCGCGCATTTCATTTCGGTGGCGGGCCGTGTGAACACCCCGACACCGCCCTCCTCGGTGAATTTCGAGGCCGCAGCCCAGGTCCGCGCGGCATGGTCCGGTCCCGCATAAAGCGCGCCGATGCCGTTTTCGCCGACCATGTCGAGCGAGAACCCCTCGATGGCGTCGTGATCCAGAACCAGGCCCGGTGCCACAACGAGGAAATCATAGCGGACCGTCTGGCCGCCGCTGGTCGTGACCGTGCGGGCTTCCGGGTCGATTTCCGTGGCGGCCTCGGCAATCCAGTCGATGCCGTCCGGCAGCCAGTGCGCCGTCGAGGAGACGACGTAATCTGCCGGTTTCAGCCCGGCTGCAACGAGGGAGAGCCCCGGCTGATAAAGATGCCGCTCGCTTGGATCGACGATGGTGATCTTCGCGCCATCAAGCCTGCGCACCAGGCGGTTGGCGAGCGATGTGCCGGCGGCCCCTGCCCCGATGATCACGATGGAAGCGGATGTTTTCACGGTCTGGGCCGGCGCGGTGTGGGTGGATGCGCCAAGAAGGGCGCCGGCGGCGGAAAGAGTGATGAACTGGCGTCTGTTCAAGGTCAGAGCCTCCCTGCTTGTCGTGGCCTGCGGGATACTTCATCCGGAGCCACATTCATTACGATGGATAAGACAATAGACGGCTATTTTCCTTGATTAAGATCAAGCGGGGTGATGCAATACTGTCGACGCGCAGATCTCGCATCCTGTCGACAGGAATGGAATGCCCTTGATCTGCATCAACGACTTTCAGTCGGTTTCGGCTGAAGGTAAGAGGCAATGGCAGCAGCAGGAAACAGGCTCGATGATCATTCGCTCCCTGACAGAAGAAGAATGCGTCGCGGTGCTGGATCGCAACCGGCTTGGCCGGCTTGCCTGCGCCCGGGATGGCGAGCCCTATCTGGCGACGATCCACTATGTGCATGCGCAGGGCAGCCTTTATGCCTTCTCGCTTCCCGGTCGCAAGATCGATTTCATGCGCGCCAATCCGCGTGTTTCGATGCTGATTGAGGAGAAGGACGAGAAGGGCTGGCGCAGCGTGGTCGTCAATGGCCGTTTCGAGGAACTGCCAAACGAGATCGGCCACAAGAAGCAGCGTGAGCAGGCGTGGCAATTGCTGAGCCAGCACGAAAACTGGTGGCTGCCTGGCGGCCTGAAGCCGGTTCTTCCCGTCACGACGAAACAGCCGCACCTGTTCTTCCGCATTGCGGTCGAGGAAATGTCGGGCCGGCTGGCCGACCGTGAGGCGGAATAGAGCCATGGCGCAGCCTTCCGCCTTGATCCAGAACAAGGCGGATGGGCCGGACAGGGACCATACTTGATTGCATTCAACGGTTTTGGGAGAGCGACGATGTTTTACAAGACAATACTCTGTGTGATCTCTGCCAGTCAGGGCGACAATGACCTGAAGCAGGCGCTGACGCTTTGCGAGCAGAACGAGTCTCATCTGGCCGTTCAGGTGCTCGGCATCGCCGCTCCACCGCCGGTTGGCACCTATGCCGCCACCGTTTCGGAAACCTGGGCCGTCGAGCGCCAGGCTGATATCGAGCGCCTCAGCCAGCGGGTGAAAGAGGTCAATGATATCATCGCCAGGGCGCAGGTTTCGGCGGATGTCGACAGTGTTTTCGTGGAGCGGACCGTGGTGGACGATGTGGTCGGCCGCCGGGCGCGCTATGCGGATCTCGCCGTCATTGGAGCGGATCTCAGAAACAACGAGGATCTGCGCGGCCCGGTGCTGAACGGCCTGTTCTTCCATGCCCAGATTCCCGCCATGATCTTCCCGGACGACAGGCCCATGGCGCTTGTCGCGAGCAACATCATGATTGCCTGGGATTGCCGTCTGGAGGCGTCGCGGGCCGTGCATGAGGCAAGGCCCCTGCTCGCGGCTGCCGGCAATGTCCATGTGGTGATGATCGACCCCGAGGCCGGCGAGCGCGCGGATGGCGAAGAACCGGGCGCGGATCTTGCGACTTATCTGGCCCGCCTGGGTGCGAAAGTGACCGTGGAGCGCGTCACCAGTTCCGGCCGCAGCGTCGCCGAAACGCTTCAGCGGCGCGCGCAGGACATGCAGGCCGATCTTGTGGTCATGGGCGCTTACGGGCATTCGCGGCTGCGCGAACGCATTTTCGGCGGCGTCACGCGGTCGATGATCGAAGAACCGGCAGTGCCGGTCTTCATGGCGCGCTGAATGGGGGCACGCTGAACGAGAGGCGCGCCAAACCGACGAAAGGGAAACGTCTGCAATGTCGATCACACCCGAACAGTGCCGCGCGGCGCGGGCCATGACCCGCGTTTCCAGAGAGGTGCTGGCCAATGCCGCGAATGTGCCGATCTTCGTGATCGAGCAATATGAGCAGATGCTGTCGGAACCGGATGATGCGCAGCTTGAAAGCATCGAGACGGCGCTTGAGACGCTTGGCGCGGAGTTCATCGATGAAGACAGATATGGCGGCGCAGGTGTGCGCCTTCGGTTCGATGCGACCCTTTCCAGAAGCATGTCCGACTGGGAGAGCGAAGGCGGCCGCGCCGCCGATAATGATGTGCCCTGAGGGTCTTCTTCAGGAGAGAACGCCCTGCTCGCGCAGCATACCGATCTCGGCGCGGATCGTGTCGATGAAGGCGTTCTCGATGCGGCTCAGCGGGCGGTCTTCGTGATGGAAGATCGCCATTTCCCATGGGATGGAGGGCTTTAGCGGCCGCTCGATCACATCGTCGCCCGAAGGCAGAAGACTGCTGAACGGATCGACGATGGCAATGCCGACGCCACGCCGCACGAGGCCGTGCACCGCGCGCAGGGTGCGCGCCTCCGCCGCGATCTGGCGCTGCGCGCCGGCGGTCTGCATCATGTAGTCGACGCGGGTGCGCAGCGGGCTGCCGATGGCCAGCTCCACAAACACTTCGCGCCGCAAATCTTCAATCTGCACCACATCCCTGCCCGCCAGCCTGTGCCCTTTCGGGATCAGGCAGCGTGCCTCGCAGGCCCCCAGGTTAATCAGGCTCGCGCCATAGGGGCTCGCATCCAGCGTGATACCGACGCCCAGATCGCAGCTTCCCTCGTTGAACATGCGCAGAAGCTCTTCAAGGCCCGTATCGACGATCTTCACCGCCACGTCCGGGTGCGTCTGCTTGAAGCGCGCCACCACATCCAGCAGGAACGTGTCCACATAGATCGGCTGTGCAGCCACCACGATGCGCCCCACCTGCCGGTTGGCGATGGCGCGCGCTTCGCGCTCAAGCTCCTGAAACGCGGTCAGTGAACGCGAGACATTGGTGTGGAACAGGATCGCCTCATGCGTCGGCATGAGCTGGTTGCGTTTGCGCACGAACAGGGGGAAGCCAATCGTCTCTTCCAGCTGGCCGAGAAGGCGGCTCACCATGGGCTGGCTGATCTTCAGCGCCGCTGCCGCGCGCGTTGCGGAACCATGGCTCATGAAGGCGTCGAACGCCTCGAGCTGCTTCAGGTTCATCTGCGCATCCTCAATAGTCACTATTAATAATAGTAATACTAACAGGCATAATTTGCGAAATAAAGCATACTGTGCAAAAAAAGCGTGCGCTCGGTCCATCCGGGCGAATGGCTTCACTCTCCCAGGGAGGACCCTGCATGAAATCTGTACTGAAAAACATTGTGGCTGCTGCCGCTCTCGTTCTCGCAGCCGGCACGGCGCACGCGGGCGATTATCCGGAAAAGGCCGTGACCATCGTTGCGCCTTATGGCGCAGGCGGCGCTTCGGACATGGCGGCGCGCGCATTGGCCGAGACCGCCCGTGACTATCTCGGCGACCAGCCGGTTGTCGTGGTCAACAAGCCGGGCAATGGCGGCATGATCGGCGCTCGTTTCGTTTCCGAGATCGAGCCGGACGGTTACACGCTTCTTCTCGCCCGCGTCGGCATGGCGCTCTACCCGGCGGTTCAGGAAAGCTCCCCGGTCGGCTGGGATGGCTACACCTTCCTCGGTTCGCTCGAAGCAACCCCGATGATCCTCGCCGTGGCGGAAAACTCCCCCTACAAGTCGGCGGAAGAGCTCATCGCGGCGATGAAGGCCGAGCCGGGCGCCCTCACCTATGGCGCATCCGGCGCGACCGCCATTGACGGCTTCACCGTTCAGGCGCTGCTGGCCGACAATGAACTCGACCCGCTGACGGCAGCGACCCTCGTGCCCTACAAGGGCGGCGGCGCTCTCGCGACCGCGCTTCTGGGCGGCCATGTGGATTTCCTCGCCATCGCGGCCGGTTCGCTGATGCCGCACATCGAGTCCGGCAAGATGCGCGCTCTGATGGTCTACGCACCGTCGCGCATGGACACGCTGCCCGACGTCCCGACCGCAGCCGAGCTCGGCTTCGACAAGGCTGGCCAGATCACCGGCTGGAGCGCACTCTACGGCCCGAAGGATCTGCCGGAAGAGGTCGTGACCCGCTGGCAGGAAACCCTCAACAAGGTTGCCGAGGACGAGACCTGGCTTGAGCTGGCCAAGCGCCGCGGCTCCATCTCCACGGCTGGCAAGGAAGACATGCCTGCCTATGCCAAGTCGCAGTACGAGCTGTTCAACGGGCTCGCCCGCGAGTTCGGCTACATTCAGTAAGCCAACTTAAGAACCAGGAGGACGCGGCATGCTGAACAAGGGAATGCTCCGGGGCTTTTTGATCGCCCTTTTCTTCGGCGTGGTGCTTTTTGCACTGATCCCGATCCACGTGCCGCGTCCTTCCTTCATTCCAGGCTTCGCGCCCCCGCCAGACATGTGGCCGCGCACCGTCTCGATTCTGGGCCTCGCGCTCGGCATTCTGGCGATGGTGCTTGTGGCTCTCAGCGGCGGGCGCGCAGCTCCGGAAGAGGCGGAATATTCGCCTGCCTCGCCTGCGGAATGGCGCAACCGGCTGATCCGGCTCGCGCTGGCGCTCGCCGCCTTTGCAGGCTTCGTCTTTCTTGCGCCGCGCCTCGGTTTTCTGCCGTCATCGATGCTGCTGGCGCTCGCTGCCTTCATTCTCGCCGGAGCTTCGTCGCGCTGGGTCGCAGTGCTTGCGCTGGCCGTCCTGCTGCCGCTCGGCCTGCAGCTCTTCTTCGGCAATGTAACGCACACGCCCTTCCCTCAGGGGAGCTGGGGCATCTTCCCCACCTTCAACTGAGAACGCCACCAGGACCGCTCAACACATGTGGAACGATCTTCTTTTCGCATTCGAATCCGTCGCCACGCTGGCCAATGTGCTGGCCATGGGCGCGGGCATCCTGGCCGGTGTGATCATCGGCGCCATTCCGGGCATGACCGGCACCATGGCGGTGACGCTCGCCCTGCCCTTCACCTTCTATCTTTCGCCCGTCACCAGCATTCTGCTGCTCGTTGCGCTCTACAAGGGCAGCACCTATGGCGCGTCGATCTCGGCGATCCTCATCAAGACGCCGGGCACGGCGTCCGCCGCCTGTACGGTGCTTGATGGCTGGCCGCTCGCCCAGAAGGGCAAGGCCGGCAAGGCGCTCAACATGGCGCTCATCTCGTCCTGTATCGGCGATTTCCTGTCCAACATTTCGCTGATCTTCCTCGCGGCCCCGCTGGCGCTTCTGGCGCTGCGCGTTGGTCCGCCGGAATATTTCATGCTGATGGCCTTCGCGCTGACCATGGTCGCCTCCATTTCCGGCGGCTCGCTGCTGCTCGGCGTCGTGTCGGCCTGTTTCGGTCTGCTTCTGGCAACCGTCGGCGAGGACATGTACGGCTCGTTCCGCTTCGCCATGACCGAGGACATGAAGGGTGGCCTTTCCGTGGCACCCGTTCTGATCGGTCTGTTCGCCCTGCCCGAGCTTCTGCGTCTCATCGTTTTCCGCGAGGAAAACCATGGCCAGGCCATGAAACTTGGCGACAACCGGCTGACGCTGGCGGAATTCCGCGGCTCGGTGAAATCCATCATCCGCGGCAGCTTCATCGGTGTGATTCTGGGCGCCATTCCGGGCATCGGGCCGTCGGCCGCCGCCTTCTTCTCCTATGGTGAGGCGCGTCGCTCCTCCCCCAACAGCGAGAATTTCGGCAAGGGCGAGCTGGAGGGCATCGCGGCTTCTGAATCGGCGAACAATGGCTGCTGCGGCGCGACCATGATCCCGCTTCTGGCGCTCGGCGTTCCCGGCGACGTGATCACCGGCGTCATGCTCGGCGCGTTCATGATCCAGGGCCTCACGCCCGGCCCGCTTCTGTTCCAGAACAATCTGAACGAGGTCTACATGCTGTTCATCGGCATGATGTTCTCCTCGGTCCTGCTGTTCGGCGCGGGCAAGCTGACGGTGCGCTTCTTCTCGCACATCGCGTCGATCCCGCAGGTGCTTCTGACGCCTGTGGTCCTGATGCTGTGCGTCTATGGCATCTATTCGATTTCCAGCAACATGTTCGACGTCACCGTCCTGCTCATCATGGGCGTGGTCGGCTTCATCATGCTGCTTTTGAACATACCCCCGGCGCCGTTCCTGATCGCCTTCATTCTGGGGCCGATGTTCGAGGACAATCTGCGCCGCGCGCTGGCCATTTCGCGCGGTGACCCGTCCGTCTTCTTCCAGTCCGCCATTTCCTGGATTTTCGCAGGTCTGATCGTGTTCTTCGTCGGCCTGACGATCCGCCGGGAGTGGCAAAAATACCGAGAGAACCGTGCTGCACAGAATGCCTGAGGCCGAAAAGTCCACCATGTCACTGCTTGAGAATGCCAAGAGCCACCTGAAGGATCTGGTCGCCTTCGATACGACGAGCCGCTACTCGAACCGGCCGCTCATCGACCACATGGCGGCGTTCCTGCGGGAATACGGCATCGAGCCGGTCATACTGCTGGACGAGACGGGCGAAAAGGCAAACCTGATCGCCCGCATCGGCCCTGCCGACGTTCCCGGCGTCGTGCTGTCCGGCCACACCGATGTGGTGCCGGCGCTGGAAAAGGGCTGGACCTCCGGCCCCTTCGACCTGACCGAGCGCGACGGAAAGCTCTATGGCCGCGGAAGCTGCGACATGAAGGGCTTTGCCGCCTGTGTCATGGCGATGGTGCCGCAGCTGGCAGCCGCGAAGCTGGAAAGGCCGGTCTGGCTCTGCTTCTCGCATGACGAGGAAGTGGGCTGCCTCGGTGCGCCGGCCATCGCCGAATGGCTGGCCGCGCTCGACGTTCCGCCCATGCTGGCGATCATCGGCGAGCCGACCGACATGACGCTGGTGACCGGTCAGAAGGGCAAGATCGCCATGCGCTGCCATGTGCATGGCACGTCCGGCCACTCCTCCTTCGCGCCCGATCACGTCAACGCCATCGACTATGCGGCGCGCATCGTTTCGATGATCGCCGAACGCGGCGAGCAGATCGGCGAGGAAGGCCCCTTCGACCGCGATTTCACGGTGCCGCATTCGACCATGCTGGCGACCATGATTTCCGGCGGCGTCGCCACCAATGTGACGCCGGATCTGTGCAGCTTCACCTTCGAGATTCGCAGCCTGCCGACCCATGATGCGCGGGCCGAACTGGAATCTCTGAAAAAGCGCGCAAACGAAGAAATTTTGCCGAAAATGCAGGCGAAATGCGCCGAAACCGGCATCGAATGGGAAGAAATTTTCGCCTATCCGGCGATGGGTGACAGCACGTCGACCGACGGCTTCGCCTTCTTCCGCGACATCATGCCGGAGTGGTCGGGCAAGGTGTCCTACGGTTCGGAAGGCGGTGTGTTCGAGACCATCGGCGGCATCCCTTCGGTGATCGTCGGCCCCGGCTCGATCCGCCAGGCGCACAAGCCCGACGAGTTCGTTGCCATCGAGCAGCTGGACCTTTGCCTCGATTTCCTGGGCAAGGTCGCCCGGAAGGTCACCGAACCGGCCTGACCTAAGCTTTCCGGCCCGGCCGCTCATCGCGGCCGGGCCTCCCCTGACGCAGAGTTCTGCACAACCGCGTCAGCCTGCTTGACAAGCAGCACCGCCTTCGCCCACCCTAAAGCCTCACCTGGGGGGTCCCGCCAAGGGGCTGAGATTCTGCTGGCATGGTTTTCCATGCAGCGCAGTGACCCGATGAACCTGATCCAGTTCATACTGGCGTAGGGATGGTGCATGCTTGGCGGGTCACAGGCTTATCGCGGCCGAAAACCGTTTCCGTACAGGAACGTCACAGCTCTTCCTCCTCTCGGCACGAACTGGGTCTCCATTGCTGAACGAGCAGAGGAGGCTCTGAACCCATGGACGCATTTGCCCCGACCGTAACCACCGGCCCGTTGCCGGCGTCGCGCAAGGTCTACAAACCCGGAACGCTTCACCCCGAGATTCGCGTGCCCATGCGCGAAATCGCCGTGCATCCAAGCGCCGGCGAACCGCCGGTGACCGTCTACGATTCCTCCGGCCCATACTCTGATCCCGACATGCTGATCGAGATCGACAGGGGCCTGCCGCGCATCCGCGACGCCTGGGTAAAGGCGCGCGGCGACGTGGAAGCCTATGAGGGACGCCACGTCAAACCGGAAGACAATGGTTTTGCCACCGGCGACCGGCTGACGCCGGAATTTCCCATTCGCCATCAGCCGCTGAAAGCGAAGGACGGCAAGGCCGTCACGCAGCTCGCCTATGCGCGCGCCGGCATCATCACGCCGGAGATGGAATTCATCGCCATCCGCGAAAACCTCGGACGCGCGCAGGCCAAGGCCGCGCTTGCCCGCGACGGCGAGAGCTTTGGTGCATCGATCCCCGATTTCGTGACGCCGGAATTCGTGCGTGACGAGGTGGCGCGCGGCCGGGCCGTGATCCCCTCCAACATCAACCACCCGGAAGCCGAGCCGATGATCATCGGCCGCAATTTCCTCGTGAAGATCAACGCCAATATCGGCAATTCCGCCGTCACCTCCTCCATGGCAGAGGAAGTGGAAAAGATGGTGTGGGCGACGCGCTGGGGTGGCGATACGGTGATGGACCTGTCGACCGGCCGCAACATTCACAACATCCGCGAATGGATCATCCGCAATTCGCCCGTGCCGATCGGCACCGTGCCGATCTATCAGGCGCTGGAAAAGGTGAACGGCATTGCCGAAGACCTGAACTGGGAGGTGTTCCGCGACACGCTGATCGAACAGGCCGAACAGGGCGTCGACTATTTCACCATCCATGCGGGTGTGCGCCTGCACTACATTCCGCTGACGGTCGACCGCGTCACGGGCATCGTTTCGCGCGGCGGATCGATCATGGCCAAGTGGTGCCTGCACCATCACAAGGAGAGCTTTCTCTACGAGAACTTTGCGGAAATCTGCGACATCTGCCGCGCCTATGACGTGTCGTTCTCGCTGGGCGACGGCCTGCGGCCGGGCTCCATCGCCGACGCCAATGACGCAGCCCAGTTTGCCGAGCTGGAAACGCTGGGCGAACTGACGAAGATCGCCTGGGAGAAGGACTGTCAGGTCATCATCGAAGGCCCCGGTCATGTGCCCATGCACAAGATCAAGGAAAACATGGACAAGCAGCTCGAGGTCTGTGGCGAGGCCCCGTTCTATACGCTTGGGCCGCTCACCACGGACATTGCGCCGGGCTATGACCACATCACGAGCGGCATCGGCGCGGCGATGATCGGCTGGTATGGCACGGCCATGCTCTGCTACGTCACGCCGAAAGAGCATCTGGGCCTGCCTGACCGCGATGACGTGAAGACCGGCGTCATCACCTACAAGATCGCGGCGCATGCGGCGGACCTCGCCAAGGGGCATCCGGCGGCGAAGATCCGCGATGATGCGCTTTCGCGGGCGCGCTTCGAGTTCCGCTGGGAGGATCAGTTCAACCTCTCGCTGGACCCGGAAACGGCGCGTAATTTCCATGATCAGACCCTGCCGAAGGAGGCGCACAAGGTGGCGCATTTCTGCTCCATGTGCGGCCCGAAATTCTGCTCCATGCGCATTTCCCACGACATCCGCGCCGAGGCGCAGAAGGAGGGGATGGCGAAGATGGCGGAGAAGTTCCGCGAGGGCGGCGATCTCTACATGCCGCTCGACCAGGTGGCGGCGGAGAACGGGGACTGACCCATGCATGTCCTCATTCGCGGGGCCGGCATTGCCGGCCTCACGCTGGCCCATGAGCTTGTCCGGGCGGGCGTGCAGGTGACTGTCTGCGACGTTCGCGCCGGACCGGCGGGCAGCGCCTCATGGCTTGCCGGCGGGATGCTTGCGCCCTGGTGCGAGCGCGAGAGCGCGGAGGAGCCGGTTCTGACACTGGGACGCCTTGCTGCGGACTGGTGGGACACGGCGCTGCCCGGCCATGTGTTGCGCAATGGAACGCTGGTGGTCGCGCCTGCGCGCGATGCAGCAGAACTCAACCGCTTCGCCACCCGCACGGGCGGCCATGATTGGCTGGATGGCGACGGCGTGGCCGCACTGGAGCCCGATCTCGCCGGACGGTTTCGGCGTGGGCTCTTCT
>MRWG01000907.1_pt1 | contig 23458 bp, 18 predicted proteins | sample 1013341 | NCBI WGS metagenome assembly MRWG01 (sample SAMN06117577, study PRJNA244670) | biofilm metagenome | biome: Water; feature: Cathode Biofilm; material: Biofilm; isolation source: microbial consortium enriched at the cathode of a solar microbial fuel cell | place: USA: District of Columbia ... | reverse complement strand
CCTCGGGGTCCCGTCCGCCAACGCGGTCATCGAGCGCCTTGAGACGCTCAATGGCGTCGCCGTATCGGCCCTCGGCCATCGCGATGCGACCATCGAGCAGCATCACAATCGGCGACCCTTCGCCTCCGGGAATCTGCGCGGCCAGTTCGTCGCGATACTGAACCGCATCGTCAAGCAAGGCTTGCTGCTGATCGGCATCCGCCGTCGTTTCCCGCTGGTCGAGCTTCATATCGCTCAGGCCGTACATCGCGGTAAAGCGCTGATTGCCAATCAGAAGCAGCCCATCAAGGCTGACGGGGAGATTGGGCATCTCCGCCACGGCCTGAAACTGCGCGATGGCCTCTTCCTGCCTGTTCAGATCCGAGAGCGCATCGGCGCGAAGAAGCTTGATCCCGGCGTCGTACGGCTTCGCCTCAACGACGCGATCGAGAATCGGCAGCATGTCTTCGGCGTAGTTCTGCGGACGCACCGGGCGGATCATCGCGTACACGCTTCGAAGCAGCGGCTCATCGATTGATTCGGGCGGCGCATTTCTCAGCGCTTCCAGCACAGGCTGCTCGGCGCCGGTCAGGCGTTGAATCATCTGAACGCGAATGCCCGGAGCCTCTTCAATCTGAAGCACACGTTCGACGGCAATCTGAAGTTCGGTCAACAGGACGGCGGGCGCATCGGGAAACGCTTCGCGAGCTGCGGCGACTTCCTGCATGAGCTCGATCCAGAGTTGGTCAGCCGTTTGATTGCGGCGCATGCGGTGGGCCCGCTTCCATTCATTGAAGCGCCACTTCATGATGCCGACGACGGACTCGACATCATTCGGATCGCCTTCGAGCGCCACTTGCAGGTCGGCCAGAGACTGTTCGCGCTCAGAATCGCGCTCTTCGATTTGCTCCATTCGCGCGATGCCGGCCAACCCGCGGTATCGGTGGATCTGCTTGGTGACGGGATCGTCTTCCGGCAGACGCTGCAGCATCGTGTTGACCTGATCAATCAAACGCTGCCAGGATTCGGCCGTCGCGCCGCCGCGCCGAAGCTGGCGGTAGTAAGGCTCGAGATAGGCGCGTTGCGGCGTGGGATCGGTGTCCTGCAGCGCCGCGAGCTGTCGCAAAATGCCGAGGTAGTACTCCTGGTAGTACTTCAGGTACTCAACCTGCGTTTCGGGAATGACCTTGAGGATGGTGTCGCGCCACTTCGTCAGCCACACGATGTTGGTCGGGTCATGCCGCGACGCCGCGCGATACATGTCGGCGGCCTCATCGAAATCGCCGACGGCGACCAGCGCGTCGCCTTTGGCTTCATACTCTTCGCCTGACGTCGTCAGTTTGAAGTACGCAATCGTGGCCACGCCGCCGAACAACACGGCGAGCGCGACGGCGAGGAGGATGACGAATTTGACGTTGACTTTGGTCGCCATGGGACAGGGTCCTTGGGGGGCAATGAGGAACGCTTAGCGTTCGGTCCGGCCGGGCAGATCAGGCGGAACGAATTCCTCTTTCCATTCTTCGAATTCTTTGGTGCCGCGCGTGCCGCGCGTGTTGCCTTCGGCGACATCGCCTTCAGGCGGATAGCGGCCTGCGATCACTTCCGTCCAATCCGGAACGCGCCGCATGATTTCAGGCATTATCTCATTGAGCAAGTCCGCCGCGACTTCGGCGAGCTCTTCCGGTGATTCCACCATGTGGCTGGTGAATTGCACCTTGGCGTAGAACGCGTAGTCCGCCGAGAGATCAAACGCCTGTTGGCGAACCTGCAGCGAATCGCTCACCGCCCAGCCGTTGGCAATGAAGAAGTAACCGGCGAAGACGCGCCGGCCATCCGGCGTTTCGTATTCAGTCGTGCGAAGTTTGAGATCATCAAAGCCGAACGGCATGCGCACACGGTTGCCCGGCGCATCTGAGTTCATGCCGAGACGGCCTTCACGCACGACGCCATACACGTCAGGATCAATGTCCTCGGGATCGAGCATGGATGCGGGCGGGAACCGTGAAAGATCAATAGGGATCGGCACGAGCGTGGCTTTCGACACCAGCGTCATCCCGCCGCCCACAAAGCACGCTTCCGGCACATGGGGGACCGTGTCGGGCATGCCGGTGTAATACGCGCAATGCAGATCAACAACAACGGACGACGCGGGGCTCGCGGCGTCCTTGGGAATGTATTGGCGAGAAATGTAATTCTGCGTGCCCAGGCTCTCGAGGATTTCTGCGCTCAGCGGCGGCGGATCAGCGCCGAAACGCTCCCACGAAACTGTCTCCGCGGGAAGCGACGGAAATTTCATGCCATCCGGCGGATTGATGGGGCGCTTTCTGAGCTGCGCGCCGCTGGCGTTGATCGCAGCGCTCAACCCGACCGCGGCGACGCCGAGAAAGACGATGGAGATGACCGATCCGAGATGAGCCAGCCGAATGCGATTCATGCGGCTGCTCCCGGCTGCGATTCATTGACCATGCGTTTCAGCGCCCAGACGCAGCCCATAAAGAGCAGAAACGCCGGCACGAGCCACAGCAGACCTACGGCCATGTGCGCGTTGCCCTTGGAAAACTCCGGATTCCACAGGCTCAAGACGCCAAGCGACGCAACGCGAAAGACGTTCACAAGCACAGCGACCGGACCGGCCAGCATCAGCAGCGCGATGCGCTGCCACCATTGTTTCGTTGAAAGGAATGCGACGGCGACGCCCAGCGCGTAGAACGCGATCACCATGCGCATCCCGCTGCAGGCCTCCGCGACATTGAGCGGAATCGTGGAGCCGTCGGCCTTGAAGATGGTGAGCGTGTTGCCGGCTTTTTCCGTCTGCACCTGCAGGACGTTCAGCAGGATGTGCGCGCCATCAGTGGCGATGAGCTGCAACTGAAACGTGACGCCCTGCATGACCCGCTGCGAGATCGTGACGGCGAAGATGAGGTAGGCGATCGGGAACGTCAGCAACGCGGCGATGCGCGGCCCGAGGTTCATGAGCGCGAGCCCAAAGATCGTCAACACGATGGCAAAGCCCTGCCCCATGTGATTGGGGAAGCCAAGCATGAAGAAGAAGTAGCAGACAACGCCGAGCGCCAGCGGGATGGATCCAGGCCAGAACAACTGGGGCGTCAAGCGGGCGAGTGTGTCCCGCTCCATCCAGATCGCGTAGCCAGCGATAAACGGCACGACGTACGCGTGCGCCCAATCATCGCTGCCCCAACTGAAGCGGTGCTGAAATCCGAACCACTGGTAGAAAAGCGCGATGAAGCCCGCGACGGTGAGCAGGGCGATGATGACGTTGGCGGGCGTCAGCCAGCGCGCAAGGGCGGTGTGCGCCTCAATACCCTTCGCCGGGCTTGCCCCCGCCGCGCTCATGATTGGCTCCGCCTCCTGGAATGCACGCCGATTCGCTCTTCCACCGCGCGAATCGGACCTCCACCGTCCTCAACAAACTGTCCCGGGGCTCCGTCCCAGCCGGACACATGTCCTGCTACGCCGCCGCGGCGACAATGTTCGCGCAGGCGAGCTCAGCAGAATACGAAGGCCGGATCATCCGATCACGTCGGGCTGAAATCAGAACCCACGGTTGATCGGAGGCGGACCGAAGACGTCGTTGCCGAAGTTCCGGTCCAGCAGGAATCCGAAGCCGTACGTTGTCCGGAAGCCGTTTCGAGCAATCGCCAGCGGCTGGGCCCACCACGTGGTGCCCACGTTGACGACGTCATCCGGCTTCAGGAACACATCAGGCTCGGTGCCTTCGAAAATCGCTTTCAGATTCAGGCGAATCGTCGCCTGTCGATCGTTGCCCACCATCCGGGTCAGGTCCGTACGGCTCGCGATGCCGATCTGCGACAAACCACCCGCGGCCATCACGGCCTTGGTCAGCGTCAAACGGCCGGCGACGGGCAGGTTGTACACGCCCGGGCGGGCGATGCCTCGGCCGGCGACGTACACGAAACCCTGTTCAGGACTCGGCACGTGCACCGTGTCCCCGGGGCGGACCACGATGTTGTACGACGCGTTGCCCTGCAGCAGCGGCTTGGTCGGGACCTCAATCACGCGTTGCGTGATGAGCGCTTCGCCGGCGTCGCCGGATTCCGCGAGCAGATCCGGACCCTCGCCGAGTCCGCCCTGCGTTTCGCCTTCAACACCGGCCACGCGGACCCACTCGCCATTCAGGAAGACCCATTGGCCGCCAGTCGCCTGATCCAGATCCTCATTATTCATCGGCGCGGGGGCGTTCTCGCCCTGCGGCAGGTCGATGAGATCCGGCTGAGATCGCGCCGGCTGCGCAGCGCCGGACTGCAAGGACGCTGAGAACGCCGCCGGGGCGCCAGGCCCCTCGGGTTCAGTCAGTCGTTCGATCAGGTCTTCGAGATTGGTCCCGTCTTCCGTGGAGCCGCCCTCGCCCTGAGGACGATTCGGCCGATCCGCAGGTTCAATTCCCGTGCCCATGGTCACTTCGTCCGTCAGCGGGACGGGTCGAATCACGTACACCGTGGGAATGGTCGGGGGAATGCCGCCGGCCTCCGTCAAGGCGTCGAGAAGGCGGAAATTCGGGGCAGGAATGATGTAGCGTCCGACACCGGGAACGGCGCCGAAGATGCTGTACGTGGCCTCTCGCTGTGCCAAAGCCTGCACGGTGACGAGCGCATCCTGAATGATGCCCTGATTCCGCAGCTCATCAACAATTCGAAGTTCGACTTCCTTGGCGGTCAATCCCATGACTGGAATCTGCCCAAGCTGGGGCAAATCCACCGTGCCGCGTCCGTTCACAATGCGTTGCAGCTGTGACGGCACGTTCGGTGCGAGGAAGTCGAAAATCTCGATCAGGAGTTGATCGCCGGGGCCAATTTCGTATTCGATCGCTTCAGGGATCAGATCCTCTGAAATGATCTCAGTCGTCTCGACGTACTCGCCAGTGTCGCTCTCGATGATGTCGATGCGCTCCAGCACCGGCACGATCGTGGGGGTGTACTCCCACCGGCCAAGGACGCTGGGATCGAACCATGAGTCGAGTTCATTGGTGCAGCCGGACAGTCCGGCCCCGGCCAGCGCCAGGGCGCAGACAAGTGACGGAAGTTGGCGGCGCACAGGGCTTTGTGCGCGATTGCGATCGACGTTGACTCCAGCCACGGCTCACTCCTTCGTCGGACGCTTGGTGCAGTGTCGCCCGTGCGGGGACGCGAGTATGAAGGGTCGGCTCCCCGCGATGGCCGACTCCAGAGTTCCCGCGGGCAGGGCGGTCACGGTATCACCGCCCCCCGCGCTGTCAACGAATCGGACGTCTGGGCGTCTGCGGAACGCAAGAGCGCCCACGTCCAAGTCGAATGATCGACCGGCACGACCTGCAAATTGACCACTCTTGCCCAGATTCACCCTCATCTCCGACCGGTACTATCGGCCGCGGCGTCAGAAAGTTCGCGCGTGTCTCACGCTTCGCACGTCAGCGGCCCGACTACACTTGCGATCCCATGTCCACGACGCCGCCCACCGCCAAGCCGCCTCAGCCCCGATCCAAGGGACTTGAGCGCCATCCCAGGCCTGCTGGGGGCGATCCCATGCGGCGGATGGACACCCCGGCCTTCAGCCTCACCGGCATGGTCCTGAATAACTCCGGCGGCGCGAAACAACTGCCGCAAATGAAACGGAAGCCAAAGTGGCTCCGGGCTCAGCTCCCCGGCGGTCCTGGCTATCACCGGCTTCGATCCATTCTCGGCGAGCACCAGCTCCACACCGTCTGCGAAGAAGCCGGCTGCCCGAATATGGGCGAATGCTGGGCCCGCGGCGTCGCGACGATCATGATCCTCGGCGACACCTGCACGCGCGCCTGCGGCTTCTGCAACGTCAAGACCGGCAAGCCGCCAGTGCTCGACCTCGATGAGCCGAAACGCGTGGCGGAATCCGTTCGCCTGATGGTCGAAGGCGCCGGTCTGCGCCACATCGTCATCACCAGCGTCAATCGAGATGAATTGAAAGATGGCGGCGCCGCGATCTGGGCTGAGACTGTCCTGCGCACGCGCGAAGCATGCGACAACAACCTCTCGATCGAAGTGTTAATCCCTGACTTCGAAGGCAACTGGGATGCGCTGCAGGATGTGATTGAGGCGCGCCCTGAGATTCTCAATCACAATCTCGAGACCGTCCCCCGCATGTACCCGGCCGTACGGCCGCAGGCGAAGTACGACCGTTCGGTTGAATTGCTCAAGCGATGCAAAGACGCCGGGCTGGTGACCAAGACGGGCATCATGGTCGGCATCGGCGAGCGCGATGATGAAGTGCTTGAGTTGATGGACGATCTTCAGGTGCGCGCTCAAACCGACATCCTCACGATCGGGCAGTACCTCCAGCCAACGCCGAATCACCTGCCGATTGACCGCTTCGTCGAGCCGGACGTCTTCGACCGCTACCGCGACCAGGGCCTCGCCCGCGGCTTCGCCGTTGTCGAATCCGGCCCCATGGTCCGGTCCAGCTACCACGCCGACATGCAGGTCGATCAATTGATCGGGCGCGACAAGGAAAGTTACGAGCGGCTGCAACAGTTGCTTGGGCGAGCCTGAATCAACGTCGTCGCATTGTGATTACCTGCAAATCTCGAGAGGATCGCTGTGTCGGACCTATCCAATGACACTGTGTTCTGGCGCATGTTTAACGAGCGCACCATCGCTGAACCGGACTTCGGTCACGAAGCCCACCTGCGCGCGGCGTACCTCGTCATTCAACATCGCGGCTTTGAAAGCGCTCTGCCCGCAATGCGCAACGGATTGAGAGAGTTGCTCGCCAACGCCCAGCGCGACGGGTACGAACCGAAAACCGGCTATCACGAGACGATCACCGTCTTCTGGCTGCGAACCGTGCATCGCCTGATGGGGGGCCGCACGTTCGCGGATTCCAACGCGTTCGTGCGAAGTTCACCCGAACTGCTCGACAAGCGGCTCATGCTGCGACACTATTCCAAGGATCGGCTGATGTCGGACGCGGCTCGGGCGGCGTTCATTGAGCCGGATCTGGCGCCGCTCCCTGAACTTCCAACACTTGCTGATTGAACACACCATGAACTCAGCCGACATCCAACGACTGCTGCGCGAGATTGAAGAAAAGGACCAGTCCACCGCTGCGCACACGTGGCGCGTGGTGTTGTACATGCGCGCCTTGGCGGAGCTTGGCGGCGTTGAAGGCGACGTGTTGTCGCGCATCGCGCGCGGCGCCGCGCTGCATGATCTCGGCAAGCTCGATGTCCCGACCGCGATCCTTCAGAAGCCCGGCCCACTGACGGATGAAGAGTTTGAGATTGTGAAGCGCCATCCGGCGACCGGATATGACCGACTCGTCGCGATGGGTGAGTCGGACTCAATCGTGCTGAATCTCGTGCGGCACCACCATGAGCAGTGGGGCGGCGGGGGGTACCCCGACGGTCTGCGCGGCGAGGAGATTCCCATCGGCGCCCGCTTCTTCGCCATCATCGACGCGTTCGATGCGCTCACGAGCATGCGCCCGTATCGACAGGAAGTCGGGCGCGACGCCGCCGAGCGCGCGATCAAAGAACTTCAGAACGGCATTGGCACGCGATATTGCGGCTCATGCGTCGCGCTCTTCAATGATCTCTACCGAAGCGGCCGCGTGGACTGGGTGCTGACCTACTACAACGACGCCTCGGACGCGACATTCGACGGGTTGGACGAATCGATCTGATCCGCGCCCTGACGCTTCGCAGTTGACAAACATCATCAAAGGCTCTCGCATGGCGTCTATGCCGAGAGCCGCCCGCGATGAATACTTCGATCAATTGTCACCTCGCGGGCGCGCATTGCTGCTGACCGCGATCTTCTTCACGTTCGCGACGTTCGGCCCGCTCTTCACGCTCGGACGCGTCGATATTGAGCATGAAGCATGGTGGACGGTGTTCGTGTGGTCGCTCTTCAGCGGCGGCGTCGCTATTGGCTGGGCGCTCTCATTCATGTGGCGTTTGTGGCTGCTGCCATTCGTGATCGTGTTGCAGGTTGGCGGCCCAATTGTGCTCGGGCCGGCCATGAACGCCCCGTGGCTGATCGATTCACGATCAACGCCGCTGGCGGCCATGGCGATTTTGACGCTCGTCGCCGGGTATGTCCTGATGGCGACCTTCGTCGCCAAGGAAGGCTCGCGCCAGCTCCGACTTCGCACCGAGATGAACTTGGCGCAGGGCATTCATCGAAGCCTGGTGCCGCCGCTGCACATTGAGACAGCGAGCGCTGAAGCCGCGGCCCGATCCGACGCCAGTTCCGAGATGGGCGGCGATCTCATCGATGTGCTGACCTCCGACCGAGGGCTGGACGCGTATCTCGCTGATGTCTCCGGCCACGGTGTACGCGCCGGCGTGCTGATGGCGATGCTCAAGAGTTCACTGCGCACGCGGCTGTTGCATGACGACACGCTCGAACACGTGCTGCCCGATCTGAACCGCGTCGTGTGCGACCTCGCCGAGCCCGGCATGTTCGCAACCTTCGCCTGCATCCGACTCGCCGATGATGGACGCGCCACATGCGCTCTGGCCGGGCACTTGCCGATTTTGCATGTGGTCGCATCAACGGGCGACGTTCGGCGCATCGAGAACCAATCGCTTCCGCTTGGCGTGCAGCATGATGAAACGTTCGCCGTGCAGGAAATCTCGCTGGCGCCGGATGACCTGTTGGTGATTTACACGGATGGACTCACGGAGTCGCGAAACAAAGACGGGCTCATGCTGGGCGAAGCGCCGCTGATTGAATGCCTTCAGCGTCATCGCGCCGAGCCGGTGGACGATGCGCTTCAATCGCTGCTTGAATTGGCTCGGTCGCACGGGGCGCAGGATGACGATCAGTCCGTCATCGTCGTGCGGCGGCGCTGACACGCCAATCCATCACAAACCACACATGGATCGAAGCGCCTTATCCATGCGCGTCGGCACAGGCATGACGCTCAATCGGGTGTGCTTGACCAGCCACAGATCAGCAAAGCGCTGGTCTGCTTTGATCTCAGCAAGCGTGACTGGCGCCTTGACCGGTTTCACCGCCTCGACATCCACGACAGCGAACTTGGGTTCGCCGCGGGCGTTCAGGCCCGGCTTCTCAGGGTCTTCGTACGGATCAGACACCACGCGCGCCAGCCCCACAATCTGGCGCTCCTTGCCGGTGTGATAGATCAGGACCTCATCCGCCGGGCGGCACTCGCGCAGATGCATCAGCGCCGAGTTGTTGGTGACGCCATTCCACGGCTCACGCCCGGCGCGGACGAGATCGTCCCAACTGAAATCATCCGGCTCCGTCTTGAAGAGAAAAGTGGGCACAAGCGCATTCTCTCGCCATCGTGCATCAAGGCAAGCGCATGAAAAAACCCACGGAGCATGCCCCGTGGGTTCGAATGAAATCAGGTCGTTGAAGACTTACTCACCGGGCTGGGAGTTCTCCGCCAGCTTGTCTTCGCAATTCTGGCCGCAGTCCTCGTCGCCGCACCCTTCGCCGCAGGACTCAGCCTCGGCAGCGGGAACGACCATGGCGGCGTCAGCGCCAACCATGCCCGCCAGAAGCGAATCACGCTCGGCGTCATTGATTTTCTCGGAGAATCGTGACTGGCATCCGTTGCAGCAGAACGCGACGGCAAAGCCGCGATAGGCAACAACGATGTCGTTGTCCGCGGTCTCGCCACTGAAGGGGCAGGACGCATTCACCGGCGCCACGAGGGACGCGACATACGTCGTCTTTCCGGCGTCGTCCTTCTTGTCGAACGTTGACTTGCAGTGGTCGCCGCAGAATCCGACGGCAAAGCCGTTGAAGAGCGAGACGTAGCCGTCCTTGGGTCCCATGGTCGGGCACGTCGGGCACATTTCATTGACGAGCTTGGCGTTCATCACGATGTATTCGGCCTTCTCATCGTCAGAGCGCGCATCCCACTTGCGCTTGCAGCCGTTGCAGCAGAAGCCGACGGTGAAGCCTTCGTGCAATGACGCGAGACCCGGTGTGATCGGCTCATCCGTCAGCGGGCAGCTGGCGTTGATGGTCTTGATCTCGTGGGGGCTGGTCTGCATCGGCGCTTCGGCGCACTCATCGGTCATCGCTTCGCACTCGCCCGCGGCGATGGCGACGTTGACGACTTCCTGGTTTGCTTTGTCCTGGCAGCACGCCTTGGTCGCGCCGTCTTCGTCGGAAGCGAGAGCCGCATTCACGACAACGGCGTCAGTCGCGCCGGCGTCGTTGCAGTCAGTCGTTGCTGTCGCGCATCCTTCTGAGGTCGCCGCCGCATTGACGACGGTCGCACCGCTGTCGCAGCCGGCCTTGGCCGCGCCATCGCAGGACTCCGTCGCGAGCGCGGCGTTCACCACCGTCGCGCCTTCATCGCATGAAGCTTTGGACGAGCAGTCAGCCTGAGCCGCGTTGACGACCTTGGCTTCACCCTCGCATGATGATTTCGCTTCGGCGCAATCCGACGAGGCGAGCGCGGCGTTGACAACAGTCGCGCCGCTTTCGCAGTCGCTCGACTTCACGCCTTCGCATGATGCAGTCGCAAGAGCCGCATTCACAACCGTGGCGCCCTTGTCGCACGATGAAGCGGTTGCACAGTCACCCTGCGCCGCGTTCACTACAGTCGCACCGCTGTCGCAGTTCGCCTTCGCGCTCTCGCACGACGCTTCGACAAGTGCAGCGTTGATGACCGTCGCGCCCTGATCGCATGACGTCGCAGCCGTTGTTGAGCATTCGCTCTTTTCAGTCGTCACGAGCGCCGCGGGAACGATCACCGCGCCGCCGGAGGCCATGGTCCATGTCGCGGCGGTCTTGGCGCCGTCGCACGATGTCGCTGTTTCGCAATCAGACGCGTCACTGACCATCGCGACCAACGCCGCGTCGCGTGACACGCCGGCGCCGCAGTTGGAAACGGAATCACTCACAGCGACGACCGTCGTCGGCGCCGTCTTGCTGTCGCATGACGCAAGCAGGCTGCACACGGTTTCGCCCGTGGTGATTGAGTATCCAGCCACGCCAACGACCGCCATACAGGCGACGCCCGCCAGCGCTGAGACCAAAGCGGAGCCCTTACGAACATTCATCCTGTCATCTCCATCGAAGTGTCAACACCCATGGGCTCGCGCGCCAGCAGCGCCAGCGAGAGCGGCCCCTCTCCACGGTGTGTACCGCTGATCCCAACAGGATATTCGCGATTCCGGGTTCAGGACAGAGATTCACCCAGAATTGCCGGAATCACCGCGCATCGATGCGATGGCGATCAGGCCGCCGCCCGAACGCGGGAAACGCCCCTGAGGCCTGAGAGCACGGCAATCGCGGCCTCGCTCGTCTCCTTGGCGCCGATGAGTCTGGCTTCGAGCGCATCGAGTCCGAGAAGGGCGCGCAAATCCGATTCATCGTGCAATTGCCACACCACGAGGGCGGCGTCCAGCTCATCCTCAACGCGGAGCGCGGCAGCCCCGCGCCACGCTTCAGTCGTGCAGAACAAGGCGTGCGAGGCGCGGTCGATGGCGTTCAAGACGCGTTCGCGCGTGTCCTCGCGAAAGCCGGGTGTTTGCAGAGCCATGCTCAGGGCGCGAATCGCCGCGGCGTTGGCGCACGCGCCGCCAAACCCGCCCGATTCACGCTCGTGATCGAGCAGAAGCTGAAGAACGACCCCACAGTCCTCCGTCAGAGCGATATTCAGCTCGATCGCCCGTTGCAGCCCCAGCGCCAGTGCGACGCTGTCAGCCCCGTCTGGCCCCGCACACCGGAGGCGAGCTTCCATCGGCAGTGGCCGCCCATTCTTGAGCACGGCCTCCAGGAGCCGGTCTGAGTCGCCGTCAATCGCCAGTCGTCGAATCTTCGCTGATGTGATCATGGAAAACGCCTCCCTGCGATGTCGGGAGCATAGTACGGTCTTTGTTCGGGTGTGTCAATATTTGATCGTTATTTGTTCGGGTGTGTTTGGCGCGCAAAAAAACCGCCGGCGATCCGTAGAAGGACACGCCGGCGGCGGCTTGGTGAGAGCTGATCACGCTCAGAGAGTCAGGCCCTCTGAACGAGTGCTTTCAAATTCAGATGCAGCTGCCCCAGTTCGCGAGCAGCGCGGCGAGGTCGGCGCCGTCAACAACGCCGTCGCCATTCAGGTCCGAGGCGGAGTCAGACGTATTCCAGACCGCGAGCATCGCGGCGAGGTCAGCGCCGTTGACCGCCAGGTCGCCGTCCAGATCGCCCGGGCACGCCACGAAGAACAGATTCTCCTGAATCTCGCCTTCCGCGACATTCGTGTTGCGAATGATCACGTGAGAGAGCTTCTGAGAATCGATCCATGACAGGAGGCCCGAAAGCTCCGGATCATTCTCGTACCAGAACCGATCGCCATCGCGGAGGCGCGTGAACTGGTCGATCAGGATGGTGCGCACGGTCTCGCCGACGCTGGCGCCGGGGACGAGGTCCTCAGCAACCATGCCGACCCACGGGTCAATGTCATTGATGTCCGGATAGACAGACGCCAGGTTGGCCTGGACCGTCGGATCGGACGAGATGTCAGCGTAGGTCGCGTGCGGCGCCAGGCCGTACGCCACGCGGACGCTGTTGAAATCCGGCAGGCCGTGATCACGACCACGCTGAATGTTCAATGCCGCGAGGTCCATCGCCGGAGGCGTCGAACCAATTTCGTTGAACAGGAAGATGCGGACGTCGTCGTTGATCAGCGCGTCTACCTGCTGCATCTGGCCAGCGGCGAGACCGCGGAAGATCGGCTCCATGCCGCCATCGAGCATGATGGGATCCGGGTCAAAGAATGAGTCGCGCAGCGAGAGATTGCCGGCGGGAATCACGTCGCCAAACTCGTCCAGTCGAAGGACGTTCGGGGAAAGCATCGTGTGGCCGACGCGATACGCCGCGGTCGAGAACTCCGTCCGGATGCTGGCGTCCACATTGGCGTCGTAACCCGCATAGGGGGCGATGGCGCCGGAGCCGAGCAGGGCCGGGAGGAATTCGTCATACGTGATTTTCTGGAGCAACGCGCCGACGATCTTGCGGGCGCGCTGGAAAATCTGGTCGTCGTCCCAGCCGGGATTCGCCTTGGCGATCTCGTCAGCCAGGCGATTGTGCTCACGAACCCACAGCGTGTGCAAACTCGTCAATGAGGACGTCTCATTGGCGCGAACATCGCCGCCCACGAAGAGCGTGACATCGTTGCCGCCGGCGTTGGGGATGGTGCCATCGTTGAAAGGCAACATGTCGCCATTCACGACATCGGCGAACATCTTCATCTTGCCGCCGCTGAAGGTGCGGAGCCAGTCGGCGCGGAAGTCCTCGGAGCCATACACGGCGGAGCCATCGATATACGCCGTGATCGCGTTCACTTGCTCGCGCGGGTTGTTCACGTCCGTGCCGGTCGCAAAGTCAATGCGCGAACGACGGAACGGGAGCAGGCCGGCGCCGTCGCCCTCCGGGTCATACCACGGGTCGCCGGTCGGCACTTGGATAAACGCGGAACCCGGACCGTCCGTCGGCGTCTCACCGATGTCATGGTCAATGAACTGGCCCCACGCCCATGTGTAATCCGTCAGGCCGCGCGGGTCCGGAATGACCACGCCGTTCGAGGTGTCCTGGTGAATCACCGCGTTGCTGATGACGCGCGGATTCTCGCGCAGCGGACCAGCCAGCGCCGCGATGCCGTCCGCGTAATCCGCAAACGACATGCGCACCAGATGGATGTCAGCCGCGCCCCAATGGGTGTTCGTCAGGTTGTTGTTCTCGCCATTGATCGTGCGATCTTCCGCAGTGGCGGACATGCCGACCACCGCGCACAAGGCCACCGCCAGCGGCGCTGCGGCTCTTGCGCGCGTCATACCATTCGCTCTCATATTTGCCATGCCTTCTCGTCCCCACGAGGTGTAAAGATTGTTCCCGGAGCCCGCACAAAGGCGCACTCCGGATGAAAAACTACCCGCCACACGGAAATTGAACAAGACAATTCCGTATTCACGCTGGAAAACCAGTCGTCTACCTTGCGTTCTCGGACCTTGAGAGTGGATTCTCCTTACTGGTAGCAGGGGCCCCAGGACGCCAGCAGCGCCACCAGGTCGTCGCCATCCACGAAGCCGTCGTCCGTCAGATCCGCCTGCATGCCGGATTCCTGTGAACCCCATTGGGCCAGCATCGCCGCGAGGTCCACACCGGTAACAGCGCCATCGCCGTCCAGATCGGGCGGACAAGGAATCTGAAAGACGTTGGATTGCAGCTCATCGGGCTCAATCGGCGAATTTGCGACGATCACATCCCGCAGCGTCAGGCCCTCAAGCCAGGACAGGTACGGCGCGAGTTCCGGATCATTCTGGAACCAGAATCGATCGCCGTCGCGAAGCCGCGTGAACTGATCGATCCACATCGTGCGAAGCGTTTCACCAATGCTGACGCCCGGGACATGATCTTCCGCGAGAAGCCCGACCCACAGATCGATGTCATTCACGTCGTCATAGGACGCGAGCAGGCCGGCCTGAATATCGGGATCCGACGAAATCTCTGTGATGGCCGTCCGCGCCGGCAGACCGTACGCCTGTCGCACGGTGTTGTAATCCGCCAATCCGTGATCGCGACCGCGCTGAATATTCACCGCCGCGAGGTCCAGCGCCGCAGGCTCGCCCGCGCCGGGTGAATTCAGGAGGAAGTTGCGCAGGTCATCGACAATGCGCGAATCAATCTGTTGCTGCTGACTCGCTGCAAGTCCTCGGAAGATCGGCTCGATCCCGCTCTCGGCCGCGATGCGTTCCGGCTTGAAGAAGGAGTCAAAGATGTGAATGTTGCCTTCCGGAATGGGAAGGCCGTCCGCGTCGAGACGCAACACATCCGTGCTGACCATGGTGTGGCCCATGCGAAACGCCGCCGTCGAGAACTCATTCATGACGGTCGGATCAGCGTTCGGGTTGTAGCCCTGGTAGGTCGGGATCGCGTTTTTGCCCAGCAGGGTCGGCAGGAATTGGTTGTACGTGATGGCCTGCACCTCGGCGCCAACAATGCGGCGCGCGAGTTGAAAGATCGTTTCGTCATCCCAACCGGGGTTGTCCGCCGCGATCTCCGCCGCGAGGCGATTGTGCTCGCGCACGAACAACGTGTGCATGGAGACCAGTGTCAATGTTTCATTGGCGCGATCATCACCGGCGACAAAGAACCCAGGCGCATTGCCGGCAAACGTCATTTGCTGCGTGCCGTCATTCAGCGGCATGAGTTCGCCGACCGCGTCAGATTCCGACTTGAGCGCGCCGCCCTGAAAGGTCCGCAGCCACTGCGCTCGATCCACTTCAGAGCCGTACACCGTGGACGCGTCAATCCAGGACGTCAGCACATTGACCTGCTCACGCGGGTTGCCGGGGCCTGATCCTGTCGATGTGTCAAAGTCCGATCGCCGGAACGGCATGACGAAGATGCCTTCGCCTTTGGGATCAAACCACGGATCGCCGGGCGGAATGTTGATGAACGCAACGCCGCCAAGATCATCAGGCGTCAGATCGACATCGTGCGCAAGAAACTGTCCCCACGCCCATACGAAGTCAGTCAAGCCGCGCGGGTCGGGGATGAAGACGCCCGTCTTGAGCATGGTGTCTTGCGTGGCGACGTTGTTGCTGACGGTGCGCGGGTTGGGGCGATTGACGCCGCCAAGCGTTGAATAGCCATTGCCATATTCGGCCGGAGCCGCGCGCCCGAGCTGCGTGTGCGTCGCGCCCCAGAATGGGTTGGCCAGATTGTTCCCGGACCCATCGATCGTGCGCGATTCATCGCCACCGACGGCGCCGGCGGCGCACCATCCTGCGGTGGCCACCATCGCGGCCGCCAACGCGCCTCTGCTTCTTTTCGCCATGCTGTTCCCCACTTGGATGCGACGCCGGTCCAGGCGCCTAACCATGACTTTATTCCACGATTCGGACGAAGTTCCAGAAAATTCGCATACCGCTTAAACGGGGCATGGCTGTGGGGGGCAGGCAAAATGGGCAACCGCGGACGCGGCGTGCGGTGTTTCGCCCATCTGGAGTGGTCTGATAGACTCGCCACGCCTTTGTACTCATCAAACCGCCCAGATGCGGAGGTGGCCCCATCATGCATGCGACTCCCCGACGAGCGTGCGCATTCGCGCTTTGTGCCTTCCCACTGACAGCAGCAGCACAGCCCTGCACCCCAGCGTGGGACCCCGATCAAGATGAATTCACCGCCAGCGGCGCCGTTCGTGCGCTTCTGTCCCCTTCGCCATTTGGTGAAGCGGTCGCCGGCGGCGCGTTCACTTCGATCGCAGAGGCGTCCACGCCATTCATCGCCGCATTGGAAGAAGACCTATGGCTTCCGATCGGGGCAGGCTTTGATGATGCGGTCTTCGCGCTGGCGAACTATCAAAACGCGCTCATCGCCGGCGGCAAATTCACGGCGTCAGGCGCGGTGGTCGCGCATCGAATCGCGCGATGGAACTTCACCGAGTGGGAGCCGCTCGGCGCCGGTGTTGATGGATCTGTCTTTGCAATGCGCGTCTTTGACGATGGTGTTGCGGACACGCTCATCGTGGCCGGCGAATTTCAATCAGCTGGCGGCGCGCCGGCCAGTGGCGTTGCCGCGTGGGATGGAAACACATGGTCCGCGCTCGACACCGGTTTGCAGGCTGGCGAGAAGACAGGCGCCGCGCTGGCCATCTTCAATGATGGCGCGAATGACATGGTGGCCGTTGGAGGCTCATTCCTCGGCGCCGGTGGTCAGCCATCGCCGAACATTGTGTCCTGGGACGGCGCCAACTGGAACGCCATGGGCGCGGGGCTGAACGGAACGGTGCGCGCGCTGGTCGTCTATCAGGGCACACTGATCGCCGGTGGCGACTTCACGGCGTCCGGCGCCACGCCTGTATCGCATCTGGCGCAATGGGACGGTGCGGCGTGGGTTCCCTTCGCTGGCGGCGCCAACGGGCCTGTTCACGCACTGGAAGTCGTCGATGGTGAGCTCATCGCCGGTGGCGAGTTCTTACACATCGGCAGCGTCAGCGCCAATCGAATCGCAATATTCGATGGCGCTGCATGGACACCGTTCAATGATGGCTCCACATCCATTGTTCGCGCCATGGCGCCTCATGGTGATGATGTGCTCGTCGGCGCCAATGCTGTGACGCCCGCCGGCTCAGGCGCCATCGCGCTTCGACGTTGGATGCCTTGTGATGACGAGATCCCCGGCGATCTCAATGGCGATGGCACAGTGGATGGCGCGGACCTCGCCGCGCTGCTCGCTCAATGGGGCGGCGCCGGTGAAGCGGATATGAATGATGATTCGATCGTCAACGGCGCCGACCTTGCCACGCTTCTCAGCAACTGGGGCTGAATCGCCAGCGCCACATATTTATTTCGCGTGCGCAACGTGTCCTCAAACCGATGCGATTGGACATGACGCGTGATTCTGCGAAATCAAGGATGATCCGCTGCCAATTGGCTTGTGGGTGGCGCCGAGGGCACTGGGCGCCGCGGGGCACACGCGCATGAAAGGAGCGGACCCATGTGGACCATCGCTGTCATTCTCCTCGGGCTGACGATTGCCGTCGGCATACTTTCGACGATCCCGAGACTCGCCAGACCATTGCGACCTGTCGCAGGGGGTGCGGCGTTGCTCGTCGTCGCCCTCGCCATCTTCGGCGCTTCATTCAGGTACGTCGGTGAAAACCAGGTCGGCATCATTGTGAAGAACGTCGGCGCGAGTTTGCCATCGGGGCAGATCATCGCGACGGCTGGTGAAAAGGGGCCGCAAGCGCGTGTGCTTCCTCCCGGTTGGCACCCGTGGTTGTGGCCGGTGATCTACGACGTTCAGGTCGAATCGATCATTGAGATCGATCAGGATGAGGTCGGCATCATCACAACAACCGATGGCCAGCCGCTCCCTGACGGCCAGGTCTACGCGCCGGAATGGTCGGATGACCAGATGAAGCGCATGGCCGACGCAGAATATTTTCTGACGGAGGGCGGCGGATTCAAGGGCCCGCAAACGACCGTTCTGACGCCGGGCAAGCATCGCTTGAATACGCGGTTGTTCCGAGTCGAGAAGCACCCGGTCACAAATATCGCGAAAGCGGAAGTCGGTGTCGTGAAGTCCAATGTCGGACGGGCGCCGGTCCGTGATGAGCGCTCTGTTGAAGGCCTGGTCCCCCGCGGCACGCGCGGCATTTGGTCCGAGCCGTACGGCGAGGGCAAGTACTACCTCAACCCAAAAGCGTACGAAGTCACCATTGTGTCAACGCGTGAGCGCACGATTCAGTACACCAAGGGAAGCGCTCAGGGCGAAGAGCGTGAGATCAACGTTCGATCTTCGGACGGGTTTACATTCCCGGTTGATGTGCGCGTTGAATACGAGATTCGACCGGAAGATGCGCCGCTCATCGTTGCCAACTTTCAGGATGCCGAGAGCGATTCGCTCAAGAATCGACTTCACTCAAGCGTGCGAAGCGTCTTTCGCAACAACGCGGAGAGCCTCAAAGCGCTGGATTACGTCAACAGCCGCTCGCAGCAGGAGGTGCAGTCGCGCGAGCGCCTGATTCAGGAAGTCAGCGCCTTTGGATTGTCCATCAACGGCGTACGCATCGGCGATGTGGGCGATGAGCTCTCGCTTGGCACGCTCTTGAAGACGCAGACGGATCGAGAACTTGCGATTCAGCAGCAGATCACGTTTCAGGAGCAGCAACGCGCTGCCGAGCAGCGAAAGGCGCTCACGCGCACCGAACAGGAGGCTGAAGAAGAGCGCCGCCTCGCCACCGCGCAATACGAAGTGCAGATCGCCGGTGAGCAAAAGCAACAGCGCATCATCGGCGCTGAAGCCCAGGCGGAGTCCATCCGCATCGAAGCCGAAGCACAGGCCGAAGCATTCCGCGTGATCGCGCAGCAAATCGGCGCCGGAAATGCGGCGTTGATGGAAATGCTCAAGGTCATCGGCGAGCGCGGCATCCAGATCACGCCGCGCGTGATGGTCTCCGGCGAACGCAGCGGTGAAGGCAGCGCCGAGACCACCGCGCTCATCGGCACCATGCTCGACAGCATGGTCAGCCGCGACACGGCTGGCGCGCCGAACTAACGATCCGTTTCAACATTCTGCATGCGCGCAACAACGGCGACCCGCACTCAACACCGGGTCGCCGTTGTCATCTCGATTCAAATGCTGTTGCGCTGGCTCAGGCCACCTTGCCGACGGGCTCGCCGTTCGTCGGCTGACCGGCGAACGGGTTGAAGCCGAAGGGGAAGCCGGGCGCCATGCCGAAGGGCGTGTTCACGGCCTTGCCGTTGTTCTCAGCGTTGTTCGGCGCGGCGGGGAAGGGGAAGCCGAAGAACGGCGTGTTCCAGTTGCCCCCGAAGCCGCCCCACGGCGTGCCGAAGTTGGCGTTCCAACCCCAGTTGGCGCCGCCCGGCGTGCTGCCGTTCCACGGCGTGTTGGAGCCAAAGCCGTTCCAGGGCGTGTTGAATCCGTTGTTCCAGTTCCACGGCGTGCCGCCGCCAAAGCCGCCCCACGGGCTGGAGAAATTCGCGTTGCCATTCCAGGGCGTATTGAAGCCGTTGCCGAAACCATTCCACGGGGTCGTGGCGCCGCCGTTGTTCCAGTTCCACGGCGTATTGAAACCGCCGAAGGAATTCGGCTGGCCGCCCCAGGCGCCGAACGGCGAGTTGAAACCACCAAAGAAACCATTGAAGGGTGTGCTGAACGGCGTGTTGAAAGTGTTCATCGAATCCATCTCCATATCTGAGATTGAGCCCGTTGATGCCAAACGACGCCCTCGCGGCGCCGCGCGCACCGGTTGTTCATCGCAGGCGAAGCCCATGGCCCCTCGACCCGCGCAGCGATGAATCGGCACGACCGGAACGGGACTTCGCCCCAATCGCCGAATTCCGCGCGATTCGATTCACGATGGCTCCGCGCGCCAGTGCGATACGCTGATCCCCTATGGCGAAGCGGCCGTTCATCTCCATGAGCGCGTTGGCGATAGCCCTGCTGGGCGTGGCGGCGCTGCGCCTGCTCGTTGGGCCGGAAGGTCTTGATCCACCACGAGATACGCTGGAATGGAGCCTTCGAATCGGCCGAGTGCTCTCCGGAGCCGCCGTCGGCGGCGCGCTCGGCGCAGCCGGCGTCATGCTCCAGGCCCTGCTCCGCAACCCGCTCGCGGCGCCAGCCGTGCTGGGCCTCACCGCCGGCGCCGGTTTCGGCGTGACGCTCGTCACCTTCCTCGGATTTTCAACCGCCGGCGCCATCGCCGGACAGAGTGCGACCGGACTCGGCGCATTGCTTGGCGCGATTGCTGTCCTCGTGATCGTGTACTCCCTCGCGCAACGACGGGGCGTGATCGAGCCGGTCACACTCATCCTGGTTGGTGTAGTCGTGAGCATGATCTGCGCCGCAGGAACGGTGCTGCTCCAGCACTTGATGCCGGAGCGAGGACTTGTGGCGACCATGCGTTGGCTGTTCGGATCATTGCGCGATGATGCGCCCCGTCTCGCGACGTATTCCGTGCTGGCGCTCACCAGCCTGTGCGTCATCGTCGGCGCCAAACTTGGTCCGGCGATGGACGCCGCCTCGCTGGATGACGATGAAGCCCGAAGCGTCGGTGTGTCACTTCACCGACTGCGCCTGGTGCTTCTTTCGCTCGCCGGCGCGCTGACTGCAGGCAGCGTGGTCATTGCAGGCCCCATCGGATTCGTTGGACTGATTTGCCCGCACGCGGTTCGCTATGTCGTCGGTCCCTCGCACCGAACCCTGGTCGCAGGCAGCGCGCTGCTTGGCGCCACGGTGATCATCGGCGCTGATGCGCTGATTCGCGTCATCGACCTTGGCGCCGGACGCATGCCAATCGGCGTCTTGACGGCGTTAGTCGGCGGGCCTGCATTCATCTGGTTATTGCGAAGTCGGTGGGTGACGCCATGACGCTTGTCGCTGAATCCATTTCATATGGATACGCGCGCCAGCAACGGGTGCTGCACGATGTGTCCTGCACGATAGAGCCGGACCGCATCACGGCCATCGTGGGCCCCAACGGCGCCGGAAAATCCACGCTGCTTCGCGTGCTTGCAGGCGTTGCGCGCCCATGGGGCGGCGTGGTTCAATGGGGCGAAACGAGTATTCACGAAATGAGCGCTTCGGCGCGGGCCCAACGCATCGCCTTTGTGACACAGCGACCCACCGTGGCGGGGCCATTCTCCGTCGAACAGGTCGTGCGATTCGGTCGATTCGCCGGATCGCGGGATGACGCTGCGATCGATAAGGCCATCGTCTCATTCGAATTGGACAACTTCCGTCATCGTGTGATTCACGAACTCTCTGTTGGTCAACAACAGCGCGTCGCCATGGCCCGCGCCTGTGCCCAACTCGCAGACGGCGCCGCCGGCGGCAACGCAAGTCGCTGCCTGCTCGCCGATGAGCCGCTTGGCGCCATGGACCCGCGATTTGCATCACTCACCATGGCTCGATTGCGAGACCTGAGCCAGGATGGAGTCGGCGTGCTGGTGGCGATGCACGACCTGACGATGGCGTTGAACTGGTCCGACGACGTCATCGTGCTGCACGAGGGGACGATCCATGCGGCGGGGCCAACGCGCGATGTGCTGCAGCCCGAAACCTTATCCACAGTCTTTGGCGCCACATTTGTGCGTCTGGAGCACGCGGCGACCAGCGCGATTGCGGTCGAGCGCACCTGAACGAGCTAGACTCTCTGAAGCGCATGAACACCCAGTGGATATTTTGGATCATCGTTGGCGTCACCGTCCTGCAATGGGTGTTCGGCAAGGTGCAGGAGCAGGCCGAAGTCAACCGCGCCAAAAAGGAACGCGAACAGCGTCGGCAGCAATCGCTTCGAACCGGCGACGGTCTGGATCAACCGCAGGCTTCCTCCGCGGGGGCCTCCGTCCAGACTAACACCAGTCAGGATTTGCAGGCGCGGCGGCAGGCGCAACTCAAAGCGCTTCGCGAGCGACAACAACAGCGCATGCGACAAGCGCAAGCGCGCACCGGCCAACAGCCGCAACGAACCACGCCGGCGCCAACGCCGATCCGATCCGCACCCACACCGCCGACCTCGTCTCAACAGCAATCCCAGTCACGAGCGCAGCAAATCGCGCGGCAGCGCCAGATGCAATTGCGCCGCGAGCAGCAGCGACGCATTGCGCAGCAGCGCGCCGAGCAGGAGCGTCAACGCGCTCTGGAAAAAGCCCAGGCTCAGCAAGCCGCAGTCGAGGCCGCAGCCCGAAAACGGGAGTCGCCCAAAGAACGCACACTCGGCACGCTGGAGCGATCAAGGCCACGCGCGGAAGCGGCCGCCGAGAAGCCGGCGCACTCGCTGGCGCCTCGAACGCGAGATGACTGGCGCCGCGCGATCATTGCGGCGGAGGTGCTCTCGCCGCCGGTCGGCGTTCGTGAAGAGGACGCCTTCTAAGAATTCTGCGGATACGTGACCCCACATCGTGCGCAATCTCTGCGCGTGGCGGGGAGTCTCACGATGATGCTCGCCGTCTCTATACTCCGCCCCCATGCCGCCCGCCTCCCGCACAACACACAAGAGCGGCGCCCGACGCGCAATCGAGCGCCACTGGCGCGATCGAGTCAAACGCCTTCGTGCGCTCCTGCGCCAGGAAGACGTTGACGCGCTGCTTCTCACCAACCCGAAGGACATCCACTACCTCACCGGATTCCATGGTGAAGACAGTTGGGCGGCGGTGACCTCCCGCGCCGTGACGATCATCAGCGACTTTCGGTTTCAGGAAGAGCTCGCCGGCGCGACGACGTCTCGCATCGCTATTCGCGACGGCGCGATCCATGACGCAGCCGCCGATGTGCTCGAAAAGTGCGAGCGAATCGCTTTGCAGGCGGAGCATCTGACCATCGCCCAGCGCGGCAGACTGGCTTCACGACTTGGCGCCTCGCGTTTGAAGAACACCACAGGGCTCGTCGCACAACTTCGAGTCTGCAAAGACGAGCACGAAGTCGCGACGATTCGAAAGGCCGTTCGCATTCAGGAGCGCGCCATCGAAGCGACCCTCGAGCGCATCGGCCCGGGCGACGCCGAAGTCGAAATCGCGGCGGAGCTCGAATATCAAATGAAGAGCCTGGGCGCGTCGGGCCCCAGTTTCGACACCATCGTCGCGGCTCGGGCCAATGGCTCCAGGCCGCACTACCGGCCCGCGCGCGTCAAAGCCGCGAAGAACCAGCCGCTGCTGATCGATTGGGGCGCGGTGGTTGACGGCTACTGCTCCGACATGACGCGCACGTTCTCGTTCGGTCGCTGGCCGAAGGCGGTGCGTGAGATCTACGACATCGTGCTTGAAGCGCATCTGGCGGCCATTGATGCGGTTGCGCCGGGCGTTCGGTGTTCGGACATCGACGCCGTCGCCCGGGACATCATCACGCAGGCCGGGTACGGCGACGCGTTTGGCCATGGGCTCGGCCACGGCATCGGGCTGGATATCCATGAAGGGCCGCGGCTGAGCCGCCAGTCCAACGAGGCCCTCGAGCCAGGCATGGTGGTCACGGTGGAGCCGGGCATTTACCTT
>MRWG01000906.1_pt1 | contig 23468 bp, 21 predicted proteins | sample 1013341 | NCBI WGS metagenome assembly MRWG01 (sample SAMN06117577, study PRJNA244670) | biofilm metagenome | biome: Water; feature: Cathode Biofilm; material: Biofilm; isolation source: microbial consortium enriched at the cathode of a solar microbial fuel cell | place: USA: District of Columbia ... | reverse complement strand
CGACATCGACCTGCAGCCGCTGCCGAAACACAAGACCCTCGGCGTCTGCCACTTCCCGAAGTTCTGGGACGCCATGGACGCGGCGCAGCACCTGGTCAAGCTGGGTCCGGTCGCGGTCGAACTGGTCGACAGGACGATGATCGGGCTCTCCCGCGACATTCCGATGTTCCGCGAGACCGTCAACCGTTTCATCAAGGGCGAACCGGACGCGGTGCTGCTGGTGGAGTTCGCGGAACCGGACCCGGACGAGAACATGAGGCGGCTCAAGCAGCTCGGCGACGTGATGGGGGATCTCGGCTTCCCGGACGGCGTCGTCGAAGCCATCGATCCGGAATTTCAAAAGGCGATCTGGGAGGTCCGCAAGTCCGGCCTCAACATCATGATGTCGATGAAGGGCGACGGGAAGCCGATCTCGTTCGTCGAGGACTGCGCCGTCCGGCTCGAAAACCTCGCCGAATACACCGACCGCCTGACCCAGGTGTTCCACAAGCACGGCACGGAAGGCACATGGTACGCGCACGCCTCGGTCGGTACCCTGCACGTGCGGCCGGTGATCAACCTCAAGCAGGAACTGGGCGCCAGACAGATGCGCGCCATCGCCGAGGAAGCGTTCGAGATGGTCCGCGAATACAAGGGCTCGCACTCGGGCGAGCACGGCGACGGCCTCGTCCGGTCCGAGTTCCACGAGGCCATGTTCGGGCCGGAAATGGTCGCCGCGTTCCGCAGCGTGAAGCGGGCCTTCGACGAAGACGGGCTGTTCAACCCGGGCAAGATCGTCGACCCGCCGAAGATGGACGACCGGTCGCTGTTCCGTTTCAAGCCGGGATACGAGACCCTCGACCTCGAGACCGCCATGGACTGGTCCGACTGGGGCGGGTTCGCCGGCGCGGTCGAGATGTGCAACAACAACGGCGCCTGCCGCAAGGCCGACCCGGGCGTGATGTGCCCGTCGTTCCGCGCCACCGGTGACGAGCAGCACCTGACCCGGGGCCGCGCCAACACGCTCAGGCTCGCGCTCTCGGGACAGCTCGGCGCCGATGCGTTCACATCCGACGCGATGAAGGACACGATGCAGCTCTGTGTCGGCTGCAAGGGCTGCAAGCGCGAATGCCCGACCGGCGTCGACATGGCGAAGATGAAGGTCGAGTTCCTGTACCACTACAACAAGCGCCACGGCATCTCGCTCAAGGACCGGCTCATCGCCTACCTGCCGCGCTACGCGCCCTATGCGTCGCGGCTCGCCGGCGCGATGAACCTCCGCGACGCCGTTCCCGGCATGGCGTGGCTGTCGGAAAAGCTGCTCGGTTTCTCGGCCAAACGCACGCTGCCCAGGTGGCGGTCCGATTCTTTTGATATCGAGCGCGAGGGGATTTTGCCCGACGCGTGCCCGGTCGGGGGCGCGGTGGTGCTGCTGGCCGATACCTTCAACACCAACTTCGAGCCCGAGAACCTGCGTGCCGCGAAGCGCGTGCTCGAGGCCGCGGGCTACCGCGTCGCCGTCGCCAAGCCGCCCGAGGGCGGGCGCCCCTTGTGCTGCGGGCGCACGTTCCTCGCCGCCGGCATGGTCGACCAGGCACGCGCCGAGGCCCGGCGCATGGTCGACGCGCTGCTGCCGTTCGCCAGGGCGGGGGTGCCCATCGTCGGGCTGGAGCCCAGTTGCCTGTTCACGCTCAAGGACGAGTTCAAGTCCCTGCTGCCGGGCGCGGACGCCGACGCCATCGCGGAAAACGCCAAGCTGTTCGAGGAGTTCCTGGTCTTCGAAGCCGAGTTCGGCACGCTCAAGCTGGACGTTCCGGCCATGCCCGGCAGCCGGGCGCTCTTGCACGGGCACTGCCACCAGAAGGCGTTCGCCGCCATGGGCGCGGTCGAAAAGGCGCTCCGGCTGGTGCCGGGGCTCGAGGTCGAGACGGTCGAGAGTTCCTGCTGCGGCATGGCCGGCGCGTTCGGCTATGAAGCCGAGAACTACGAGGTCTCCATGAAGATGGCCGAGCTTTCGCTGCTGCCCAAGGTCCGCGGCGCCGATGCCGACACCATCGTCGTCGCCGACGGCACGAGCTGCCGCCACCAGATCGCCGACGGGGCGGGCCGCGACGCGATCCATGTCGCCCGCGTGCTCGACATGGCGCTCGCCCGGGCGGAGGCGGCGCAATGAACGAGATGACGCAACCCGCGCCGCGCACGACGCTGCACGAGGAACTTGTCGGGCGCCTGCGGGAAATGATCTTCTCGGGCGCGCTCAAGGGCGGCGACCGGGTGCCGGAACAGAAGCTCTGCGACATGCTCGGCGTTTCCCGAACGCCGCTCAGGGAAGCGCTGAAGGTGCTCGGTAACGAGGGATTGCTGGAACTGCTGCCGAACCGGGGCGCACGCGTGGCGACGCTGAGCGAGGCCGACATCGACGAGATCTTTCCGGTGATGGGCGCGCTGGAGGCGCTCTCCGGCGAATTGGCGTGCGCCAACCTGACGGACGCGGAGTTCGCCGAGATCCGGGCAATGCACTATCAGATGGCGCTGCATCACACGCGCGGCGAACTGGCGCTCTATTTCCAGCTCAACCGCCAGATTCACGACGCGATCCTGAAAGCGGCGCGCAACCCGACGCTGGAGGCGCAGTACAATGCGCTGGTCGGACGCATCCGCCTGGCGCGCTACTGGTCGAACATGTCCAAGGAACGCTGGGACCAGGCGATGAAGGAGCACGAGGAAATCCTTGCCGCGCTCGAGGCGCGCGACGGCAAGCTCTTGTCGGCGATTCTTTCACAGCATCTGGAGAACAAGCGCCGGACGGTGCGCCAGGCGTTCCGCGAAAGTGGCGGCGAGGTCAAGGGCACCGGCGTCGCCTATGACTGAAAAGCCCGCGTTAACCCTGTTCCGGTGACGCCGGTCACAGACGGATCGCCGTCCGGGGTACAGGATCGTTTCAGGTTACAACCCCGGGCAGAGACCAATGTTCGCGCACATCGACTTCAGGGCTTCCTTCCAGACCGTCCGCTTCTTCCGCGGCGTCGTGCGCCTGCTCGGGTATCGCCGTCATGCCCGGCCGGTGGTGTTCCGCACGCCCCCGTCTGCACGCTGAACCGGCGCGCAAGGCTCACGCACCTCTCCCCATTTCGTGACTGGCTTGCCCGCCGCGTGCGGCTAAACTGCCCGGCATGTGGCAGCAACTTTCCGACTTCGTTTTCGGCGACCCCGTGCGCCAGGAAATGCCGGCGCGGGTCCGGCAGCAGATCGAACGGCGCCAGTGCGTCAGCGAGCGGCTGATCTCGTGGGTGCAGTTCGTCATGATCCTGCTGTTCGGCGCGCTCTGGCTGGCGGGGCAGCAGGTCAACATGACCGACACCGCGTTCCAGGTCGTGCCCACGGCGCTGGCGGCCTACTTCGTGTTTACCGTGACGCGGCTGATCCTGTCCTACCGGATCGTGTTGCCGCACTGGTTTTTGACTATTTCCGTGCTGGCGGACGTGGCGCTGCTGATGCTGCTGATCTGGAGTTTCCATATCCAGTACGAACAGCCGGCCAGCTTCTACCTCAAGGCGCCGACGTTCATGTACGTGTTCATCTTCATCGCGCTCCGCGCGCTCCGGTTCGAGCCGCGCTACATCCTCATCGCCGGGCTCGCGGCGATCGCCGGGTGGAGCGTGCTGGTCTGGTACGTGGTCGCCGCCGTCCCGGAGGACCCGATGATCACCCGGGATTACGTCGCGTACATGACCTCCAACTCGATCCTGATCGGCGCCGAGATCGACAAGATGGTGTCGATCCTGCTGGTCACGGCGGTGCTCAGCATCGCCGTGGTGCGGGCGCGGCGATCTTTCTTCCGCGCCGTGCTGGAGCAGACGGCGGCGGAGGACCTGTCGCGTTTCGTCTCCAAGGAAGTGGCGCAGCGGATCACGTCGTCGGACCGGCAGATCCAGCCGGGCGACGGCGAAAGCCGCGAGGCGACGGTGATCTTCACGGATATCGAGGGGTTCTCGACGGTCTCGGAAAACATGCCGGCGCAGGAACTCGCCAAGACGCTCAACGAATACTTCGGCGCCATGGGCGAGGTCATCGACCGCCATGGCGGCGTCATCACGCTGTTCGAGGGCGATTTGATGCTGATCACCTTCAATGCCGTCGACGACGATCCGGACCATGCCCGCAATGCCGTCCGCACCGCGCTCGAGATCGAGGAGGTCGCACGGACCCGGACCTTCAACGGCGTCAGCCTTCGGACCCGCTGCGGCATCAACACCGGCGAGATCGCCGTCGGCGCCGTCGGTGCGCAGGACCGGCTCGTGTTCACGGTGCACGGCGACAACGTCAACATCGCCGCCCGGCTCGAGCAACTCAACAAGGACTACGGCACCTACATCATGCTGGGCGAGGCGACGCACCTGGCGACGCACGGCGCGTTCCCGTGCAAGCTCGTGTGCGAAACGCAGGTCAAGGGGCGGGAGAAGACGGTGAAGGTGTATACGCCGGTTTGATCAAGATCGTCATTCCGGACGCGAGATTTGTAAAACATCGTCTATCCCGGGCGAGACGTGCAATGGCGCGGCGAGACCCGGGACCCATGCCAGCGTCAGGACCCATTTTGCGATAGGTCCCGGATCGCTGGCTTTCCTTGCCTCGCTTGCGCTCGGAGGAAAACCGCGTCCGGGATAGACGAAAGTTATCGGAAATTAAGCTCTGAGCGTCCCGCCCGTGGCCTTTTCGACGGCCTCGACGATGGACTTCGAGATGCCCTCGATTTCCTCGTCGGTGAGCGTGTTCTCCGTCGGCTGCAGCACCACCGTGATGGCGAGCGATTTCTTGCCCTCGCCGAGGGCCTGGCCCTCGAACACGTCGAACACGCGGACGTCGTCGATCAGCGTTTTCTCGGCGCCGCGTGCCGCCTGCACGATCTTTGCCGCTTCCACGTCCGCGTCGACGACGAACGCGAAGTCGCGCTCGATCGGCTGGAACGCCGACAGCGTCAGCATCGGCCGGGCGGCGGATTTCGCCTTCGGCTGCGGCACTGCGTCCGGATAGATCTCGAACGCGACGACCGGTCCCTTGACGTCGAGCGCGCGCAGCACCTTCGGGTTGATCTCGCCGAAGCGCGCCAGCGTGTTCTTGGGGCCGAGCCGCAGTTCGCCGGCACGTCCCGGGTGGTAATAGGATTGCACGTCCGTGAACACCTGCAGTTTGTCGACCGGCGCGCCGAGCGCGTCCAGCACCGCTATCGCGTCGGCCTTGGCCATGTAGGCATCGACCGGTGCCGGGGCCTGGGACCAGTGCTTCGGCCCGGTCTGGCCGGAACGGATGCCGACCGCGGTGATGCGCTGCTCGTCCGGCCCGTCGCCGAAGTATTCCGGCCCGACCTCGAACAGGTCGGCATTGGCGAACCCGCGCGCGGCGTTGCGCCCGGCCGCCTGGATCAGGTTGGCGAGTGCGCTCGGCCGCATCACGGAAAGCTCGGAGCTGATCGGGTTGGCGATGCGGATCGCGTCCGGCACGTCGGCGAACAGCGCCGCTTCCTTGTCGCCCATGAACGAGTAGGTGACGGCCTCGGTCAGACCCCGTGCCGCCAGCGTCCGGCGCGCCACGGCGCGGCGCTTCTGGCTCTCGTTCAGGGCCGGCTTCGGCAGCGTCGTTTCGCGCGGCAGCGGCGTCACCGGCACGTTGTCGTAGCCGTTGATGCGGATCACTTCTTCGACCAGGCAGGCCTCGTGGACGATGTCGCCGCGCCAGGACGGAATAGCGACCTGCCAGGTGTCGCCGTCGCCGGAAATCTCGAAGCCGAGCACGGCGAGGATGCGCTGGATCTCGTCGCGCGAAACCCCGACGCCGGCGAGTTCCTTGACCCGGTCGGGACGGAAGTCGAGGGTGCGGCCACGGTCCGGGTTGCCGCCGGCGACCACGACCTCGGACGGCTCGCCGCCGCAGAGATCGAGCACGAGGCGGGTCGCGATCTCCATGCCGGTTTCCAGGAAAGCCGGGTCGATGCCGCGTTCGAAGCGGTAGCGGGCGTCGGAAATGATCTGCAGCTTGCGGCCGGTCATCGCCGTCCGGACCGGATCGAAATACGCGCTTTCGATGAACACGTTGACGGTCTCGGACGTGACGCCCGAAACCTCGCCGCCCATGACGCCGCCCAGGCCTTCCGGTCCGTTATCGTCGGTGATCAGCGTCATCTCGTCGTCGAAGGTGTATTCCTTCTCGTTCAGCGCCAGCATCTTCTCGCCGGACTTCGACAGGCGCACGCGGATGTCGCCCGCGACCTTGTCGGCGTCGAACACGTGCAGCGGCCGGTTGAGGTCGATGGTCATCAGGTTGGTGATGTCGACCAGCGCCGAGATCGGCCGCAGCCCGACGGCCAGCAGCCGTTCCTTGAGCCACGCCGGGCTTTCGCCGTTGGTGACGCCCTTGACGTAGCGGCCGACGAAATAGGGGCACGGCTTGTTGTCCGGGTCGTCGAAGTCCAGGTGCACCTTGATCGGGCTTTCGAAGCTGCCCGGCACGGGCCCGTTGGCGAGCGGTTTCAAAGAACCGATGCCGGCCGCGGCAAGATCGCGGGCGATGCCGCGCACGCCCAGGCAGTCGCCCCGGTTGGGCGTGATCGCGATGTCGATGATCGGGTCGTCGAGACCCATGACCGCGACCGCCGGCTTGCCGATCGGCGTGCCTTCGGGCAGTTCGACGATGCCGTCGTGCTCGTCCGAAAGCCCCATCTCGCGTTCCGACAGCAGCATGCCGTTGGACATGACGCCGCGGATTTCCGTCGGCTTCAGCGTGACGTCGATGCCGGGGATGTAGGACCCGCCGGGCGCGAACACGCCGACCATGCCGGTGCGCGCGTTGGGCGCGCCGCAGACCAGTTCGACCGTCTCGCCGTTGCCGGGATCGACCCGGCAAACCCGGAGCCGGTCGGCGTTCGGGTGCTGCGCCGCCTCGATGACCTTGGCGGTGACGAATGTTTCCAGGCCCTTGGCGCGGTCCTCGACCCCTTCCAGTTCGAGGCCGACCATGGTCAGCGCGTCGGTGATCTCGCTCAGCGATGCGTTGGTATCGAGATGTTCCTTGAGCCACGAGAGGGTGAATTTCATCGCACCAGCCCTCCCACCATGCCGGGCACCTCGAGCGAGCGGAACCCGTAGTGCCTGAGCCATCTGAGGTCGCTGTCGAAGAACGTGCGCAGGTCGGGGATGCCGTATTTGAGCATCGCCAGGCGCTCGACGCCCATGCCGAAGGCGAAGCCCTGGTATTCGGCCGGGTCGATGCCGCAGTTGGAAAGCACGTTCGGGTTGACCATGCCGGAGCCGAGGATCTCGAGCCAGTCGCCGCCGTGGCCGATGCGGAACTCGCCGCCCTCACGGGTGCAGCCGATGTCGACCTCCGCCGACGGCTCGGTGAACGGGAAGTAGCTCGGCCGGAAGCGCACCGGCAGGTCGTCGACCTCGAAAAAGGCGCGGCAGAACTCGATCAGGCAACCCTTGAGGTGCCCCATGTGCGAGGTCTTGTCGATCACCAGCCCCTCGACCTGATGGAACATCGGCGAATGGGTGGCGTCGTAGTCGGAGCGGTAGGTGCGGCCGGGCACGATGATCCGGATCGGCGGTTTTTCGGCCGTCATGGTGCGGATCTGCACCGGGCTGGTGTGGGTGCGCAGCACCTTGCGCTCGCCGTGTTCGCCCGGCAGGTAGAACGTGTCGTGCTCCTGGCGCGCCGGGTGGTCGGCGGGAATGTTCAAGGCCGTGAAGTTGTGCCAGTCGTCCTCGATATCCGGGCCCTCGGCGACGGTGAAGCCCATCTCGCCGAAGATCTCGGTGATCTCGTCGATGGTCTGGCTGATCGGATGGATGGTGCCCTGCGTCTCGGGCGCCGGCGGCAGGGTGACGTCGATCTTTTCGGTCATCAGGCGGCGGTCGAGGTCGGCGTCGGCGAGTTGGGTCTTCTTGGTTTCGAGCGCGCCGGCAATCTCGTCCTTGAGCGCGTTCAGCGCCTGGCCGGCGGCCTTGCGCGCGTCGGGGTCCATCTGGCCCAGGCCCTTCATCATGTCGGTGATGCGGCCCTTCTTGCCGAGGACGGAGACGCGGATGTCTTCGAGCGCGTCGACGCTGTCCGCCGCATCGACATCCTTCAGTATCTCGTCGCGAAGCTGGTCCGGATTGTCCATCTTTTCCCCGCCTTAAAAACAGTTGGCCTTAAACACACGAACGGGAGTAACGGCCTAGCCGCTACTCCCGTTCCAAAACTCGGATGCTCCCGAAATTCGGGAAATTAAGCGTTCTGGCTGAGAGCGGCCTGGGCCTGGTCCACCAGCGCTTTAAACGCTTCCGGTTCGTTCATGGCGAGGTCCGCCAAGACCTTGCGGTCCAGTTCGACCCCGGCCTTCGACAGGCCGTTCATGAACACCGAATATGAAAGTCCGTTCTCGCGCGCGCCGGCGTTGATCCGTTGGATCCAGAGGCGGCGGAACTGCCGCTTTTTCTGACGGCGGTCGCGATAGGCGTACTGCAGGCCTTTCTCGACGCGCTCGATGGCGATGCGGAAATTGCTCTTGTTGCGGCCCCGGTAGCCCTTGGCGAGCTTGAGGACCTTCTTGTGACGGGCGTGCGACGTCTTGCCGCGCGTTACTCGTGCCATGGTATATCTCCTCCGCTCAAGCGTTCGGCATGTAGGACTTGATGATCCGTGCGTCGGCGTCGGCGAGGATCATCGTCCCCCGCGCCTTGCGCTTCATCTTGTTGGATCGTTTGCGGAGATTGTGCCGCTTGTAGGCGACGGCCGCGCGCACCTTGCCGGTGCCCGTCAGCTTGAAGCGCTTTTTCGCGCTCGACTTCGTCTTCAGTTTGGGCATTTCCCTCTTCCTTCGTCTTGGGAGCCGATGCGACTCGTTTGGGTTCGAGCGGCGAGGCATGCCCTTTCAGCCATGCCGCACGGCCGTCCATATCGCGACGGCGCGCGGTTTATAGCGGTCGCGACCGCGAATGGCAAGAGTTGTGGCGGGATTTCCGCGCCCCGGATCGGAACGCCAGCAGGTCGTCCGCTTCCTGCGCTTCGGCGTCCGTTCCCTGCCGCACCGGCGTCGCCGCGGCGACCCGGTCGAACGGCAGGAAGGTACCTTCGCCCGGCGTGGCCGGAGACGGTGCGCAATACGTCGGAATCACCCGGATTGGATTACTTTGGCGCGATGACCATCGTCATCAGGCGGCCTTCCGGGCGCGGATGCTGCTCGACCTTGGCAATCTCGCCGACTTCCTCGCGCACGCGTTCCAGCACCTTGAGCCCAAGGTCCTGGTGAGCCATTTCACGGCCCCGGAACCGGATCGTCATCTTGACCTTGTCGCCCTCGTCCAGGAATCGGCGCACGGCCTTCATCTTGACCTCGTAGTCGTGGTCGTCGATGCCGGGACGCATCTTGATTTCCTTGACCTCGATGACTTTCTGCTTCTTGCGGGCTTCGTTGGCCTTTTTCTGCGCCTCGTACTTGAACTTCCCGTAATCGAGAATCTTGCACACGGGCGGATCGGCGTTCGGCGATACCTCCACGAGGTCCAAGCCGACCTCCATCGCCATGTCGATGGCTTCCTGTAGGCCAATGACGCCGACCATTTCGCCGTCGGCGTCGACGAGACGAACGGGATCGGCTTGAATATCTTCGTTGGCGCGCGGTCCATCCTTGGACGGCGGCACCGGTGGACCGGGTCTGCGGGCTATGGAAATCTCTCCTTTGGCAGTTACAGCAAAGACCCGTGAAAACGGGTCATTCCATTAAATAATCTCGGTAAAGCGTTATCCGCCGAGCGGACCGAGCGCTTCCAGGCTAAGTCTATCCACTGCCTCTTCCAGCGCAAGAATTTCTTGGTCCTTGCCGCCGAGGCGCCGGATCGCGACCTGGCGGCTCTCCGCCTCGCGGTTGCCGACGACCAGGATCGCCGGCACCTTGGCGTGTGAATGCTCGCGGATCTTGTAGTTGATCTTCTCGTTCCGGAGGTCCGCCTCGGCGCGCACGCCGGCCGCCCGGAGCGCCGCCACGACCTCTTCAGCGTAGCCGTCGAGTTCGTTGGTAATCGGCGCGACCACCGCCTGCACCGGGGCCAGCCACATCGGCAGACGTCCCGCGAAGTTCTCGATCAGAATACCGATGAATCGTTCGAACGAACCCAGGATCGCCCGATGCAGCATCACCGGGCGGTGCTTGCCGCCGTCCTCGCCGATGTATTCCGCGTCGAGACGCTCCGGCAGCACGAAATCCACCTGCAGCGTGCCGCACTGCCAGTCGCGGCCGATGGCGTCGCGCAGCACGAACTCCAGCTTGGGCCCGTAGAACGCGCCCTCGCCCGGGTTCATGATCAGGTCGGCGCCGGCCTTGATGGCGGCTTCCTTGAGCGCGTGCTCGGCCTTGTCCCAGGTCTCGTCGGCGCCGGCGCGGACGTCCGGTCGGTCGGAGAACTTGACCGTGAATTCCTCGAACCCGAAGTCGCGGTATATCGAGCCCAGCAACTCGATGAAGATCCCGGTCTCGCTTTCGATCTGGTCCTCGGTACAGAAAATGTGCGCGTCGTCCTGCGTGAACGCGCGCACGCGCATCAGCCCGTGCAGGGCGCCCGACGGCTCGTAACGGTGACACGAGCCGAATTCGGCCATCCGCAGCGGCAGGTCGCGGTAGCTCTTGATGCCCTGGCGGAAGATCTGCACGTGGCACGGGCAGTTCATCGGCTTGAGCGCTAGGTGCCGGATGCCGCCCGCCTCGCCCTCGTCGGCGCTGCCGTCCGCGCTACCGGCGCTCTCGCTGGCTTCGCCGCCGCTTTCGTCCACCTCGGCGATGAACATGTGCTCGCGGAATTTCTCCCAGTGCCCGGATTCCTCCCACAGCTTGCGGTCGACCAGTTGCGGCGTCTTCACTTCGACGTAGCCGGCGGCGTCCAGGCGCTTCCTCATGTACTGCTCGCAGGTCCGGTAGAGCGACCAGCCCTTCGGGTGCCAGAACACGGAGCCGCGCGCCTCTTCCTGGATGTGGAACAGGTCCATTTCCTTGCCGAGTCTGCGGTGATCGCGTTTTTCCGCTTCCTCGATCCGCGTCAGGTAGGCCTTCAGTTCCTTGTCGTTGCGCCACGCCGTACCGTAGATGCGCTGAAGTTGCGGGTTGCGGGCATCGCCGCGCCAGTACGCGCCGGCCAGCTTCATCAGCTTGAACGACTTGCCGAGACGTCCCGTCGACGGCAGATGCGGACCGCGGCAGAGGTCGATCCAGTCGCCCTGCCGGTACATGGTGATGTCCTCGCCGTCCGGGAGCTCCTTCACCCACTCGGCCTTGAAGGTTTCGCCCTTTTCCCTGAAGAACTTGGCGACTTCGTCGCGGGACCAGACCTCGCGTTCGATCGGCACGTCGCGGTCGACGATCTCGGCCATGCGCTTTTCGATGGCCTCGAAATCCTCGGTCGAGAACGGTTCTTCGCGGTGGAAGTCGTAATAGAAGCCTTCCTCCGTCGACGGACCGAAGGTGATCTGGGTGTCCGGATAAAGCTCCTGCACCGCCATCGCCAGCACGTGCGCGGCGTCGTGGCGGATGACGTCGAGCGCCTCCGTTTCCTGCTTGTCGGTAATGATGGCGACGTTGGCGTCGGTGTCGATGGTGCGGTCGAGATCCCACAGCTCGCCGTCGACCTTCACGACCATCGCCGCCTTGGCGAGGCCGGGGCCGATCGAACGGGCGATTTCCGCGCCCGTGACCGGGTTGTCGTAGCTGCGGACGGAACCGTCCGGAAGGGTGATCGCGACCATTAATCGATAGCCTTGAAGTGCAAACTCAGCGGGTAGTTAAAGTGCGGCGCGCAAGGCGTCAAGAACCGGCTTGACCGGGGAGTGCGGCAAACACCTCATCCACGCCGAGTGCGCTCAGGGGCTGACGCCACAGGATCGTCACGTCCGCGCCCCGCTGCGCGCACAGTGCCGGGTCGGAGGCGTCCGAATAAAGCACCACCGAGGGCACGCCGGCGAAGGCCGCGATATGCATGGTGCCGTTGTCGTTGCCGACCGCGAAGCGGGCCCGCTTGGCCACCGTGACGAGGTCGACGAGCGAGGTCTCGCCGGCGATGTTCCTGGCCGTGATCGACCCTTCGACAAGCGAGGCGGCGAGCGGACGTTCGGCTTCGGTCCCCGTGACCAACGGCACCACGCCGCTGCCGTCCAGCCTCTGGATCAATTCCCGGTAATACTCGCGCGGCCAGCGCTTGGCCGGCCGGTGTTCGGCGCCGCCGGGCACGATCAGGCAGAATTCGGCGGGCAGTTTCAGATGCGTGACATCGCTGACGATGGGCGAAAGATCGGCAAGCGGCACGTCGTCGATACCGGCCATGCCGAGCTGTTCGGCCTGGCGCTCGACGGTGTGCATGAGATCGCGCCTGGGGTTCCGGTGCGGATGCGAGCAGCCGGGGGCGACCCCGGACCATTCCGGCTTCGGTCCCGGCCAGAACAGGCGGAAATAACCGTTCGAGCGGTCAGATGTCTGCAGGTCGTAGACGCGGTCGAACCGGCCCGCCCGCAGCGTTTTCCTGAGCGCCAGCCATTTGCCGATCTCGGCGAAGCGGGGCCGGTCGTCGACGATGACCTCGTCGGCCACCCCGGCGGCGCGGATCAGGTCGGCATAAGGCGCGGTCGTCAGCACCGTGATGCGGTCGCCGGCGTGGTGGCGGCGGATCGCGGCCATCGGTCCCAGCGCCTGGACGACGTCGCCGAGCGCGCCCAGCTTGATGACGAGAATGTTGGTCGGTGCTGAACCGGGGGCTGCCATCGGCCTCAGGCGCGGCCTTGTGCCGACAGCACCTCGTTGTAGACGTCGAGCGTCTGGTCGCACATCTGCGTCTTGGAGAAGTGCTTGCGCACGTGATCGATGGCGATATCGGCGAGCCGGGTGCGCGCCGCGCCGTCGAGGGAGAGAGCCTTGTGGATGGCCTCGGCCAGGGCATCGGCGTCGTCCGGCGGCGTCAGCCAGCCGGTGACGTCCGGGATAACGGTTTCCTTGGCGCCGCCGTGGTCGGTGGCGATCACAGGCCGGCCCATGGCCTGCGCCTCGCAGACGACGCGGCCGAACGCCTCCGGGTCGGTGGACGCCGACACCACGAGGTCGGTCAGCTTGTAGGCGGCGGGCATGTCGTCGCAGTGATCGACGATGCGGACGACCTCCTCGAGCCCGTGCTTCACGATGCGGTTCTCGAGTTCCCGACGGTAATCCTCGCGCCCCTGGTCGCTGCCCACCAGCAGACAGCGGATATCCTTGCGCGCCATCCTGGCAATGGCCTCGATCAGCACGAGCTGGCCTTTCCAGCGTGTCAGCCGTCCCGGCAGCATGACGATGGGGACGCCGTCGGGCAGCCGCCAGTCGTTGGCCAGCTTGATGACCCGCTCGGCGGAGACCTTTTCCGGGTCGAACCGGTCGAGGTCGACGCCGCGGTGGATGATGCGGATTTTCTCCACCGGCACGCCGTAGTGGCGGCGGATGTGACCGCCGATAAAGGAGGAGATGGCGATGACCCGTTCGCCCCGGGTCATGATCGAATTGTATCGGCGCTTGATCCAGTTGCCGATGGAGTACGTGCCGTGGAACGTCGTTACCATCGGCACCTTGGTGCGCTGGCAGGCAAAATACGCGCTCCACGCCGGCGCGCGCGAACGGACGTGCACCACGTTGACGTGCTCGGCGCGGATCAGGTTGGCGATGCGCTCGATGTTGCGGTACATGACGACGGGATTCTTGGAGGCGACCGGCAGCGTGATGTGCTCGGCGTTGACGCGGGTCAGGTCGTGCACCAGAAGCCCGCCCTCGGATGCGACCAGCGCCCGGCCGCCGGCGGCATTGATGGCGCCGGCGATCTCGACGGGGCCGCGCTCGACGCCGCCGCTGCCGCCCAGGGCAGGCAGGATCTGCAGCACGGTCGGCGGGCGTCCGTCCGGTGCCTGGGGACGTGCCATGCCGTCGTCTTGGGTGTTAAGGTGCGCGCTGTCGTTCATGACCATCACACTGTAATACGGGAGCCCGCATGTCCGATCAAACAAAAGACCCTGAGATTCTGACACGGGACGACGGTGCGATGATTGCCTACCGCCACAGCGCTGGCAAGCCGCCCGGTGTGACATTCCTGACCGGCTTCAAGTCCGACATGCAGGGCGGCAAGGCGACGGCGCTGGAGGCGTTCTGCACGGCGAAAGGGCATGCTTTCACCCGCTTCGACTATTACGGGCACGGCGAATCGTCGGGCGCGTTCGAGGACGGCACCATCGGCCGCTGGGCCGACGACGCGGTGCACGTTCTGGATACCGTGACCGAGGGGCCGCAGGTCCTGGTCGGCTCGTCGATGGGCGGCTGGATCATGCTGCTGGCGGCGCTCGCCCGCCCGGACCGGGTCGCCGGGCTGGTCGGCATCGCCGCGGCGCCCGATTTCACCCGCGACCTGATCCCGCCGGCGCTGACGCCGGACCAGCTCGAACAGCTCGACGAGCAGGGCTATTGCGACATTCCCAACTGCTACGACGATCAGGAACCCTACCGAATCCGCAAATCGCTCCTGGACGAGGGGGACAATCACCTTCTGCTCAACGGCGAGATCGCCCTCGACGTGCCGGTGCGCCTGATCCAGGGGATCGAGGACGAGGACGTGCCCTGGCAGACCGCGCTCAGGATCATGGAACGGGTCAAAAGCCGTGACGTGGAAATACAGTTTGTCAAAGCGGGCGATCACAGACTATCAGAACCCCATGATCTGGATCGTCTGACGCGGACGGTCGGCAACATGCTGGAGAATGCCTAGACATGGATGCTATCGAACGGATGCTTTCCGGCTACCGCGCGTTTCGCGACAACATGCCGGAGGATCACGAGAAGAAGCTGCGCGCGCTGGTCGAAGCGGGCCAGAAACCGCAGGCCGCAGTCATCGCGTGTTCGGATTCCAGGGTCGACCCGGCGCTGGTGTTCCGCGCCGAGCCGGGCGACATCTTCATGATCCGCAACGTCGCCAACCTGGTTCCGCCGATGGAGGAGGAAGGCACCTTCCACGGCACCAGTGCGGCGCTGGAGTTCGCGGTGCTGGGCCTCAACGTGCCCAACATCATCGTGCTCGGGCACGCGCACTGCGGCGGCATCAACGCCATGATCCGGGGCGAGGACATCGTCAAGGACGGCTATCACTTCGTGCCGTCGTGGGTGTCGATGCTGTCCGCGGCGCACCGCCGCGTGCTGGCGACGATGCCGGACGCCTCGCCCGAGGAAACCCAGCGCGCCTGCGAACGCAACGGGGTGCTGGTGTCGCTCGAGAACCTGACCACGTTTCCGTGGATCCGCGACCGGATGGCGGAGAAGTCGCTCAAGCTGCACGGCTGGTATTTCGACATCGAAACCGCGCAGCTCGAAATCTACGATTCCAAGGTCGGCCGCTTCGAACCCGTCACCTGATCACGCTTCCTCGACGAGGATTTGCTGCAGCCCGGAACGGTAGTCCGGATACTGCAATTTGACGCCGAGCTCGCTCAGGATGCGCTTGTTGTCGACGCGGCGGTTGTCGTTCCAGAAGCTGAGCGCCATCGGGCTCATACGCTGCTTTGCCTCGTCGAAGCTCTGCAGGTCCGGCGGGTCCTTGCCGAGCAGCCCGCAGGCGTAGGCGGTGACCTCGGCCGGCGGTGCCGGTTCGTTGTCGCAGACGTTGTAGATGCGGCCCGGTTTCGGCCTGGCGATGGAGGCGGCGAGCACGCGGGCGATGTCGTCGACGTGAATGCGCGAGAACGCGTGCCCCGGCTTGTCGATCCGCTTGGCGCGCCCGGCCCTGATCTGGTCGAACACCGAGCGGCCGGGCCCGTAGATCCCGGCGAGCCGGAATATGTGCACCGGCAGGCCGTGTTCCCGGTAAAGCTCGAGCCACGCGTTTTCCGCCGCGACCCGGCGCCTGGAGCGGTCGCTGGAGGGGTTCGTCTTCGCCGTCTCGTCGACCCAGGCACCGCCCGTGTCGCCGTAGACCCCGGTGGTCGACAGGTAGCCGAGCCAGGTCAGCGACGGGATCGACGCGATGGCTTCCTTGGCCGCGTTCAGGACCGGGTCGCCGTCCTCGCCGGGCGGCACCGAGACCAGCACGTGATTGGACGCGTGCAGCTTGGCGGTCAGTTCCTTGCCCGGGCGTTCGCCGCTCCAGAGCTGCGCGTCGATGCCCTGGCCCAGCAGGCGTCTGGCCTTGTCCGGATCGCGCACCGTGCCCGAGACCGTCCAGTCGGCGACCGACAGGTGGCGCACCAGCGCTTCGGCGGAAAAGCCGAGTCCGAAACAGAAAAGGCGGGGACCGCCGCGTCGCGTCACGTGATACACTCCCTGTACATATTTCTCAGGTCTTGCCGGGACGTGCGCGGCCCCGTAGAAGCCTGGATATGCTTGGAGCGCAGTATAACCCAAAAAGATCGAAAAGCGCGATGGCCTCTGTCGCCGGAATCGCCGTTTTATGCGTCCTTGGGATGACGGTACCGCTCGCGACCCAGGCGGCCGAGCTCAATCACGCGCGCGAGTACGCCCGTTGCATGGGCCTGGCGCCGTCCGATCCCAACGATGCCTTCGAGATGGCGACGGCATGGAAGGGCCTTGGTGGCGGCGATGCGGCGGAGCATTGCGCGGCGGTGGCGCTGCTCTACTCCGGGCAGGCCGAATACGCGGCGCGCCGGCTCGAGGTGCTGGCCGAGACCATCGTCGCCGAACCCGATTTCAAGGGGCAGATCCTGGCCCAGGCCGGCCAGGCGTGGCTGCTGCACGGCGACGCGCCGCGCGCCGAGGCGGCGCTGACGGAGGCGGTCAAGCTGCTGCGCGGCAAGCCGGCGGTGATGGTCGACCGGGCCCAGGCGCGCGCCGCCATGGGCGATTACAAGGGCGCGGTCGAGGACCTGACCAACGCCATCTCCGCCGATCCGAAAATGGCCGACGCTTACACGTTCCGCGCCAGCGCGTACCGCTACCTGGACGAGCTGGGCAAGGCCCGGGCGGATATCGAGGCGGCGCTTCTGCTGGAGCCCGACAACCCGGCGGCGCTGCTGGAACGCGGTATCCTGTTCCGGCTTGACGGCAAGGACGCAGCGGCGCGCCAAGACTGGCTGCGGGTGCTGGCGCTCGACCCGGACGGCGAGGCCGGCAAGCTCGCCCGCGCCAACATCGAGAAGATGGATGTCAGATCGAACCAGTAAACGGTCATTGCGGCGAATGCCGGAATCCAGGGCGGACATGCCGTGCCCGCGCCCTGGGCCCCGGCCTGGGCCGGGGCGACGCGGTTTAACTGTCAAAAATCCAGATCGGCGTAGTGCTTGGGCGGTGGCGCGCTCGGGATGCGGTCCGACAACAGCGGCCGGAAGCTCGGCCGCGACTTGATGCGTGCGTACCAGTCCTTGGCGATCTCGTGGTCTTGCCACGGCACGTCGCCGATGTAGTCCAGCGTTGAGATATGCGCCGCAGCGGTAATGTCGGCGAGCGACAGATCGTCGCCGGCGAGCCACTTGCGGCGTTCCACCAGATAGGAAATGTAATCCAGGTGCATGTGGATGTTGCTGTGGCCGTAGCGCACTTCGGTCGAGTTCGGTTCGCCCAGGCCCAGGAACCGCTTCATGAACTTCTCGCCGACCAGCTTCTCGGTGACCTCGATGTTGAACTTGCGGTCGAACCAGTCGACGAGGCGCCGGACCTCGGCGCGCTGGAACGGCTGGCGGCCCATCAGCGGCGGGTCGGGGTGCATCTCGTCGAGGAATTCGGCAATCACCTGCGAGCCCGAAAGCGCCGTGCCGTCGGGCTCGACCAGCACCGGCACCTCGCCCATCGGGTTGATGGCGAGGAATTCGTCGCGGCGGCGCCAGACGTTTTCGGCTTTCATCTCGAAGTCGATGCGCTTCTCGCCGAGAACGATACGGACTTTCCTGCAGAACGGCGAAAGCCATAAATGATACAGAACGCGCATTCGTTACTTCCGTAGGCCGGCGCCCGGTCAACGCCCGCTGGCGAAAACGTGAACGGTCGTTAGTGGCGCCCGAACCATCGAATACGCTATCAAGGGGACGGATGGCAACCACCCGCTGGTTGCGGTCCGCACCGACGGTTGAGTCAATTCAAGGACAGAGCGTGAACAGGAGCGCATCATGCTGATCAGACACCGCAAGGCCTCGGACGTTTTGGGCTCGGAGATCACGCCGAAATCGGTGTTCGACGACCGCCGCCGTTTCCTGAAGACCGCCGCGCTGGCCGGCGCCGGCTTGGCCGCGAGCGCGCTGCCGTCGCTGCCGGCTTATGCTGCGCGCACGCCGCTCGACGGCGTCGAGAAGACCAGGTGGTCGGCGGCGAACATGCCGGAGAACGATCCGCTCAACAGCTACGAGGACATCACCAGTTACAACAACTTCTATGAGTTCGGCACCGGCAAGACCGACCCCAAGGAGAACGCCCAGGACTTCGAGACCAAGCCGTGGGAGATCGCGGTCGAGGGGGCGTGCACCAAACCCGGCAAAATCTCGTTCGAGGACCTGATCAAGCCGCACGCGCTGGAGGAGCGTGTCTACCGGCTCCGTTGCGTCGAGGCGTGGTCGATGGTGGTGCCGTGGGTCGGCGTGCCGCTCGGCGATATCCTCAAGCGTTTCGAGCCGACATCGGACGCGCGCTATGTCTACTTCGAAACACTGCTCGATCCGGAACGGATGCCGGGCCAGACGGCGCCGGTGCTCAACTGGCCCTACAAGGAAGGGCTTCGGATCGACGAGGCGATGCACCCGCTGACGATCCTCGGCGTCGGCCTTTACGGCGAGGTGATGCCGAACCAGAACGGCGCGCCGGTGCGTCTTGTCGTGCCGTGGAAGTACGGCTTCAAGTCGATCAAGTCGATCGTCAGGATCAAGTTCCAGAAATCCATGCCGCCGACGAGCTGGAACGAGGCGGCGGCGCGCGAGTACGGCTTCTATTCGAACGTCAATCCGGCGGTCAACCATCCGCGCTGGTCGCAGGCCAGCGAACGCCGCATCGGTGAGATTTTCAAGCGCAAGACCCTGATGTTCAACGGCTACGAGGAAGAAGTCGCCGGCCTCTACGAAGGCATGGACCTTCGGAAGTGGTATTAACGCGCCCGGAATTGCGCCATGATCGGGGCCATCATGACAGATGCCGGAACGGCCGACGGCGGCGCGCGTCCCCGGGGGACCGACAAGAGCGCGAAAAAGCGCGATCCGATCACGTGGGTCGTCAAACCCGCCGTCTGGGTGTTGTGCCTGGCGCCGCTCGCATGGCTCGGCTGGCTGGTCGCCGACGCGGTCTTGTTCGGCGGCCGCGGGCTCACCGCCAACCCGGTCGAATTCATCAACCGCTTTCTCGGCGACTGGGCGCTTAGGTTCCTGCTGGTGGCGCTCGCGGTGACGCCGGTGCGCATTCTGACCGGCTGGAAACAGGTCGTGCGGCTGAGGCGGCTGCTGGGCCTGTTCGCGTTCTTCTACGTGGTGCTGCACGTATCGAACTATGTCATCCTCGATCAGTTTTTTAACTGGACCGCGATCTGGGACGATATCATCCGGCGCTGGTACATCACGGTCGGCATGCTGGCGCTGCTGTGCCTGATCCCGCTCGCCGTTACGTCCACCAAGGGCTGGATCAAGCGCATGGGCGGCAGGAACTGGAACCGGCTGCACAAGGCGGTCTACGTCGCCGGCGCGGCGGCGTGCCTGCACTTCTTCATGATGCGCAAGGGGCTGCAGTACGAGCCCATCGTCTACGGCGCAATCTTTGCGGGGCTGATGCTTGTGCGTGCGGTCGTGCCCATTAAGCGGCGGCTGGCGAGTTAATCCCTCGTCACCCCCGCGCAGGCGGGGGCCCAAACCAACCGTTGTTTTGGATTCCCGCCGTCGCGGGAATGACAATAAATCAGATTGGGCTTTCCATAGTCCTATCCATGAGCAAGCCCGGCTACGTCTACATCATGGCGAGCGGCATGAACGGCACGCTATACATCGGCGTGACGTCCGATCTCATCAAACGTGTTTGGGAACACAGGACGGATGCCGTTGACGGATTCACGTCAAAGTACAGTTGCAAGTCGCTTGTCTATTTCGAACGGTTCGATGACATCGAGATAGCCATCGCCCGCGAAAAAGCCATGAAGAAATGGAACCGGATGAGGAAGCTGAAGCGCATCAACGCCTTCAATCCGCCCTGGCGCGACCTTTGGCCGGATATCGCCAAGCCGTAGGAATCTAATACGGTCATTCCCGCGCAGGTGAGGTGAGACATTAGGAAATCTAGCGAGAATCCCGCAAGCACATTGCGGTCATTCCCGCGACGGCGGGAATCCAATACAGCGCTCGGTTTGGACCCCCGCCTGCGCGGGGGTGGCGATTGTGCCTGATGCGCCTTGCCTAATGCGCCTCGTCCCAGTTGGCGCCGGTGCCGATGTCGACCTCGAGCGGGACGTTGAGGCGGGCGGCGGATTCCATCACGTCCTTCACCACGGCCTTGGTCTTCTCGACCTCTTTCTCCGGCACCTCGAAGATCAGCTCGTCGTGCACCTGTAGGAGCATGCGCGCACCCAGCTTGGCGTCGTCCAGTGCGTGCTGCACGCGGACCATGGCGCGCTTGATGATGTCCGCCGCGCCGCCCTGGATCGGCGCGTTGATGGCGGCGCGCTCGGCGTTGCCGCGCACCGCCTGGTTCTTCTCGTTGATGCCGCGCACGTGGCACTTGCGGCCGAACTCGGTTTCCACGAACCCGTGATCGTGCGCCTGTTTCTTGGTTCGCTCCATGTAGTCCTTGATGCCGGGATAGCGCTCGAAATAGGCGTCTATGTAGCGTTGCGCGTCGCCGCGCGGGATCGAGAGCTGACGCGCGAGGCCGAACGCCGAGATGCCGTAGATGATGCCGAAGTTGATGGCCTTGGCCTGGCGCCGCACCATCGGGTCCATGCCGTCCACCGGCACGCCGAAGATCTCACTCGCGGTGATGGCGTGAATGTCCTGGCCGTCGGCGAACGCCTGCTTGAGGCTGTCGATATCGGCGACGTGCGCCAGCAGCCTGAGCTCGATCTGCGAGTAGTCCGCCGACATCAGCACATGGCCCTTGTCGGCGACGAAGGCCTGCCGGATCTTGCGGCCCTCCTCGGAGCGGATCGGGATGTTCTGCAGGTTGGGATCGTTCGACGACAGCCGCCCGGTCGAGGTCACGGCCTGGCTGAACGAGGTGTGCACCCGGCCCGTATCCGGGTTGATGGTCTCCACCAGCGCATCGGTGTAGGTGCTTTTCAGTTTCTGTAGTTGCCGCCAGTCGAGGATGGTCTGCGGCAGCTCAAAGCCCTGGATGACAAGGTCCTCGAGCACATCGGCGCTGGTCGAATAGGCGCCGGTCTTGCCCTTCTTGCCGCCGTCGAGCGACATCTCGTCGAACAGGATCTCGCCGACCTGCTTGGGCGAGCCGACGTTGAACTCGTGCCCCGCCAGCTTGTGCGCGTGCGCCTCCAGTTCGGCCATGCGCTTTTCGAAGTCGGCGGAGAAATCCTTGAGCTTCCCCGCGTCGACCTTGATGCCGGTGCGCTCCATTTCCTCCAGCACGTAGACCAACGGCCGCTCCAGCCGTTCGTAGACCGTCGTCATGTGCTCGCGCGCGAGACGCGGCTTCATCAGTCTGTGCAGGCGAAGCGTGATGTCCGCATCCTCGGCGGCGTAGGGCCCGGCCTTGTCGAGCGGCACACGGTCGAAGCCGACGGCGGACTTGCCCGAGCCCGCCACGTCCTTGAACTTGATGGTCTCGATCTCCAGGAACCGGAGCGCCAGTTCGTCCATGCCGTGGCCGTGTAGCCCGCCTTCGAGCACGTAGCTGAGCAGCATGGTATCGTCGACGGGCGCGACCGCGATGCCGTAGCGCGCCAGCACCTGCATGTCGTACTTGATGTTCTGGCCGACTTTCAGGATCGCCGGATCCTCGAGCATCGGTTTCAGGAGGTCGAGAGCCTTCTTCATCGGGATCTGTTCGGGCGCGTCGGCAGCGGTCGGACTGTCGCCGTCGCCGAGATCGAACGTGCCCTGGTCGCCGCCGCCGACATGCGCCAGCGGAATGTAGCAGGCCTTGCCCGGCGTGATGCTGAGCGAGACGCCGACGAGGCCCGCCTGCATGCTGGACAGCGCGTCGGTCTCGGTGTCGACGGCGACGATGCCGGCCTTCTCGGCGGCCGCGATCCACGGTTTCAGGTCGTCGACCTTCTGCACCAGCGTATACTCGGTGTCCTGCGCCTGCTTCTCTTCCTCCTTCACCTCCGGGTCGTCGGCGGAGATGCCGTGCTTGGCGGAAATCGAGGATACGAGGGTCTTGAATTCCTGCTCCTTGAGGAACGCCAGCAGCTTGTCCGGGTCGGGCTTGCGCTTGCGGAAATCCTTGAGCTTCAATGCCACCGGCACGTCGATCTTGAGCGTCACGAGCTGCCTGGAAATGCGCGCAAGCTCGGCCTGTTCGATCAGCTTCTCGCGGCGCTTTGGCTGCTTGATCTCGTCCGCCTTCGAGAGAAGCGTTTCCAGATCGCCGTACTGATTGATCAGTTCGGCGGCAGTCTTGATGCCGATGCCCTGGACGCCCGGCACGTTATCGGTGCTGTCGCCGGCCAGCGCCTGCACCTCGATCACCTTGTCGGGGCCGACGCCGAACTTCTCGACCACGTCTTCGGCGCCGATGGACTTGTCCTTCATGCCGTCCCACAGCGTGATGCGGTCGCTGACGAGCTGCATCAGGTCCTTGTCCGACGAGACGATGGTGACGTCCATGCCCTGCTCGGCGGCCTCGGTCGCGTAGGTGGCGATCAGGTCGTCGGCCTCGTAGTTCTCCATCTGCACGGCGGGGACGTTCATCGCCTCGGTCGCCTCGCGGACCAGCGCGAACTGCGGGATCAGGTCCTCGGGCGGATCGGGGCGGTGTGCCTTGTAGTCGGGATAGATGTCATTGCGGAACGTCTTGCGCGCCTTGTCGAAAATCACCGCGACGTAGTCGGCCTCGGTGTCCTCGATAAGCTTCAGCAACATACGGGTATAGATGTAGGCGGCGTTGGTGGGCGTGCCGTCCGAGCGCGTCATCTGCGTGCGGCGGCTGCTCATCCCGGCGAAGTAGGCCCGGAAGATGAACCCGGATCCGTCGACCAGGAATAAGTGCTCGCGATCGGGTTCCGTCACGACAGCCGTAACCGATCAGTGGCCGGCGGCGACGTCGGCGCCTTCTTTCAGCACGAATCGTTTGGAGCAGTAGGGGCAGACCACGTCGAGGGTCTCGTCGTCGAGGTGCAGGTAGACGTTGGGATGACCGAGCGAACCGCCGTCGCAGGCCACCGTCATCGTTTCAACCTCGATCGTTTCGTCGTCCATCGCATCCTCCGTCAGGTGGTCCCCGGCATCATACCCGCCGGGACCACGTGATGCCAATTCTTATGCCGTATCGCCCCGTTTGGGGCGTGATAGCGTATCGCCCCGTTTGGGGCGTGATAGCG
>MRWG01000905.1_pt1 | contig 23478 bp, 26 predicted proteins | sample 1013341 | NCBI WGS metagenome assembly MRWG01 (sample SAMN06117577, study PRJNA244670) | biofilm metagenome | biome: Water; feature: Cathode Biofilm; material: Biofilm; isolation source: microbial consortium enriched at the cathode of a solar microbial fuel cell | place: USA: District of Columbia ... | reverse complement strand
TGGCGCCACGGCCCTCGTCCTTCGAGACGCCTTGCTCCGCAAGGCTCCTCAGGATGAGGTCCTTGTTGTGTGTCGCAGCGATTCTGCTGCCTGATTACTTAACTCAAGCCTCATCCTGAGGAGCCCCGAAGGGGCGTCTCGAAGGACGAGGCGTCTGTCCGCCTAGAAGAACGCCTGTATCCCCGTCTGGGCGCGGCCCAGGATGAGGGCGTGGACGTCGTGGGTGCCCTCGTAGGTGTTGACGGCTTCCAGGTTCATGACGTGGCGGATGACGTGGTACTCGTCGGCCACGCCGTTGCCGCCGTGCATGTCGCGCGACATCCGCGCGATGTCCAGCGCCTTGCCGCAGGAATTGCGCTTGCACAGCGAGATCGCCTCCGGCGCCGCCTTGCCGGCGTCCAGCAGGCGGCCGAGCTGCAGGCAGGCCTGCAGGCCGATGGTGATCTCGGTCTGCATGTCGGCCAGCTTCTTCTGGATCAGCTGGTTGGCGGCCAGCGGGCGGCCGAACTGCTTGCGCTCCAGGGTGTAGCCGCGCGCCGCGTGCCAGCAGAACTCCGCCGCGCCCAGCGCGCCCCAGGAAATCCCGTAGCGCGCCTTGTTGAGGCAGCCGAAGGGCCCCTTCAAACCGGAGACGTTGGGCAGCAGGTTCTCCGCCGGCACGAAGACGTCGTCCATGACGATCTCGCCGGTGATCGAGGCGCGCAGCGAGAACTTGCCCTCGATCTTCGGCGCGGAGAGCCCCTCCATGCCTTTTTCGAGGATGAAGCCGCGGATGCTGTCGCTGTCGTCCTTGGCCCAGACCACGAAGACGTCGGCCACCGGCGAATTGGTGATCCACATCTTGGCGCCCTTCAGGCGGTAGCCGCCGTCGACGGACCTGGCCCGCGTCTTCATGCCGCCAGGGTCGGAGCCGTGGTCCGGCTCGGTGAGGCCGAAGCAGCCGATCAGCTCACCGGTCGCCAGCCGGGGCAGGTACTTCTTGCGCTGCTCCTCGCTGCCGTAGGCGTTGATCGGGTGCATCACCAGGCTGGACTGCACCGACATGGCCGAGCGGTAGCCTGAGTCGACACGCTCCACCTCGCGGGCGATGAGGCCGTAGCAGACGTGGTTCACCCCGGCACCGCCGTATTCCTCGGCGATGGTCGCGCCCAAGAGGCCCAGGCCGCCCATCTCGGTCATGATGGCGCGGTCGAACTTTTCGTGCCGGTTGGCCTCCAGGATGCGCGGCATGAGCTGCTCCTGGCAGTAGGCCCGCGCGGCGTCGCGCACCATGCGCTCCTCTTCGGTGAGCTGGTCCTCCAGCAGCAGTGGGTCGTCCCACTGGAAGCGGGCTTTCGCGTCGGACGGGGCGGTGGGAGCGGGGGCGGGGCCGGGGACGGCGCTGGCCTGGGACATGTCGGGGCGTCCTTTAGAGGAAAAATGTCAGCCTTTTGCGGCGGTTCCGCCCAGATATAGCGCAGATCAGGGGGCGTCTAAAGGGATACCGCCCGCGGTGGCCCCCGGCAGACCCGGCCGGCCCCGGAGGCGGCTGTCCCCCGCGCGAGGGTGTCATCCCGCCGTCATCAATCCGCCATGGTCCGCTGTTAAGGGTTTGTTTGCTATAACGGATAGATAATGGGTCCATGCCACAGTCACGCGAAATCATTTTCGAGTTCCAGCGCGTCGGCGGATACGTGAAAGTCTCCGCCGTCGACACCCTGACTTCTGCCGAGGTCAGCATCGTCGGCCCGCCCTCGGCCGGCCAGGTCCAGCTCGAGCGCCTCGCCGCCCAGAAGCTGGAATACGTCCTCGCCAAGCGCGCCGCCGGCCAGCGCGGCGGCCTCATCGCCTGACTCACATTGCCGGCGTTTCGTCGCCGTCCGCCGTCGTTTCCGCCGCCCGGCGCGGCCGGTTGGTACCCCGACAGGTGAACCAGCCGTGCAGGAAGCCGATCAGGCCTTACTGAAACGGCACCAGCCACAGCCCCCGCTCAAGCCTGACTTCCATCCCTATGAGGAACCAGGCGGCGACGCCGGCCGCGGCACCTAGCAGGGTGCATGACGCCAGGTTGCCGACCCGCATGGCAGCAGAAACCGCCAGGGCTGTGGTCAGTAGCAAGCATGCCAGCAATTGGCTGACGACCCAGGCTATGATTCCCAAATCGATGTGACCGTACAGATCGTAGCCCAGCAGTTCGGCGACGTAGACGATCAGGGCGAAGCTGCACAGTCCGAAGAAGGGCGGTGCCACGAAAGCGAGCACCAACCGATCGGTGCGGGTGAGAGTTCTGGTTCGACCCTGCGGCATCTTTTCGGTCATGGCTGTTCTGTCAAGTTCAGCAGGTGAGATCTTTGGGTGCCGTTGGCCAGCGCGGCGGCTTCATCGCCTAATTCGTTTCTTCCCGAGTTTCCGCCGCTTCGAGCTGGGCGCGCGGCCGCCTGGCACCGCGACAGTTGAACCTGCCCAGCAGATGGCCGATCAGGCTGTATTGCACCACAAGGATCTAATAGCCTTTCCCGGCGTTGTCGGTGCTGCCAATCTTGAAGCCGACCGCGCCGACGATGATGCCGATGGCGATGTAGGTTGCCAAGTTTCCCAACCCGACTCTTTCGGTGATCAACAGTGCCAGGATCATGGCGAGGCTGGCCAACAGTTCTAAGACGATCATCGCGATGATGTCCCAGCCGCCACGGCCGAAAAGGTCATAGTCCTGGTGGTCGCAAATCTCGGCGATTGCCGCAAAGCCCCCGACCGCCAAGAAGAGAGTGCCGCAAACGATCATCGCGGCTTGCTCGCCGTAGGTAGCTTGGGGGCGCCTGTCCGAAGTCGGGCCTTGGTTCATAGGTGTTGAGTTCCGCTTGCTCGTCGGCTTGGGATCCAGGTCTTCATCAGTCCAATCGGGGGAGAACCCGTAGCACGGCGAAAGCCGTCGCGAGCCCGATCAGTCCATGCTGTATAAGTGAATGACTTTCGTTCATTGTCCTTCGTCGTTCGATGATGGCACATTTCCCTTGTCCGGCCGGTTGGCGCGGCGATAGACGACCCAGCCGAGCAGGGTGCCGATCAAGCCGTATTGCAACGGCAGGATCCAGAGCGCCCTCGCCGAAGCGCTCCCGTCCATGAATACAAACGCCAGAACGCCCGCCGCAGTCCCCAGGACGGTGTACAGCCAGAGAGTTCCGGCGCCCACGGCTTCGATCACTGCCAGAGTGAGGACTGCCAGGATGGACGCCACGGCCTGCCCTCCGACCCAGCCCAGCAAGCCCCAGCCACCCCGGCCGTAAAGGCTGAAGCCAATCAGGTCGCTGGCGAAGGAAACGGCGGCAAAGCTTACGCCGCCCAAAGCGGGAAATGCGGTAACGATGAGCAACAGTCTCTCGCCACGGCTGAGCCGCGTGGTTCCCTCGGGTATCAGATCGTAGGACATGGCCACCTCCCGCCGCAGGTGCCGTTGTTTCCTCAAAGTCTCCGGACGCCCGCACTCTAAGGTGGTGGACAGGGTCTTAAGATATCGTTCCTGGCGCCCGAAGTCCCAGCGGCGGTGCCTTGGGCGCTCTTGCGATATTTCTGGCCGCTCCCAGGCTGCCGCGACACCTTGTGGCGCCTTTTCAGCCCTCTGCGACATATGGTAGGGTCCGCCGGTTTTTCCGAGACAGGCAGGCGTTCCAAAATATCATGTCGTTCAAGTCGATTGCCATCGGCTCCGACCACGCAGGCTTCGACCTCAAGGCGAAGCTGGCGGCGGAGCTGAAATCAACCGGATACGAGGTCATCGACCTCGGCACCACGGACGCCACCACCTCCGTCGACTACCCGGATTTCGGCCGGGCGGTGGCCGAGGCCGTGGCTGCCGGCAAGGCCGACGCCGGCGTCGTGGTCTGCGGCACCGGGATCGGCATCTCCATCGCCGCCAACCGCGTGCCCGGCGTGCGTGCCGCGCTGTGCCACGACCAGACCTCGGCCCGGCTGTGCCGTGAGCACAACGACGCCAACGTGCTGGCCCTGGGTGCCCGGCTGGTCGGCGAGGTGGTCGCCAAGGACTGCCTCCACACCTTCCTGAATACCGAGTTTGCGGGCGACCGCCACGTCCGCCGTGTCCAGAAACTGGGCTGAGATGCAACCGGGCTGAGATGCCCCCCGCGAGGAGTAGCAAGCGACGATGACTGCTGCGAAGGCCGCCAAGACGTTCCCCCTGCAGGACGGCTTTTTTTCCGCCCACCTCTCCGAGACCGATCCGGATCTCGCCGAGGCTATCCGCGGCGAGTTGCGCCGCCAGCAGGACCAGATCGAGCTGATTGCCTCGGAGAACGTTGTCTCCCTGGCGGTGCTGGAGGCCCAGGGCTCGGTCCTCACCAACAAGTATGCCGAGGGCTATCCGCACCGGCGCTACTACGGCGGCTGCGAGTACGTCGACGTGGTCGAGGAACTGGCCATCGAACGCGCCAAGAAGCTGTTCGGCTGCGAGTTCGTGAACGTGCAGCCGCACTCCGGCGCCCAGGCCAACCAGTGCGTCGCCCTGGCGCTGCTGCAGCCGGGCGACACCATCCTCGGCATGGCGCTCTCCGCCGGCGGCCACCTGACCCACGGCGCCAAGCCGAACCTCTCGGGCAAGTGGTTCAACGCGGTGCAGTACGGCGTGCGCAAGGACGACGGCCTCATCGATTACGACGAACTGGAGCGGCTGGCGCTGGAGCACAAGCCGAAGCTGATCATCGCCGGCGGCTCGGCCTATCCGCGCTTCATCGACTTCGCGCGTTTCCGCGCGGTCGCCGACAAGGTCGGCGCCTACTTCATGTGCGACATGGCGCACTTCGCGGGCCTGGTCGCGGCCGGTGTGCATCCCAGCCCGCTGCCGCACGCCCACGTCGTCACCACCACGACGCACAAGACCCTGCGCGCCGGGCGCGGCGGCATGGTGCTGTCGAACGACCTGGAGCTCGGCAAGAAGATCAACTCTGCCGCCTTCCCGGGCCTGCAGGGCGGCCCGCTGATGCATGCCATCGCCTCCAAGGCCGCCGCTTTCGGCGAGGCGCTGAAGCCGGAGTTCAAGGTCTACAGCCAGGCCGTGGTGGACAACGCCAAGGCGCTCGCCCAGGCAATGGTCGATGAAGGCTTCGCCGTGGTGACCGGCGGCACCGACAACCACCTCATGCTGGTCGACCTGCGGCCGAAGAAGCTGACCGGCAACATCGCCGAGGAAGCCCTCGACCGTGCCGGGATCACCTGCAACAAGAACGGCATTCCCTTCGATCCGGAGAAGCCGACGGTGACCTCGGGCATCCGCCTCGGCACCCCGGCGGCGACCACGCGCGGCTTCGGCACCGCCGAGTTCCGCCAGGTCGGTGCCTTCATCGGCCGGGTGCTCGACGGTCTGGCGAAGGATCCGGCGGGCAACGCGAAGACCGAGCAGGAAGTGCGGGAAGAGGTGAAGGCGCTGTGCCATCGCTTCCCGATCTATCCGGACATGGATATCTAGGCTCAACGTTAGGGATGGCGCGGCGGCCCTGTTGCGGGGCCTCGCGTCGGAAGGAGAGGGGGGCTCATGCGCTGTCCGTTTTGCGGCAACGAGGACACGCAGGTTAAGGATTCACGGCCGACCGAGGACAACTCGGCGATCCGGCGCCGCCGGCAGTGCCCGAACTGCGGCGCGCGCTTCACCACCTTCGAGCGGGTGCAGCTGCGCGAGCTGACGGTGGTGAAGTCCACCGGCAAGCGCGAGCCTTTCGACCGCGACAAGCTGCTGCGCTCCATGACGACGGCGCTGCAGAAGCGCCAGGTCGATCCGGAGCGCGTCGAGCGGGTGGTGAACGGCATCGTGCGGCGCCTGGAATCCTCCGGCGAGTCGGAGATCCCGACGAAGCTGATCGGCGAACTGGTGATGGACGCGCTCGCCACCCTGGACCAGGTCGCCTACGTGCGCTTCGCCTCGGTCTACCGCAATTTCCGTGAGGCCCGCGATTTCGAAGAGTTCATCGGCAAGCTCGGTGAAGGCGACGACTGACTCCGCCCCAGGCGCGCAGGGTGACCTGCACTACATGCGCGCGGCCCTGACGCTGGCCGCCCGCGGACTGGGGCAGGTCGCGCCCAATCCCGCCGTGGGCTGCCTCATCGTGAAGGAGGGGCGCGTGGTCGGTCGTGGCTGGACCCAGCCCGGCGGCCGCCCCCATGCCGAAACCGTGGCCCTGCAGCAGGCCGGCGCCGCCGCCCGCGGCGCCACCGTCTACGTCACCCTGGAGCCCTGCGCCCACCACGGCAAGACGCCGCCCTGTGCCGAGGCCCTGGTGAAGGCCGGCGTCGCCCGCGTGGTCGCCGCCCTGGAGGATCCCGACACCCGGGTCGCCGGGCGCGGGCTGGAGATCCTGCGCCAGGCTGGCGTCGCCGTGGAGGCCGGGCTCGCCCGTACCCAGGCCGAGCGCCTCAACGCCGGTTTCCTGATGCGCGTTCTCAAGGGCCGGCCGCTGGTGGTGCTGAAGCTCGCCACCTCCCTCGACGGCCGCATCGCCACCCAGAGCGGCGACAGCCGCTGGATCACCGGCCCGCTGGCGCGGCGCCGCGGCCACCTGCTGCGCGCCCGCGCCGACGCCGTCCTGGTCGGCAGCGGCACCGCGGTGACCGACAACCCGCGCCTCGACGTGCGCTTGCCCGGCCTGGAGGGCCGCACGCCGCTGCGCGTCGTCGTCGACGGGCGCCTGCGCCTGCCGCTGACCCACGACCTGGTGGCCCGCGCCGCCGAGGTGCCGACCCTGCTGGTGACCCACGAGGGCAACCCCGCCGCCCGCCTCCACGCCTACCAGGATGCCGGCGTCGAGGTGGTGCAGGTGGAGACCGACCCCGTCGCCGGCCACGTCTCTCTGGAGGCGACCCTCGAGCTGCTGGGCGCGCGCGGCGTCACCCGCCTGCTGGTCGAGGGCGGCGGCCACCTGGCGGCCTCCCTGCTGCGCGGCGGGCTGGTCGACCGCCTGGCCTGGTTCCAGGCCCCGGTGGTGATCGGCGGCGACGGGGTGCCTGCCGTCTCCGGCTTCGGGATCGAGCGCCTGGACCAGGCACCCCGCTTCCTGCAGGCCGCCATGGCCCAGCTCGGGCGCGACCGCATCGACATTTACAGCTTGGACTCCTAGCCGCGACTTTCTAGGTTGCGCCATGTTCACCGGCATCATCACGGATCTCGGCGCCGTAAAGGCGGTGGAACGGGCGGGCGGCTCGAACGATGCCCGCTTCGTCTTCGCGACCGCCTACGACACCGCCGCCATCGGGCAGGGCGCCTCGATCGCCTGCTCCGGGGCCTGCCTCACCCTGGTCGACAGCGGGCCCGGCTGGTTCGCCGCCGACGTCTCCGGCGAGACCCTGGCGCGCACCACCCTGGGCGACTGGCAGCCGGGCACCCCGGTGAACTTCGAGCGGCCCTTGAAGCTGGGCGACGAGCTGGGCGGCCACATGGTCTCCGGCCACGTCGACGGCGTCGCCATGGTGCGCGGGCGGCAGGCCGAGCAGGGCTCCCTTCGGCTCAGCCTCGAGGCGCCGGCCGAACTGGCGAAATTTGTTGCCCCCAAGGGGTCGGTGGCGCTAGACGGCGTCTCCCTGACGGTGAACGAGGTCGACGGCGCCACTTTCGGGGTCAACATCATCCCGCATACCGCCGAGGTGACCACCCTGGGCGCGCGCCGGCCCGGCGACCGGGTGAACCTGGAAATCGACATGCTCGCGCGCTACGTTCAGCGACTGCTGGCGGCGAGCAATGGAAACTAGATCCGATATGGCGAAATCCGAGGAACCCTGGCGTCTGACCTTCGGCGAGATGGTCTCCCCCATCGAGGAGGTCATCGAGGAGGCGCGCAACGGGCGCATGTTCATCCTGGTGGATGACGAATCGCGCGAAAACGAGGGCGACCTCGTGATCCCGGCGCAGATGGCGACGCCCGACGCGATCAACTTCATGGCCCGCTACGGCCGCGGCCTGATCTGCCTCGCCATGACCCGCGAGCGTATCGAGGAGCTCGGCCTGCCGCTGATGGCGAGCAAGAACGAGTCGCGCCACCAGACCGCCTTCACCGTTTCCATCGAGGCGCGCGAGGGCATCACCACCGGCATCTCCGCACCGGATCGCGCGCGCACCGTCGCCACCGCCATCGACCCCAGCAAGGGCGCCGCCGACATCACCACGCCGGGCCACGTCTTTCCGCTGCTGGCGCGCGACGGCGGCGTGCTGGTGCGCACCGGGCACACCGAAGCGGCGGTCGACCTCGCGCGGCTCGCCGGGCTCAACCCTTCCGGCGTAATCTGCGAGATCATGAACGACGACGGCACCATGGCGCGGCGCGACGACCTCATCGCCTTCGCCCAGCGCCACGGCCTCAAGGTCGCGACCATCGCCGACTTGATTTCCTACCGCCGGCGCCACGACCACTTCGTCGAGCGCCGCCTCGAGAGCCGCTTCACCAGCCGTCACGGCGGCGAGTTCAGAATGGCGATCTACGTGAACACCCTGAACTACGCCGAGCACGTCGCCTTGTGGAAGGGCGACATCAAGGGTGATGCGCCGGTCATGGTGCGCATGCACGCGATCAACGTGCTGGACGACGTTCTCGGCGACAGCTCCAGCGGCAAGGCCGGCGACCTGCAGCAGGCCATGCGCATGATCGGCGAGGAGGGGCGGGGAGTCGTGGTGCTGATCCGCGAGCCCTCTGCCGATGCGCTCTCCGCCTCGCTGCAGCAGCGCCTGGACGGCCAGCCCAAGGCCGGCGGCCAGCTGCGCGACTACGGCGTCGGCGCGCAGATCCTGCTCGACCTCGGGGTGCGCGACATGGTCTTGCTGTCCAACACCAAGCGCACCATCGTCGGCCTGGAGGGCTACGGCCTGCGCGTCGTCGGCCAGCGTGCCATCGAGGCGCTCGGTAAAGCATGAGCGACGATCTCAACCACGTGCGCCCGCACGTCCTGGTCATCGAGGCGCGCTTCTACGCCGACATCGCCGATGCCCTCTATCAGGGCGCCGCGGCCGCGCTCGACGCCGGCGGCGTGACCCACGAGCGCGTCACCGTGCCCGGCGTCTTCGAAATTCCGGCGGTGATCCGCATGGCCGTGCGCTCCATGGACTTCTTCGCCGGGCGGCGGCGCTACGACGGCTATGTGGCGCTGGGCTGCGTCATCCGCGGCGAGACCACGCACTACGATTACGTCTGCAGCGAGTCCGCGCGCAAGCTGCAGGACCTTGCCTGCGAGCACACCCTGGCGCTGGGCTATGGTATTCTCACCTGCGAGAACGACGAGCAGGCCTGGGCGCGCGCCGCCGTCGACAAAAAGAACAAGGGCGGCGACGCGGCCGAAGCCTGTCTGGCGATGCTCGATGTGAAGCGCCGCTTTCATCTCTTTCCGCGCTGAACCGGTGCGGTGAACTGGAAATTCCCACGTGAGTGACACACCCAAAGCGAAATCTTCCGGAGGCAGGTCGAAACGGCCTTCCGGCCTCAGCGCCGCGCGCCTGCTGGCGGTGCAGGCGCTCTACCAGCGCAGCGTCGCCGGGCAGTCCGCCGCCGAGGTGCTGCGCGAGTTTCAGCAGCACCGTGTCGAGGAAGAGGTCGAGGGCCTGAAGCACGCGGCGGTGAACCGCGATCTGCTCACCGAGCTGGTCGAAGGCGTCGCGAAGGAAGAGGGCGCTCTCGACGACATGCTGGCCGCGGTGCTCGACGAGGACTGGACCATTGAGCGGCTGGAGATCCTGCTCCATGCGCTGCTGCGCGCGGCGACCTTCGAGCTTTCCGAGCGGCTGGAAGTGCCGGCCCGCGTGGTGATCTCGGAATACGTCGACCTCGCCAACGCCTTCTTCGACGGCCGCGAGACCGCTTTCGTGAACGGCATGCTCGACCGCCTCGCCCATGTACTGCGTGCCGAGGAGTTCGGCGGCACGGCGGACTTCTCCAAGCTGCGCTAGACGGCTCGTCGCATGAGCCCCGACTCCACATGAATCCAGGAAAAGATGGTGCGCGGGCCGGCGAGTTCGAACTGATCGAGCGCTACTTCGCGCCGCTCGCCACCGGGGACGCGGGGGCCTTCGGCCTGCATAACGACGCCGCGGTGCTGCCGCTCGGCGCCGGCGAGCGGCTGGTGACCACCGTGGACACCATGATCCAGGGCCGCCACTTCCTGGACTGTCCGCCCGATCTCGTCGCGCGCAAGCTGCTGCGCGTGAACCTCTCGGACCTCGCGGCTATGGGCGCCGAGCCCTTCGGCTACCTGCTCGCTGCGGCCTGGCCGCTCGACATCGAGGAGTCCTGGATCGCCGGCTTCAGTGCCGGCCTGGCGCAGGACCAGGCCACTTTCGGCGTCACCCTTTTCGGCGGCGACACCACCGGCACGCCCGGCCCGATGACCCTCAGCCTCACCGCTTTCGGACGGATCACCGGCGAGCGGGTGCTCGACCGCGCCTCGCTGCGGCCCGGCGACGACCTCTATGTGACCGGGACGCTCGGCGACGCCTGGCTGGGGCTCGAGGCCCTGCGCGGCAAGCTGGCGCGCCTGCCGGAAGACCAGCGCGGCGAACTGGTCGGCCGCTACCGCCTGCCGCAGCCGCGGGTTGCCGTCGGGCGGGCCTTGCTGGAGCAGGAGCTCGCGCGCTCGGCCATCGACGTCTCCGACGGCCTCGCCGCCGACCTCGGACATATGCTGGAGGCCTCCGGCGTGGCCGCCGAAGTTGAAATTGCGGCCCTGCCTGTCGCTCCCGCCGCCGAGGCGGCGCTGGCGGCGCTCGCCGCAGGGCGCCAGGCGGTGCTCGCCGGTGGCGACGACTACGAACTGCTGTTCGGCGCCGAACCCACCGCGGCCGATGCCATCGCGGCCCTGGCCGGGCGTTCGGGCGTCGCCATTGCGCGGATCGGGCGCGTGTCGGCCGGCAGCGGGCTGACGCTGCGCGGCGCCGACGGCAAGGAGGTCTCCCTCGACGGCCGCGGCTGGAGCCACTTCTAGCTTTCTTTCCGTGATTATTACTATTTTACAAAGCGTTAATGCTTAACGCCATCTTTACCCCGAAGCCGTAAGAGAAAGCCTGAACGTCGTCTTCTCGGGCCGGGACCGGGTGCCTTGCGCATCGTCATTCTCATCGTTGTGGCTGTCATCCTGCTGCTGGGCGGCGGCGGTGCGACGTGGTGGTTCCTCATGGGGCCCGGCGCCGAGCAGACCACCGAACTCATCGCTGAGATCAACAAGCCGAAACCGATTTTCGTGCCGCTGGATCCGCCGCTGGTCATCTCGCTGATCCAGGAAGGCGAGGTCACTCACCATGTGACCATGCAGCTGAACCTGATGCTGGCCGACGACGATAACCTGGACGAGACCACGCGCCGCATGCCGGTTCTGCGCGACGCCCTGTTGACTGAAATGCACAATCTCTTCTCGCTGCGCCTGGTGCGCAACGCCGGTTTCGAGTCCGATCTGGTGAAGCAGCGCCTGCTCCAGGTCTGCGAGCGCCAGCTCGGCAAGGGCATCGTCTCCGACCTCCTTCTGCGTCAGCTCGAGCAGCGCCAGACGCCGCAAGGCTGACCCCCAAGAATCCGCCCCGCGACAGCCGCCGGGGCTTCCGGCGCCCGCTGGGTGCATGGCTGCCTTGCAGGGCTGTGAAGGACGCTGCCATTTGCGCGGCCATGGCGTAGTCTGCCGCCCATGGAAGCTGTAACTCCCACCCGATCAGGTCTGCGCAGCGTGGCGGTGCTGGCCGTCTGCCAGGCGCTCGGCATGAGCTGCATGGCATTGTCCATCACCATTACGGCCCTGGTCGGTGCCAGCCTGGCGCCGGTTGCGTCGCTGGCCACCCTGCCGCTGGCGCTGCAGTTCGTGGCCACCGCGGCGGCCACCATTCCCGTCTCTCTGCTGATGGGGCGCCTCGGGCGGCGCGTCGGTTTCGTGATCGGCAGCCTGGCCGGTATCACCGGCGGTGCGGTCTCTTGCCTGGCGGTCTTTCTCGCCGACTTCTGGCTGTTCTGCCTCGGGGCCGCCTGTCTCGGCGTCTTCGCCACCCATGTCGCGCTGTTCCGCTTCGCCGCCGCCGAGGTCGCCGGTGCCGAGCAGCGCAGCCGCGCCATCTCCTACGTCATGATCGGCGGCGTGGTGGCGGCGGTCCTGGGCCCGCAGCTCGCCAAGTGGACCAAGGGCCTCTTCGCGCCGATCGACTTTGCCGGCGGCTACGCGGCCATGGCCGTGCTGGCATTTCTGGTTCTGGTTCTGGTGCAGTTCGTCGCCCTGCCGCGTCCGGTCCCGGCCAGGGATCGCGCGCGCGGCCGCCCGCTCGGCGAGATCGCCCGTCAGCCGGCCCTCATCGTCGCCGTGCTCTGCGCCATGGTCGCCTACGGCTCGATGAACCTGGTGATGGTGTCGACCCCGCTGGCCATGGTGGCCTGCGGCCATCCCTTCGAGACCGCGGCTTTCGTCATCCAGTGGCACGTCGTCGGCATGTTCGCCCCGTCCTTCGTGACCGGCCACATCATCCACCGCTTCGGCGCCCTGCCGGTGATCGCCGTCGGCGGGCTGCTGATCTTCGCCTGCGCCGTGGTCAACCTGACCGGCATCGAGGTGCTGCAGTTCTGGGCCGCCCTGGTCCTGCTCGGGGTCGGCTGGAATTTCATGTTCATCGGCGGCACCACGCTGCTGACCGAGACCTACCGGCCCGAGGAGCAATCGCGGGTCCAGGCCATGAACGAGTTCCTGGTGTTCGGCACCACCGCCGTGACCGCGCTGGCCTCCGGGGCACTGTTCAGCACCCTGGGCTGGCAGGCGGTGAACCTCGGCATCCTGGTTCCGGTGATCGGCGCGACCGCCGCGGCGCTCTGGCTGGCCCGCCGCCGGCCTGCGCCGGTGGCCACCTAATCGTCTCGTCTAGGGGCCACCAGGCGGGCGGAAGCGGCAGTTTTCCGCAGATTCCCTAACGGTTGCTATCCCAGAACGATTCTGGCATTTTCCGCGCGATTTTGCGGCTCTGCGGCTCCGCAGCCGAGTCCTTCCACTCGGCCCGATCGCTTGGCCAGTCTGCTTATCTCAAGGGAATCCCACATGCATAACGTGCTGTACTTGGTGCTCCTCTGCGGCGTGCTGGCGCTGGCCTATGGCTTCTGGGCCTCGCGCTCGGTGCTGTCCGCCTCCGCCGGCAACGAGCGGATGCAACAGATCGCCGGCGCCATTCAGGAAGGCGCCAATGCCTACCTGAACCGCCAGTACCGGACCATCGCCATGGTCGGCGTCGTGATCTTCGTCCTGCTCGGCGTATTTCTCGGCTGGAAGGAGGGCATCGGCTTTCTGATCGGCGCGATCCTTTCCGGCGCCGCCGGCTATGTGGGCATGCACGTGTCGGTGCGCGCCAACGTCCGTACCGCCGAGGCCTCCCGCAAGGGCCTGGCCGAGGGCCTTGCCATCGCCTTCCGGGCCGGCGCCATCACCGGCATGCTGGTCGCCGGCCTGGCGCTGCTGGCGGTCGCCGGCTACTACGTCGTGCTGGTGCAGATGGGCGTTCCGGAGCGCGAGATCTCGGTGGCCCTGGTGGCCCTGGGCTTCGGCGCTTCGCTGATCTCCATCTTCGCGCGTCTGGGCGGCGGCATCTTCACCAAGGGCGCCGACGTCGGCGCCGACCTGGTCGGCAAGGTCGAGGCCGGCATTCCCGAGGACGATCCGCGCAACCCGGCGGTGATCGCCGACAACGTGGGCGACAACGTCGGTGACTGCGCCGGCATGGCCGCCGACCTCTTCGAGACCTACGTGGTCACCGTGGTCGCGACCATGGTGCTGGCCACCATCTTCGCCGTCGACGATCCCGCCATCAGCGCGATCGTGATCTACCCGCTGGCGCTCGGCGGGGCCTGCATCATCGCCTCCATCATCGGCACCTTCTTCGTGAAGCTGGGCGCTTCGCAGAACATCATGGGCGCGCTCTATAAGGGCTTCATCGCCTCGGCGGTGCTCTCCGCCGTGCTGCTGCTGCCGGTCACCGAGTGGGTGATCGGCTTCGACACCGAAATGACGACCCGCGGCATCACCTTCACCGGCCTCGACCTCTACCTCTGCGGGATCGTCGGCCTGGTGGTGACCGGTGCCATTATCTGGATTACCGAGTACTACACCGGCACCGAATACCGTCCGGTGCGCTCGGTCGCCCAGGCATCGGTCACGGGTCACGGCACCAACGTGATCCAGGGCCTCGCCATCTCCATGGAAGCCACGGCGGTTCCGGCATTGATCATCTGCGCCGGCATCATCATCACCTTCCTGCTGGCCGGCCTGCTGGGCATCGCCATCGCGGTGAGCACCATGCTGGCGCTGGCCGGCATGGTCGTCGCGCTGGATGCCTATGGTCCGGTGACCGACAACGCCGGCGGCATCGCCGAGATGGCCGATCTGGAAGCCGAGGTGCGCAAGACCACCGACGCCCTGGACGCCGTCGGCAACACCACCAAGGCGGTGACCAAGGGCTACGCCATCGCCTCCGCCGGCCTCGGCGCGCTGGTGCTCTTCGCGGCCTACACCTCCGATCTGGAGTTGTTCATTGCCGAGGGCGCCATTCAGCTCGAAGGCGCGGTGAACTTCTCGCTGTCCAGCCCCTACGTGGTGGTCGGCCTGATCATCGGCGGTCTGCTGCCCTACCTCTTCGGGGCCATGGGCATGACGGCGGTCGGCCGCGCGGCCGGTGCCGTGGTGATCGAGGTCCGGCGTCAGTTCAAAGAGATCCCGGGCATCATGGAAGGCACCGGCAAGCCGGAGTACGGCACCTGCGTCGACCTGCTCACCAAGGCGGCGATCAAGGAGATGATCATCCCCTCGATGCTGCCGGTGCTCTCGCCGATCGTGCTGTACTTCGTGATCCTGGTGATCGCCGGTCAGGCGGCGGCGCTCAGCGCGGTCGGCGCCATGCTGCTCGGCGTCATCGTGACCGGCATCTTCGTGGCCATCTCCATGACGGCCGGCGGCGGTGCCTGGGACAATGCCAAGAAGTACATCGAGGACGGCCACCACGGCGGCAAGGGCTCTGAGGCCCACAAGGCCGCGGTGACCGGCGACACGGTGGGTGACCCCTACAAGGACACCGCCGGCCCCGCCGTCAACCCGATGATCAAGATCACCAACATCGTGGCCCTGCTGCTGCTCGCGGCGCTGGCTCACTAAGCGGAAAAGTCACCGGCCTTTCCTTTCGGGGGAGGGCCGGCCGAAAGAAAGGCCCCGGAAGCTTGTCGGCTTCCGGGGCCCTTTTTTTGTGTGTCTTTGAAGCGCCGCTACAGCGGGCTGGAGAACTTGCCGATGTTGCCGAACAGCTGCTGCAGGAAGGTCAGGTCGCGGCCCTCGGTGGGTGTCTCGCGGTCGACCGGATCGACGTCCTGCGCATCGGCCAGCCCGTAGTGCTGGGTCCCGGCGACAAGGCCGCTCTCGTCGAAAGTTATGACCAGCACGTCGCGGTCGATCACCTCGGGCTTCATGAAGGCGATCTGCTGCGTCTTCTGGCCGATGTAGTACCACTTGCGCTCTTCGAAGGTGGAAACCGTCGAGGGCGAGCCGAGCAGGTCGATGACGTCCTGGCGGCTGTGCACGCCGGCCTTGATCTCGGCGACGTCCTCCGGATCGGGTGTGTTGCCGCGCAGCTGCACCCCACTGCCGCAGGCGGACAGGCCCAAGGTGCCGCAGGCCAGCGCCAGGCAAAGCCCCAAACGGCGCATACGGCTGCCTCGCAGCCGATAGCCCCCTGGACGACAGCCTGGGCGGCAATCGTTTGTCGCGTTCACGCTAAACCCCTCGTTTGTCCCCGAATAGCTTGATTAAACCCCCCGGCGGTGCCATTTCAAGACCCTAATTCGAGGTCCCTGCCACCATTCGGCCCGACAAGCCGCTCACCGCACGCGATAGACCGATGATTTGGAAGCGCTTCTTCGCCGCCCAGCCGGGCAAGGCCGAGGCCTGGCCGCTCTACGAGAGCATCGTGGCCCAGGCCCGCACGCCTGGGCTCTACCGCGATCTCGGCATACCTGACAGCCTCGACGGGCGCTTCGAATCCATCGTGCTGCACCTCGTGCTCGTGCTGCGCCGCCTGAAGCGGGACTTCCCGGAGGGCCGCGATCTGGCGGCGGCCCTGCAGGAGGCCTTCTTCGCCGACATGGACCGCTCGCTGAGAGAGATGGGCGCCGGCGACCTTGGGGTCGGCAAGCGGGTCAAGCGCATGGCGGAAGGCTACTTCGGCCGCCTGCAGAGCTACGACGAGGCCCTGGACCGCCTCGCGGTCGATGGGCAGGCGCCGCTGGCGGCGGTGCTGCGCCGCAATGTCTTCGGCACGCTGCCGGAGGGCGAAGGGGACCCCGAGGCCCTGGCCGCCTACATGCTGGCCCAGGCCGCCGCCCTGGAGGCCCAGGACGGCGCCCTGCTGCGCGGCGGCAGGGTCGCCTTCGCGGCTGTGCCGGCGCTGGAAGATTATCGCCGAAATCCCTGAAAACCGGGGGCTTGGCGGCTTTTTCCCTGCGTCCGCAAGGGGATTGACCCCGCCCCCTGCAGCCCCTATGGTGCGCCGCTTTTCGGCGCCGGTACCGGAGGAGTGTCGTGCCTGTACGCCCCGCTGAGGCACCCAACGAGTTTTCCCGGATTGTCACGCCGGATCGCCTGGGCGGCCCGAAGGTCATGGAATCCCTTGTGGCCTCGCCGGAAGAGCGGGCCGCGGTGGCCCGCCGCCTGGGAATCCTCGCGGTGGACCGCCTGGCGGCGGAAGTGACGGTGAAGAATTTGGGGGCCGGCCAGTTCCGCGTCGAGGGGACTTGGCAGGCCGAGGTACAGCAGGCCTGCGTGGTGACCCTGGAGCCGGTGGCGGACAACCTCTCCGGCCGCCTGGAGGCCTCTTTCGAGGCCCGGGAAGCCAGGGGCGCCGGCAGCGAGGTGGTGGTCGACCCGGAGGCCGCCGATCCGGCCGAGAGCCTGCCGGCGGAGGGCCTCGATCTCGGCGAACTGGTGGTTCAGGAACTGGCGGTGGCGCTGGATCCCTATCCCCGGGCACCGGGGGCCGAGGTGCCGGCGGAATACAGGCCGCCGGAAAGAGATGAGGACAAAGGTCCTTTCGCTGCGCTCAGGGCGCTGAAAGGTGATAAATAGGTTACGGAATTTCTGCGACTCTGGTCGGGCTTTACTTGCTGCACAGCCATGGATTGGCTAAGTAGGCGCTGGTAAAGGCGGCCGTCGCCTGACGAAGAGAGAAGAAGATCATGGCAGTTCCTAAGAGTAAAATCTCCAAGTCCCGGCGTAATATGCGCCGGTCGCACGATGCCCTGGCGCCGAGCAGCTATCATGAGTGCTCCAACTGCGGCGAACTGAAGCGCCCGCACCACGTCTGCCCGGCCTGCGGTCATTATGACGGCCGGGAAGTGACGGAATCCGAGGGTCTCTAGGCAGTCGCCCGGAGGACGGCCACGGCGGCCGTCCGGTGGGTCTGCCTGAGGGCTAAGATGGCCAAAGCGCTCACAATCGCATTGGATGCCATGGGCGGCGATGCCGCCCCCAAAATGGTGGTGCGCGGGGCGAGTATCGCCCTGGAGCGTTTTCCCGACGTCCGCTTCCTGATGGTGGGGCAGGAGCAGCAGATCGCCCCGCTGCTCAACGGTCGCAAGGCGCTGCGCGACGCCACCACCGTGAAGCACACCGACGACGTCGTGAGCAGCGATGCCAAGCCGTCGGTGGCGCTGCGCGGCGGACGCCAGTCCAGCATGCGCCTGGCAATCGACGCGGTGCAGGCCGGCGAGGCGGGCTGCGTCGTTTCCGCCGGCAACACCGGCGCCCTCATGGCCATGGCCAAGTTTGTGCTGAAGACGCTGCCGGGCATCAACCGGCCGGCCATTGCCTCCTTCTTCCCCACGCTGCGCGGCGAGTCGGTCATGCTCGACCTCGGCGCCAATGTGCAGTGCGACGCGCAGAACCTCGTCGAGTTCACCGTCATGGGCAACGCCTTCGCCCGCTCGGTGCTGGGCATCATGGCGCCGACCTATGCCCTGCTGAACGTCGGCTCCGAGGAGATCAAGGGCCACGAGTCGCTGCAGGAGGCCAGCGCCGTGCTGCGCGCCAGCAACCTGCCGGGCAAGTTCCTCGGCTTCATCGAGGGCGACGACATCGCCAAGGGTACCGCCGACGTCATCGTGACCGACGGCTTCACCGGCAACGTCGCGCTGAAGACCGCCGAGGGCACCGCCAAGCTGATCAACGAGTACCTGCGCCATACCTTCCGCTCTTCGCTGCTGGCCGGCCTCGGCTACATGCTGGCCCGCCCGGCGATGAAGAAGCTGCGCGAGCGGGTCGATCCGCGCGGCTACAACGGCGCCATGTTCCTGGGCCTGAACGGCATCGCGGTGAAGAGCCACGGCGGCACCGACGCGCTCGGCTTCGCCAACGCGATCGGCGTTGCGGTGGACATGCACCGCCATGGTATCATCGAGAAGATTCGCTCCGATCTCTCCCTCTTGGACCGCAACCCCGGTAACGCTCAGGCGGCAGTCGTATAATATGTACCGATCTCTCGTCACGGGCTGTGGTGCCTACCTGCCGGCCCAGATCGTCACCAATGCGGAACTCGCCAAGAAGGTCGATACCACCGACGATTGGATCCGCCAGCGTACCGGAATCTGCCAGCGCCACATCGCCGCCGAGGGCGAGATGACCTCCGACCTCGGCACCGCCGCGGCGCGCGAGGCCATGGCCCAGGCGGGCGTGTCGGCCGGCCAGATCGACCTCATCGTCTGCGCCACCTCGACCCCCGACGAGACCTTCCCGGCGACCGCCACCCGCATCCAGCACCGCCTCGGCGTCACCCAGGGCGCCGCCTTCGACGTGCAGGCGGTGTGCAGCGGCTTCGTCTACGGCCTTGCGGTGGCCGACAACTTCCTGCGCCTCGGCCAGGCGCGCACGGCGCTGGTCATCGGCGCCGAGACCTTCTCGCGCATCCTCGACTGGAAAGACCGCTCGACCTGTGTCCTGTTCGGCGACGGTGCCGGCGCGGTGGTGCTGCAGGCCACCAACGGTGTCGACAAGACCAACGGCGCCAAGGCCCGTGGGGTGCTCTCGACCCACCTCTACGCCGACGGCAGGCACCATGACGCGCTCTACGTGGACGGCGGGCCGTCCTCGACCCAGAGCACCGGCCACCTGCGCATGGAGGGGCGGGAGGTCTACCGCCACGCCGTGGTCCGCATGGCCGAGGCGATCGACGCGGCCCTGGAGGCCAACGGCCTCAACCCCGGCGACGTCGACTGGCTGGTGCCCCACCAGGCCAACATCCGCATCATCGAGTCCATGGGTCGACGCCTCAACCTGCCGACCGACCGGGTGGTGGTCACCGTCGACCGCCACGCCAACACCTCGGCCGCCTCGATCCCCCTGGCGCTCAACGAGGCGGTCGGCGACGGCCGCATCCACCAGGGCGACCTCATTCTGATGGAGGCCATGGGCGGCGGCTTCACCTGGGGCTCGGCCCTGGTTCGCTGGTAGCCCCCGGAGTCGCTTTCGGGCTTGGCGGAAACCCTTCGGAATTTGCGTCAAAAATTAGTCGCATCCCTCGGTATTTCCTGCATAATTGACCCGAAAATTTGCCTGCGTTAAGCTCTGCTGTTGGTCGAACGCAAGAGGAGGGGGGAATGGCCGGTGGTACGATTACCAGGGCGGACCTGAGCGAAGCCGTCTACCAGGAGGTCGGTCTCTCGCGCAATGAATCCGCCGAACTGGTGGAATCGGTCCTGAACGAGATTTCCGATGCTCTGGTGCGCGGTGAGATGGTGAAGCTGTCGTCCTTCGGCAGTTTCTCGGTCCGCGAGAAGGGCGAGCGCATCGGGCGCAATCCGAAGACCGGCGAAGAGGTGCCCATTCTGCCGCGCCGCGTGCTGGTGTTCCGCGCTTCGCACGTTCTGAAGAACCGCATCAACGGCGCGCTCAGCGACGAGGCCCCGGTCGGGCAGGAAGCGCAGCAAGCCTAGTCCGTCAGCCACCAAGTCCATTCGTCAGTGGAGAATTCACAGGTTCCCATGCCTGCAAGTCGAGCCGCCGGAAAATCTGCTGCAGCCTTTCGGACGATCAGCGAAGTCAGTGATGAACTCGATGTCCCGCAGCACGTTCTCCGCTTCTGGGAAGGCAAGTTCAGTCAGGTCCGGCCGCTGAAGCGTGGCGGCGGGCGGCGCTATTACCGCCCGGAAGACATCGACCTGCTGCGCCGCATCCGCGACCTGCTGTACAGCCAGGGCTACACCATCAAGGGCGTGCAGCGGCTGCTGCGCGAGGGCCGCGGCAAGGACGACGAGGCGGCCGTGGACGGCACGCCGCAGGCGGCGGAGGGCGGCGACGCCGGCAGTGAGATCAAGGCGGTCATCGCCGAGCTGAGCGAGCTCAGGGACATGCTGAAGAAGGCCGGCAAGGGCTCGTGAGGCCAGGGGGGTCTGGGAACGGCTCCGCCGTTGCCTTCCCCCGGGACCCCGGCTATACAGGGCCGCAGCGGAGGCCCAGCGGGCAGCCGGATATGACGGAGCGTAGCGCAGCCTGGTAGCGCACCACACTGGGGGTGTGGGGGTCGTGGGTTCAAATCCCGCCGCTCCGACCATCGCAAGAAAAGAAGCCGCTTCGGCCCGACGCCGGGGCGGCTTTTCTTTCGCCGGGACAGCAGGTCATGGATCTGAGAAAAGCGAGACGGTTCAATGTCTAGCGCGTTCTTCTTAATCTCCAAGATCGTCTGGTTCCTGGCCAAGCCCTTGCACAGCCTGCTGTTCTGCCTGCTGGCCTGGCTGGGCTGCCGCCGGCTCGGCTGGCGCCGGCCGGCGCGCTTCTTCCTTGCCGTGCTGCTGCTCTACGGCGGCGGCATCCTGCTGACGCCGCTGCCCGAGTTGAGCCTGCGTGCCCTGGAGAACCGCTTCCCGGTGCCACAGATCGCCGCCGGCGACATCGCCGGGATCATCGTGCTGGGCGGGGCCACCAGCGACGGGGCGGTGGCCGCCGCGCGCGGCCAGCCCGCCCTCAACGGCGCGGCCGAGCGGCTCACCACCGCCATGGCGTTGCACCGCGCGATGCCCGATCTGCCCTTCGTGGTCTCCGGCTTTTCCGGGCGCCTCAACCCGCGCGGCTGGAACGAGGCGGAGATCACCGCCCGCCTCTTCGAGCAGCAGGGGATCGACCTCGCCGGGGTGCGCTTCGAGGCGGAGTCCCGCAACACCGCCGAGAACGCCCGCCTGACCGCCGGGATGGTGGCCGGGCAGGGGGCGGCCAAGCCCTGGCTGCTGATCACCTCGGCCGCCCACGTGCCCCGCGCCGTCGCCAGCTTCCGCGCCGAGGGGCTGGAAGTCCTGCCCTATCCCGTCGATTACCGCACCGAGCCGGCCAACCTGCGGTGGCCGCGCGACATCTCGTCGTCGCTCGGGGTGGCCGCCACCGCGCTGCACGAGTGGCTCGGGCTGCTGGTCTACTACGTTTCGGGAAGGACCGAGGTGCTGTTCCCGGCGCCGAATTAGGGCGTCAGGAGGCTTTCGGCTTGGAGGGCAGGATGCGGCAGTACTGCTTGGCGTCCTTGGCCTTCAGCTCGGCACAGACCTGCCGGGCCTTGTCGCGCGAGGGCAGCGGCCCGGCCAGCACCCGGTAGAAGGTACCCTTGTCGCCGAGCTCGGTGCGGCGGATTTCCGCCGTCATCTCGGCCAGTGGCCGCGGGAAGCTGTGCTGCAGGTCGTTCCACTCCCGCTTGGCCGCTTCCTCGCTGCGCAGCGAGGAGAGGTGCAGCACCACCGCGACCGCCGCATCGGCGGCGGACATCTCTTCCGGCTTCTTGTCGGGCGCCGCCGGTTTCGCCTTGGGCTTCGCCTCGGCCATCTTAGGCACTTCAGGTTTGGGAAGAGGATGCGGCGGCATCGCCTTGGCATCCTTTCCGGATTCGGTCTTCTTGCCGCCCGCGGGCTCGGCGGCGGCCGCCTGGGCCATCATGCCGGGGTCCGGCGTCATCGGCATGGCGCCGCCGGCCGCTTCGGGGGCGGGCGTGGTCGTGGCCATCATCCCGGGGTCGGGCGTCATCGGCAGGAGCTCGGGCAGCAGCGGCTCGGGAGCCGGCGGCGGGGTGAGCTGCGCGGTTTCCACCGCTTCGACCGGGACCGCCGGCGGCGCGGGCTCCGCGCCGGCGGGCGCCATGGCGGCGGTCTGCGGGGAGTCCTCGGGGTCCGGCTCGGCCATCTCGTGGGCGGTCTTCAGGACCTCGGCCTCGAGGCGGTTGGCCCAGCCCTTGGTATCGTCGTAGATGGCATCGCAGCCGCCCAGCAGGGAGAGCGCGGGCAGCAGGAGGGCCGCCAGGGCCAGGGCGCGCAGCGCAGGAGGCATCGCAGGAGTCTGGGGCATTTCTGAGCCTTCCGCCGGGCCGGCTTGCCCGGCTTCCCCGAGAAGCCGGCCGGCACCCCGCAGAGCCTAGGCCGCTATGGTTTAAAATCCTTGAATGTCCGAGGTTTAAGCGGAGTTCCTCAGGCCCTAGCCTTTGTCTTTGCTTAACGTCCGTCTGCAATGATTCGGGCCCCTGGAACCAGGCCCCGGCACGCGCCGGTCAGAGGCAGACGATATGCAGACGGTTCAGCAGTTCAACGGCCCCGCGGCGGCCCCCGAGAAGGGCGCGGCGAGCCTGAAGGTTGGTCACATCATCTCGGTGACCGGCTCGCGGGTGACCGCGTCGCTGGTCTCGACCGGCCCCGACGCGGACTCGGCGCGGCGGCTCAACGAGGCGGTGCAGATCGGCGCGCTGGTGAAGATGCCGACCTCGCTCTCGGTCGCCTTCGGCATCGTCTCGACCCTCTCCACCGGCAACCCCTCGCCATCGCCGGAATTCGGCGAGCAGTGGGTGGTGGAGATCGACCTCTTCGGCGAGTACATCCTGCCCGAGGGCGGCGCCGGCGACGGCACGGGCGGCTTCGACCTGCTGCGCGGCGTGTCGCACTATCCCGGTCTCGGCGAGGCGATCTACGCGATCTCGAGCGAAGAGCTGCAGCAGATCTTCAAGCGGCCGCGCGCCTCCAACGTGCGCATCGGCACGCTGCACCAGGACGAGAGCCTGCCGGCCTACCTCGTCACCGACGACCTGCTCGGCAAGCACTTCGCCATTCTCGGCACCACCGGCTCGGGCAAGTCCTGCGCGCTGGCCACGGTGCTGCATGCCATCCTCGGCGCGCACCCCTTCGGCCACGTCGTGCTGCTGGATCCGCACAACGAATACCGCCGCGCCTTCGACGGCCTCGCCGAGGTGGTGACGCCGGAGAACCTGCAGCTTCCCTACTGGCTCCTCAACTTCGAGGAAATGGTCGAGGTGCTGTGCAGCAAGGACGACAACTCGCGCTCCTCGGAGTCCTTCATTCTCAAGGATGCCATCCAACTGGCGCGGCGCTCGGCAGTGGAGAACGAGGATGAGCGTCGCTACATCACCGTGGACACGCCGACGCCCTATCCCTTGAGCGCACTGCTGCACAACATCGAAGCGGCGATGGGCCAGCTGCAGAAGGCCGAGCAGGCGAA
>MRWG01000904.1_pt1 | contig 23501 bp, 16 predicted proteins | sample 1013341 | NCBI WGS metagenome assembly MRWG01 (sample SAMN06117577, study PRJNA244670) | biofilm metagenome | biome: Water; feature: Cathode Biofilm; material: Biofilm; isolation source: microbial consortium enriched at the cathode of a solar microbial fuel cell | place: USA: District of Columbia ... | reverse complement strand
AAGTTGCCGCAGATGCCGTGCACCTTCGGCGGCTGGCCGGTGACGATGGAGAGGTTGTTGGGGTTGGTGAAGCTGGGCACCACACAGTCGGCGCGCAGGTCGGCGCCGCCGGGCAGCACGGACTTCAGCCAGGGCATGCGCCCGGCGGCCACGGCCTCTTCCATGTAGTCGGGCTCGGAGCCGTCGATGCAGACCACGACGACCGGCGCCTTGGGGAAGGCGTAGCTGCGGTCGTTCACGGTAATGCCAGAAGACTCGGGGGCGGAGGTGTTCATCTGTAGTCCTTTTGCGTTATCAGGCGACCAGCTTGGCGCGCTCGTCCATGGCGGCGGCCGGCGGCGTGGCGTCCTCGACACCCATTTCCTTCAGGGCTTCCGCGACGGCGCCCACCAGGCGGCGCATCACCGCCGCGTCCAGGCGGCCGATGCAGCCGATGCGGAAGGAGTCCACCACGGTCAGCTTGCCGGGGTAGATGATGAAGCCATTGGCCTTCAGCAGGTCGTAGAAGGTCTGGAAGTCGAACTTCGGGTCGGCCGGGCTGAAGAAGGTGACGATGATGGGCGACAGCCAGCCGTCCTGCAGCAGGGTTTCGAAGCCCAGCTCGCGCAGGCCCGCCACCATGACGTCGCGGTTCTCGGCATAGCGCGCGCCGCGCCCGGCGACGCCGCCCTCGGCGGCGTGCTCGTCGAGGGCCTGGAGGAAGGCGGCGACCACGTGGGTCGGCGGCGTGTAGCGCCACTGGCCGGTCTTTTCCATGTAGGCCCACTGGGCGTGGAGGTCGAGGCTGAGCGAATGGCAGCGGCCTTTGGCGGCTTCCAGCTCCGCCTTCTTGGCGATCACGAAGCCGAAGCCGGGCACGCCCTCGATGCACTTGTTGGCCGAGGAGACCATGGCGGTGTAGGGGATCTGCTTGACGTCCAGGGGCAGGGCGCCGAAGGCGCTCATGGAATCGATCAGCAGCTTGCGGCCCCTGGCCGCCACCACTTCGGCGATCTCGGCCACGGGGTTGAGGATGCCGGAGGAGGTCTCGCAGTGGACCAGCACCACGTGGGTGATGGCCGGGTCGGCCTCCAGGACGGCGGCGACCTCGGGCCCGCGCGGCGGCAGGTAGTCGCCCTTGTCGATGACCCGGTAGGCGCGGCCCAGATAGTCCAGGGTCTGCACGATGCGCTGGCCATAGGCGCCGTTGATCAGCACCAGGGCCTTGCCGTCGCGCGGCAGGAAGGTCCCCAGCATGGCCTCCACCGAAAAGGTGCCGCTGCCCTGCATGGGCACGCAGTCGTAAGTCCCTTCCGTGTCGCCGGCGATGGCCAGCAGGCGGCGGCGCAGCTCGGCCGTCATGGCGCGGAAGTCGCCGTCCCAGGAGCCCCAGTCCTTCATCATGCAGCGCTTCACGCTGGCCGAGGTGGTCAGCGGGCCGGGGGTCAGCAGGTAGGGCTCGCCGCAGGCGGGCGGTTCGCATACAGCGGGTTTGGGGGGCACGGCTGCGCCGCTGTCACGGGTCATCAGCGTCGAACTCCTGAAGGGGGAGGGGCCCGGAAAGGCCGGCGGCCGGTGTCGTCCCGGCCTCGGCGGGCATCCTGGGCCTCCACCACATATCTGTAAAATCGTTATTTTGTATAAGTTGAATAGGTTATGCTAATAGGTGGCTGTGACGCTTTTCTGACCGCCCCTTGCAAAGAACAGGAGCCGGCGAGCCTTGCGCTACGTTCAACTGCGGGCCTTTCACTACGTGGCCGTCTGCGGCGGCTTTTCCCGCGCCGCCGAGGCGCTGTGCCTGACCCAGCCGGCGATTTCCGACCAGGTGCGCAAGCTGGAGGAGCAGTATGACGTCATCCTCTTCAACAGGCACAAGAAACAGGTCAGCCTGACCAAGGCCGGCCAGCAGCTGCTCGAGATCACCCGGCGCATGTTCGAGGTGGAAAAGCAGGCCCTGGAGCTGCTGTCGGAGTCGCGCGCCCTGCGCGCAGAGTCGCTGCGCGTGGTGGCGGACTCCGCCCACCACATGCTGCATATCCTGGGGCGCTTCCGCGAGCGCTACCCCGGCATCGCCATGGTGGTCAGCTCCGGCAACTCCGAGGAAGTCATCGCCCAGCTCTACGACTACGAGGCCGAGGTCGGCATCCTGGGGGAGGTGCCGGAGAGCCGCGACTTCGAGGTCATCAAGCTGAGCTCGACGCCGCTCATCGCCTTCACCAACAAGGACCACCCCCTGAGCCGGCGCAAGACCATCACCCTGGCCGATCTTGCCGAGCAGATGCTGGTGCTGCGCGAGCGCGGCTCCAAGACCCGCCAGAGCATCGAGGCGGCGGCGCGCGGGCGCGGGCTGACCCTGGCGCCCTCGATCGAGGCCGAAGGCCGCGAGGCGGTGCGTGAGATCGTTGCCACCGGCGGCGGCGTCGGCGTGGTCTCCGCCGCCGAATTCGGCCAGGATTCCCGCCTGGTGCCGATCCGCCTCTCCGACTGCGAGGTGTTGATGGACGAGGCCCTGGTCTGCCTGCGCGAGCGCGCCGGCGGCAAGGTCATCAGCGCCTTCTTCGACACCGCCCGCGAGGTGGCCGCGGCCGGCTGAGAGCCGGGCTTTTCTTGGGGCTTTCCTTGGGGCTTCCCGGCCGGCAGGCAGGCTATCCACAGGTGGCGGTAGCATAATTCCGTTGCCACCCGCCGGAATTCGACTGTAAGTTTTCTTACATATTATTGTAATAAATCGTCCGCCCGTCACGCGCTCGCCGGGGGGAACGGAAAAACATTCGCTTAGGGAGGCACCGCGATGCGCAAGATCCAGACTCTCATTTCCTTTGCTTTGGCCGTCGGCCTGCTGGGCTTCGCCGGGGGCCTTTCGCCCGCGGCGGCGGAAGACTGCCCGCGCAGCTTCCTGGACGCGCAGTACTGCGACCGGGACGCCAACCTGACCGCCGACCTGCCGCTCGATCCGGGCGACTGGGTGGACCCCGACACCATTATCTTCTCCTACACGCCTGTCGAGGACCCGGCGGTGTATCAGAAGGTCTGGGACGGCTTCCTCAAGCACCTGAGCGAGGCGACCGGCAAGAAGGTGGTGTTCTTCCCGGTGCAGTCCTACGCGGCCCAGTACGAGGCCATGCGCTCCGGGCGCCTGCACATCGCCGGGGTGAACACCGGCGGCAACCCGGTGGCCGTGGCCTGCGCCGGCTTCGTGCCCTTCGCCATGATGGCCTCGGCCGACGGCTCCTACGGCTACGAGATGGAAATCATCGTGCCGGCCGACAGCCCGATCCAGTCGCCGGCCGACCTGAAGGGCAAGACGCTGGCCTTCACCTCGCCGACGTCGAACTCCGGCTTCAAGGCGCCTTCGGCGATCCTCAAGGCAGACTTCGGCCTGGTCGCCGACCAGGACTTCAAGACCGCCTTCTCGGGCAAGCACGACAACTCCATCGTCGGTGTCGCCAACAAGGACTACGAAGCCGCGGCGGTCGCCAACTCGGTGCTGAAGCGCATGATCGACCGCGACGTCATCAAGGCGGACCAGATCCGCACGATCTACAAGTCGCAGACTTTCCCGACCACCGGCTACGGCCATGCACACAACCTGGACCCGGCCCTGGTGGCCAAGATCAAGCAGGCTTTCTTCACCTTCCCCTGGGAAGGCTCCGACCTGAAGGCGGAGTTCGCCAAGGAAGACCGCTTCATCTCGATCTACCACAAGTCCGATTGGGAAGTGATCCGCAAGATCGACGCCGCCAACGGCGTGGAATACACCTGTAAGTAATCGCAGGCGAGGGGGCGGGGCCGGCTCTGATCGACCGGCCCCGCCCTGCTTTGCGGATTGTGGAGCAAGGGCCGGGAATTCGAATGCTACGCCTGCAGAATCTCGAGAAGCAGTACAAGACCGGTGACCGCGCCCTGAAGGGCGTGGACCTGGAGGTGCCGGACGGACAGATCATGGCGCTCATCGGCCCCTCGGGCGCCGGGAAGTCGACGCTGATCCGCTGCATCAACCGCCTGGTCGAGCCGACCGGCGGCAAGGTCTTCCTGAACGACGTGGAACTGAGCGGGCTGGGCGCCGGGGCGCTGCGCCGCGCGCGCCGTCGCATGGGCATGATCTTCCAGGAATACGCCCTGGTGGAGCGCCTCTCGGTGATGGAGAACGTGCTCTCCGGCCGGCTTGGCTACGTCGGCTTCTGGCGCAGCTACTTCCGTAAGTACCCGCAATCCGATGTCGACGAGGCCTTCCGCCTGCTGGGCCGCGTCGGCCTGGACCACATGGTCGACAAGCGCGCCGACGAGCTCTCCGGCGGCCAGCGCCAGCGCGTCGGCATCTGCCGCGCCCTGGCGCAGGACCCGGAACTGCTGCTGGTCGACGAGCCGACGGCCTCCCTCGACCCCAAGACCTCGCGCCAGATCATGCGCCTGGTCTGCGAGCTGTGTAAGGAACGCAAGCTCTCGGCCATCATCAACATCCACGACGTCATGCTGGCGCAGATGTTCGCCGAACGCATCGTCGGCCTGAAGCTGGGCGAGATCGTCTACGACGGCCCGCCCGACGGCCTCACAGCGGACGTGCTGACCGAGATCTACGGCGAGGAGGACTGGGAAGCCACCATCCGCAAGGTGGACGAGGAGGACGGCGAGGAGACCGTCGAAGAGGCCCTGCACGAGGACCACCGCGCCGCCGTGCTCGACCGCAACCTCATGACCGGCAACTGAGGGGCTGCAGGCCGTGACCGATCTTGCTGCCGCCGCCGGACGGCGCTGGAAGAAGCCGCCGCTGATCAAGAGCCCGCTGCTGCGCTGGTCGCTCGGCGTCGGCATCGCCATCTATCTGGCCCTGGCCTTCGGCACCACGGAGATCGACTGGGGCCGGGTCGCCGAGGGCTTTCCGCGCGGTGCGCGCTTCATTTCCGGCTTCTTCCCGCCCGACTTCGTCTCGCGCTGGGACGCCATTGCCGACGGCATCGCCGAAAGCCTGTGGATGACGGTGATCTCCACCGTGGTGGGCATCGCCCTGTCGATCCCGGTGGGCCTCGGCGCGGCGCGCAATCTGGCGCCCAAGCCGGTCTACTACTTCTGCCGCGGCATCCTGGCGGTGTCGCGCAGCTTCCAGGAGATCATCATCGCGATCTTCTGTGTGAAACTCTTCGGCTTCGGGCCCTTCGCCGGCTTCGTCACCTTGAGCTTCGCCACCATCGGCTTCTACGGCAAGCTGCTGGCCGAGGACATCGAGGACATGGACCCGGTGCAGGCCGAGGCGGTGCGCGCGACCGGCGCCGGCTGGTTCCAGTGGCTGAACTACGCGGTGCAGCCCCAGGTGCTGCCGCGCATGATCGGCCTCGGCCTCTACCGCCTGGACATCAACTTCCGCGAATCCGCGGTGGTCGGCATCGTCGGCGCCGGCGGCATCGGCGCGACGCTCAACACCGCCTTCGACCGCTACGAGTTCGATTCGGCCGCGGCCATCCTGCTGGTCATCATCGCCATCGTCATGGTGGTGGAATACACCTCCGGCTACGTCAGGAAGTGGGTGCAGTAATGCCGGTGCGCGAGATTGGAGAAACCAAGCTCTGGCAGCGCCGCGAGCGCAGCAGGCAGCTCATGATCTGGGCCGGTTACCTGGTGGCCGCCATGATCTTCGTCTACTGCTGGAACCTGGTGTCGGAGAACACCATCTGGATGTTCGTCTGGGACGCCCACAACCAGGCCGGCGACCTGGCCGCACGCATGGTGCCGCCCAAGTGGGGCTACATGGAGACCCTCTGGTGGCCGATCTGGGACACCCTGAACATCGCCACCCTGGGCACGGTGCTGGCACTGTTCCTGGCGGTGCCCGTCGCCTTCTGCGCGGCGCGCAACACAACGCCCAGCACGGTGATCCTCAGGCCCATCGCGCTCTTCATCATCGTTTCCTCGCGCTCCATCAACTCGCTCATCTGGGCGCTGATGCTGGTGACCATCCTGGGGCCCGGCGTCTTCGCCGGCGTCATCGCCATCGGCCTGCGCTCCATCGGCTTCTGCGCCAAGCTGCTCTACGAGGCCATCGAGGAGATCGACGAGCAGCAGGTGGAGGCGATCCGCGCCACCGGCGCCTCGGGCCCTCAAGTTCTGGCCTACGGCGTGGTGCCGCAGATCCTGCCCGCCTTCGCCGGCATCTCGGTGTTCCGCTGGGACATCAACATCCGCGAGTCGACGGTGCTGGGGCTGGTCGGCGCCGGCGGCATCGGCCTGCAGCTCAACGCCTCCATCACCAACCTGGCCTGGACCCAGGTCTCACTGATCCTGCTGGTGATCATCGCCACGGTGGTGCTCAGCGAATGGGTCTCCGCCAAGATCCGCCACGCGATTATCTGATTCCCGATTGTCACCCACGGGCTAGTCTCGAGCGTCCAGGGCCGTCGGCAGGGCTGGTTGCCCTGGATGCTCCGAACAAGTCCGAGCATGACGGGAGGGAAATTTCCGGTCAGCCGTCCTGGCGCGCGGCGCTCTGCTGCGCGGTGAAAAGCGCTACCTTGTTGTCGCTCAGCATGCGGGTCAGGCGCTGGCGCGGGACTTCATCGGTGAAAACCATGTCGATGTCGCGCAGGTGCGCGACGCGCACCATGGCGTTGGAATCGAACTTGGAGTGGTCCAGGGCGACCAGGCGCTTGCGCGAGATCTTCATCGCCGTTGTGGAGACGCCGATGTCGCGGAAGTCGTAGTCCATCAGGTCGCCGTCCTCGGAGATGCCGCCGATGCCGAAGATGCCGTAGCCGACACGGAACTTCTCCAGGAACTCGCGCGTCGCCTCGCCGGTGGTGGCCTGGTCGTTGTGCTTCAGCACGCCGCCGGCCAGGATCACCTGGAAGTCGCGCTTGCGGTTCAGGATCATGGCGACCGTCAGGTGGTTGGTCACCACGGTCAGGCGGCGGTGCTGCAGTAGCGCCTCGGCCACCGCCTCCATGGTGGTGCCGATATCGATGAAGATCGTGGCGCCCTCGGGGATCTGGCTGGCGACCAGGGTGGCGATGCGCCGCTTTTCCTGGGCGTGGCGACGCTTGCGCTTGTCGTAGTCGACGTCGCCGGTCACCGGCGGCAGGCCCGCGCCGCCGTGGTAGCGCGTCACCAGGCCGCGCCGCTCCAGGTCGTTGAGATCGCGGCGCACGGTCTGCTCGGAGACCGCGAAGGACTTGGCCAGGCTGCCGATGGAGACGAAGCCGCGGCTTTCCAGCAGGCTGAGGATGCGTTCGTGGCGACTCGAGATTCCGTCGCGGGTGTTGCCCCCGCCCGCGTTGCCGATGCCTGTGCCGCCGATCAGGGTCATTACTCGCCGCTGGCTTTCTTCTTACTGGTCGGGGGACGGTTGGCGTTACCGGCAGCTATGTCCGACTTGGGCAGCTTGCCGGCGATGCCGTATTCGGCCTCGCGGCGCTCCATCTCGTCCCAGATCTCGGCCGGGCGGATGCCCATCTCCGACAGCAGGACGATCCAGTTGTAGATCAGGTCGACCGACTCGTGGATCACCTCGTCCCGGTTGTTTGTGACGAATTCCAGCGACACTTCGGAAGCCTCTTCGACCAGCTTCTTGGCGATCTTGGTGCGCCCGTCGGAAAACAGCTTGGCGGTGCGCGAGAGCTTCGGGCTCTGGCCCCGCTCCAGCGTCACCGCGGCATAGAGTCTCTTTATCGCGTCGCTCATCGGTGTCCCGGTTTCGTCCTAGGGAAGGGGGTGGTCCGTCATGAGACGTCGGGCGCCGCGACGCCCTGCGGCCGGCATGCGCCGGCCTTGACCTTCTCGCGCAGGCGGCTCTCGGAGAGCTCGCCGGCCCGCTCCAGGATGGTGTAGGCGGCGGAGGTCAGATGGCTGTTGATGCGTTTCAGATCGCGCAGCACGTCGAGGTGCAGCGACGAGGAGGTGATGGACTCCGGCCGGCCCTCGCCGATGCGCTCGTAGTGGTTCTCGATGTAGCGGCGCTCCAGCTCGCGGATCTGGGCCTTCTGGCGCAGCAGCTGGCGGGCCAGCTCGATGTCGCCGGAGGCGAAGACGTTCATTGCCAGGTCCAGGTTGGCGACGATGTGGGCGTGGAAGTCCTCCAGCTCCTCCATGCCGGTGGTGGAGAAGGAGGTGCGCTGCTTGATCTTCTTGCTGGCCAGCTCCATCAGGTTCTTGTCGATGATGTCGCCGATGTGCTCCAGGTTGGTGGTGAAGTTGAGGATCTCCACGCAGCGTCCGCTTTCCTGGCCGTCCAGCTCCTCGTTGTTCAGCTTGGTGAGGTAGAGCTTGATGGCCTCGTGCAGCCGGTCGACCATGTCGTCGGCCGCCTCGGTCTCCTTCTTCAGGGCCTCGTCGTTGCTGCGCAGCACCCGCCCGGTGGACTGCAGCATCTTCTTCACCTCATCGCCCATGCGCAGCGCCTCGCGCGTCGCGCAGGTCAGCGCCACGGCCGGCGTTTCCAGGGTGCCGTCGTCCAGGTACATGGGGCGGCCCGGATCGTCGGCCACGATCTGGTCGGGCAGCAGGCGGGTGACCAGAGCGATCACCTGGCTGACGAGGGGCAGGAAGAGCAGGGCGATGGCCAGATTGAAGAGGGTATGGAAGTTGGCGACCATGCGCTCCGGCGCGGCGCCCAGCAATTCCACGTAAGGCAGCAGCCAGTGCAGCACGGGCAGCACCGCCAGCACGCCGGCGGTGCGGATCACCAGGTTGCCGATCGGCGGGCGGCGCGCGGCGACCGGCGAGGCCCAGGTCACGCCCAGCGGCGTGATGGCGGCGCCCAGGTTGGCGCCCAGCACCAGGGCGAGGGCCAGCGGCGGGGTCAGCACGCCGGCCGAGGCCAGCGACATGATGAGCAGCACGATGGCGACGCTGGAATGCGAGGCCCAGGTGATCCCGGCGGCGACCAGGACCGCCAGCAGGGGCTCGCTGCCCAGCGGCTGCAGCAGTGCGGTGAAGACCTGCGACTCGCGCAGCGGCGCCGAGGCCTCGACGATGAGCTGCAGAGCCAGCAGCATGAGGCCGAGGCCCAGGGTGATGCGCGCCAGGTTCTTGTGGCGGGTGCGCTTGGACGACAGGAAGCCGAAGACGCCGCAGGCGATGAGCAGCGGCGACAGCCAGTGGAGACCGAAGGACAGCACCTGGACCACCACGGTGGTGCCGACGTCGGCGCCCAGGATGATCGCCAGCGCCGCCGCCCCGGTGACCAGGCCCTGGGCGGCGAAGGAGGTGATGATCAGCGTGGTCGCGGTGCCGCTCTGCAGGGCGCCGGTGACGGCCAGGCCGGACAGGAAGCCGGTGACGCGGGACTTGGCGGACAGCGCCAGCAGGCGCCGCAGCTCGGCGCCGAACGACCGGGTGACCCCGGTGCGCACCATGCGCACCCCCCAGAGAAGGAGTGCAACGCCGCCGACAATGCTGACAATCGTTTCCAAGTGAGAGTCCCTGGGATTCCAGATGTTTAGAGAATGTAAGATAATTTACATTTTCTGCTCGACTTCGCAAGTGGGCAGTCGCGCTGCCGGCCGGAATCCGCACTTATCCTGCGCTCTATTGGTTAATCCTTTGTTGTCGGCGCGCCGGTGGCCTGGGGGGGGGGCGCGCTCTAGGCCCCGCTGCCGCCGGAGGGGCCGCTTGCGTCCGGAAGTCGTGCCGGAGAATCGCTTTCCCGCAAGGGGATGTGGGATTCTGAAAAAGACAGGCGAATAATCAATGCGTCATTAATTTGTTCACATATTGTTAATCACATGAGGCCCATGTGATTAGAAAACCCCGGCGGCCAGGGCGGATCGAACAAGTTTGTACCTGACAACAGAACTCCTGCTTCAGTTCTTCGAGAACATCGGTCTGGCGGTTGTCCTGACCTATGGTCTGGGCCTGATCGCCGACCGGATCAGCCCGCAGCGGCCGCAGTTGCTGCAGGCCGCCAAAGGTCTGCTTTTTCTGCTTCTCGCCATCCTCTGCATGGAACTGCCGCTGGAGATCCAGCCGGGCGTGCGGGTCGATCTGCGCAACCTCATGGTCTTTCTGGCCGGGCCCTTCGGCGGCCCCCTGGCCGGCCTCTTCGCGGGGGCGTTTGCCGGGGCCTACCGCCTCTACCTCGGGGGCAGCGGCGCGGTCGCCGGAACCGGCTCCATCCTGACTGCGGCGATCCTGGGCAGCTTCATCGGGTGGAAATACGGGCGCCTGGCGACCTGGAAGATGGCTGCCGCCGGCGGCACGGCGCTCTTCGTCATCGGCATGCCGTGGTTCCTGGCGATCGGCGATCTCAGCCTCGGCCTGAGCCTTCTGAAAAGACTCACCCTTCCCTATGCCCTCTTCTACATACCCGGCGCGGTCCTGCTCTCGGCGCTGCTGATGTCCGGTCACAGGCGCCGCGAGGCGGAGAGGAGGGCGGCCTACAACGAAGGGCGCTTCCGCGACATCGCCGAGATCGCCTCGGACTGGTTCTGGGAAATGGACAAGGACCTGCGGGTGACCTATGTCAGCCCGCGCCTGCGGGAGATCACCGGCTACGACATCGATGAGTTCCGCGGCAAGCAGCGGCGCGACCTTGTGGCGTCCGTCTCGCAGAGCGAATTGCGGCAGCACGAGGAAACGCTGCGCCGGCGCGAGCCCTTTCGCGACTTCAGCTATGCCATGAAGTGCAAGGACGGGATTGCCCGCCAGGTCCTGACCAGCGGCAAGCCGATCTTCGACGACGACGGGGCGTTCCTGGGCTACCGGGGCAGCGGGCGGGATATCTCCGAGGAAGCCCGCTATCGGCGCGACCTGGAGACCGAACGCCTGAAGGCCGAGCTTGCCAACAAGGCGAAGTCCAATTTCCTGGCCTCCATGAGTCATGAGCTGCGCACGCCCCTGAACGCGATCATCGGCTTTTCCGAGATCATGGATAAGGAGATGTTCGGCAGGCACAGCGTTCCTGCCTATGCGACCTACTCCAGCGACATCCACAGCAGCGCCAGCTACCTGCTCAGCCTGGTCAACGACCTGCTGGACCTGGCGCGCGTCGAATCCGGGCGCCTCGAGCTCGAGAAGTCGTCCTGCGATCTCGCCAATATCGCCGCCTCCGCCCTGCGCCTGCTGCAGGAGCGCGCCAAGCGCCAGGGCATCGCACTGACCGCGGAGATCGAGGCCGCCCTGCCGGTGGCTTTTCTCGACGAGCGCGCGGTCAAGCAGGTCCTGGTCAACATCCTGAGCAATGCGGTGAAGTTCACCCCGCGCGGCGGCCGAATAGAGCTCGTCGTTCGCTTCGTGGCGGGCGAAGGATTCAGGATCGCCGTCTCCGACAGCGGCATCGGCATTGCGCCGGAGGAACTGGATCTGGTCCTGCAGCCCTTCCGGCAGGCCGAGGCGGGCCGGGCCATGTCCAAGGAAGGCACGGGCCTCGGCCTGGCGCTCAGCAAGGCCATGGTCGAGGCGCATGGCGGTCAGCTCACCCTGCACAGCATCCTCGGCGAAGGCACGACCGTGGAATTCACCCTGCCCCAGAAGAACCTGCCCCAAGAGAGCTTGCCCCGGAATATTGCCAAGGCGCAGGGCGACACCCCGGCAGAGGACAGCCCGCGGCCACCGAGCCTGGAAGCGAACGGCTGACCCCCGGCCGCCTGGTTCTATGATCTAAATCCTATATCGGCGGCCCGGCAGAAACCGCGGCGGCAGCCCGTAATCCCCAGAAATCCACGGATTTTCCTGAAATCGCCGCCTGGCTCGATGGCGAGGCTTGCGCGGCGACGGCAAAAGGCTTATATGTGAGTGAACGTTCACTCACATACTCCGTGACGGAGAGGACCCATGGCCGCCACCACGGCCCGCGCAACGCCTTCCCGGGGCGCCCGCACCCAGGAGAAGATCCAGGAAGTGGCGCTGGCGCTCTTCGCCGAGAAGGGCGTCGACCGCACCACCATCGGCGACATCGCCGGGGCGGCGGGCATCGCCGAGGGCACCATCTACCGCCACTATCCCGGCAAGGAGGAGCTCATCTGGCAGCTCTTCTCCGCCAACTACCTGCGCCTGGCCGCCCAGCTCGATTCGCTGCAGGCCGGCCGGCGGGACCTGCCCGGCAAGCTGAGGGTCATGGTCGGGATGTTCTGCAGCCTCTTCGAGCAGAATCCGAACATGTTCCGCTTCCTGCTGCTGGTGCAGCACGGGCAGCTGTCGCGCGTTACCGAGGACATGCAGACCCCGGCGAAGGTGATCAAGACGGTGCTGGAGACCGCGATGGCGCGCGGCGAGATCCCCGCGCAGGATGCCGAGGTCGCCACCGCCATGGTCATGGGCATGGTGCTGCAGGTGGCCGTCTCCAAGGTCTACGGCCGCATCACCCGGCCCCTGGGCGAGGTCGCCGACCAGCTCGCCGAGAGCTGCTGGCGGGCGCTGGGTGGCGGCCAGGCTGCAGCGCGGGGGGAGGGCTGAGACCATGCGCGTCAAGCTCACCCGGTGCCGCGTCCTGCTGCTGCTGACCCTGGTCGCCTTGATCGGCGCCGCCGTGCAGCTGAACCGCACGCAGCTTTGGGAGGACCGCCAGGTCTATGCCGGCTGGCGCGTGCAGCACCACGTGATCCTGCCGGCCTGCCGCCTGCTCGACGACCGCCAGGCGGCGCGGACGCGCGGCTGGGCCGGCGACTGCGCGGCGGCGCTGGAGGCGGCCCAGCGCGAGGAGGGCCTGGCCCCCGCCAGCGGGCACCTGGTGATCCTGCTGCACGGCATGGGGCGCTCACCCTTCCTGTTCCGCGACATGGAGCGCGCGCTGCGCGCGGCCGGCTTCGACGCGGTGGCGGTCAGCTACCCCAGCCTGACCCGGGATATCGCCGGCCACGCCGATCAGATCGAGCATCTGCTGGAAAGCGCCCGGGACGTGGAGAAGGTCTCCTTCGTCAGCCACAGCCTGGGCGGCCTGGTGGTGCGCGAGGTTCTGAACCGCAACGGCGCCTGGCGCGACGAACTGGCGCTGGGCCGCGTGGTGATGATCGCGCCGCCGAACCAGGGTTCGGAGCTGGCCGAGTCCGTCGCGGACCTGCCGCCTTACCACTGGATCGGCGGCCCCGCGGCCAGCGAGATTGCCGCCGGCCCGCCCTTCGCGCCGGTGTCCCCGGAGATCGAAGTGGCGATCATCGCCGGCGGCACCGACGGCGGGAACGGCTTCAACCCGCTGCTGTCGGAGAACAACGACGGCGTCGTGACGGTGAGCGAAACCCGCCTGCCCGGCGCGCGCGATCACATCGTGGTCCGGGCGCTGCACACCGTGATTGCCGGCGACCCGCAGACCATCGCCGCGACCCGCAAATTCCTGGAGACCGGGCGGCTGCGCTGAAGCGCCGCCCGCTGTAGAGGACCGACCCCATGTCCGACCGTACCCTCGATATTCTGAAGAGCCGGCGCTTCCTGCCGCTGTTCGCGACGCAGTTTCTCGGCGCCTTTAACGACAACCTCTTCAAGAACTCCCTGGTGCTGCTGATCCTCTTTCGTCTGGCGGCGCCGGGCGGCACTGTTGGGGGCCTCAGCGGCGAGCTGCTGGTGACCCTGGCCGGCGGCGTCTTCATTCTGCCTTTCTTCCTCTTCTCCGCCACCGCGGGGCAGCTTGCCGACAAGTACGACAAGGCGAAAATGATCCGCGGCGTCAAGGTCGCTGAGGTGGCGATCATGGTGCTGGCCGCCCTGGGCTTCGCCTGGGCCCGGGCGGACTTCCTCATCGCCGTGCTGTTTCTCATGGGCACCCAGTCGGCCTTCTTCGGCCCCCTGAAGTACGGCATCTTGCCCCAGCACCTGAGCACCAAGGAGCTGGTCGGCGGCAACGCCCTGATCGAGGCGGCGACCTTCCTTTCCATTCTGCTCGGCACCATCGCCGGCGGTCTGCTGGTCCTGGCCGACGGCGGGATCGCCGTGATCTCCGGCGGCATCATCGTGGTGGCGCTGCTCGGCTGGGCGGCCAGCCTGATGATCCCGGCGGCCCCGGCCCCCGTGCCGCAGCTGAAGGTCAACTGGAACTTCGCCTGGGAGACCGGGGAGATCCTGCGTCACGCCGCGGCGCGCCGCGACGTCTTCCTGTCGATCCTCGGCATCTCGTGGTTCTGGCTGGTCGGCGCCACCTTCATCCTGCTCTTCCCACCCTACGCCAAGGACGTGCTGGGCGGGGACGAGACGGTGGTGACGCTGTTCCTGACGATCTTCTCCATCGGCATCGGCGTCGGCTCCATCGGCTGCGACCGCCTGCTGAAGGGCGAGGTCTCGGCGCGCACCGTGCCTTTCGGCGCGCTGGGCATGGCGGTCTTCTCCATCGACCTCTATTTCGCCAGCGTCGCCGTGGCGCAGGCGGCGCCCGCCGAGGCGCTGCTGGGCGTCGGCGGTTTCCTGGCCCAGGCGGGGCACTGGCGCATTCTGGCCGACCTGCTGCTGATCTCCATCTGCGGCGGCCTCTACATCGTGCCGCTCTACGCCATCGTGCAGGCGCGCGCCGAGCCCGAGCACCGCGCCCGCACCATCGCCGCCAACAACGTCATGAACGCGCTCTTCATGGTGATCGGCGCCGGCGCGGCGGCGGCGCTCTTCGCCCTCGGCTTGACGGTGACCGGCGTCTTCCTGATCATCGCCGCGGCCAACGTCATCGCCGCCTGGTACGTCTGCAAGCTGCTGCCGCAGGAGCTGTTGAAGGGCATCTTCGCCGCGGTCTTCCGGCTGTTCTACCGGGTCGAGCTGCACGGCCGCGAGAACATCAGGGCGGCCGGCGACAAGGCGGTCATCGTGGTCAACCACGTCTCCTTCCTGGACGGCGCGCTGCTGGCCGCCTTCCTGCCGGGCCGGCCGATGTTCGCCATCGATTCCCACATGGCGACGCGCTGGTGGGTCAGGCCCTTCATGGCCCTGGTCGAGGGCTTTCCCATGGACCCGACCTCGCCCTTTGCGACCCGCGCGCTGATCCGCGAGGTGGAGAAGGGCAAGCACTGCGTGATCTTCCCCGAGGGGCGCATCACCGTCACCGGCGCCCTGATGAAGGTCTACGAGGGGCCGGGCATGGTCGCCGACAAGTCGGGGGCGCAGATCCTGCCGGTGCGTATCGACGGCGCGCAGTTCAGCTATTTCTCGCGCCTGAAGGGCAAGTTCCGCCTGAGCCTCTTCCCCAAGATCACCATCACCGTGCTGCCGCCGCGCCGCTTCGAGATTCCGGCGGAGGTGCTTGGCCGGAAACGCCGCCAGATGGCCGGCGACGCGCTCTACGAGGTGATGTCGGACATGATGTTCCGCATCCACCACCAGGAACCGCGCACCCTGTTCCAGGCGCTGCTGGAGGCGCGTTCCCTGCACGGCGGCGGCAAGCCGGCGGTGGAGGACATCGAGCGCAAGCCGCTGACCTACGACCGTTTCCTGACCGGCGCCCTGGTGCTGGGCCGCAAGATGGCGCGGCGCAGCCGGCGCGGCGAGATCATCGGCCTGATGCTGCCTTCGGCCAGCGGCGCCGCGGTCTCCTTCTTCGCGCTGCAGGCCTTCGGGCGGGTGCCGGCCATGCTGAACTTCACGGCGGGCAGCGCCAACCTGATCTCCGCCTGCAAGACGGCGGAGATCGAGACAGTCTACACCTCGCGCCGCTTCATCGAGCAGGCCAGGCTGGAGCAGGTCGCCGAGGCGCTCTCCAAGGAGGTGAAGCTCGTCTACCTGGAGGACCTGCGCGGCGAGATCGGCATTTTCTCGAAGCTCTACGGGCTGGTCCTGCGGCCCTTCGCCGGCGCCCTCCATGCGCGGGCCTGCGGCTCGGCGGGCCTGGATCCGGCGGCGCCGGCCGTGGTGCTCTTCACCTCCGGCTCGGAAGGCACCCCCAAGGGCGTGGTGCTGAGCCACGACAACCTGCTGGCCAACTGCCGCCAGCTTGCCGCACGCATCGACTTCAATCCGACCGACAGCGTCATCAATGCCCTGCCGGTCTTCCATTCCTTCGGCCTGACCGGCGGCCTGCTGCTGCCGCTGTTCTCCGGCGTGAAGACCTTCATGTACCCCTCGCCGCTGCACTACCGCATCGTGCCGGTGCTGGCCTACGACACCAACGCCACCATCATGTTCGGCACCGACACCTTCCTGGCCGGCTATGCCCGCATGGCGCACCCCTACGACTTCTACGCCATGCGCTATGTCTTCGCCGGCGCCGAGCGGGTGCGCGAGGAGACCCGGCGCGTGTGGATGGAGAAGTTCGGCCTGCGCATCCTGGAAGGCTACGGCGCCACGGAATGCGCGCCGGTCATCGCCGTGAACTCGCCCATGCATTTCAAGGCGGGCACCGTCGGCCGCCTGCTGCCCGGCATCCACCACCGCCTGGAGCCCGTGCCCGGGGTGAAGGAGGGCGGACGCCTGCAGGTCGCCGGGCCCAACGTCATGCTGGGCTACCTGAAGGCGGAGAACCCCGGCGCCCTCGAGCGCCCGGAAGACGGCTGGTACGACACCGGCGATATCGTCGATATCGACGCCGAGGGCTACGTCACCATCCTCGGCCGCGCCAAGCGCTTCGCCAAGGTCGCCGGCGAGATGATCTCACTGGGCGCGGTGGAGAACCTGGTGAGCGCCCTCTGGCCCGACGAGATGCACGCCATCGTCGCCCTGCCGGACGCGCGCAAGGGCGAGCAGCTGGCGCTGCTGACCGAGCGCGAGGGGGCGAAGCGCGAGGACATCTCGGCCCACGCCCGTGCCGAAGGCGCCAGCGAGCTGATGGTGCCGCGGCAGATCTTCACCATCGACAAGCTGCCGCTGCTGGGCAGCGGCAAGGTCGACTACCCCGCGGCCAAGTCCCTGGCCGAGCAGCTCGTGGGCGGCCCCGTCGGGGCCGCCTGAGCGGGCGTCACGCGAAGGAGCGGGAGCATGGACGACATGATCTGGGTTCTCTTGGGCGGTTCGCTGGTGCTGTACCTGCTGATCGGCCCGGCCCTCGGCATCGCCGCCTTCGCGCTGGCCATCCTGCAGGGCCCGCTGATCGCCGTCCTGGCCTTGCTCGGCGGCTTCGCCACCCCGCTGCTGGTGGCGACGCCGGAGCCTTCGGCCTGGGGTCTGTTCTCCTATCTGCTGGTGCTCACCGCGGCGGCCCTGGCGGTGACGCGCTACATGGCCTGCTGGTGGCTCGCCTGGGGCGCGCTGGCCGGCGCCGTGCTGTGGCCGCTGCTGTGGTTCGCCGCCCTCTGGTCGCCCTGGGACAGCCCGGCGCTGTCCGTTTACGTGGTGCTGCTGGCCGGGCTGTTCCTGGCCGTGCGCTACCGCGTCGAAGCGGCGGCGGACGACGGCCCCTGGCCCAAGACCACGCCTGACCGCATCGCCTGGGCCGGCGCCCTGGCGAGTGCCGTCCTCGGCTTCATCCTGGTGCGCATGGACGGCTACGACCCGGTCTCCCTCATCGCCGTCTTCCTGCTGGCCGGCCTCTACCTCGCCGCCGCCTGGCGCGAGCCGGTCTTCGAGGGCCTGGTGGTTGCCGGCGCCTTGCTGGCCCTGGCGGTCGTCGCCTGCTGGCATCTGCCGGCCATTGCCGACTGGCCCGCCTTCACCCACGACTACCGCGGCGAAGGCTATGCCGGGGAGTTGGGGCCGGTGGTGCCGCCGCAGCTCTCGGCCTTCGTGGTGGTCAGCCTGCTGTTCGGTGCGCTCTTCGCCGGGGCCGGCTTCCTGGCCCTGGCCGGGGCCAGGCGCCCGGCGATCTGGGCTGGCGTCTCGGCCGGCCTGCCGGTGGCGCTGCTGGCCGTCGCCTATTGGCGGGTCACCGGGCTGGGCGTCGATCTTGCCTGGTCGGCGGCGGCCGGCGGCCTGGCGCTGCTCGGCCTGGCCGCGACGGCGCAGCTTCACCGCCGCCCGCCGCGCGCCGCCGCAGAGCGGCTGGCCGGGGACCTGGTCAATGACCTGCTGCTCGGCATCTATGCCCTGGGCAGCGTCGCCGCCCTGGGGCTGGCCTTCGCCATGGCCCTGCAGCAGGCCTGGCTCACCGTCGCCCTGTCGCTGCAGCTGGCGGCCGTTGCCTGGGTCGCCAGCAGCTTGAAGCTGCGCAGCCTGCGCCCGGCCGCCTTCACCCTGGCCGCCGTGGTGCTGGTGCGTCTGGTGCTGAACTACAACGTTCTCGACTACCCGCTCGGCGGCGTGCCTGGGGTCAACTGGATCTCCTACGGCTACGGCGTGCCGGCCCTGGCCTTCTGGTGGGCGGCGCGGCGGTTTCGCAGCCTGGTTTCCGGCTGGCCCTCCGACAGGTCCGGGGAACTGCTGGTGCTGCTGCTGGAGGGCGGCGCCCTGGTGCTGGCCTGGTTGCTGGTGACCCTGGAGATCCGCAGCCTCATCGCCGGCGACCTGACCAGCCGGACCTACGACCTGGCCGAGCAGTCGCTGCAGACCGTGGCCTGGCTGGCCATGGCCTACGGCTGGCTGCGCGCCTACCGGGTCACCGGCCGCAAGGTGCTGCTGTGGGGCTGGCGCGTGCTGGCCGGGCTCGCCGCCCTGCACTCGGCGCTCTTCCCGCTGCTGCTGGGCAATCCCTTGTGGAACACGGTGAACGTCGGCGACTGGCCGCTGCTGAACCTTCTGGCGCTGGCCTATCTGCTGCCCGGCATCTTCGCGCTGCTCTTCGCCTGGGAGCTGCGCCAGGACGGCCAGCGCAAGGCGGCCATCGCGGCGGCGGTCTACGCCCTGCTGCTGGTCTTCACCTGGCTGACACTGGAGGTGCGCCACGCCTTCCACGGCCCCTGGCTATACCGCCACGTCACCACCGACGGCGAGCTGCTGGCCTATTCCCTGGTCTGGCTCGGTTACGCCTGGCTGCTCTTCGGCCTCGGCCTGAAGACGGGCTTCGCCAGCCTGCGCTATGCCTCCCTGGCGGTGCTGGCCGTCGCCACCGGCAAGGTGCTGCTGTTCGACTGGGGGGCGCTGGAGGGCCTCTACCGCTTCCTCTCCTTTGCCGCCCTGGGGTTCAGCCTGCTGGGCATCCCCTTCCTTTATCAGCGCTTCGTCTTTCCGCCGGGCCCGAAGCCCGGATCGGGGGAGGAGGCGCCAGGGGAGGAGGCGCCGGGGAACACGGCTGCCGGGCCCGCCGGCTGAAGCCTGTTTGCCGTGGCCAGCGCCGGCGTCTGGCGCCGGTTTCCAAGCGAACCCGACGGCCCGATCGGTCTGCCTCAGCCACGGGCTGAGGTCGCCCTGCGGCATCCGACCGCGGGCTGAACATCGCATGTTGTTTATTGCGGTTGGTTTGGAAGCATAAATATAATCATTACGGATATATTGTGGGGGAATCCGCGAAAAGCTGGTCGGGCTCTTCGCCAAAAGCGGCCGCGCAAAGCCGAAAATGGACCGTGAGGAAATGTCGGACGATCGTATCTCGATCATTGAGGATACCCCGCGCCCCAAGGAAGGCGGCGATGTGCCGCCCTGGCTGCTGCTGGTCGTCGACGATGATGATTCCGTGCACCAGGCGACCCGCTTCGCGCTCGACGACTTCAGTTTCGAGGATCGCGGTCTGGAGATCCTCAGCGCCTACTCGGCCGAGGAGGCGCGGCGGGTGATCGCCGAGCAGGAGGAGACCGCGGTCATCCTGCTCGACGTGGTCATGGAAAGCGAATACGTCGGCCTCGACCTGGTGCGCTGGATCCGCGACGAGCTGGCCAATTCCCGGGTCCGTATCGTGCTGCGCACGGGCCAGCCGGGCTTCGCGCCGGAATTCCAGGTGGTGCGCGACTACGACATCAACGACTACAAGGACAAGAGCGAGATGACCGCCGCCAAGCTGGTGACGACGGTCTATTCGGCGCTGAGGTCCTTCCGCGACATCGTCTCGCTGGAACACCAGGCGGGCAAGCTGGAGCGGGCGCTGCAGACGGCGGAGACCGCTAGCCGCGCCAAGAGCAATTTCATCACCCACATGAGCCACGAGTTCCGCACGCCGCTGAACGGCATCCTCGGGCTTTCGGAGATGATCGCCTCGGAGGTGCTGGGCCCCGTCGGCAACGCCAAATACAAGGAATACGCCTGGGACATCGTTTCCTCCGGGCGCCGGCTGCTGGCCATGGTCGAAAGCGTGCTGGAGTTTTCCGACAGCGGCGACGAGATGCCCCTGGACTTCGAGCCCTTCGACCTGCGCGCCTTGATCGGGGAATTTTTCGAGCACGGGCCGGAAGACGCCACGTTGGAGCTGGACAAGAGCGCCGGCGAGCCAATTGAGCCCGGCGGCCTGATACTGCGCGCCGACCGCCATGCGGCGCAGACCATGCTCATGAACCTGGTCTCCAACGCCCTGAAGCACAATCCGCCGAACTGCAGCGTGCGCCTGACCGCGCGCCAGCTCTCTGACGGCGTACTGGTGCTCTCCGTCGTCGACAACGGCGGCGGCATTGACCCGGAGGTCCTCAAGCACCTCGGCAAGCCCTTCAACATCGAACACGATCCCTACCTCACCGGCGAGGGCGGCCTGGGGCTGGGCCTGGTCGCCACCAAGCGGCTGATCGAGCGGCATGGCGGCCGCCTGACGGTGGAGACCGAGAAGGGCAAGGGGACGACGGTGCGCCTGCATTTTCCGAGCGGCAGCCTGGCGCCATCGCAGACGGCGCCCGACAAGGCGCTCAACTAGCTGAATCGGGGTGGGGGGTTCATGATTCGCAACTTCGCTGGCCTCATGGGCGTGGCCGTGTTGCTCCTTGTGAGCGGCTGCGACGATCCCGGGCCCATCAAGGTGGGCTTCATCGGCGGGCTGACCGGCCGCTCGGCGGACATCGGCGAGGCTTCGCGCAACGCCGTGCAGCTCGCGGTCCAGCAGGTCAACGCCGCCGGCGGCATCGACGGCCGCCAGGTGGAGCTGCTGGTGCGCGACGACGCCAACGACCCCGCTGTCGCGGGACAGGCCGTGCGCGACCTCCACGCCGCCGGGGTCGACGCCATCATCGGCCCCAACATCAGCGCCATTGCCGGCGGCATGGTACCGGTCCTCAACGAACTCGAAGTCGTCACCGTTTCGCCGACGGTGTCGTCCTTGGCTTTCGCGGACAGGGACGACCATTTCTTCCGCATCAACTGGACCACCCGCGACAACGCCCGCATCTACGCCAAGCACTACTACGATCTCGGCTACCGCCGCATCGCGGCGGCCATCGATGACAACAACCGCGTGTTCTCGGAAAGCTGGCTGCAGGAATTCACCGACGAGTTCAAGGTGGAGGGCGGCTACGTCGTCGGCTTCGAGGCCTTTGACTCCACCAAGAACGACAGCTACGCCCAGACGGCCAGTGCCTTGGTCGCCATGGAAGCCGAGGCGCTGCTGCTGATCGCCAACAGCGTCGACACCGCACAACTCGCCCAGCAGATCCGCAAGCTCGATGCCGACATCCTGCTGATCGCCGCGGAGTGGGCCGCCTCGGAGCGCCTGATCGCGTTGGGCGGCCCCACTATCGAAGGGCTGGAGCTGGTGCAGTCCTACAACCGCGGCGATGAGTCGGAGCGCTACCAGGCCTTCCGTGACGTCTACCTCCAGCAGTTCCAGCAACTTCCCGGCTATGCCAGCGTCGCGGCCTATGACACCGCGACCGTGCTGTTCAAGGCATTGGCGGAGCGCGACGCGGCGGGCGGGCTGAGGGAGGCGCTCTTGAACCTGGGCGAGGTGCAGGGGCTGCAGCAGACCATTACCTTCAATCCCTTCGGGGATGCGCAGCGCCGCGCTTTTTTCGTCGTGGTGCGTGACGGCAAGTTCGTCCTGCAATGAAGTTCTTTCCGGAACTGCGGCTCAGGGCTTCGGTAGCGCTGCTGCTGGTGGTGACGACCCTGGTCACTTTGGCGATCGTGGGTTCGGGGATCCTGGCGGTCATGGTTCCGCGCATCACTGAAGTGAACCAGCGCGAGGCCACCCGCGCCGCGGCGGAGATGGCCGCCAGGGTCGAGCTTTTCCTGAAGGACGTTGAAGCCCGCATCGTTCGGGCCGGCGACTTCTACCGCACGGTGCCGGCGGACCGCCTCTCGGAGATCCTGGAGGTCGCGCGCAGCAACACGCTGGAAGCGATCTACCTGATCGGCGCCGACGGCAATGCCGACGGCAAGCTCATCAACAGCAGCATTCCCGGCAGCAGCGCCGCGCGCGCCAGGGAGCTGGAGGGCGTCGATCTCTCTGCCTACCCCCTCTTCGTGTCAGCCTTGGAACGCGACGGCGTGGTGTGGAGCGACAAGCACATCTCCGCCGTGACCGGCAGGGTGACCGTGGGTGTTGCGGTGCCGGTCAGCGACCGGGGTGCTGTCGTCATCGCCGAGCTGCCCCTCGACACCCTGGTCAACATCAGCCGCATCGCCAAGGGCGGCGGCCTCAACCACTGGATCGTCGACGGCCGCGGCGAGGTGGTGGCCGATACGGACGAGGAAGAGGGCGGCCGGATCAACCTCTACAATCTGCCCATCGTGAGGGCAGGCCTGAACGGCGAGCCGCTGCCCACCACCATTAGCTTCCGCAATCGGGACTATCAGGTCTCGGCCTCCCGTTCCGACGCGCTGGGCTGGCTCTTCGTGAGCCGCATCCCGGCCGGCCTGCAGAACGCTCATATCCGTGAGACGGTCACCATCGTGCTGCTGGCTTTTTTCGGTTCGGTCGTCGTCGGGCTGCTGCTGGCGCCGGTCTGGGCGCAGAGCATCGTGCGGCCCCTGCGCGCGGTGACCGATCGCGCCCACCAGATTGCCCAGGGCAACAGCCCCAAGTCCTGGCCGCGTGGGAAGATCGTCGAGCTCAATCACCTTTCGGGCGACCTCGCCGTGATGGCGGAGGCCATTCAGCAGCGCGAGGATGACCTGCACCGCCTGAACGACGAGCTGGAGGACCGCGTGGTCCAGCGCACCGCCGACCTGACCCGCAGCAACGAGGATCTTTCCAAGGCGCTGGCGACCGTGGAGCAGGCCAAGGACGAGCTGATCCAGTCGGAGAAGCTGGCGGCCCTCGGCCGGCTGGTCGCCGGGGTCGCTCACGAGCTCAACACGCCTTTGGGCAACGGCCGCATCGCCATCACCACCCTGGCCGACAAGCTCTCCCGCTTCGAGCGGAGCCTCACCGAGGGTCTGCGCCGCTCGGAGCTGGAGTCCTTCGTCCAGGGCGTTCAGACCAGCACCGACATCGCCGAGCGCAACCTGCTGCGCGCCAGCCGGCTGATCGCCAGCTTCAAGCAGGTGGCTGCCGACCGCACCGCCTCGCGGCGGCGCAAGTTCCAGCTCATCGAGCTGATCGACGAAGTGGTGCTGACCGTCAGCCCGTCGATGAAGCGCCAGCCGGTCGATGTCCGCGTCTCCGTTCCCGAAGACATTCACCTCGACAGCTATCCGGGGGAGCTGGGGCAGGCCCTGACCAACCTGATCGAGAACTGCGTCTCCCACGCCTTCAAGGGCGGCGAGCAGGGCTGCGTGGAGATCGCGGCCGATCTTTCTGACGGCGGCATGGTCACCATCACCCTGCGCGACGACGGCGTCGGCATGGCTCCGGACGTGGCGCAGCGGGCCTTCGACCCCTTCTTCACCACCTCCCTGGGCAGCGGCGGGACCGGATTGGGGCTCTTCATCGCCCACAACGCCGTCACCAACGTGCTCGGCGGGACCGTCAC
>MRWG01000903.1_pt1 | contig 23605 bp, 24 predicted proteins | sample 1013341 | NCBI WGS metagenome assembly MRWG01 (sample SAMN06117577, study PRJNA244670) | biofilm metagenome | biome: Water; feature: Cathode Biofilm; material: Biofilm; isolation source: microbial consortium enriched at the cathode of a solar microbial fuel cell | place: USA: District of Columbia ... | reverse complement strand
AAGAAGTCCGTCTTCTCGCTGATGAACCATCTGCTGCCGGCCGGCGGCGTGATGCCGATGCACTGCTCGGCGAACATCGGCCCGCGCGGCGACGCGGCGATCTTCTTCGGCCTGTCCGGCACGGGCAAGACGACGCTCTCCGCCGACGCCAGCCGCACGCTGATCGGCGACGACGAGCACGGCTGGAGCGAGACCGGCCTCTTCAATTTCGAAGGCGGCTGCTACGCCAAGGTCATCGACCTTTCGGCGAAGGCGGAGCCGGAAATCTACGCTGCCTCCCAGCGCTTCGGCACGGTTCTGGAGAACGTGGTGATCGACCCGGTCACCCGCGCGCTGCAGCTTTCCGACCGCAGCCTGACGGAGAACACCCGCTCCTGCTATCCGCTGGACTTCATCCCGAACGCCAGCGAGACCGGCAAGGGCCCGCACCCGACCAACATCGTGATGCTGACGGCGGACGCCTTCGGCGTGATGCCGCCGATCGCGAAGCTCTCCGCTGATCAGGCGATGTACCACTTCCTGTCGGGCTACACCGCCCGCGTCGCCGGGACGGAGAAGGGCTTGGGCGCCGAGCCGGAAGCCACCTTCTCGACCTGCTTCGGCGCGCCGTTCATGACCCGCCACCCGACCGCCTATGCGAAGCTCCTGGGCGAGCGCATCGCGGCGACGGGCGCCAACTGCTGGCTGGTCAACACCGGCTGGACGGGCGGGGCCTACGGCGTCGGTCAGCGCATGTCGATCGCCCATACCCGGGCCATGCTGCGGGCCGCGCTCGACGGCCAGCTCGATTCGGCGCCGCTCCGTCAGGATCCGAACTTCGGCCTGCTCGTGCCGGAAGCCTGCCCGGACGTGCCGACCGAGGCGCTCAACCCGCGCGACGCCTGGTCGGACGCCAGCGCCTATGACGAAACGGCGCGCAATCTTGCCGGCCGGTTCGAAGAGAACTTTACGCAGTTCGAAGGCGCCGTCGCCGCGCCGGTGAAGGCCGCGGCGATCCGCAAGGCCGCCTGACCCTCAACGCGACTCTGCCTTCTGGACGGGGCGGGGCCGGGATCGCCGGCCTCGCCCCGTTCGCGTTTCCGCGCCCCTTCTCGGGAGACGATGACCATGACCCAGCCGATCAGCCGCTTTCCGGTTCCGGAACTCGCAGATCTGCCCGACGACATCCGCGACAGAATTCTGGTCGTGCAGGAAAAGGCCGGCTTCGTGCCGAACGTCTTCCTGGCGCTCGCCTGGCGGCCGGACGAGTTTCGGGCGTTCATGGCCTATCACGACGCGCTGATGGACAAGGACGGCGGCCTCTCCAAGGCCGAGCGCGAGATGATCGTCGTCGCCACCTCCAACGCCAATGGCTGCCAGTACTGCGTCGTCGCCCATGGCGCGATCCTGCGCATCCGCGCCAAGAACGCGCTGATCGCCGATCAGGTCGCGATCAACTACTGGAAGGCCGACATCACGCCGCGCCAGCAGGCCATGCTGGATTTCGCGATGCAGGTGTCGCAGGACAGCCGCGATGTCGGCGAGGACGACTTCGCCGCGCTGGCCGCGCACGGCTTCTCCCGGGACGACATCTGGGACATCGCGGGGATCGCAGGCTTCTTCGCCCTCAGCAACCGCCTCGCCAATGTCGCGGCCATGCGTCCGAACACGGAGTTCTACGCGATGGGCCGCGACATCGGCTGAGGCAGCCAGGAACTCAGAAGTTCGGCACGGTCCCGGCGACGTCCGGGTTCTTGTGCATGGCGTCGAACCAGGCGGCGAGGCCGTCGCGGCCCTGGCGCCAGTTATCGTCCGGATGGCGGCCGTCGGCATAGCCGAGAGCGGCGACCGCGGCGATCGAGCCGAGGTCCATCGCCGCCTCCTTGCCCGACAGCTTCGCCGCCAGCGCGTCGTAGCAGCGTTGGGCGCGGCCGGCTTCCTTTTCGATCACGGCCGGCGACTTCTCGCCGTCCTCGCGACGCTTCTCGTGGGAGCGGAGAAACAGGCTGTCCATCAGCAGGGACGCGATGCCCTCGATCTCGCGAGTCGCTTCTGCGGCGGCGGGGTCGGCCGGCAAGAGCCGGCCGCCGGACTTCTCGTTCAGATAGTTGGTGATCAGCAGCGTCTCGCAGAAATAGGCGCCGCCGTCGGTCTCCAGCCCCGGCACCTTCACGCCGGGGCCCTTCTGCAGGAGCATGTGGTTCTCGGCGTTGAGCGGCGCGACGTCGACCTCCTTGACGTCGAGGCCGCTCGCGCGCGCGGCCAGACGGGCGCGGCGGGCATAGGGCGAGTTGGCGGTATAGAAGAGCTGCATGGGCGTGTCCTTGGATTTTGCATGACATCAGGCTGGTCGCGTCGGCGCGGCCGCGCCGGATCGCGTCGCGCCGATCTTCGAGCCGGCGGCCGACGGGATCAAGAGCCGGCGTGAGCGGAATTCAGGGCATTTGGGGCACGAGGCCGGTATGGTCCGCCGTCTCGCCAAAGGCATGGCCGAGCGACAGCAGCGTGCGTTCCGCGAACGGCCGCGCGATCAGTTGGCAGGAGAGCGGCAGGCCCCGGGAAGAGAGGCCGAGCGGGGTCGCGAGACCCGGCAGGCCCAGATAGTTGAACGGCCGGGTCGCCCGGGTAATGCCCGCCACCATGTCGAGGATCGCGCCCGGTTCGCCTTCGTCCGTTTCGGCGATCGAGGGCACGGGCATGGTGATCGACGGCAGCAGCAGCGCGTCCGCCTCAGCAAATGCGGTGCGGCAGAAGTCGCGGAGCACGTTGGCCCGCGCCGCCTGCGCTTCCAGGTAGACCGTCGCGGGAATCGCGAAGCCCGCTTCCGTCCGGCTGTAGACGTGGACGGAATAGTCGTCCGGCCGCTCGCGCATCCAACGTCCATGCAGGGCCGCCGCCTCGCTCTTGGAAATGGCGTCGGCCGCGCGGTAGAGCGGCGTCGGGTCCGGCAGCGTCGCCTCGACGATCTCGGCGCCGAGGCCCGCGAACGTCTTCAGCGCGGCGTCGTGCGCCGCGGCCGTTTCCGGATCGACCGGGCCGAAGGGCGCGCCGGCGGCACGCGCGATCTTCAGACCTTTCACCGGGCGGTCGATCAGGCCGCGCCAATCCGGAACCGGCCGGCGGCTGGTCGAGGGGTCCTTCGGGTCGTGGCCGGCGATGGCGGCGAAGATCAGCGCGGCGTCCGCGGCGGAGCGCGCCAGCGGGCCGACGGTGTCGAGCGACCATGCGCGCGGCATCGCCCCGAAACGGCTGACCCGGCCATAGGTCGGTTTCAAGCCGTAGAGGCCGCACATGATCGCCGGCAGACGGATCGACCCGCCCGTATCGGAGCCGAGCGCCCCGTAGACGCAGCCCGCCGCCGTCGCCGCGCCGGAACCGGACGAGGAGCCGCCGGTGATGTGCTCCGGGTTCCAAGGATTGCGGGCATGGCCGTAATGGGCGTTGTGGCCGGTCGGGCCGGCCGCGAACTCCGACATGTTGAGCCGCCCGGTCTCGATGGCGCCCGCGTCGGCGAGGCGGCGGATCACGGTCGCGTCGTCGTCGCCGACGAGATCGCCCAAGAGCGCGGAGCCGCCGGACGCCCGGTCGCCGCGCCGCATGAACATGTCCTTGTGGGCCAGCGGCGCGCCGAGCAGCGGCCGGCGGTCGCCTTTTGCCCGGGCGGCGTCGGCGGCTTTCGCGGCGGCCATCGCCGCATCTTCGTCGACGCGGATAAAGGCGTTGATGCGGGGCTGCCACTCGGCCGTCGTCTTGAGGCAGGCTACCGTCGCTTCGACGGAGGAGATGCGGCCGGCCTCCAGGTCGGCCATCAGTTCGGTCAGGGTCGGCAGGCGGTTCGGGCGGTTCACGCGTCGTCCTCCGCCTCGGCCTCGAGCGCCGCCAGGAAATGCAGCGGCTCGTCATAGAAGCCGAACTGCTTCGCCGCGAGCGCCGCGACGCCGTCGCGGATGCGCTCGACCTCCGCGCCCACTTCGGCGGCCCGGTCATCCGACATCTTCAACCCCGCCGCTGCTGCGGCGGCGGCCGCTCCGTCCTTTGGATTCGACACGCTGGCGCTCCTTTTCGCGCGCGCGCCAGGTTCAGGGCGCGAGCTTCAGTCCGATGACGCCGACTATGATCACGGCCATGAACATCAGCTTCAAGCCGCCAATCGCCTGACCGAACAGAAAAATGTCGGCAAGCACGATCAGCACCGCACCGCCCGCGCCCCAGATCAGGTAGGCGACGGAGAGCGGGATATGTTTGAAGGCGATCGTCAGAAAGGCGAAGCAGACGCCGTAGGCCAAGAGCGCCGCGACGAACCAGAGCGGTCGGGCGAAGCCGTCGGCCAGTTTGAGCATCGACGTGCCGACGACCTCGAACGCCACGGCCAACGCCAGAATGCCCCATGCCGCCCCGGCGGACACCGCCTAGAGGCCCATCAGGCCGCGGGCGAATTCGTCCGGATCGAACGGTTGCAGGTCTTCGACGCCTTCGCCGACGCCGACCAGGCGGACCGGCAGGTCGAAGGCCTTGGCGAGCGAGACGATGACGCCGCCCTTGGCCGTGCCGTCGAGCTTGGTGAGGACGAGGCCGGTCACCTCCGCCATCTCCAAGAAGGCCTTGACCTGGGCATGGGCGTTCTGGCCGGTGGTGGCGTCGAGCGTGAGCAGGGTCTCGTGCGGCGCGCGGGGGTCGATCTTGCGCAGCACGCGCACGATCTTGCGCAACTCGTCCATCAGGTTCGACTTGTTGTGCAGGCGTCCAGCCGTGTCGATCATCAGCACGTCGACGCCTGCGGCCTTGGCCTTCTCATAGGCCTCGTAGGCCAGGCCCGCGGCGTCGGCGCCGGTCTCCTTGGCGATGACGGGAACGCCCGTGCGCTCGCCCCAGATCTGCAACTGCTCCACGGCGGCGGCCCGGAAGGTGTCGCCAGCGGCGATCATCGCGGTCTTGCCGGCGCGATTAAGGCCGTTGGCGAGCTTGCCGATCGTCGTCGTCTTGCCCGTGCCGTTGACGCCGATCACCAGGATGACGAAGGGCTTGGCGCCGGTCTGAATGTCGATCGGCTCCGCGACCGGCCGCAGCATGCGCGCGATGTCGGCCGCCAGGGCTTCCTTGACCTCCGTATCCGTCACGTCCTGGCCGCGCTTCGAACGCGCAAGATTGGCCGTGAGCTCCGCCGCCGCGACGGGGCCGAGGTCGGCCATGATCAACAGGTCCTCGAGCTCCTCCAGCGCCGCGTCGTCGAGCTTCCGCCCGGCAAAGACGTCCGAGACCCCCGCCGCCAGCTTGTTGCTCGTGCGGGACAGGCCCTTCTTCAGGCGGTCGAACCAGCTCATTCGGCGGGGCCTTCCAGCGTTCCGAGCAGGCGCCCGTCGCGGACGCCCGTGACCCGGACGATCGGCAGTGCGCCGACGGCCGCCGGGCGGTCGAGGTCGATTTCGGCGAAGCCCGAAGTCCGGCCGCGCCGCGTCGTCTCCATGACAGGGGCCTCCAGGGCGCCTACGCGAGAGGCGAGGTGGCGGTCCGCCTGCCGGGCGCCCAGTTCGCGCAAGCGCCGGGCGCGATCCTTGATCTCGGCGCGGTCGACCTGCGGCATTCGCGCGGCGGGCGTGCCGGGGCGCGGCGAATAGGGAAAGACGTGCAGCCAGGCGAGGTCCAGGTCCGCGACATGCGCCAGGGTGTCGGCGAAATGCGCGTCCGTCTCCGTCGGGAAACCCGCGATCAGGTCGGCGCCGAAGGCGATGTCGGGCCGGAGCGCGCGCACGCGATCCGCGAGCGCAATCGCGTCCTGTGTCAGGTGGCGGCGCTTCATTCGCTTCAGGATCAGGTCCGAGCCCGCCTGGAGCGACAGGTGCAGGTGGCCGGCGAGCCGGGGCTCCTCCGCGATCAGGCGGAGCAGGTCGTCGTCCACCTCCGACGGGTCGACGGAGGAGAGGCGGAGTCGCTTCAGGCCGGGCACGGCCGCGAGCAGTCTGCGCGCAAGCTGGCCGAGCGTCGGCCTGCCCGGCAGGTCGCCGCCATAAGAGGTGATATCGACGCCGGTCAGCGCAATCTCGGCGACCCCGGCGTCGACCAAGGTCTGGGACTGGCGGGCGATCACGCCGATCGGCGCGCTCCGGCTGGCGCCGCGGCCATAGGGAATGACGCAGAAGGTGCAGCGGTGGTCGCAGCCCTGCTGGATTTCGACGAAGGCGCGGGCCTTGCCGCCAAAGCCGGAGATCAGGCAGCTCGCGGTCTCGCGCGCCCGCATCACGTCGCCAACGACGACCGACGCGCCGTCCATCGCCGCTTCGGTCCATTGCGCGGGATCGAGCTTCTCCAGATTGCCGACGACGCGGTCGACTTCCGGCAGACCGGACCAGGCTTCGGGATCGATCTGGGCCGCGCAGCCGGTCACGACGATGCGGGCGTCTGGACGTTCCCGGCGCGCGCGGCGGATCGCCTGCCGGGCCTGGCGTTCGGCTTCCGCCGTCACGGCGCAGGTGTTGATCACGACGACGTCGCCGGCGAGGTCGCCCGCCCCGATATGCTCGCGGATCGCTTCGGATTCGTAGGCGTTCAGCCGGCAGCCGAAGGTCCGGACTTCGACCGCGGGCCGTTCGCGAAGCTCCACGGTCATCGGCGCATGAGTTCCGCTGCGTCGAACGCGCCGACGAAGGCGCTGGCGGCCGGGCCGGTCATGACAATGTGCCCGTCGGCCCGCCAGGCGAGCTGCAGCGGGCCGCCGAGCAGCTCGATCTCGACCTCGCGGTCGGTCAGGTCCCGGCGGGCGAGCGCCACGGCGGCCGCACAGGCGCCGGTGCCGCAGGCGCGCGTCTCGCCGACGCCGCGTTCCCAGACGCGAAGACGGGCATGTCCGCGGTCCACCACCTGCGCGACGCCGATATTGGCGCGTTCCGGAAAGATCGGATGATGCTCGAGCTTGGGGCCGAGCGTGGCGAGATCGATCGCGTCGAGATCCTGGACGAAGAATGTGACGTGGGGGTTGCCGACATTGCCGGCGACCGGGTCGGTCAGCGGACCGAGGCCCAGCGGCACATGCAGCGTGTCGCATTCCTCGGCCAACGGAATCTTGTCCCAGTCGGTCTCGACCCGGCCCATGTCGACCGCGACGAGGCCGTCCGGCGCCGCATGGGCGTCCAACAGGCCCGCGACCGTCTCGACGATCGCGCGCGGCTTGCCGAGCTCCGCCATGATCCGGCGCGCGACGCAGCGCGTGCCGTTGCCGCAGGCCTGCACCTCGCTGCCGTCGGCGTTGTAGATCGACATGAAGACGTCGGCGCGCGGATCCTTGGGCGGCCGCATGACCAGCATCTGGTCGAACCCGACGCCACGGGTGCGGTCGGCGATGGCGCGCGCCAGTGCTGCGTCCGGCCGGAAGGCGCGGTCGCGGGCGTCGATCACGACGAAGTCGTTGCCGAGCCCGTGCATCTTCACGAACGGCGTCATCAGCGGATTTTGAGCCATGTCGTCCATGGCGCGGGATATAGGCCCCTGGAGACCGATTTGTCGACTCGGGCTGGCGCGGCCGGCCGCGTCAGATTGACAGCATGACTCCGCTGGACTGGGGCGCGGCGCGGCCGGGCGCCGACGTCGGCTGCGGCCGGGGGCGCTGCGGCGGGGCCTGACGCGCCGCCGCGTTGGCCGCGGGCATGGCGCTCGGCATCGGTTCGCCGCGGTTGGCGAGTTCGTTCCAGGACCGGTACAACGGCTCCAGCAGCTTGATGATCTCCTCGGCCGCCTTCGCGTCGTTGCGCAGGTTGATGTCCGGCAGCCGGCGCATGGCGAAACCGTAGATGTCCGACAGGTTCTGCGCGATCTCGCCGCCCTTCTCCATGTCGAGCGTCGACCAGAGATGGGCGATGATGTTCGCGGCCCGCGTCGCGCTGTTGCAACGGGTCTGGATGTCGCCGGCCTCGATGGCGCGTATCGCGTCCTTCAGCGAGCCGATCGTCCGCTCGTAGCACATCGCGACGAGCTTCGCCGGCGGCGCCGTCATGATTGACTGCGTCTTGTAGAGCTCTGCGGCCGAGCGCTTCATGTCGCTTCCCTAAATTGCGTCGTGCTCATCATGCCGAGTAGGCGTTAACGATCCTGGAACATGGCGTCGGTGATCTGGCGGACCTGCTCCAAAAGCTGGTTCATGGAGGCGAGCGCCGCTTCCATGCGCACGAACTTGTCCAGCTGGAACTCGCGCTCGCGCTCCAGGCGTTCCAGCATCGCGGTGGTGCGTTCCTCCGCGACCGTGTTCTGGTCGGTCAGCGTGTCGATCTCGGTCGCGATGACGCCGTCGGTGTCATCGAGCAGCGAGTCGAGGTCGAAAAACAGCTTGGCGCCGATGCCGACGGAGAAGTCGAGCTTTACGCCGGTGAGGTCGGTGTCGCCCGAATAGAACAGGCGCAGCCCGCTCGCGCCGCCGGTGTTGATGGTGACGTTCTGGCCGTTCGCCGTGCCGGTTCCCTCATCCAGCGTGACGCCGGCGATGTTCCCGTTGACCTCGTCGTAGTCGATGTCGAGCGTGTACCCGCCGTCCTTGTAGCTGGTGGCCCCGCTGAAGCCGAGCGCCACGACGCGCGGGTCGGACGAGGAGAAGTTGAACTGGAACAGTTTGCGGACCTGGTCCGGGTTGTTCAGGAGCGCTTCGTCAAGTTCTTCCTCGTTGATCTGCAGGGTGTCGCGCAGCGTCCGGTCGGTCAGCTCGCCGTTCTTGACGAAGTCGATGCCGATCTGCGCCAGAACCGAGAAGGCGCCGTCGACGCCGTCGGCGCCGCCGCCGACGATCGACTCCATCCGGCGGTCGATCTCTTTCAAGGCGCGGCTGCCGAACAGATTGGCGTCTTCCGACGCGGCGCCGGTGTCCGGATCGACGTTCAGCTGCCGGTTCAGTTCCTGCCGCAGCGCGTTGTAGGCGTCGACGAAGCCGACGATGCCGGTCTTGACCTGGCTGAGGTTCCGTTCGACGTCGATTTCGATGGTCGTGCCCGCTTCCGCCTGGAAGAGACTCAGCGTGACGCCGGTGAACAGGTCGGAAATCGTGTTGCTGTCGCGCTCGATGATCAGGTCGTTCTTGGCGAGACCGATGCCTTCGACCAGGCTGCCGGAATCCGAAATGTTGAAGCCGCTCGTTCTGTCGACATCGAGTTGGAAGCCGCCGCCGACGGCCGACACGCTGGCTGTGAAACCGGCGTTCTGCAGGGTGACGTCATTGGCGATCAGATTGGCGATGTCGTCGAGGCTGTCGGTCGCCTGGTAGTTGATCGTGCCGATCAGCCCGCCCGAACCGTCGTTGAAGGTCAGCGTGCCGGCGACGCCGAGCGCCGCGCTGGAACTTGCCTGGGTCGCGCTCGACTGGCTCGTGCTGTCGAGCAGGCCGTCCGCCTTGACCTGCGCCTTGCGCGCGGCCTGGAGCTGGTTGGCGTAGCCGCCGGACCCGTTCAGAACGCCGAGGTCTTCGAGGACGCCATCCGGATCGTTCAGCGCGATGTCGGTGCCGAGCGTCTTGCCGGTCGCGTCGACCGTCAGCACCAGATAGTGCTCGGATGGCGAGGTGGAGACGACCGTGGCGCTGACGCCGGTCGGGCTGTCGCCCGAGTTCGCGTTGTTGATGCGGTCCTTGATGTCGTTCAGGCTGTCGGTGGCCAGCACGGCGATGGACTTGCCGGCGATTTCGATGTTGCCGGAGACCGCGCCGGCGCCGAGGCCGCGCGCCGTGCCGAGGTCGGCGCTCGTCGACGTGAATGCGCCGCTGCCGACCCGGTGGGCGCGGGCGGTCTGCAGCACCTCGACGCTGTGCGAACCGGCGGACGCCTTCGACGTCACGCTGACGCCCAGGATGTTCGTCGGCGGCGAAGCCGTCCCGCCGTCCTGGCGGCTGGAACTGGCGAACGCCTGCTTGGAAGCGAAGATGTTGCCCGACTGGTCGAACGTGATCGCGCCGTAGAGGCCCTGCAGGGATTCCTGTACGGCCTGAACCAGATCGCGGGTGACCAGGAGGTCGTCGATCTTGGCCTGATTGGTTTCGATCTTCGCCTCGAGGCGGTCGATCGGGATGCGCTTTGCGGCGATGATGCCGTCGACGGCGGACTCGAAGTCGATGCCCGAGCCGAGGCCGGAGAAACGGACGCGTCCGTCCTCGCCGATCCGGAGATTGTTGACGTTGAGGTCGACCATTGGCCTGCTCGCGAAGAGTCCTCTGCAAACTCCAGTGTCTGCGCGCGCCCGTTAAGGGCGGATTAAGAGAAAAGGCGGCGGGAAGGGGCGAACCCCTTCCCGCCTTCCCAATGGGGGCTTAGCCGAACAGACGCATCAGGTTCTGGGGAACCTGGTTCGCCTGAGCCAGCATGGAAACGCCGGCCTGCATAAGCACCTGCTTCGACGTGAACTGAGACATCTCCGAAGCGACGTCGAGGTCCAGCAGCGTCGAGCGGGACGCTTCCTGGTTTTCGATGGTCGTCGCCAGGTTGGCAGAGGCGAAGCCCAGTCGGTTCTGGGACGCGCCAATGTTGGCCCGGGAGGTGTTCAGCGTATCGATCGCCGCGTTGATCGCGTCGAGCGCCGTATCGGAGTTGGTGGTGTCCGCGCCGGTGAGGCTCGTACCATTCACGCCGAGGGCGTTCTGCGTGATCGAATCGACGGCGAACGTCAGGTCGTCTTCGCTCGAGGTCGTGCCGGTGCCCACCTTGAAGGTGAAGCTGGACGAGCTCGAAGTGGCCGAGTCGGCGAACACCATGGCCCCAAGGCCATTCACGTCCAGATTGCCGGCGTCCGTATCCGAGAACGCGGTGGTGACCTGGAACGAGACGTTGAAGGAGTTCGTGCCGTCGGACAGCGTCGCGGTCTTGACGCCCGTCGAGGAGAGATCGACGCCGGCGGCGGAATAGCCGCCGGAGGTCAGCACGGCGCTGGCCGCGCTGGTCGCCGCAGTGGCGATGTTGACGACGTTGGTCGTCAGACCCTGGGCGCCGCTGCCGGTCGCCCCGGTGATCTCAACGGAGGACGAAAGGATCGTGCCGCCCACGACGGTGGCCGAGTAGGAGCCGCCGTCAGCGGAAATCGAAGCCGACTTGTTGAACGCGCTGTTCAGGTTGACCGTCGCGCCGACCGTGTCGAACCGGACTTCCTGGGTCGAGTTCTGGCCGATGGCGGTCGAACCGATATCGACGCCTTCGCTCGTCCCGTTGGTCAGGTCGGTCACAGTCAGGACATTGGTGCTGCTGTCGTACTCGACCGTGAACGCGGCTTCGCCGACGTCACTGTCGAACTCGACGGAGGCAACGCCGTCCGCCGCCTGAATGTAATTGTCGGCCGCGGCGGCGACGGAGTTCGTGGCGGAGCTGACAGAGGTGGAGCCCTGGACCAGCTTGGTGCCGTTGAATTCCGTGTCGGTCGCGACACGATCGATTTCGCTCAGGAGGGACTGATACTCCGTGTCGAGCATGGAGCGCTCGGTGGAGCTCAGGTTGTCGGACGCGCCCTGAACGGCCAGGGTCTTCATCCGGGTCAGGATGTCCTGCGTGGTGCCCATCGCGCCGTCGGCGATCTGCAACATGGAGGACGCCTGGCCGGCGTTGACGCTCGCCTGCTTCAGCGCAGCGACCTCGGACGTGATACGCGAGCCGATCGCAAGCGATGCGGCGTCGTCCTTGGCCGAAAGAACCCGGCTGCCGGCGGACAGCTTGGCAAGCGACGAGGACATAGCCATGTCCGTCTTCGTCAAGTTGCGGTGCGCGACGTTGGCCGAGTGGTTCGAGATGATGTTAAGTGCCATTGGGTAGGAACTCCGTCCTGGAGGTCTGAGCGGGCTTCCTGCCACAAGAGGCCATGGTCTTCCTGACGTCACGGCCCCGCCCGGCCGACGCTAAGGCGCGTCCTCGGGCATGTCCTCTAAAGCAAACGGGGCGCCAAACCGGGGCAGGGCGGCGTTTCCGTGGATTTCCACCGATTTCAGGGAGTTTGGCCGGCCGCCGGTTCAGCGCGGGTCGGCAATCGGCGCCGGGTCGGCAAAATTTGCCGGCAGGGTTTGCCGGGCGGGCCGGCAGATATTGCCGGCGCCGGTCAGATCTTGCCGGTCAAATCTTGCTGGCCAGGTCCACGAGCCGGCCGGCGGCGTCACGCACGGCGTTCGCGCCGACGTCGAGATGGGTGACGGCCCGGAGAGTCGAAGGGCCGACCGCGCCGATACGCACGCCCGTCTCCGCCTCCGCCCGCGCGACGAAAGCGGCGGCGTCGCCGCCGTCCGCCAGATCGAAGATCACGATATTGCTGGCCACGGTCGCCGGATCGATGGCGAAGGCCGGCGCGGCGGCCACCGTCTCGGCGAAGGCGCGGGCGTTGGCGTGATCCTCGGCGAGGCGCGCGACATTGTGCTCGAGGCCGTAGAGCGCCGCCGCCGCGATCACCCCCGCCTGCCGCATGGCGCCGCCGATACGCTGTTTCCAGCGCCAGCACTCATGGATGAATTCGGTCGAGCCGGCGAGCGCGGCGCCGACCGGCGCGCCGAGCCCCTTCGAGAAATCGATCCACGCGCTGTCACAGGGCGCCGCGTAGTCGGCGGCCGCGACGCCGCTTGCGACGACGGCGTTCATCAGCCGCGCGCCATCCATATGCACGATCAGGCCATGCGCCCGCGCGACCGCGGCCGCGGCGTTGACTTCGTCCAGCGTCCAGACGGCGCCGCCGGCCATGTTCGCCGTGTTCTCGATTTCGACGACCCGCGTGCGTGGCCCATAGCGGTGCTCCGGCCGGATCGCCGCCGCCAGGGTTTCGGGGGAATAGACGCCGCGGTCGCCGTCGAGCGGCGTCATGACCGCGCCGGCGAGCGCGGCCGGCCCGCCCGCCTCGTAGTTCAAGATGTGCGAGGTTCGGTGACAGAGGATCTCGTCGCCCGGCCGGCAATGCACCAGGAGCGCGATCTCGTTGCACATGGTGCCGGACGGCAGGAAGACCGCCGCTTCCTTGCCGAGCAGTTCGGCGACCCGGGCGGTCAGCGCGTTGACGGTCGGGTCTTCGCCGCGCTGCTCGTCGCCGACCTCGGCCTCGGCCATCGCGCGGCGCATGGCCGCCGACGGCTTGGTCTGGGTGTCGCTGTAGAGATTGATCATCCGCCGCGTGGACTATTCGGGCATGGCGGCGCGCGCGCCGCCGGCGCGCGGCACGGCGGCCTGCTCCGCAAGCTTGGGGTCGAGCAGCTCAACCTCCTGCAGGTGCAGGATCGCAGCGCCATACTTCATGTCGGCGGCGACCTGCACCGGCATCATCGGCGCGCCCTCCTTGGCGCGGCGAAAATAGGCGCGGCCCCGGGTCGGATCGTCGGAATCCTTGTTCTTGAAGCCCGCCACCCGCTCGAAGACGAAGTCGCAGCGCCGGGCCTCGCCGCCGAAAGGCGCGTAGCGTGAGCGGCCGAGGTCGACATCGCCCTTGTCCGTCATCTTCAACTGATACCGGCGGCGGCCGTCGAACACGCCGAAGGACGCGTCGCATTTGCCCGTGCGCTCCAACTCGCGGCCGACCGCGAAGATGGCGCTCACGGGATCGATGACATTGACCCGCAGGTTCGCCGGGACTTCGGGCCGGCCTTCGTCTTTCACCGGATGCGGCGTCGCCTCGACGATCTCCGCCATGCCGTTCTTGTAGGCGACCTCGACGAAGCGCTCCTTCTCCTTCCAGAAGTTGTCGTTCCGGTAGTGGTCCCCGGTCAGCGGCGTGGCGGCGGCCCGGGTGGTCTTGCCGACCGCTTCGGAACCATGGCGCCATTCGACGAACCAGCCGACCAGGCCGCCCGTCTCCATCTTGAGCTTCGCGACGTAACGCTGATCGGTGGAGGCGACGTCCGCCTCCGCCCAGCCGATCTTGATGCCGCCCATGAAGCCTTCATAGCGGAAGCGCGCGGCTTCGCCCTCCGCGGCGGCGGCATGGGCGGCGGAAAAGGACATGACAGTCGCGAGCAGCGCAGACGCAAGTGCTCTCATCGGCATCGCCTCTCTGGCAGAAGGTTTCTGGCAGAATTCCGAACCAGCGGCTGATATGCGCGCGAATTGCGGCCGTTTCAAGGACATGGCGCGTCAGCCGCCCTGACTTGAGCCCCCGAGCGCCCGTCGCCATTGACATCCGCCCGCCGCTGCCGTACTTGGCCTGCCTTGCTTCGGCGACCGGCCGGGCGCGTAGCTCAGCGGGAGAGCACTGCCTTCACACGGCAGGGGTCACTGGTTCAATCCCAGTCGCGCCCACCATTCTTTTCAAGGAGTTAGGCAGTAGGTCGGGGCGGGGAGCGCGGCATTAGTCTCTATTTTAGTCTCCACACAGCCACACAAGGGCCGTGTGTTCGCGGATGAATTCATGCGAGTTGCTATTGCGCTGCCGACGTCTGCGATCGTTTTGAAGTCCGGCGTCAAGCGGCGCAGCAGCCAGATCACTTCGATTTTCCGTCGCGCTTCCGCGTCCAGGCGCCGGCTCGAGCGCACCCGGCTCAGATATCCGCGATCAATCAAGGCGACCGACCAGTCGTCGGACTTTGTCGCCCATGCGCGCGAAGCGCTCTCCGACCCAAGAGCCAGCTTCGCCGTTGCCGATGCGCTCGATCTGCCTGCCGATGACGCTTCCATCGACGTGATAACAGCCGCGCTTGTGTTGAATTTTGTTCCGGACAGGACGGCAGGGCTCAAGGAAATGTGCCGAACGCTTAGGCCAGGCGGTCTTCTGAGCTTCTATGTTTGGGACTATCCCGGCGGCGGCATGGGCTTCATCGACGCCTTCTGGAAGGCTGCGGCATCCCGGCGCTGATCGCCGCTGTCACGGCGTGAATGGGCGTGTGCCGACCAAAAAACGAGCCATAATGCCTACAGAGACGCCCTGAGAGCGACCAGAACGGCGATCAGCGGCATGACCGCCAAAATCTGCCTCAAACCACCATCGACCAGCCTGCAAACAGAACCTGGGGCTCGTTCTCACACGGTCTGGGTAGAATTCGCCACGCTCAATAACCCGGTCCAACACCTTCCAATCGCTTGCGCCTTGCGTGGCGGAGTAGGGCTTGCCCCCCCCCAGATTGAAAACCGTGAGCTTGTGCTCTGCCTATCCGGCTCGGGTTAGCAAGCCGCCATCCATTGGGAGAACGGCCCCTGTGATGTAGGACGCTTCGTCTGAAGCAAGGAACGCGGCGACCTTGGCGGTTTCCCAAGGAGAACCCATCCGACCCAGCGGCACCAGCGCATCCCGCTGTGCGCGGAGTTCGTCACGCGGCGTACCGGTTGCTTCATGATAGCCCTCAATGGCCATGGGCGTGTCGATATACCCCAGCATGAGCACGTTGGCGCGGATGTTATGGGGCGCATTTTCGAACGCCAGCCAACGGGTGAATTCGTTCAGGGCAGCCTTGGATGCCCGATAAGCGATAAGCGGCAGAGACATATACGCTCCCGTCGTGCCGACATGGGTGATGCAGCCAGCTTTCTGCCTGCGCATGATGGGCAAGACATGCTTGCTCAGAAGCACTGCGCCTCGAAGGTTGATCTCCATCATCGAGTCCCACGTCGCGACATCGACGTTCGTTGTATCGCCTTCGATTCCTCCGACGCCGACGCTGTTGTGCAATATGTCGATACGCCCGAATTCCTGTTCCGCCCGTTGCATTAACGTCGTGCAGTCGTCCTCGATGCTGATGTCCGCCTTGACGCAAATGGCAGAGAAACCCTCACGTTCGATCTGTCTTTGCGTCTCCTCAAGCGACTCAAGACTGCGATTGGCCAGAACAAGTTTAGCGCCTTCGCGCGCAAACTGGATTGCAGTAGCGCGTCCGTTGCCGACCCCTTCGCCAACGCGTTGGCCAGCCCCCGTCACAATCGCGACCTTGTTGTGCAGGCGCCCTGACATTCTTCCCGGCCCCCGAAGACATCCGCCAATTTGGTGAGCGTACAACACAACGGCTGACAAATCGCTATTAATAAACTTAGCGCATAAACGCCTGCCTATACTTCTGCGCTTCGCATCGACTCATGCAATTCGATCGCCTTGTTGCGGCCGTTCCGAAATCGGTGATTTCTGACAGCCTCATAAACCCCGCTCAAAACCCTGCGGCTTCAAAACGCTGACATACATTCCGCATGCGTACTCGTGGTGATTGAACGCGGCGCCGCTCTTCACCGGCGTTTATGCCCACCCGAGTTGCTGCAATGCATGGCCGTCGTTCCAGGTCTTGTGGAGCTTTTCAACTTTGCCGTCGGCATTCATGGAGACGGTGTAGACATAGTCCGTCGCGACGCGCTTGTTCGTCGGCGGAACCGGCCCGCCCTCTCTGGTGTGCGTGCCTGAAAATGTGGCGACGAAGACGGCGGCATTATTGTCTGCATCCCAGGCGGACGCATGGAGATCGTAGCTACAGTCTGGAAGGAGGCCAGCTAGCCCCTTCATCCACTCGCAATACCCCTCGACCGTCTTGACGTCAGCCAGAGCGCCGGCCTGCGTCTCGAAGGCAGCGCCCGGGGCTACGTAGGCCTTACAGCCTTCCCAGCCTTTGGCCTGATCGCATGCGTGGAAGAAATTCAACGCTGTTTCGTAAGCTGACATCGGGTCCTCCCGTCAGTTGCTTGAGGCGCGCCTCCTGACTTGTCGGTTTTGAGTAGGCGCACCGTCTCCAAATATGCAACGGGCCCGGATGGCCTGCCCGGACCCGTTTGGCTGGTTCGCGCTCTGGGGGCCTGTTCTCGTGGTTAGTTCGTCGGGACGAGCTTGTCGTACTCAGCCTTGAACTCTTCGAAGTCGTAGGCCATCCCGTTCAACACCGTGCTCCAGTGCCGCACCATCGCGGCGGTCGCCACAGCTTCACGGATTTCGGCCTCCGTCGCCCCAGCCGCACGCGCTTTCTTCATATGAGCGTAGACGCAGTAGTTGCACGGTATCTGAGCCGCAACGCCGAGGCCGACCAACTCGCGCGTTTTGACGTCGAGCTTGGCCGCGTCGCTGCCTAAGGCGCCGTACGCCGTCAAGGCGGGTCCAAGCGCATGCTCGGGATAGGTGTTCTTGAAAAAGGCAGGCGGTTCGCCCGCGACCGCGGTCGCCATAGGCCAGACCGCGCATGCAACAATTATCAGGATTTTCTTCATTGGACGTCTCCTTCCCCCGTGGAGCCCGATCCCAGCGCTGAAAATATAGCATGAGAAAGCATGATCTTCCGAATCGGCGCCCGCGCACCCCCCGATACAGCGAATCTCGGCAATGGGGTGATTTGCCGCAGGCGGCAAATGAGTGCAGGATGGCGTCGTCAAGCTCATCAATGCCAACAGGGGGGATGGTCATGGCAAAAGATTGGCTGATCGAAGGTCGTTATGTTGAGTACTGCAGTTGCGACCTGGGGTGCCCTTGCGAATCAATGGCAGAGCCGACGTACGGACATTGCACCGGTCTCGTCGCGTTTGAAGTTGAAAAGGGGCATTGCGAGGACGTTTCGCTGGACGGCGTGAAGGTCGTTGCGACCTTCTATTTCCCGCGTGCGATCCATCATGGACAGGGCGTGATGCATCCCATCATTGATGCGAGCGCCAACGAAAAGCAGGTCGAATCGATCTTCTACATTTTGTCTGGCGAGGATCAGCCCGTCGGCACGATGTTCCAGATTTTCTCGGTGATCGTTGAGACGATCAAAGACCCGCTCTTTGCGCCAATCACTTTCGATTGGGATCTGGAGAAGCGTTCGGCGCGCATTGAGGTCCCGGACGCGGTGATGGCGCGCAGCGAACCGATCCGCAATCCTGTCACCGATAAAGAGCATCGCATGTTGACGGTTCTGCCGGACGGTTGGGTGTTCCATGAGGCCGAGCACGCTGCCGGTTTCGCAAAGGGCACAGGCGCGATCAAATTTGATCTGAACCGGCGGCACAGCTCCCTGGCGAATGTCGCGTGGGGGCCGAAAGGCCTTGTGCATAGCTACGACGAGTACAAGCAGAAGTTCGGCCGTCCCTAGCGTGGGCAACGGTCGATGCGCCACGCTGAGGCTATGCTCGAAGCGGTTCTCCGCAGAGATCGGGTTGTTTTCTTCGGCGGCCTGATCTCTGTCACCATCCTGGCCTGGGCTTGGCTCCTGGCCGGAGCCGGTATGGATATGACGGCCATCGAAATGACGGCCATGGCAGGCATGGATGGTTGGATGATGGCGCAGGCGGAGTGGACGCCTGCCTATGCCGTGCTCATGTTCCAGATGTGGTGGGTGATGATGGTCGCGATGATGCTGCCGAGCGCATCGCCCATGCTCCTGCTCTATATGCGGGTCGTGCAAAGGAACAAAGATCACGGCCGGGGCGCAGCACCGTCGGTAATCTTCGCGTTGGGCTACATCGCTGCCTGGGGAGGCTTCAGCCTTATCGCTGTCGGCCTGCAATGGGCGCTTGAAGCGGCGCGACTGATGTCGCCGATGCTGGAAACCACAAACGTCTGGCTGGGGACGGCGATCCTTCTTGCGGCGGGGGTGTGGCAACTGACGCCATTCAAGGCGGCCTGCCTGCGCCATTGCCGGTCGCCGCTGTCCTTTCTGTCACAGGCCTGGCGGCCCGGAAACTGGGGCGCTCTTCAGATGGGGATTCATCACGGCGCTTACTGCCTTGGCTGCTGTTGGTTTCTGATGGCGCTGTTGTTCTTCGGCGGCGTTATGAACCTCTACTGGATCGCCGGGTTGGCCGTTTTTGTCCTCCTAGAAAAGATGGTTCCTCATGGCCACTGGTTTGGCCGCGCCGTTGGCGCTGGTTTGATCGCTGTAGGCGTAGTGCTGCCGTTCCTCCAACCCTAATCATCATGCGCGAAAGGGAGTTTTCCGATGGCGTTGAACAAGTACGTGATTGAACGGGATATCCCGGATGTCGGCTCAATGGAGCGCGAACAGCTCGCCGGCGCGGCGGGTAAATCGAACGAGGCTTTGGCCCAGCTGGCGCCGGATATCCAATGGGTCGAGAGCTACGTTGCCGGCGACAAGACATTTTGCGTCTATCTCGCGAAGGATGAGGCGACGATCTTGAAGCACGCCGAGATCAGCGGCTTTCCGGCGACGAAGATTACGCCGATCCGCAAGACCATCGATCCGACGACAGAGAAAGACGCCTGAAGAATTCGATATGGGTCGGCTCCACACCGTGAGGCTTTTAAATGTCATGTGCCGGAAGCTTGAAATTCCGAGCAGCACGCAAACACCGATTCCTATCATCATGCGGGAAATGTACGGCATGACATTGCCCGCAAGAATGCGGCTGTTTAACTTTTTCAAAGGCGGTTCCAATGAGGGTGTCTGCCAAAACAGGGAGAGACTAATGATGACGAAATTTCAGAAAATTCTCAGGACGTTAGGCTGTGCAGCCTTTTCACTTAGCATGCTCGCGCCCGTATCGTCTGCCTCGGCGGCCGATTACGTTGACGCGTTAAAGGACGTTAAGCAGGTTAAAGCAGTTTTTGATTACACCCAAAAATCTGCAGCTATATCAAATATTTTGGTATGGCCCATCCAGAATGTCTACACAGATGAATCTGTTAATTCACTGCCGAACTCGCCAATGGCAGCGGTCGTTTTTCATGGACCTGCGGTGAAGCTCCTTTCTACTGACGCGTCTCATCATGAAGGACAGGATGCGGCTGAGGTGAAGAAGTTCCAAGAGGCGCTCACCAAAATGCGAGAAGAGGGCGTTAAGCTCGAAGTCTGTTCCTACGCCCTCAAAGTACTCAAAGTTGATCCTGAATCTGTAATACCGGCTATTACGAAGGTGCCAAACGGCTTTGTCTCCGTCGTCGGGTATCAGGCCCAAGGCTATGAAGTGGTTCGCATCCCTTAAACCGAACCTTGACGCCAGTGATTTGTCCCGGCGAGGAGACGCAATAAAACGATCGCCGCCAAATTCAGGCTTCGAACTGGCAGCGAGCAGCACCCAAAAGTGCTGCTCGCTTTAATTTTCGAGTCCGAAGCATTCGCTTAATTTTGGGTGGTGCATAACCGATTGACCAAATGGCCAGCTGACGACGACCAATTCACCTGACATATAATGGATGTATCGAATCGGTCGAATCTGACCCAAATTTGGCAATCAATCAAAACGGGATTGTCTACGCTGGCGCGTTCTTCGCCGCGTCGCGCGACGCTTGTCTGAACTCCGCCAACTTCGGACATCTCTGTCGATTTCCTAGGAGGCATTGGAGAGCGCCGGGCTACCCCGGATCAAAAATTCACCCGTTTGCTAATGAGCGCTCGGACCCGGAAATTGTCATAGTCGAAGTTCCGTAGGTTGGAGTCAGAGACTTCATAACTGGCGCCGACTGTCGCGGCGATGCCGGCGATCGGATTGCCATTCATCTCGACGCCGAGCATCTCCCAAAGTGGGTCGAGACGTTGCACAAAGTCAAAGCCGACCCGGAAATCGTAATCGCGGCGTTCGGTCGTCGCAGAAATGAAGGGATCCGGTTCAGAGTAGTCCTCAATCGCGGCGCTCGAGAACCCCCGCAACAGTAGGTCGTCCGAGAGAACGAAGGCAGCTGTTGCGGCGACGTCATATCGCCAGAAGCTGTTGAAGTCCTGGTCGGCGTCCTTGCGGCGCAGGCCGAGCTTCAAGCTGCCCTGCGCGCGCGGCGTGAAATCAGCGCTGACGCCGACGGCGGCAAAGGCGAACGGGCCATCTTCCTCATTTGCAAATGTGGCGTCTTTCGTCGGGTCGAAGTCTTCATAGCCGGCCCCAATTTCTGCGAAGGGCTTCACCGGCAGCCCATCGACGTTATAAGACCGGGACGCGCGCAGCGCGCCCTTGTAGACGTCCAAGAAATGCTCGTCGCCAAGACCAATCACCGTCACGTCGGCGAGGGCCTCTAAATCGATTGTCTCAACGGTGGTGCGGCCGCCGATGCCAGCGAAGACGCCAAGAAGATCCAGCCGATCTTCCCGGATCTGCTCATCGCCAACCAAGGCGCCGCGCACAAACACCTCCGCAGGCTCGACCGGCGATAGCTTGTGGGCGTACTCGCCCGACATGAAAGCTAAGAACCCGAAGTCGTCCTCTTCCTCGCCCGTCGCCGTGAAGACGGTATCCAGCACGACCACTTCGCCTGAACTTGGATGGTAGTTCCGGTTGGTGTCGTAATGAGCGCCCAATCCGAAGGTCAGGAAGGCAGACCACGGGCGCGCCCGTTCGGCGATGCGCGCCAGATACTGGTCTACTAGATCACTCTCCGTCGGCGCGAGGTCTCGTTCCTTGAGCGTCTCGAGTTCGGCCTGCGCTTCCGTGAAATTGGCGATGCGGTAAAGCACGATCGCATAAAGTAGGCGCGCTTGGTCGAGATCGGGATTGAGCAGCAGCACACGCTCTAACGAGACCGCCGCCTTCTGAAGTTCGCCAGCATCAATGCGCTGGCGCGCATAGAGTACTGTGAGCTCGATATTGTCCGGATCGGCGAGAATTTCCTCATAGGTCACGATCCGCTCTTCATCTTGCGCGCGAGCCATCCCTGGCCAAGTGAGGCACGCAAACGCAAACACTGCGATGCCGCACACACGCGAACCAACCCGAAACGCCTCGACAAATGAGATCATGTCGCCCTCTACCGCGCCGTCGCACTGGCGTCCGCCCCCCAAAAGCGAACTCGGAATGCTCATTCCTGCCAATTTCATTAGCGTGCGAGCGAGGGTGCGGTCCAGCCTGACAAGGCGAAAAGAGCATGACTGGCTTGAGAATTCATGCGCGCTCAATGGACAGCATCGCCGTCATCGAAGATGATGCGCGGCGTCGAGCGGAGGGGAGACAGGGCACATGGGCTCGAGCGGGGGTTTTCGATCTGGAGCGGCCATTCTGGCGTTCGTTGTTGGTCTTGCGGCTGGCGGCGCCCAGGCGGCGACCAAGGCAGGCGTCGCCGCAGGCGTCGTCGGCGACGTGATGCTGTCAGGGGGCGAACGTAGCACGGCGGAACCAGCTGAGAGTGGCAGCGACATTTTTACGTTGGATGACATCGCGACCGGCGACAGATCGCGCATGCAGGCGTTGTTCGTGGACGAAACGGCGCTGACCCTCGGTCCGAACAGCAAGGTCACGATCGATCGATTTGTCTTTGATCCGGACAACGGGTCCGGCGCGATGGTAGCGAACTTCCTGCGTGGCAGCATGCGCTTTGTCTCTGGCCGCACGGCGGCATTGGCGCGCCAGGAAGTCCGCATCAAAACGCCTGTCGGAACGATGGGTATTCGCGGCACATCTACGATTGCGCTTGAAACCAAGCCGGAGACCGAGTTCTTCATCGGCCTGCTCGGCCCGGGCATGGAGAACAATTACGGCGCCGCGGCCTCACAGATCACCTTTTCCAACGAGAAGGGCTCTCAGCAAGTCGACAAGGCTGGCGTTGGCTTCTTTGTCGAAGTCGGCAAGGCGCCGGGGCCGCTGGTGATCATTCCGGACAGCATTCGGAATTTCCTATCTCAGCCGCTCAAGGGCGCGCCGCAGTCGGAGACAAGCGCGGGGGAATCGCAAGGATCGGATCAGACGGGCGACGCTGGCGGCAGTTTGAATGGCCAGTCGACGGAAAGCGCCGCCGGCCAGACCACGGCCTCGTTGCAGGAGACCACGGTCGACCTTAGCGTCGACAACACCACTTCCGTTCAGGAAGAGGGAAATGAGCAGAACCAAATCGAAGAGATCATGAACATGGCAGGCGGTCAAACCGGCATGTTTGACGTCAATCTCGCCGCATTCATCGAATACGACTGGACGCAGACGAACCTCTCTGACTTCGATGCTCATCTAACCGGTCCGGATGGTAGTGGCGGCCGGTTCCATGTTTACTTCAGCAACCTAGGCTCATTGACGGGATCGCCGTTTGCAGCGCTGGATCAAGACTGCCTTGGCGCCGCGTGTAGCGAGGTGATCACCATCCAGCAATTCACCCAGGGCGATGTCTATCGATCGAGCTTGTTCCACTTTGGAAACCAGGCGTCAGACTCGACCGATATCGTCAACAATCGCGCCAATCTGTTCATGCGCTTCTTCCAAGACGGCACGATCGTTCGTCAAGCGAATGGCGGTTCGGCAATTGTCGGCGGGACGGCGGTCTTAACGCTTCAGCCGCCGACGAGCGGCGCTGGGAACACTTGGGTTGGGGCTGTGATCGATCCGGCCACAGGGGTCATCACCTCTGTCGATCAAATCGTGACTTCCACTGACTCAGCGAGCGTGCAATAGGCGTCGCCCAACGTAAGCGAAGATCGACAGTTCTGAGTTGTGTCTCGATTTCTGGCGCGTGTCAGAATCGGTGGTTTTCGGGACTTCTTTTTCAGCGACGGATTTGTGGGTGTTTTGTTGTCCCATAAACCCGTCCCAAAACGGTTCTTATTCTGGGACGTTTTTGATACGCTTGGCGCATGATCATCGGCTACGCACGCGTTTCCACCGCCGACCAGAACCTCGACTCGCAACTCGACGCGTTAACGGACGCGGGGGCGGAGAAGATTTTCCGAGAGAAGACCTCCGGCAAGACGGCGGACCGTCCCGAACTGGAACGCATGCTCGAGCAATTGCGACCAGGCGACGTGGTGGTCGTGACGAAGTTCGACCGACTGTCAACGGCGGCGCAAAAACCGGCCACTTGGCGGCGTAAAAGTCTACCACTGCCATTCGCGGATTAGAGCGCCCTGTCGAGCGCG
>MRWG01000902.1_pt1 | contig 23616 bp, 17 predicted proteins | sample 1013341 | NCBI WGS metagenome assembly MRWG01 (sample SAMN06117577, study PRJNA244670) | biofilm metagenome | biome: Water; feature: Cathode Biofilm; material: Biofilm; isolation source: microbial consortium enriched at the cathode of a solar microbial fuel cell | place: USA: District of Columbia ... | reverse complement strand
GCTTTCTCGTACCAGGCGAGCGCCTGGTCCCGATCCTCCGTCACCGCCGTGCCGGTGTCGTAGAGGTAGGCCAGGCCCATGTACGCCGTCGGATGCCCCTGCTCGGCGGCCTGCTGGAACAGCGCCAGCGCCCGCGCCGGATCCTCGTCCACGCCGGTGCCCGTGAGGTAGGCATGGGCGAGCTTGGCCTGAGCCACGGCGCTGCCGGCTTCGGCCGCTTCGGCGAAGTAGGCCCTGGCCGCTTCAGGGTCCGGTTCGCCGCCCTCGCCGTTCTCCGCCATGAATCCCAGATAGGCGAGGGCGTCGCTGGACCCGGCATCCCGGGCCTTCTCGTACCACTGCTTCGCCAGCTCGGGCTGAGCCGGCTCGGCCAGCGGCGCCCGGTAGCTCTGGGCGAGATACAGCATGGCCGGCGCGAGGCCGGCTTCGGCGGCCTGGCCGAGCCACATCCGGGCGGCTTCCACATCCCGGCTCACGCCCTGCCCGGTCAGGTAGGCGGCACCCAGCCGCAGGCTCGCCGGGGGGTGGTCGGCCTGGGCGGCCTGCTCGAGGAAGGCTGCCGCCAGGGGCGGATTGCGCGGCACCCCGAGCCCCTCCATGTGCAGGTGCGCCACCGCGGAAAGCACCACGGGATTGCCTGGGAAGAACTCCAGCGCCCGGTTGTAGTCCTTCATGGCGGACACGTACATGCCCTGGTCGTAGTAGCTGTAGCCCCGCAGGTAGTAGGCGCGGGAGCGCTCCCCCGGCGTGAGCCGGAAGTCGATGAGGGCAGGCTCGAGATAGGTACGCGCGAGTTCGTATCGGCCGGCCTCGACCAGCTCGCCGGCCCGTTCGACGAAGGCGCGGGCGTCGAGGGTCACGGCGACGGCCGGGGTTGAAATCGGCGCTGCCAGCCCCATATAGATCAGTAACAGCGTGAGTCTCTTCATGAATTCCGCAAACGGAACCACCTGGGTGAATCGGGTGTCAGTGTAGACTGTGAGACCACGCGAGGCAGCCGGGATTCAGTGGCCCCGGCCGCGTGATAGACTGAAGTTTCCACGGGGGCGATTTGGCTTCGACGTGGGTAACAAAGCCTGAGGTGCATGCCGAGAGGGTAGTGACTCTCGTAAAACAATCGCTGCAACTTCTTATAGTTGCCAACGACGAAAACTACGCACTAGCGGCCTAAAACCGCCGCTTACGTCAATGATCCGTGCCTGTGCGGTGAAATTGACGGCAAGGTTCACAGGATCGCGCAGCGGCCTCGCCCGGGGCCAAAGCGTTAAAACCAATCGGGCTCGCCGACCACACCCTGACCGTCGGGTCGTGAGAGGCTAAATCAATAGACGGAGCCTAAGCATGTAGAGCCGAGGGTGGCGTGCCAACGGACGCGGGTTCAACTCCCGCCGCCTCCACCATTTTTTTTACGTAAGTTATTGAGTACAACACAAAAAACTGAGTTCGATTTCCAGTCTGCCGAAGAATTCCAGCTAATTCATCAGCGTTTCGTTGGGTTTCAGAGCCGGGCGAGCGAAATTTCATTACCTGCGCTTATCGAATCCTGACTTCCCCTATGAACTCAGGCTGGGGGTATTGTTCTCGCGGCTTAGGTGCGGGCCCGCCTGCTCGACCGCGCTCGCGAAACCCGGCAGGACTGCAATCTCATCTCGACCCGCTATGCCCTCGAGCGCCTGCTGTACAGGCTCAGCATCTCCCCACACGCCGATCAGTTCCTGCTCACCACACATGGCCGGGGTGTTCTCGTGGGTATTTCAAGCGTTTAACAACGCACACAATTGATTTGCGAGGCAGTGTGATTGTCGCTGCCAGCCTTGCACCCCAGGTCACGTGTGACCCGTATGGCCTCAGCGGTCACGTCGCGGGCCCGCCGGGGCGCGTTGATCCAGTTGCGGCGACAGCCACCTCATGGCCGGGAGCACGGATGCCAGCAAGCCCCCACCCACCGCGATTGCCCAGTCATCGCCGTGCAGGGGTGTGACATGCAGCCACGCCGATAGCGACGGGATCTGCACCAGCATGATCGACAGGGCCAAGGTAACGAGCACGACGGTCCATGCAGTGGCCGTGCGCAGACCACTGAGGGCCGCTGTGACGGCGGCACTGGCCACGGTTAGTGCGACCAGGGCCATGGCGCGTGCGTGCTCCACGTCATAGCCGGCGCCCAGACTGCGATCGTAGCCGAACACCAGCATGCCCGTAATCAGGGCGCCCACTGAAACGATGCCCAACCCCTCCCAGGGACCGAAGAATCGGATGCGGCGTCCACGATGAATCGGTTCCAGGCGACCGCGTGAGGGCAGGTTCTGAAAGACCAGCAGCGCGGTAGGATGGATGATCAGCTCCAGCCACACGATATGGATGGGCAGATAGAGCAGCGGATAACCGGCGAGCGGGATCAGTGCTGCCGACAGAACCAGCGGCAGATGGATCATCAGCAGGTACTGGAAGCTCAGCTTTAGATTGGTGAATAACGTCTGTCCTTCCGCGATGGCATGGACGATGCTGCGGAAATTATCGTCAAGCAGGACGATGGCGGCCACCTCGCGTGCGCTCTGCGTGCCGCGTTCGCCCATGGCAATGCCTACGTCGGCTGCCTGCAGCGCCGGCACGTCGTTCACCCCGTCACCGGTAACGGCGACGATGTCGCCGCCGGCCTGCAGTGCGTTCACGAAGGCAAGCTTCTGCGAGGGTACGGCCCGGGCGATCACGTCGACGCTGTGCAGAAACCCGGGATCTTCCCTCAGATGGCCCTCCACCTGGTCGGCCAGAACGATGGTCGGCGTGCCGCCGCCCAGACCCACATCCTTGCCCACAGCGCGAGCGGTGGCCGGGTGATCTCCGGTGACCATAATGACGTGAATGCCGGCCTCGCGGCATTCACGTATGGCCCCGTCAACGCCTTCGCGGACGGGATCCTCGCAGGCGAGCAAGCCGGCGAAGCCGAAACCGCGATCGGGCTCGCCGCCTGACCAATGACCTTCGTCCAGCTCGCGCCAGGCGCACGCGATAACCTTGTGCCCCGTGCTGGCGAATTCGTCGACAGCAGCCAGCCAGCTGTGCCGCGCGGTCTCATCCAGCAGGGACATTGCAAGTATCGTCTCCGGCGCCCCCTTGCTGGCCGCGACCAACTTGCCTTCTGTGTTGCGCACAATGCCTGTCTCGCGTTTGCGATCCTCTGTGAAGGGAAAGCTTGCAAAGCGCTCCTGCGGTGCCTCGGTCGCTGCCTGCACGATCGCGATGTCCAGCGGGTCACCGCTCTCAACTCGGGCGGCGATCGCCGTGATATGCAGCAGTCCCTGCTCGTCGAGATCCGGGCTGGCCGTGCAATGGGCCACCTTTAGCCTGCCTTCAGTGATGGTGCCGGTTTTGTCCGAGCAGATGGTGGTGACGCGTCCAATGTTCTCGACGACCACCGCGCGGCGGACAAGGGCCTGTCGCTTGGCCAGGCGGAAAACGCCGACCCCGAGGAAGAAGGTGAAAACGACCGGAAACTCCTCGGGCAGCGCGGCGACGGCCAGAGTGAGCGCGCTCAGCAGAGCGTCGACCAGGCCGTGCCCCTGCTGCCAGCGCACATAGGCGAGCGTCAGACATAGCAGCAGCGCCGCCACGACCAGCACGCCCACCAGGTTGCTGATCGCGCGCTGCAGCGGCGTGCGGTCGTGACTGCCTCTCAGGGCCGAGCGCACGATCTCGCCATACAGCGTCTCCGCGCCGGTGTAGACGACCCGCAGGCGGGCTGTTCCGGTAAGCAGACGTGTGCCGGCGAAGCCCCAATATTCCTCGTCGAGAAGCGGGGTCGACCCTGCCATTCCCGGTCCGATGGCACACTTGCGTACAGGGTAGGCCTCACCGGTCAGTGCCGACTCGTCGACCTGCAATGCCTCGCCTGAAAGCACGACCGCATCGGCGGGAAACGATTCTCCTGCCCCAACTTCAACGAGGTCGCCCGGCACCAGATCGGTGGCTGGAAGGGTTTGCAATCGATCATCACGCGTGACCGTGGCATGGGTCGCGAGACGTCCGCTGAGTCCCTCGGTGGAGGCCTGCGTGCGGCGGTGGAGAAATGCGTCCATACCCAGCAAGGGGATCAGTGCGACCAGCAGGATCACTGCCTCACGCGTATCACCGATCAGGGCGAACAGTGCGCTGGTGCCGATCAGGAACCAGAGCATGGGATCCTTAAGGGTGTCACGCAGCAGCTCGCTCCAACCGCCCGGCGCAGTGTCCAAGAGATTGTTCGTACCATAGTGGCTGCGCTGTACCTGAACCTCGCCGGCACATAGCCCACGTTGCTGATCACCCAGTTCTATCAGGCGGTCGGCTGGGATGGGACGACGCATGGATGAGATTCCGTATTGTGTTCCGTATAGCTCACGTGTCAGGAAGTTATCGGCCGTTGGCGTCTTCCCTTTGGCTGCACTGCAGCACTTGCAGCTTATCGGGGCCGATTTCATAAGACTTTCGGGACAAGCAGGCCGCAGTCGAGCTCGTCCGGCTCGTCAATTCGGAAGAGTGCCTAACAGAGATTGAATGCCGAGACGCTGAACACGAGCGGTGTTGTGGCAAAGAGGCCGCACGGCGAACCTGCGTGGCACAGCCTACGGGGTCTCCAATCTGATCAGTAGTGTCGCCATGCTGATCGCCAGTGCCGTCGCCGGACTTCTCTGGGATCAACTCGGTGAGTCTTTTACCTTCTATGCGGGTTATGCGGGTGCCATTGTCTGCGTACGGGCGCTGCTCGGCCTGCTCAAGAGAACCTGACCGCAAAGGCAGCAGGCAAACCGCCAACGCGCTTCTTTCGATTGAGCGACACTTCTTCTGAAACCTCGAATTCCTTTCGACGGCGGCCCCGTCGCTCCCGGACGCCGAGCGTGTCATTCGTTCCGTGTGCGGCGCGAGGCGAACCAATTGTCTACAGGCTCGCTTCACACAGTCAGTTCCATACCGCACAGACCGCCAGATGCGCTGATGATCAGATGCCACAGTCTGCCCCTACAGTTCTCATGGGTGAGGACCTGTTGTCATGACGAGCAATCAGATCATCGACATCGCGCTCCTGGCGACTGGTGCGATCCTCTCGTATCTGGGATACCAGGCATCGCTAAGCCTCGGTGAGCAGATGCACGAGACATGTGCCGGTCGATCTACCGACCCGACCACGTGGTACTTCGTATTCGGTGCCGTAGCGGTCGTGGCCGGACTAGGTCCTGCGCCGCTGACGCGGATTCCGGAAAACATTTTGGGCGCAGGTCATCGCTTGTCGATACTGCCAATCCAGCCGCTGCGCGTCGTTGGTAGCGAATCCCAGCAGGGGGAGAGGTTCTTCCTGGCTGGGGGTACGTCATCAATCTGCATCGCCGGAAGCCGGGGATTGGAATGAATGCCGCGCAGCAGCTTCACAGAATGGGTCAACGGCTCTGGCTGGACAACATCTCGCGCGGCCTTCTGGATAGCGGCACCCTGGAATGCTACATGAGTGAGTATGCAGTGACCGGACTCACCTCCAATCCCACCATTTTCGAGCATGCCATTCGAGATCATGCGTTCTACGATGACGCTATCCGCGAGAGATCGCGCGCGGGCAAGTCCGGCGAGGCGTTGTTCTTCGAGCTTGCGTTGGAGGATCTGACTCGGGCGGCTGATCTTTTCCGCCCGATCCACGATGCTACAGGTGGCGTGGATGGCTGGGCATCTTTGGAAGTATCGCCTTTGCTCGCGAATGACACGGCCGCCACGATAGAGGCAGCAGCGCAACTGCACGCGCGTGCCCAGCGGCCCAACCTTCTGATCAAGATACCGGGCACGCGTGCCGGCTTACCGGCGATCGAAGAGACTGTCTTTGCCGGTGTGCCGGTCAATGTCACGCTGCTGTTCTCGCGCGAGCACTACATCTCGGCGGCAGAGGCGTATATGCGTGGCATCGACCGACGCATCGCTGCGGGCCATGATCCAGCCGTGGCTTGCGTCGCATCGCTCTTCGTCAGTCGCTGGGACGTCGCGGTCAACGCCCGGGTGGGAGACCGGCTCCACAACCGTCTTGGCATCGCCATCGCCATGCGCGCATACAAAGCCTACCATGATCTGCTGGCTTCGCGGCGCTGGCAGACGCTTGCCCGCTCGGGCGCGCGGCCACAGCGCCTGCTCTGGGCCAGCACCGGAGCCAAGGATCCCGCCGCCCCGGACGTTCTGTACGTCGAGTCGCTCGCAGCTCCAGATACCATCAACACTATGCCGGAGAACACGCTGCTCGCCTTCGCCGACCATGGCAAACCGAGCGAAGCCATGCGGTTCGACCCCAGCGATGCCGAAGCGGTGCTGAAGGAATTCAGTCGCGAGGGCATAGACGACGAAGTGTTGGCTGCTGCCCTTCAGCTCGAAGGCACGGAAGCCTTTGCAAAGTCGTGGCGTGATCTTATGCGTTGCATCGTCTCGAAGAGCGAAGCGCTGGCGAGGCCAGGACAGACGTGAGCGGCTCGAGTTCAGCAGAGCGCTCGCCGGCGTACGCGCGGGACGCCTTGGCAGCGGACCTGTGAAGGTGAGTGCTCTAGCCGGGATGCCGGCTACGCTGCCAATGCTGGTCGACGTACCCAAACTGATTGCTGCCTACTACGCCCAGGCGCCGGATCCTTCAGTGCCTGCCCAGCGCGTCTCCTTCGGCACCTCCGGGCATCGTGGTTCGGCATTCGAGAGTGGATTTAACGAAGGCCACATCCTTGCCATCTGTCAGGCCATCTGTTCGTACCGCGAGCAACGCAGCATCGACGGTCCGTTGTTTCTCGGTTTGGACACGCACGCATTGTCCGGGCCTGCCTTCACCACGGCGCTGGAAGTGCTGGCCGCGAATGGCATTGAGGTCATGGTTGCTGCAGAGGATGAGTTCACCCCTACTCCGGCAATTTCCCACGCGATCCTTGCCTACAACCGGGGTCGCTGTTCGGGGCTTGCCGACGGCATTGTCGTCACCCCATCGCACAATCCGCCCGACAGCGGTGGCTTCAAGTACAACCCGCCGAACGGCGGGCCGGCGGACAGCAAGGTCACGGGCTGGATCGAAGCCCAGGCCAACAAGTTCCTCGCAACAGGTCTCCGAGGCGTGCAGAGAATGCCTTTCGAAAAGGCCAGGCGGGCGGCGACGACGCACCGATACGACTATCTCAGCGCCTACGTGGGCGATCTGGATAATGTGATCGACATGCGGGTCATTCATGATGCCGATATCCGCATAGGTGTCGATCCGCTCGGCGGCGCAGGGGTCCATTACTGGGCCGCCATCGCCGAGCGGTATGGTTTGAATCTCACCGTCGTGAACAACGCCGTTGATCCGACGTTCCGTTTCATGACGGTCGATTGGGACGGCAAGATACGAATGGATCCCTCTTCGGTCTACGCGATGCAGGGCCTGATCGCTCTGAAAAACCGGTTCGATATCTCATTCGGCTGCGATCCGGATCACGACCGGCACGGCATCGTTGCCCCGAGTGTGGGATTGCTGCCGCCCAATCACTATCTTGCGGCAGCCGTTGGCTACCTGTTCCGGCATCGGCCGAGATGGAGCAGGGTTGCGGCCATCGGGAAAACGGTCGTCAGTAGCCAGATGATCGATCGGATCACGGAGAAGCTCGGCCGGAAACTCTATGAGGTACCGGTTGGTTTCAAATGGTTCGTGGACGGCCTGTTCGACGGCTCACTCGCTTTCGGTGGGGAAGAGAGTGCTGGCGCATCTTTCGCCCGTCTCGATGGCATGGTCTGGACCACGGACAAGGATGGCATGGTCCCGTCGCTGCTGGCCGCGGAGATTACCGCACGCATGGGCCGCGACCCCGGGGAACTTTACCGGGATCTTGCGCGGGAGTTCGGCGAATCCGTCTACGACCGTGTCGACGCGCCAGCGACCTCGGAGCAAAAACAGAGACTCGCGCAGCTCTCGCCTTCTGACATACCGTCCACCGAGCTCGGCGGCGAGAAGATCCAGCGCATCCTCACGAAAGCACCTGGCAATGGCGCATCCATTGGAGGATTGAAAGTGATGACGAAAAGTGGATGGTTCGCAGCGCGCCCGTCCGGCACTGAAGCCATATACAAGATCTACGCGGAGAGCTTTCGCGGGACTGATCATCTGCGCATGATAATCGTGGAAGCGCAGACGCTCGTCGATGCCGCGCTGGGAGAGTCCGCCCCGGGTGTCGCGGCCGGGCCGAATCGCAAAGGGCGCGCGTGAACGGCGAGGCGCGCGAGAGTCACCGCCGACACGGCCGGCAATGCCCGCTGGATCTTTCTGTGGGCGATGGCGCATGAGTAACGACGAATCCTATAGTCTCGATGTCATCTGAGCCGCTCATTCTGGTGATAAACGGGGGCTCATCGAGCATCCGATTCGCGCTGTACTCGGCCGACCGGGCGCTCGAGCGGCGGATTCATGGAAAGATTGATCGGATTGGTCTGCACGGTACGACTCTTACGGTCACTGATCCGGCTGGAAATCGACGGGATGGTGGCGCTATCGCGGCCTTGGATCACAAATCGGCAGCGGTTTTCCTTATCGATTGGCTCGAGAAGCAGCCCGGTTTCGATTCAGTCCGAGCTGTGGGACACCGGGTGGTTCACGGCATGAAGCACACCGAGCCTGAGATCGTGACTCCAGAATTGATTGCTGAGCTGCATCGCATCAGCCCGTCCGACCCGGCACACCTTCCGGGGGAAATCGAGCTGATCGAGGAATTCGGCCAACGTCACCGGGCGATTCCCCAGCTCGCCTGTTTCGATACTGCGTTTCACCAGAACATGCCACGGGTGGCAAAAATGCTGGCGATTCCGCGGCGGCTCGACCGAAAGGGCATTCAGCGCTACGGGTTCCACGGCTTGTCCTGTGCCTATCTGGTAGAGGCCCTTAACGGGCTCGGCGATCCAGCGGCAACGAATGGGCGGGTCATTCTCGCGCACCTTGGCAATGGCGCCAGCATCAGCGCCGTCCGCGACGGGAAAAGCATCGACACGAGCATGGGGTTCACGCCGACCGGGGGATTGCCGATGAGCACCCGCTCGGGCGATCTGGACCCGGGTCTGGTCGGGTATCTGGCACGTACCGAGCGAATGACCGCTGCGCAATTCGATCGTATGGTCAACAGCGCGTCCGGGCTGCTCGGCCTGTCAGAGATCAGCTCCGACATGCGCGATCTGCTCGATTGTGAAGAGCGTGACGAGCGGGCGGCTGAAGCGGTGGCTGTCTTCTGCTATCGCGCGAGGAAGCTGATCGGCGCTTACGCCGCTGCACTCGGCGGATTGGACACCCTTGTCTTCTCGGGAGGAATTGGCGAGAACGCACCGCTTGTACGTGCACGTATATGCGAAGGACTGAGTTTTCTTGGTATTGACCTGAATGAATCGCGCAACGCAGCGGCGGAGGATGTAGTTTCCATTGGTAAGAGCAGAGTGATTGTTCGTGTCATCCGCACCGATGAGGAGCTGATGATTGCCCGTCTGGTTCTGAATTCCCCTGCCATCCTGGTCACTGCTGGAGGCGATTAGCGTGAATACCGGCACCAACATCCTCACGCCGGAACTGCTCGATAGGATGGATGCCTACTGGCGTGCCGCCAACTATCTGTCGGTGGGGCAGATCTATCTTTTCGACAACGCCCTCCTTAAGCGGCCTCTCGCGCTCACCGATGTGAAGCACATGCTGCTCGGGCACTGGGGTACGACACCGGGGCAGAACTTCGTGTATGTGCACCTGAACCGGATCATCAGAGAATACGACCTCAACATGATCTATATCTCCGGTCCCGGGCACGGTGGTCCGGCGGTCGTGAGCAACACGTATCTCGAAGGGTCTTACAGCGAGATCTACCCCGATATCAGTCAGGACGAGGCCGGACTGAAGAAGCTGTTCAAACAGTTCTCATTTCCCGGAGGGATTCCCAGCCACGCCTCACCGGAATGCCCGGGCTCGATCCATGAAGGCGGTGAACTCGGCTATTCATTGAGCCATTCTTTCGGGGCCGCGTTCGATAATCCCGATCTCATCGTTGCTTGCGTAGTCGGTGACGGTGAGGCAGAGACGGGCCCACTTGCCACCGCATGGCATTCGAACAAGTTTCTCGATCCGGCGACCGACGGCGCGGTTCTGCCGATTCTGCACCTCAACGGCTACAAGATTGCCAACCCGACCATCCTCGCTCGAATCGGACATGAGGAGTTGGAGCAGTTGCTGCGCGGCTACGGATGGACTCCCTACTTCGTCGAGGGTCATGATCCCGAGTTCATGCACGAAGCCATGGCCGCCGCACTTGAGACGTCGATCGAGGAGATCAGAACGATCCAGCATGGAGCCCGCATCGACGGCAACACTGCGCGTCCACGCTGGCCGATGATCGTACTCGATTCGCCCAAGGGCTGGACCGGACCCAATGTGGTCGATGGGCAGCAGATCGAGGGTACCTTCCGCGCGCATCAGGTGCCGTTGTCCGACCCGGCGACGCATCCCGAGCACCTCCATCTCCTGGAAGGCTGGCTGAAGAGCTACCGCCCCGAGGAGCTCTTCGACAGCCAAGGCCGCCTGCGCCCGGACTTGGCCGAGCTGGCGCCCGAAGGCGAACGGCGCATGGGCGCGAATCCCCATGCCAATGGTGGCGTGCTGTTGCGCGATCTGCGGGTGCCTGATTTCCGTGACTATCAGGTCGACATACCTGAACCGGGGGTCCGCGGCATCGGTGATACTCATGTGCTCGGGCCGTTTCTGCGCGATGTGACGGTGCTGAACAGCGCGCAGCGGAACTTTCGGGTCTTCGGTCCCGACGAGACGCTGTCCAATGGGCTTGAAGCGATCTTTGACGAGACGAAACGCCAGTGGAATGCCGAGACCGTCGCAAACGACGAATTTCTCGCCCATACCGGGCGTGTGGTGGAGATGCTCAGCGAGCACCAATGCCAGGGCTGGCTCGAAGGTTACCTGCTCACTGGGCGGCACGGGCTGTTCAACTGCTATGAGGCGTTCGTCCACATCGTCGATTCGATGTTCAACCAGCATGCCAAGTGGCTGACGGTGACCGCGCACCTGCCATGGCGTCGCAGAATCGCCTCGCTGAACTACCTGCTGGCCTCGCACGTCTGGCGGCAGGACCACAATGGCTTCACCCACCAGGACCCGGGTTTCATCGACCACGTCGTGAACAAGAAAGCAGAAGTCGTGCGGATCTACTTCCCGCCGGACGCCAATTGCCTGCTCTCGGTGATGGACCACTGCCTGCGCAGCCGCCACTATGTCAACGTCGTCGTGGCCGGCAAGCATCCGGCGCCTCAATGGCTGACTATGGATGACGCTGTCAGGCACTGCGCCCAAGGCGTCAGCATCTGGCAATGGGCGAGCAACGACCAGACTGGTGCGCCCGACGTGGTCATGGCCTGCTGCGGCGACGTACCTACGCTGGAGACGCTGGCTGCCGTGTCCATCATGCGAGAGCATCTGCCCGATTTGAAGGTTCGAGTCGTCAACGTGGTCGACCTCATGAAACTTCAGCCGCCAACCGAGCATCCCCACGGACTGAGCGACATGGAGTTCGACGAACTCTTCACCACCGATAAGCCGGTCATTTTCGCCTTTCATGCCTACCCGTGGCTCATCCACCGGTTGACTTATCGCCGCACCAACCACGACAACATTCATGTCCGCGGCTACAAGGAAGAGGGTACCGTTACCACGCCTTTCGATATGCCCGTGCTGAACGACCTGGACCGCTTCCATCTCGTTATGGACGTGATCGACCGCCTGCCGCAGACGGGTTACCGCGGCCTCCGGGTGAAGCAGCAGCTCAGGAGCAAGCTCGTCGAGCATCGCCAATACATCAACGAACACGGGCAGGACATGCCGGAGATCCGGAACTGGAGGTGGCAGGCATGACCGAGGTCAGCGCGCCCGGTCCGGCAACCACCAATCCCCGCCCTCTCGGCCTGGTCGCTTCAGTGCGGGGTAGCGTCGTCGACGTACAATTCGGTAAGCATCTGCCGCCGATCTATTCGGTACTGCGCGCCGGTGCAGAAGAACAGATCGTGCTCGAGGTGCTGGTGCACCTTAGTGCGCATCATGTGCGGTGCATAGCGTTGACTCCTACCCAGGGGCTCGCTCGCGGCATGCAGGTAATGGACACGGGGGGGCCGTTGAAAGCTCCGGTAGGCAGGGGGCTTCTCTCGCGCATGTTCGATGTGTTTGGCAACACCATCGATCCGGGGGGCCAGCTGTCCGATGTTCAGTGGCGCTCTGTGCATCGCGCACCGCCACCGCTCGCGCAGCGATCAACAAAGTCCGAAATTTTCGAGACGGGCATCAAGCTCATTGATGTGCTGATGCCGCTGGAACTCGGCGGGAAGGCTGGCCTGTTTGGTGGGGCGGGCGTGGGCAAGACAGTGTTGCTCACCGAACTGATCAACAACATGGTCGGGGACCAGGAGGGCGTCAGTATCTTCTGCGGCATCGGCGAGCGTTGTCGCGAAGGCGAGGAGCTCTACCGGGAGATGAAAGAGGCCGGCGTGCTGCCGAATATGGTGATGATATTCGGCCAGATGAATGAGCCTCCTGGCAGCCGGTTCCGCGTCGGTCATGCCGCGCTGACGATGGCCGAGTCTTTCCGGGATGACGAGCATCGCGACGTGTTGCTGCTCATCGACAACATCTTCCGGTTCATCCAGGCCGGTTCGGAGGTGTCCGGATTGATGGGTCAGATGCCGTCGCGTCTCGGGTATCAGCCCACGATGGGTACCGAGCTTTCGGGACTCGAGGAGCGCATTGCCAACACCGACAGCGGCGCCATTACCTCGATCCAGGCCGTCTACGTGCCGGCAGACGATTTCACCGACCCGGCAGCGGTGCATACGTTCTCGCATCTTTCGGCGTCGATCGTGCTCTCGCGCAAGCGGGCGAGCGAGGGTCTCTATCCGGCCATCGACCCGCTGCAATCCAGTTCGAAGATGGCCACGCCGGGCATCGTCGGCGCCCGGCATTACGATCTGGCCCGGGAGGTCCGGCGGACGCTCGCGCAATACGCCGATCTCAAGGACATCATTTCAATGCTCGGCCTCGAGCAACTGTCATCAGAGGACCGTAACGTGGTCGCCCGTGCCAGGCGGTTGGAACGTTTTCTCACGCAGCCGTTCTTTACCACCGAGCAGTTCAGTGGCCTCGAAGGAAGGCTCGTCAGTCTCGACGATGCTTTGGATGGTTGCGAGAGAATCCTGCGTGACGAATTCACGGATTGTCCGGAGAGCGCGCTCTACATGATCGGCAAGGTGGACGAGGCGAAGGAAAAAGCGGGCTCCGGGACGTCCAGGTCACCGCACTAAAGCGAACCACAACCTCAGCCGGAGCGGGCGCATGCCTCTGGAAGTCATGAATCTTAAGGTTCTCCTGCCCTTCAGGATATTCGCCGAGAAGACCGGCGTATCAGGTATCGTGGCGGAGACCCCCGCCGGCTCCTTCGGGCTGTTACCGCATCGACTCGATTGTGTTGCGGCGCTGACTCCCGGGATCCTGATCTACGAAACGGAGGCCGAGGGCGAGGTTTATGTGGCCATCGACGAAGGGGTGCTCGTCAAGACCGGACTGGACGTGCACGTCTCTGTGCGCAACGCCTTCGCCGGGGCGAACCTCGAGCAGCTGCGGGATGCGGTGGAGGCGACATTCCTGGACCTGGACGAACGTGAGCGCGCCGTGCGCGCGGCGTTGGCGAAAATGGAAAGCGGTCTGATCCGCCGGATGGCAGCTTTTCACGATGATTGACGACTCCGATGCCGCGCCCAAAGGAGCGAAGTCGTCGCTCGGTCAAAAGGTCGGCGTGAAGGCGGCGCGCAAGCTCAAAGCTCGACGCCACGCCACCCCCGGGATCTGGTTCGGTCTTGGCATGATGGGGCTGATCGGCTGGTCGGTTGCAGTTCCGACGCTGCTCGGCGCCGCGCTTGGCCTCTGGCTCGACCGACATTATCCGGGTGGGCGCTCGTGGACGCTGGCGCTGCTGATCGTCGGTCTCGCGATCGGCCTGATGAATGCGTGGCATTGGGTGACGAAAGAGGATGAGGAAATCCGCAAAGCACAGGAGGATGAGGATGAGTGAGGCCGTGACTCTCGTGCTGTCGGTCGCTGCGGGTACGCTGCTTGGAGCGGTATTTTTCGGTGGCCTCTGGTGGACGATACGAAAGAGCCTGTCTGCGGAACGTCCGGCGCTCTGGCTGCTGGGCAGCCTCCTGCTGCGAATTAGTATCGTCCTGGCCGGGTTTCATGTCGTCTCGGGCGCTCAATGGGACCGGTTGCTGGCGTGCCTGACCGGTTTTGTCATCGCGCGGATCGTGGTAACGCGGCTCGCCGGCCGCAGAGCGGGATCCGGTAACGCCCTGGGCAAGGAAATTGGTCATGCGCCTTAGCCCTGACGAAATCATCTTCTGGCAGTACGGAGTTTTCAAACTCAACGCCACGATCCTGTTCACGTGGATCCTGATGCTCGCGCTTGTCGTGGGCGCCTTGCTGATAACCCGCAGGCTCTCGATCGCGCTGGAGCGCGCCCGCTGGCAGAATCTTCTGGAAATCGTTGTCATCGGGATCCTGCAGCAGATCGAAGAGGTCGGCCTCAATCACCCCCGACGTTACCTGCCTTTTCTGGGCACGCTATTTCTATTCGTCGGCTCTGCCGCACTCTGTACGGTGATTCCCGGTTTCCAGCCGCCGACGGGCGCGCTCTCGACCACGGCCGCACTGGCTCTGTGCGTCTTCGTCGCCGTGCCGCTGTTCGGTATGGAAGAACAGGGCGTCGGCGGTTACCTGAGATCCTACGTGAAGCCTACGCCACTGATGCTGCCGTTCAATATCATCAGCGAGCTGTCGCGCACACTGGCATTAGCCGTCCGGTTGTTCGGCAACATGATGAGCGGGGCAATGATTGTCGCCATTCTGCTGACCATCACGCCGTTTATTTTCCCCATCGTTATGACGGCGCTCGGCCTCCTCACCGGGATGGTGCAGGCCTACATTTTCAGCATTCTGGCTGCGGTCTACATCGCCGCCGCCACCCGGGTACGTCAGACATGAACGCGAATCCGGTGCAACCTTTGACACATGAATCACGACGCTAGAGAGAAAGACCATGGACAGCACGACCATTATCGCGGTGGCTTCGATTATCGTCGCCGGTATTACGACGGGCTTCGGCACGATGGGTCCCGCACTGGCCGAAGGGCGGGCGGTTGCCATCGCGCTGAGTTCGCTCGCTCAGCAGCCTGATGCAGCGGCTACCATCACCCGGACCCTGTTCGTGGGCCTGGCGATGATCGAGTCTACCGCCATTTACTGTTTCGTAGTTTCGATGATTCTGCTGTTTGCCAACCCCTTCTGGAACCGCGCCATCGCGCAAGTCGCCGGGCAATGAACCGTGCTGATCGATTGGTTCACCGTCGGTGCGCAAGTCCTCAATTTCCTCATTCTGGTGTGGTTGCTCAAACGCTTTCTCTACAAGCCTATCCTCGAGGCGATCGACGCCAGGGAAGCGCGAATCGCAGCAGAGCTTGCGAATGCTCGCGGCGAGCAGACGGAGGCGGCGCGTGAGCGGGACGAGTTCCAGCGCAAGAACGAAGAGCTCGAGCGCCAGCGCGCCGGACTGATGAGCCTGGCAGCGGAGGAGGCGAAAGCAGAGCGCCAGCGGCTCCTTCAAGAGGCCCGAAAGGCGGCCGAAACCTTCAGCGCCGATCGGATGAATACACTGAGGGACGAGGCCCGCAATATGAATCAGGCGATCAGCCTTCGAGCCCAGCAGGAGGTATTTGCCATCGCTCGCAAGGCGTTGAACGATCTGGCCGCTACGACGCTGGAAGAGCGTCTGGGTGATGTATTCATCCGCCGTCTGAGAGAGATGAACGAGGAGGCGAAGCAAGGCCTTGCCGAGGCGCTGAAGGGAGCCTCTGAGCCCGCGCTCGTGCGCAGTGTATTCGAGCTGCCCGAGGCGCAACGCGTGGCGATCCAGAACGCGCTGAACGAAACCTTTTCGGCTGGCATTCCTCTCCGGTTCGAAACAGCGCCGGATCTGGTCAGCGGCATCGAACTGAAATTCAACGGACACAAGATAGCGTGGAGCATTGACGACTACCTCACCTCGCTGCAAAGCAGCGTCGAGGAAGTTCTGAGCTCGCCATCTCAGGAGGGCCGATGAACAACGACCCTGAGAATCTGCAGAGTGTGCTCGACCGGACGTTCAAAGGAATAGGCCGGGCACGGGCCGATTTCACGCCCCAGGTGGTGCCGCACGAAGTGGGCGCGATAACGAGCGTTTCCAATGGCATTGCGAGTGTTTCGGGTCTTCCGGGCGTTGGCTCTGAGGAACTTCTGGAATTTCCCGGAGGGGCGTTCGGTATTGCGTTCAACGTAGACGTGAACGAAATCGGCGTCGTCCTGCTGGGCGACTATCAGCAGCTCCACGCGGGCGACGAAGTCAAACGCACCGGGCGGGTCATGGACGTGGCCGTCGGCGAGGGATTGTTGGGACGCGTCATTGATCCGCTCGGCCGGCCACTCGATGGCGGAGGATCACCGGCGATCAGCAAGCGTCTGCCCATCGATCGCCCCGCGGCACCAATCATGGACCGGGCACCCGTCACTGTACCCCTGCAGACCGGCCTCATGGTCGTTGATGCGCTCATTCCAATCGGGCGCGGCCAGCGTGAGCTGATACTGGGGGACCGGCAGACCGGAAAGAGCGCCATTGCCCTGGATACGATTCTCAACCAGCGCGGTCAGGGCGTGGTCTGCGTCTATTGTGCCATCGGGCAGCGTGCCGCCGCCGTGGCGAAGGCCATAGCCAACCTTCGCGAGAAGGGCGCCATGGACTTCACCGTCGTGGTGGTGACTGAAGGCAATGAGCCGCCTGGCCTCGCCTACATCGCCCCTTACGCCGCCACCAGCATCGCCGAGTACTTCATGGAGAATGGTCGCGACGTGCTCATCGTCTATGACGACCTGACACACCACGCCCGTGCCTACCGGGAGCTTTCCTTGTTGCTGCGACGCCCGCCCGGACGCGAAGCCTTCCCGGGCGACATCTTCTACATTCACTCGCGCCTCCTCGAACGAGCCACCCATTTACGCGATGAACGAGGCGGCGGTTCGCTGACTGCCCTACCCATCATAGAAACGCAGGCGCAGAACATCTCCGCTTACATCCCGACCAATCTGATTTCCATCACGGATGGGCAGATATACCTCTCGCCGTCACTGTTCGAGCTTGGCGTGCTGCCTGCGGTCGATGTCGGAAAATCCGTGTCACGCGTCGGCGGAAAAGCGCAGCGGGCCGCCTACCGTGCGGTGGCGGGCGACCTCAAGCTCGCATACGCGCAGTTCGAGGAACTCGAAACCTTTGCCCGGTTCGGTGCGCGGTTGGACGAAGACACCCGCAAGAGCATCGAACATGGACGGCGAATCCGCGCCTGCCTGATCCAGGCTGAATTTTCTCCTGTGTCCGTGCCTCAGCAGATCGTCGTGCTCCTGGCATTGAACGCGAGGCTGTTCGATCCGGTGCCGCTGGAGCAGATGCGGGGTGCCTTGCACGCTGTGCATCATGCGGCGACGAAGATTCCTGAGGATGTACTCGCGCGATTTGCAACTGCGGGAAGACTGAGCGACGCGGACCGCCAAGCCGTTGTCGAAATCGCCCGCCAGGCGCTCGCGCCTTTCCAGTCCGGCACGGCAGCCGAACGCAAGCTCCGGCCGGGTGCTGCTCCGGAAGTCGAAGCAGAAGCCGAAGAGAGGTCATGAGCGACACAGCGGCGAGCCTGAGCCGCAAGATCAACGGCGCTGGAGATCTCCAGTCCGTCGTCCGCACAATGAAAGCGCTGGCTGCCTCGAGTATCGGCCAATACGAGGCGTCTGTGCGTGCGTTGGCCGACTACTATCGGGCCGTGGAGCTGGGGTTGGGCGTGTGCTTTCGGGGCGGGCCGGCCATCCAGGCGGCACCGTCGAAGGTTCCGGTCGATGAAGCGCCGATCGACGCGATCGTGTTCGGTTCTGATCAGGGCCTGGTAGGCCGATTCAACGATGTGGTGGCGGATTTCACGATTCAGACTCTGGCCGCGATTTCTGGCGGACCTCGGGTCTGGGCAGTAGGCGAGCGCGTTCACGCGCGACTGGCGGATGCTGGCCTGCCGTTGATGGGTCTGTTTGCCGTCCCGAATTCGGTGCAGGCTATCGTCCCACTGATCGCGCAGATTCAAATCGAAATAGAAACGCACCGGCTGAGAGACGAGATGGCGCGGGTCTACGTATTCCACAACCGTCCGCAGTCCGGGGCCATTTACCAGCCTGTCAGTCAGCGACTGTTGCCGCTCGACGCGCAGTGGCAGCGGGATCTGGCCCAGAAACCCTGGCCGACTGGGAGTCTGCCCGAGGTTGTCGGAGGCGGCGCTGAAACGCTGCGCGCGCTGGTCCATGAATACCTTTTCATATCGCTCTTTCGAGCGTGTGCGGAATCGCTCACCAGTGAGAACGCGAGCCGCCTGGCCGCGATGCAACGCGCCGACAGGAACATCGATGAACTGCTCGAGAACCAGCGTGCGACCTTCCGCCTTTTGCGCCAGAGCAGTATCGATGACGAATTGTTCGACGTGGTCTCCGGCTTCGAGGCGCTGGTCGGTCCCGGGGAGCGGACGCCTGGGTGACGTCGAGTGCTGCGGAAGGGATCAATCGGCAATACGGACGAGAATGCTGTGTGAATTACCCGTGGTGTCCAGCGTGATGATGCCGTCTGATTGAAGCTTGCCGTCGAGAAAAGTTCCCGGCGGCTCCGTCCGGTCACGCTGAATTTCGATGGCGTACCGGCTTCCCCCCAGTTGGAGATCTGCCTGATAGCCGCTCCAACTCCTGGGCAAGCACGGTTTGATCAGCAGCTCGGCGCCCGATTGCCGGATGCCCAGGATCATCTCCACCGCCAGCCGATACGCCCAACCGGCCGCGCCGGTATACCAGGTCCAGCCGCCGCGGCCCAGGTAGGGCGTTACCCCATATATGTCGGCCGCAACGACGTAGGGTTCAGCCTGGTATTTCGCCAGCGCCGGCGCGCTGCCTGCATGCTCGATGGGCGCAACGCAGTTGAATATCTCCAGCGCACGGTCGCCATCGCCCAGCATGGCGAAAGCCCATCCCGCCCAGGTTGCGGCATGCGAATACTGGGCGCCGTTCTCGCGAACCCCGGGCGGATACCCCTTGATATAGCCCGGATCGGATTCGGTCTGCTGGAACGGAGGCGTGAGCAGGCGGACGATCCCGTCGCCCATCAGGTACTGCTGGACCGATCGCATTGCCTGCTCCACCTGTTCCGTGTTGGACGCCCGGGCCAGGACTGCCCAGGTTTGAGCGATCAGTTCGATGCTGCACTCGTCGTTTTCGGCGGACCCGATTGGCTTGCCATCGTCGTCATAGGCGCGCCGGTACCAGCTGCCGTCCCAGGCGGCAGCTTCCGTCGCCAGTACCAGGTCATCTGCCCGCGCACGGTATCTCTGCGCAGAGTGACCGTCACCGACATGATCAGCCAGCCACGCAAATTCGCGGCAGACGACGGTCTGGAACCAGCCCAGCCACACGCTCTCTCCGCGTTCCCTGATCCCCATCCGATTGAATCCGTCGTTCCAGTCTCCCGAGCCGATCAGGGGTAGCCCGTGCTCACCCAGTCTGAAGGCGCGCTCCATGGCGCGATGGCAATGATCGATCAGCGTTTCCGGAGCAGTCGTCGACGGGTACTCGGCGTAGCGCTCTGCTTCTTCAGGGGCCAGCTCTGGCGCATCGAGGAAAGGGATTCTTTCATCGAGAATTCCAAGGTCCCCGGTGGTTCGAGCATAGTGTGCCGTCACGTACGGCAGCCACAACAGATCGTCCGAGCAGCGCGTTCGAACACCGCGCAGAGGATTTTCGTGCCACCAGTGCAATACGTCGCCATGAACGAACTGGGCGCCCGCGGCCCGCAGAATCTGTTCGCGCACAAGGGAGGGTTCCGCGCTGGTCAATGCCATGGCGTCCTGAAGCTGATCGCGGAAGCCGAAGCCGCCGCCGGACTGGTACAGGGCTGTCCTCCCCCAGAGCCGGCATGCCACGGTCTGATACAACAGCCAGCGGTTTACCATAAGATTCAGGCCGTCATCGGGGGTGTGCACCAGCAATCGGCCGAGCAGACCATCCCATAGTTCGTTGACCCTGTCCCAACAGGCTGCGCGCTCGCTGCCCGGGCGATACCGGCTGACCAACGCCAGGGCGTGCTCGGCGTCCCGCCCTTCGCCGAGGACGAAATGCAGCTCGCTGCTGGCGCCCGCAGGGATATCCACATGCACCTGCAGGGCTGCGCATGGATCGCCGTTGGCCTGGGTATTACCGGATAGTCCTATTCGAGATAAAGCGGCCGGTCGTCGAGGATCTCCATCGAGTCCGAGAAATTCCTGTCGGTCGGCCGTCACCCCGTGCACGTTTTCGCTGGCAGCGAGAAAGGCCGTTCCCGAGCCTTGCGGGCTGAAGCTGTTGCGCGCGAACAGCGCCTGTTCCCCGGCGTCGTAGTCGCAGACGACGTATGGCCTGCTCGCATCCCTGCGAAGTCCAAGCACCCATTCCGCATAGTACGTGACGGTAATTCGGCGGGGATGCTGCCACAGGTTTTTCAGGGTCAGCTGTACCAGCTTCACGGGGTCCCGGGTATCCACGAACACCGTAAGTTCCTGCTCCATACCCTGGGCGCGATGTTTGAAAGTTGAATAGCCCGCGCCATGGCGGATCTCATACGGAAACCCGTCCGGCATGGGCTGCGGTGTCGGTGACCAGACGGTGCCGGTTTCCTCGTCGCGAAGGAAAATCGCCTCGCCTGTCGGGTCCTGGACCGGGTCGTTGTACCAGGGGGTCAGTCGTTGCTCGCTGCTGTTGCCGGCCCACGTGCACATAGCGCCGCTGTCCGTCACCAGAAATCCGAAGTCGCGGTTGGCGATCACGTTACTCCAGGGTGCCGGGGTCGTCTGATCAGGTTCGAGGAAGATCACGTACTCCCGGCCGTCGGGACTGAAACCGCCGACCTCATTATCGAAGCGCAGGTCGTCGGGGCGGTCCAACCCTTGCGTAGACTCCGAAGTCACCGGAGTAGAAGCTATGGGCACCAGTGGCGGAAGCGCTGCCGGGCGTTCATTCAGAACTGCCAGCTGGTCGTCGATGCCACCTTTGGCCGGATCAATTATCAGCCAGGCGGCAGCAAGCAGGCGCTGCCGGTCCTCTGGCGTAAGCTCCACGGTAGGCACGATGTAGACGTTGCCCTGGGAATAGTGCCGCCAGCGGTTGCGTGCCTCCTCGACCATGCGGCCCAGTCGCGTTCGCGTTGGCTGTGCATAGCCGCCGATTTCGCTGTCCAGCAGAACCAGGTCGATGGCTACCTGCTGGCGGTCCCAGTAGGTGTGGCTGCGGACCAGTTCCTCTGCGAGCCTGGTGTCCTGGAAACCTCGAACGTGCAACATCAGGATAGGCAGATCCCCAGAAATTCCCCTCGACCAGAGCACCGACTGGATGGCTTGGGATTGGGTACGATCGAGCGGGTTCGCCCGCAGCCTGGGATCGACTGCGTAGACGCCCGACAGCAGCGCCAGAACGCGCGATACGTCGCCTGGCGCGATCCCCAGATCGGACAACATGCCACGGCTGCGCCGGCGTGCGCGCTGAAATGCCCAATCCACCCGGGGCGCCGAGCGGTACGTCGAAATGCTGCGCATGACGTCAACCCGGTTGTGGGCAACCGCGAAGGTGAACGCCAGGCGAGCGACAGCCCGCGGCGGAAGCTCGATTTCGATGCCGGCGGCCATTACCGGATCGAGGGTGTACTCCTGGCCCGGCCCCTGGTCGAACGTCGCGGCCGAGAGCGCTGCCGGCGCTCTCATCGACCCGCCGCGACCCAGAAACACTTTGCGGTCCGTGAAATACACCCGGCGTCGCGCGTGCCCGGAAAACTCGCTGACCGAATGCGCGAAATATATCGGCAGTTCGCCGGCCTCCCGCGCCCGGCGCCGTGCCAGCAGAACGCCTTCGGAAGGCGACTGGGTAACCTCCACGAACATCCGGTTGAACGCCGGATGACGGTCGTGATCGCGCTCGGGCGCAAGGACGGGTTCTGCATAACTGACGAGCAGTAACCTGCGCGGTCGATCGCTGTCGTTGGTCACAACCACCCTGCGGATTTCGACGTCATCGTCCGCGGCTACTGTGACCGCCATGGTCAGATGGACTCCGTGGTCGCGACGATGGTACTCCGCCATATGCGGCGAGAAGTGGATTTCACAATCGCTGAAATCGCTCGGGGGAATGGGTTGGACGCCTGCGGACCAGGTGATCTCCGACTCCAGGTCCTTCAGATAGAGACATCCGCCCTGTACGTCGCAGGGGTCCGCCTGCCAGCGCGACAGGCAGAGACCATCCCAGTAGCTGCTGCTGATGCCGTTGTGGTTGAGCATGACCCGGTAGTGTCCGTTGGACAGTACCTTGAGTTGGTGCAACTTCAGATACGCTGGAACGTGCCAGCTTTCCAGAGTGGGGGGAAGCGGCGACGAGCGCTTGCCCGGGTCGGGATCTCGCCAGCCGATGGGCTCGGCGGTTCCCCGCGGCACCTGCTCGTAGAGCAGGTGGTCATAGGCGGCGACGCTCGGGTCGGAGTGAAATCGCTTCACCAGGACATCGTCATTCAAGGCGTTGTTCAGGGCGGCAAGAATCATCCCTTGATGGTGACTCATATAGGATTGAACGATTCGAGCACGCCGTTCGTGGCGCGATACGCTGGGACCGTAGTCCATGGCTTCCAGGAAGCCGTAGCGGCGGAGCATGTTCAACCCGGCCAGTCGTTCCAGATTGGCCAGGGCGTCGTGAGGTGAGTAGGGAAGAGCCAGGGCGGATGAATAGGGTGAGATCACGAGGCGGTAGTCGGTCTCCACGCGGAGGCCGAGCCCGGGGACACCGAAAGCCCGATATTGATAGTGTGCCTGTTTGTCGAGCTGGTAATAGGCCGATTCCGAGATGCCCCACGGAACGTCGAAGCGGGCGGCAAACTGCTGTTGCTGTTCGACGGCCACTTGGCAGCTCGCGCCGAGCAGGCTTTGCGCCGGCTCCCGCATGAGCAGGTGCGGCATGAAGTACTCGAATGCAGTGGCGCTCCACGACACGAGGCCGCGCTTGTTGCCGACCAGCGTGAACGGTCGACCCAGATACAGCCAGTGCTCCGGCGGAAGGTCTCCTTTGGCGATGGCGACAAAGCTCGCGAGCCGGGCTTCGGAGGCCAGCAGATCATAGTAGTTCGGGTCGTACTGCCCGGTCGTTGCCGTGTACCCGAGGCGCAGCAGGTGCCGGGCCGGGTCATAGAGAAAGCCGAAGTCCATCCGGGCGACCATCAGATCTGATTCCTGTGCCAGGTCGTCGGCCGTTCTGGTCAGCTGCAGTGCCTGGTCCCGGGCGTCAGCGAGCTGCTGCCGCATATCCCGCACCAGCGATGTGAGGTCGACGCCGTTGCCGTTCTGCCTGGTCGCACTGCCGGCATGCAACGCCTCGATGTCGTCGAGGGCGGCCGCCAGTACCTCGCACTGATGGGGGAC
>MRWG01000901.1_pt1 | contig 23617 bp, 18 predicted proteins | sample 1013341 | NCBI WGS metagenome assembly MRWG01 (sample SAMN06117577, study PRJNA244670) | biofilm metagenome | biome: Water; feature: Cathode Biofilm; material: Biofilm; isolation source: microbial consortium enriched at the cathode of a solar microbial fuel cell | place: USA: District of Columbia ... | reverse complement strand
GAAGCGGCACTGCTCGACTTCGGAGAGAACCACGACCCCGGCGGACAACAGAACCATGCCCTTGACATAACCGCGATCAGAGAACCGCTCACGGCCACCCGCGCCCAACGCGCCTTCACCCGTTGCCCTCGCCCGAGAACCGCGCCGCGTCCGCCGCCGCGCGGCGGATGGCGTTGGATTTGTGGACCGTCTCCATGTACTCGGCCTCGGGGTCGCTGTCGAACACGACGCCGCCGCCCGCCTGTATATAGAGGTCGCGGTCCTTCACCACCGCCGTGCGCAGCGCGATGCACACATCCATGTCGCCGCCCGCGCTGAAATAGCCGACGCCGCCGCCATAGACACCGCGCTTTTCCGGCTCCAGCTCGTCGATGATTTCCATCGCGCGCACCTTGGGCGCGCCCGAGACGGTGCCGGCGGGCAGCCCCGCGAGCAGCGCCGAGAGCGCGTCCTCCCCCTCGGCCAGCTCTCCCACCACGTTCGACACGATGTGCATGACGTGGGAATACCGCTCGATGACGAATTTCTCGGTCGGCCGCACCGTGCCGATTTTCGACACGCGCCCCGCGTCGTTGCGGCCCAGATCGAGCAGCATCAGGTGCTCGGCCAGTTCCTTGCCGTCGGCCAGCAGGTCCGCCTCCAGCGCGCGATCCTCCTCCGGCGTGGCGCCGCGCGGACGGGTACCCGCGATCGGGCGGATCGTTACCTCGCCCTCCATCACCCGCACCAGGATCTCGGGGCTGGCACCGATGACCTGGAAGCCGCCGAAATCGAAATGGAACATGAACGGCGACGGGTTGGTGCGCCTCAGCGAACGATAGAGCGCAAAGGGCGGCAGGGTGAACGGCTGCGTCCAGCGCTGTGACGGCACCACCTGGAAAATGTCGCCTGCGCGGATGTATTCCTTGGCTTTCTCGACCGCCGCCATATAGCCCGACTTGGTGAAATTCGACACCGGCGCGGCATCCTCCTGCGCCTCGCCCAGCGTGCGGCTGGCCTGCGGCAGGCCGCGGTCGAGGTCGCGCACCGCGTCCATCACCCGCTCGGCGGCCTGGGCATAGGCCGCGCGCGCCGATTGACCGGCCTCTGCCCATGCAGGGGCCACGACGATCACCTCGCCCTTGACCCCGTCGAGCACCGCCACCACCGAGGGGCGCAGCATCACCGCGTCGGGCAGGCCCAGCGTGTCGGGCGGCGTGTCGGGCAGATGCTCGACCAGCCGGATCATGTCATACCCGAGGTAGCCGAACAGCCCCGCGCTTGCCGCCGGCAGGTCGTCGGGCAGGGCGATGCGGCTCTCGGCGATAAGCGCACGCAGGTTGGAGAGCGGATCGCCCTCCTGCTCTTCAAAGGCGTCGGCGTCGAACCGGGCGGCGCGGTTGATACGGCTCGTGTTCCCGTGGCACTGCCAGATCACGTCGGGCTTCATGCCGATGATGGAATAGCGCCCGCGCACCTCGCCGCCGGTAACGGATTCCAGCAGAAAGGCGTCGCGCGCTGCCCCCGTCAGCTTGAGCATCAGCGAAACCGGCGTGTCGAGATCGGCAGCAAGGCGCGTGTACACGATCTGGTTCTCGCCCGCCCCGTGGGCGCGGGCAAAGCTCTCGAAATCCGGCGTCAGGTTCACGTGCGCGCGCCCTCAGTTGAAGTTGGCATGGACGGCGTTGATCGCCGCCTGGTCCAGATTGACGCCCGCGCGCTCTCGAATATCGTTGGCGAGAAGCTGGAACAGATCCAGCGCCCGCGCGCTCTCGATCTGCGTGCGCAGGCTCTCGGCGATGCGCGCAAGATCGGGTTCGTCTTCGGCCGGGGGGGCGATCCCGTCGAGCCGCAGGATATGGATACGGCCCGCCCCCTCGATCACGCGCACCTCGCCCTCAGACATTGAGAACACCGTATCGATGAAATCCGGCGGTGCGTCGGCGCGGTAATCGCGCCGCGTGATGCCGTCGAGCTCGGTCGGCGATAGCCCCTGCGAGGCAAAGCTCTCGCCGCTCTGCAAGGCCGCGATGGCGGGTGCGGACTGTTCCTTGAGCGCCGCGACCACCGCCTGCCGGCGCCAGCCCCGCTCTACCGCGTCGCGCACCTCTTCGAGCGGGCGGATGCTTGGCTCGCGGGTCCCGTCGAGACGCAGCGCAAAGGCCCCGCCATCGCCCAGCGCCTCGATCTGCGGGTAGTCACCTTGCTGCACCTCGGTCGCTGCCGCGCGAAACGCCGGGTAACCCGCGATTCCCTCGGCAAGGTCCGGATGCCAGGCGATCTCGCCAAGCTCCATCTCGGTCTGCTGCGCCACTTCCTCCAGCGTCGCGCCCGCCGCGAGCATGTCGTCCGCGGTCTCCGACACGGTGTCGATCACCCGACGCGCGCGGTCGGCGGCCAGCGTCTCGCGCAATTGCGGCACCGCCTCCTCGAACGGGGTGGTGCGCGCCGCGAGCACCGCGTTGACGCGAAACAGCGCCGGGCCCAGGTCGGTCTCGACCGGGCCGGTCACCTCGCCCGCCGGCGTGTCAAACACCGCATCGGCGGCGGGGCCCAGATCGGCGGCGCTCACGTCGCCCAGGTCCACATCGGCCATGTCGAGCCCGCGCTCCGTGACCAGCGTCTCGAAATCCTCGCCCGCCTCGATCCGGGCCATCGCATCGCGCGCGGCGGCCTCGTCGGAAAAGACCAGCCGCTCGACCAGCCGCCGCTCGGGCGTGTTGAACTCGGCCTCGCGCTCCTCGTAGGCGGCGCGCAGCGCGGCCTCGTCCACCTCGACCGTATCTACGAGCATTTCCGGCGTGACCCGCACATAGGTGATCTGCCGTGTCTCGGGCGTGGTGAATTCGGGCAGGTGGGACTGGTGGTAGGCGCGCAGCTCCTCCTCGGTGGGCGCGGGCAGACCGGTCCGCAGATCGCCGCGGTCCAGCATGGCAAAGGCCAGGCTGCGCCGCTCGCCGAGATAGCTCAGTAGCGTATCGACCTGGGCCTCGGGCGCCGACACCCCGGAGAGCGCCGCGTCCTGCACCAGTGATGCCGCCGTCTCGGCGCGGATGCTGGCCTCGAACTCGGCTTCGTTCAGCCCCGCCTGCTCCAGCGCGAAACGATAGGATTCGCGGTCGAACCCGCCACCCGCGCCCTGGAACGCCTGGATCGACACGATCTCGTCGCGCAGCGTCTCGTCGCCCACAGATATCCCGAGCACATGTGCCTCATGTTCGAGCGCGGCTTGCGAGACGAGGCGCGACAGCACTCGCCGGTCTAGCCCCGCCGCCTCGGCCTCGGCCATGCTGATCGACTCGCCCCGCTCGGCGGCAAGCGCCTCGATCTCGTTACGCAGCGCGCGGGCATAGGTCTGCACGTCGATCTCGGCGGTCCCGACCGAGCCGATGCTCTGCACCCGCCCGCCCAGATTGGTGATACCGAAACCGCCGAGCCCGATGATGAGAAGCCCCATGAGGATCCACATCGCACCCTTGGAAATGCTCTTGCCCGCCATCGTCACCCCTGCCGGTTTTCTCAGTCCGGACCTGTCTATGCGCTGCGCCGGGGCGGGGCAAGGGGCCGCGCCGGGCGCCGGTCAGGCCCCGCGATAGGGCTCGACATATTGCAGCGCCATGTCCCACGGAAAGAAAATCCAGGTATCCTGGCTCACCTCGGTGATAAAGGTGTGGACCTGCGCGCGCCCCAGCGGCTTGGCATAGACGGTGGCGACATGCGCGCGCGGCAGGTGCGCGCGGACCACCTCCAGCGTGCGGCCGGTATCGACCAGGTCATCGACGATCAGCACGCCCGCGCCGTCGCCCACCACGTCCGCGTCGGGCGACTTGATGACCACCGGCTCGGATTGGGTCTGGTGGTCGTAGGACTTCACGCTGATCGTATCGACCACGCGGATGTCAAGTTCGCGCGCGACGATCATCGCCGGGGCCATGCCGCCGCGGGTGATCGCCACCACCGCGCGCCAGCCGCCCTCGGGCGCCTCGCCCTGCAACCGCCACGCCAGCGCGCGCGCATCGCGGTGGAGCTGATCCCAGCTTACGTGAAAGCCCTTTTCATGCGGCAGACGGTTCGGGGTCATGGCAATCACCTGTCAGTCAAGAGTTTGAGGCCGAGCGCGCCAAGCATCACCGCCGCCGCGCGATCGATCCACGGCTTGGCGCCGAGATAGACGCGCCGCGCGGGCGCCCCGCTCAGCAGCATGGCAAAGCCCGAATAGAATACCCATTCCACGGCCATGTGGTTGGCGGTAATGAGCGCGATTTCGGTGGCCGACAGGCCCTTGGGAAACACCACGATCAGCACCGAGGCCGCGAACAGCACCGATTTCGGATTGCCCAGGTTGATCAGCGCGCCATCGACAAATGCGCGCCCGCGCGGCTTGTGCGTGGCCTCTGCGACGGGGGTCCGCGCCGCCCGCCACGTCCTCCACGCGATGTAGATCAGATACGCCGCGCCGCCCAGCCTGAGCGCGGTATACGCCCACGGGAACAGCGTGAAGAGGGCCTCCAGCCCCAGCAATGCCGCCAGTGTCCAGCCCGCTGCCACGAGCCCAAGCCCCATGCCCGCTGCGATCCCCGCGCCACGCCCGAAGGCCAGCGCCGTGCGCAGCGCGAACAGCAGCGCCGGGCCGGGGCTGAGGATCGCGGCGGCCAGCACCGCGTTGAAGGCGAGGAGATCGAGCGCGGTCACGGGACCTGCCCTCAGGTCGCGTCGATATCTGGGGCGTCGACGGCCTTCATGCCGACGACGTGATAGCCCGCGTCCACGTGCAGCGTCTCGCCCGTCACGCCCGAACCAAGATCGCTGAGCATGTAGAGCGCCGAGCGGCCCACGTCGTCGATCGTCACGTTGCGCCGCAGCGGTGAATTGAGCTCGTTCCATTTCAGGATATAGCGGAAATCGCCGATGCCCGAGGCGGCCAGCGTGCGGATCGGCCCGGCGCTGATGGCATTGACGCGGATGCCGTCCTTGCCGAGGTCCTCGGCCATGTACTTGACCGATGCCTCCAGCGCCGCCTTGGCCACGCCCATGACGTTATAGTGCGGCATGACCTGTTCGGCACCGTAATAGGTCAGCGTCAGCGCCGATCCGCCTGCGCCCATCATCTTTTCCGCGCGCTGCATCACGGCGGTGAAAGAATAGACCGAGATATCCATCGTGCGCAGGAAATTGTCGCGGCTGGTATCGACGTAGCGGCCACGCAGCTCGTTCTTGTCGGAAAAGCCGATGGCGTGAACGATGAAATCGAGCCCGTCCCAGTGCTGTCCGAGATCGGCGAAAAGCGCATCGACAGAGGCCATGTCGGCCACGTCGCAGGGCAGCACGATATTCGAGCCCAGCTCGGCCGCGAGCGGCCCGACCCGCTTTTTCAACGCTTCGCCCTGGTAGCTGAAGGCGAGATCGGCGCCGGAATCGGCGCATGCTTTGGCGATGCCCCACGCAATGGACTTGTCATTGGCAAGCCCCATGATAAGCCCGCGCTTGCCCGTCATCAGTGTGTTCGACATTCCCAGCCCCCGCCACATCGCTTTTGCCGACCTTTAGGCGATAGGGCAGGGTGCATCAAGCCCGCCCGCACGCTGCCGGGGCGGCCGGTGGGCGGAGATTGACGTTGACTTGGCGTCGCGTCACCCCAAACTCGCATGAAACGAAGGCTGGAGCAGACGAATGGAACGAGAAGGAATATTCGCGGGCGATGACCCTTTTGTGATCGCGCGGCGTTGGCTAGACGAGGCCGGGGGGACGGAAATCAACGATCCCAACGCGATGTCGCTTGCCACGGCGGATGCGCAGGGCATGCCCAATGTGCGGATGGTCCTGCTCAAGGAGATCGCGGCGGACGGGTTCGTCTTCTACACCAATTACGGCTCGGCCAAGGGCCGCGAGCTGGACGCGCGCCCGATGGCGGCAGGGGTGCTGCACTGGAAGTCGCTGCGTCGGCAGCTTCGCTTTCGCGGCCATGTCACGCGCGAGGAGGGGCAGAAGGCGGATGCCTATTTCGCCTCCCGCTCGCTCAAGAGCCGGCTTGGCGCGTGGGCGTCCGAGCAGTCGCGACCGCTCGCCTCGCGCACCGCGCTTATGGCCGAGGTCGCCCGCGTGACGGCGCAAAAGGGAACGAATCCGCCGCGACCACCCTTTTGGGGAGGTTTCAAGATCACGCCGATTGAGATTGAATTCTGGGCGGACGGGGCGTTTCGCCTTCACGACCGGTTTGCGTGGCGTCGCAAGGCGGCTGGCGAGGCGTGGGAAATTCTGCGGCTCAACCCCTGAATTTCGCGTTGCGTGAAATGCAAGGGTTTGTGTTGCAAGGGGATTTTTGGGTTGCATACGGGTTCTAATATGACGCATCTGTGAAAACGGTCTTGGGGATGAAGGCTGTTAGGTAGGACAGAGTGACAACAGACGAGAATGAAATTCGCCGGGTCAGGGGCCGGGTGAAATGGTTCGATCCGGTCAAGGGCTTTGGCTTCGTGCTGGCCGACGAGGGCGGACCTGACATCTTGCTGCACGCCAACGTGCTGCGTAATTTCGGGCAAAGCTCTGTCGCCGACCGCGCCGGGGTGGAGCTTGACGTGCAGGATACCGCGCGCGGACGGCAGGCGGTCCAGGTTCACGCCATCGAGCCTCCCGAGGATTCCGATAGCACCGGGCTCGCCGACCTGGAGGAGGTGGACGAGGCCGCGCTGCGCGCCGTCCCGCTGGAACCCGCGCGGGTCAAGTGGTTCGACAAGGGCAAGGGCTTCGGCTTTGCCAACACCTTCGGTAGCGCCGAGGACGTGTTCCTGCATATCGAGGTGCTGCGCCGCTCCGGGCTCGCCGATGTCCAGCCCGGCGAGGCGCTGGCCATTCGCGTGATCGATGGTAAAAGGGGACGGATGGCGACCGAGGTGTGTGGATGGGAAGCGGCGATTCGCTCAGACGACTGATCGGGGCAATCGTCCTGGTGCTTGCGGGCGGTGCGGCGATGGCCGGAACCTGCCGCGAGGGCACGGCGCAGTTGCGCGGCCCGGGGGGCGAGGCGGCGTTCCGCGTCGAGATCGCCGATACCGAGGCCGAACGCGCGCAGGGGTTGATGAACCGCGAGTCTCTCGCCGCCTCCGCCGGAATGCTGTTCGTCTACCCGCGCCCGCAGCAGGTGGGCTTCTGGATGAAAAACACGCTCATCCCTCTCGACATGATCTTCATGGATGCCAGCGGCACGGTGCGCCGCGTCCACCACGAGGCGCAGCCGCACGACACCCGCCCGGTCATGGGCGGTAACGGCATACAGACCGTGCTCGAGGTCAACGGCGGAATGGCGCGGCGGATCGGCATCGCGCCGGGCTGGGAAATGCGTCACCCCACCGTCGATCAAGAGGCCGCCGCCTGGCCCTGCGACGCGGCACAATAACCTCCGCGCCGCCCCGGTTTCCGCTTTCCAATCCGCGCGATGGCGATTATCTAGACCCATGGTCCGGGGCGTGGCGCAGTCTGGTAGCGCACCTGTTTTGGGTACAGGGGGTCGTGAGTTCGAATCTCGCCGCCCCGACCATCCCGCCGCCCAAGGCGCGTGCGCGAACACATCTTTCATGCAATTCTTCAGCTTGTCCTGCTAAGCGCCGGTGGTCCCAGCGCTTTCCCGTGTCGCGCCACGCGTGGAGGAATCACGGTCCGGCGAGCCGCCCTGCGTGACCCTCACAGTCAAATGGTTTTTCGACCGCCGGAGCGATTTTTTTCGTTGACCTGAGACCGTAATCTACGTCAGTTTGTGTGGGCGGACTGAAGAGCCACAATATATAGTGGCCAGGCCCGAGGGACGGTAAACCAGACATGAACCAAGCGGAGCAGCCGGAACGGTGCCCGCGCCCGTTCCGGGCGCAACGGGCGCGACCGGACGAGCCAGCCGCATCAGGGCCAAAAGGCCGCAAGCAACGCGATTATGGGGCAGAGACAATGAAAATCGAACGCAAATTCACCACCGCCGGTCAGGACGCCTACGCCGCGCTGGACTTCGTGACCACCAGCTCCGAAATCCGCAACCCCGACGGCAGCACCGTGTTCCGTCTCGACGAGATCGAGGTGCCCGCCGGCTGGAGCCAGGTCGCCAGCGACGTGATCGCGCAGAAATATTTCCGCAAGGCGGGCGTGCCCAACAAGCTGGAGCGCGTGAAGGAAAAGGGCGTGCCCGAATTCCTGTGGCGCTCGCGCGCGGCAAAGGACAATGACGGCTTTAGCGGCGAGACCAGCGCGCGCCAGGTGTTCGACCGGCTCGCCGGTGCCTGGGCCTACTGGGGCTGGAAGGGTGGCTATTTCACCACCGAGGCCGACGCTCGCGCCTATTTCGACGAGATGCGCGTGATGCTCGCCCGCCAGATGGCGGCGCCCAACTCGCCACAATGGTTCAACACCGGCCTGCACTGGGCCTATGGCATCGACGGGCCGGGGCAGGGCCACTACTACGTCGATCACGAGACGGGCAAGCTCACCCGCTCGAAATCCGCCTACGAGCATCCGCAGCCCCATGCCTGCTTCATCCAGTCGGTGCGCGACGACCTGGTGGGCGACGGCGGCATCATGGACCTTTGGGTGCGCGAGGCGCGGCTGTTCAAGTACGGATCGGGCACCGGCACCAACTTTTCCTCGCTTCGTGCTGAAGGCGAAAAGCTCTCGGGCGGCGGCAAATCCTCGGGCCTCATGGGCTTTCTCAAGATAGGCGACCGCGCGGCGGGCGCGATCAAGTCGGGCGGCACCACGCGCCGCGCCGCCAAGATGGTGATCTGCGATGCCGATCACCCCGATATCGAGGAATTCATCAACTGGAAGGTCAAGGAAGAGCAGAAGGTCGCCTCGATCGTCGCCGGCTCCAAGGCCCACGAGGCCAGGCTCAACGAGATATTCACCGCGATCCGCGAATGGGACGGCAGCACCGAGGACGCGGTCGACCCGGGCAAGAACGCCGCCCTCAAGACGGCCATTCGCGGCGCGAAACGCGCGCACATTCCCGAAACCTACGTCAAGCGCGTGCTCGATTACGCCAAGCAGGGCTATGGCAGCATCGAGTTCCCGACCTACGACACCGATTGGGACTCCGAGGCCTATGCCAGCGTCTCGGGCCAGAATTCCAACAACTCGATCCGCGTGACCGATGCCTTCCTCAAGGCGGTAAAGGATGACGGCGACTGGTCGCTGATCAACCGCGTGGACGGTTCGGTTGCCAAGACCATCAAGGCCCGCGACCTGTGGGAAGATGTCGGCCACGCCGCGTGGGCCTGCGCCGATCCGGGCATTCAGTATCACGATACGGTCAACGCCTGGCACACCTGCCCAGAGGATGGCGCGATCCGCGGCTCCAACCCGTGCTCGGAATACATGTTCCTCGACGACACGGCCTGCAACCTCGCCTCGATGAACCTGCTCAAGTTCTACGAGGATGGCGCGTTCGACGCCGAATCCTACATGCACGCCACGCGCCTCTGGACCGTGACGCTGGAAATCAGCGTGCTGATGGCACAGTTCCCGTCCAAGGAGATCGCGCGGCTCAGCTTTGATTTCCGCACGCTGGGCCTTGGCTATGCCAATATCGGCGGGCTCCTGATGAACATGGGGCTGGGCTACGATTCCGACGAGGGTCGCGCCATGTGCGGCGCGCTCACCGCGATCATGACCGGTGTCGCCTATGCCACCTCGGCCGAGATGGCGGGCGAGCTGGGTGCCTTCGCGGGCTACGAGCGCAACGCGCAGCACATGCTGCGGGTCATCCGCAACCACGGCCGCGCCGCGCGCGGCGAGACCGAGGGCTACGAGGCGCTGGCGGTTAAGCCCGTACCGCTCGATCACGCCAACTGCCCCGATGCGCGGCTCGCCAGGCTGGCGGTCGCGGCGTGGGACGAGGCGCTGAAACTGGGCGAGGCGCACGGCTATCGCAACGCACAAACCACGGTGATCGCCCCCACCGGCACGATCGGGCTGGTGATGGATTGCGACACCACAGGCATCGAGCCCGATTTCGCGCTCGTCAAGTTCAAGAAGCTGGCGGGCGGCGGCTATTTCAAGATTATCAACCAGTCGGTGCCGGCGGCGCTCGCCAAGCTGGGCTATCGCCCGGCGCAGATCGAGGAAATCGTCAGCTACGCGGTTGGCCACGGCAGCCTCGGCAACGCACCGGGGATCAACCACACCTCGCTCATCGGCCACGGCTTCGGCGAGAAGGAACTGGCACGCGTAGAAAAGTCGCTCGGCGCGGCCTTCGACATCCGCTTCGTGTTCAACCAGTGGACACTGGGCGAGGAATTCTGCCGCGAGGCGCTCGGCATCCCGGCGGAGAAACTCAACGACCCCACCTTCGACCTGCTGGCGTCGCTGGGCTATTCCCGGCGCGAGATCGAGGCAGCCAACGATCACGTCTGTGGCACCATGACGCTCGAGGGTGCGCCGCATCTTGACCCAGCGCATTACCATGTCTTCGACTGCGCCAACCCCTGCGGTCGCAAGGGCCGCCGCTTCCTCGGCGTGGATAGCCATATCCACATGATGGCCGCGGCACAGAGCTTCATCTCGGGTGCGATCTCCAAGACGATCAACATGCCCAACGACGCCACCATCGAGGATTGCCAGAAGGCGTACGAGCTGTCCTGGTCGCTGGGCGTCAAGGCCAACGCGCTCTACCGTGACGGCTCCAAGCTCAGCCAGCCGCTGGCAAGCGCGCTGGTCGAGGACGACGACGAGGCCGCCGAGGTGCTGGAGTCCGGCAGCACACACGAGAAAGCCGCCGTTCTCGCCGAGAAGATCGTCGAGAAGGTGGTGATCAAGGAAGTGATCCGCGCCGCCCGCGACAAGCTGCCCGAGCGCCGCAAGGGCTATACCCAGAAGGCCATCGTCGGCGGGCACAAGGTCTATCTGCGCACCGGCGAATATGCCGACGGCAAGCTGGGCGAGATCTTCATCGACATGCACAAGGAAGGGGCGGGCTTCCGCGCGATGATGAACAATTTCGCCATCGCCGTCTCGGTCGGCCTGCAATACGGCGTGCCGCTCGAGGAATTCGTCGATGCCTTCACCTTCACCAAGTTCGAGCCCTCGGGCATGGTGCAGGGCAATGACAGCATCAAGAACGCCACCTCGATCCTCGACTACATCTTCCGCGAACTCGCGGTGAGCTATCTCGACCGCACCGATCTCGCGCATGTCAAACCCTCGGGCGCGTCCTTCGACGATCTCGGCCGTGGCGAAGAGGAAGGCGTGAGCAACATCTCCGAGATGTCTGGCGAGGCGGCGAACCGGTCGCTGGAGGTGCTCAAGCAGATCAGCTCGTCGGGCTACCTGCGCAAGCGCCTGCCACAAGAGCTTGTCGTGCTGCAGGGCGGGCAGGGGGTCGGCACCGCCGGGCGCGGCGGCGACGTGGCCATGGCCATGCAAGGCAGCACCGAAACGGTGGAATTCAGCCGCACCGCCATCGCCGCCTCCGCCACCGCGACATCCATGGACGCCCGCACCAAGGCCCGGATGCAGGGCTACGAGGGCGAAGCCTGCGGCGAATGCGGCAACTACACGCTGGTCAGGAACGGCACCTGCATGAAGTGCAACACCTGCGGCTCGACGAGCGGGTGTAGCTGAGCAGGCCAACAGGTTCGGGGGCGGGTGCGCTCGCCCCGAACGTGGATCGGACACACAGGCAAAGATATGGTCGGGCAGCAACGCACCATCCGATCCGCGAAACTGAAGGGGGCCAACGGCCCCCTCTTTTTTCGTCCGCCCGTCCCCGCCGGGCCACCGGCGCAATACCGACAGAATACCGACGCGATACCGCCCGGCATTCTCCCTCCCCAAACCGCCATATTTTCCCTTGTAACCCGCCCCCACCCCCCGCTATACGCGTCGGCGGAGACGTGGCCGAGTGGTCGAAGGCGCTCCCCTGCTAAGGGAGTAGGCCCGGAAGGGTCTCGTGGGTTCGAATCCCATCGTCTCCGCCACCAACCCCATCGATGATTTAAAATAAATATCTGATTTTAAATCCAGTTTAGAGGCATCCCACTCTGATCTCTTCCAGTGCAGCTGCTTGCGCTATACAATTTGCTATACATTTTGTAATACTTGGCCCCGTAGTCAGGGGATATTGAGGCATGGCCATCAAGAAGCGCGGAAAAACACTGTCGCTCTATAAGCGGGTTCCGAAGCGGTATGAGTCGGTCGAGTCGCGCAAGTTCATATGGCTGGCGCTTCACACCGACAGCCCCACAGTCGCCGAACGCAAGGCCGGACCTGCCTGGGAGGCGCTTGTAGAAGCCTGGGAAGCCAAGCTCGCCGGTGACACCTCGGATGCTGAACAACGGTTTGCTGCGGCGCGTGACCTGGCCGCGGCCCGGGGCTTCCGATACCTGCGTGCAGAACAGGTGGCCAAGCTTCCCAAGGATGAACTGCTGGAGCGTATCACGGCCGTGGGTGGCACCGATGCAGATCCGGACGTTCGCGATGCCGAGGCGCTGCTAGGGGGCGCGCAACAACCAGCAATAACCGTCAGTCGCGCGCTTGAATTGTATTGGGATCTTACGGCCGATCAACTCCACGGCAAAAGCGACGATCAGGTGCGCCGCTGGAAAAATCCGAGAATTAAGGCGATCAAGAACTTTGTCGCTGTCATCGGCGACAAGCCTCTCGCCGATATCACCGGCGACGACATGCTCGACTTTCGCGGATGGTGGCTGGAAAGGATGGAAGCTCAGGACTTGACTGCGAACAGTGCCAACAAGGATCTGATCCATCTTGGCAACGTCCTGAAGACGGTCAACAAGATGAAGCGGCTGAACCTGGTTCTGCCGCTCTCCGATCTCTCGTTCAAAGAGGGTGAAGCCAGGCAGCGGCCACCGTTCTCTACCGGCTGGATTCGGAACGAGTTACTCGCGCCCGGTGCGCTGGACGGGCTGAACGATGAAGCGAAGGCGATCTTGCTCGCTATGATCAACACAGGTGCGCGGCCGTCCGAGCTGGCATCACTGACCACCGATCAGATCGTTCTGGATAGCAACGTTCCGTATATCAAGATCGAGCCACACGAACGTCAGCTGAAGAGCAGGAATGCAAGGCGCGTGATTCCTCTGATCGGTGTGTCGCTTGAGGCGATGCGCGGCAATCCTGAAGGCTTTCCAAGGTATCGCCGCACATCTGCAAGTCTAAGTGCTACCGTGAACAAGTATCTGCGCACACACGGCCTGCTGGAGACGCCTGCACATACCCTCTACGGCTTGCGGCACTCGTTCGAGGACCGGCTGCTTGCAGCGGATGTTGACGAGCGCGTGCGGCGTGATCTGATGGGGCATGCCCTGAACCGCGAGCGCTACGGGAAAGGTGCCTCGCTGGAAAACCTGCAGGCGATCCTTCAACCAACCTGCTTCTGAAGGGCAGCGACAGCACGGGCGCGGCTGATGGCGTCGTCCTGATCGCTCAACAAGGCAATCTCTTTCTCGATCCGCTCGAAGATCGGTAGATAGACCGGATCGTGCAGCACCAGAACCGCCAGTTTCCGGTGCGCAGATTGCAGGGATTTCAGGTCAGTGCGGCTCATACCTTCTGTATAGCAATCAGTCGCCCGGCGATTACGCTTTTCTCGAAAAAAATTGTCGGCCCCGACCGTCATGCGTAGGATGCAGGATCCCGAAGAAAAAAGGTGCGCCCAGATTTCCTCGACCATCGTTCATGGCGACCTAGTGTGCCATTCTTAGCGCCGATATAAAATTGATCCGGCCGCGGAGCGCACGAACTACCCGCCCGAAATGGCCGAGATCGCGCTGGCACACACCGTTGGCAGCGACGTAGAACGTGCCTACAGGCGGAGTGACATGATCGAGAAGCGGCGGGAGATGATGGAGGACTGGGCGCGCTTCGTGTGCGGGGCATCCGAAAAGGAATGATCTCGATGCAGTATTGGTGCAAAATTCTTAGCCTGCTCGACATTTGGGCGGGAAGCAGTTCGCTGCTTTCGCCACGAGTGTCAGCTATGAGCAGGGCATAGCTGACCCTGCAAAAGCCTACTTGGGTCGCCACGCATCCGCATAGCCCAACAGGCTTGCAATTGCATCTTGCAGTGATACGCTCTTAAGCGTCATCTGGAGCTAAACTGTTTGATTGTAGATCACTATTCTCAGATTCTGGACCGCAGCCGTTCCTCTCTCGATGAGTTAAAGGAGGACGAGGAGAGGCTTGCGGCATTTACCTCTGCACACAATGCTGTAAAAGATCTGGATAGCTTAGACGTTTTGCTAAGTGGACGAACCGAAGCAGAAATGTTTAAGCTTGCGCAAATCGAGTATCAACACGCCCTTTATTCAGCAGCGTTCGCTCAGTATCGTCAATCTCACATTAGCTTGAGATTGTTTTTTGAACTTTCACTATGCTGCGTTCTGTTTTCAGCTCACGAAATTGACATGCATCTCTGGCTAAAAGACAAAAAAGATTCCAATTGGTCATCCATAATTTCCGTCGACAATGGCGTCCTGTCAAAGCAGTTTGTTGGAGCTTTCTTCGGAGAAATGAAAGAATACTGCGACCAGTATCGCGCTATGGCTGAAGTTCTATATCGTGAATGTTCTCAATTTGTGCACGGAAACCGTCATTCATTTAACGGTATCGATGGTAAAATTGAATATAACCCTGAGATTCTTACATCTTGGGTTGATCGTGCCGACACTGCTATGCGCGTGGTGAAGTTCACTTTCATATGTCGCTACCTTAGGGGCGCAAATACCGAGCAGAAGAGTGAACTGGAAGCAGTTGCGCTTGAGGATTTTGGTGAATTACCTCCTATCCAAGCGCAGTTCGAAGGGGCCGACTGATGAGCGATTTCTTTTTCAGAACAGAAGACATCGGGCCGGCGAACATATTGGATTATTTTGTTGAAACCGATGAGGATCGTTCAGCAGTAGAGCAACTTAAGGGCAGAAACCCGACAGTGCTCATCGGTAGCCGCGGCGTCGGTAAGTCATTTTTGATGCGCGTTGCTGAACAGGAACTCGTCAACGGCTTCCAGACACATAAGGTAGTTCCGGTCTATGTCACCTTTGTAAGTGGGTCTCTGTTGCGCAGCGGAGACCCTCAACAGTTCCGTCACTGGATGCTCGCGCGCATTTGCCGCGCAATATTGCGCAAGGTTCAGAAAATGGGCCTCCTTGCGCTCCCTCCTCAGAGCGCGAACGTGCTTGCGGGGCTCCCCCAGGACCATTCAAATACTGATGGCCTTGAGAGCATCATCAAAGCTTACGAAGCGTCTTGGAAGCAGCCCGAGCAGAAAGTCGACTTCAGCAGAATCCCTGAAGTTGAAGATCTTAAGGAAGCTCTGGAGGATCTCTGTGAGGAGCTTGGGATCTCCCGATTTTGCCTACTTATGGATGAGGCCGCGCACATTTTCTTGCCCTCTCAACAAAGGCAGTTTTTCTCGTTGTTCCGAGACATGAGAAGCCACTGTATCACGTGCAACGCAGCGGTTTATCCTGGTGTCACAAGTTTTGGCGATGTGTTCCAGCCGACGCACGATGCCACGATGTTGTCGATTAACAGGGACGTTGGAGCATCGGAATATATTTCAAGTATGAGAAAGATCGTAGAGAAGCAGGCTGAAGCGGGGATGCTAAAGAGTATCTCTAAGAACGGCCAGAACTTTTCCACCTTAGCTTATGCTGCTACCGGGAATCCAAGAATTCTCCTCAAAACCATCTCTCAAGCGCCGCGCATGTCCTCCTCAGAGGTGAATGCAGTAATTCGTCAATTTTTTCGCTCAGACATATGGTCTGAACACTCGGCTCTTTCTGAGAAGTATGTAGGGCACAAAGAAATAGTCGATTGGGGTAGGAATTTCGTCGAGGATACTGTTCTTCCTGAACTCAAACAAAAGAATGATCTGTATATTGAAAAAGAGAAAAGCTCCACTTCATACATCTGGATTCACCGAGATGCACCTGAAATCATAAAGGCATCTCTCAGGATATTGTGCTATACAGGTGTCCTTTCTGAACACTCCGAAGGAATACGAGCTACGCGTAGTGAGGTTGGAAAGAGATATTTGGTTAATCTTGGGTGCCTTTTTTCACTGGAGGCGAATCCTTCATCAACAGCTTTCTCAATTGCGAAATCTCTTACGCCAAAGAGAATGAGCGAGTATGGCGCGCGACACTCGGCATTTTCTCCTCTTGTCTCGAGCGGAGTAGATATAACTAGTATTGAAGAGGGCTTCGACCTTGAAGAACAACTCGCCAAACCGAACACAGTTTTGGATATTACGCCTTGGCAGCGCGCAAAACTCGACGAGCTTGACCTAAAGACTGTAGGAGATGTTCTGGACGCGACTGAGAGCAAGCTTAAAGAGGCGCATTATGTCGGAAACGTAAGAGCACGACGCATGCGAGATGCCGCAATCGCGTCGGTTTTGGAGTATCTATCTGGCTAACCGAAAATCTTAAAATTTCTTTCTCTAAGTGCGGTCCGTGATCAGCAAGAGAATTCTTGTGGTAGCGAATGATTAAGTTTGTGCCCTATGGCACTTCTTGCTTTTACCGAAATAAATTGCAGCTTATGAACGACAAGACCGTCCGGAAAGCGCAGGCCTCTCTCTCGTCGCTGAGCTTGGCAGAAACTTTTTGAAAGTGCTGTGACCGGTCGTTCGCCTCGATCATCACCAAGGTCAGTTCAGGGCCGAATTAGCATCTTGGGCAAAAACAGTTCCATGGCTCACAATTCTCTCGCATGACGCTGCGCCCGCTTGAAGAAATGCCGAGTAGCCTGCTCGCGCGCGTCCTTGTCGGTCATTACGATGTTACGCATCTCATTGTCGTTTTGAAACATCTTGACCATGCCCCGGAAGAACGCTTGCGCGAACGCGTTGTAGACCACGTCGGCGGGATTGTTACGGACCATCTCGGTCATGTCTTCGTCCATGATTTCGCGGGTGACGCGTTCGAAGCGGAGGAAGTCGTCACGCGAGAAGCTCGTCCCATGCCGCTCGTTGAAGGAGTCGATGATCTCCGAGAGTGACCGCTCTTCTTCTTCGGTGTAGGCATTCGCGCCGAACTCGGTGATCGGATCGAGCGTCGCGGTCTCACCGGCCGCGAGTGAGGCGCTGCCTTCCTCGCCCTTCTGGAGCTTGAAGGCCGACAGGGTCAGCATGTCGTCGGTGATGGCGATGTCTGTGGGCACGTCGCGGGACGGAAGTAGGCGTGAGAGCCAGGCCGAGTAGGCGTAGAGCTTCTCCAGCCAGGCGTCGTTGAGCGATACCACCTGTGCCACGAACGCATAGAAGCGCAGGAAGCTCTTGAGGAGCTGCCGGAACTCCTCCTGCTGCGTCTCGTCCTCATCGAGGTTGAACCGCTCCACGGCGAGGCGCACGGTGCCTTCTAGGGCCAGCCGGTCCTGGGGCGTCAGCTCGCCCTTGAAGAACTGATCCGCGAACCGCTCGACCTCGTCCTTGTGAACGTAGGTCGCATTCGTGATGCGCTGTTCCAGATCATAGATCTGGTTGAGATCGGTGCGCTCCTCGAGGGCTGTCGCCTCGAAGAACGGCGCAAACGCCTCGCGGATTTCCTCCATCGTGTTCTGGAAGTCGAGCACGTAGGTCGGCTTGTCCTTGCCATAGCTGCGGTTCAGCCGGGCCAGTGTCTGCACCGCCTGCAAGCCCGCCAGCTTCTTGTCGACATACATCGCCACCAGCTTCGGCTGGTCGAACCCGGTCTGGTATTTCTCGGCCACCACCAAGACCTGGTAGTCGCCCGTGTCGAACTTCTTGGGCAGTTCGGTCTCGGCGAAACCATTCGCGGTCGCCTCGGTCCAGACTTGGCCGTCGATGTGCAGATCACCCGAGAAGGCCACGAGCGCCCGGAGGCCGGTATAGCCATTGTCCTCGATGTAGCGGGTCAGCTGCTGCCAGTAGCGCAGCGCGTGTTCGCGGCTCTGGGTGACGATCATCGCCTTGGCCTGACCGGAGAGCTGCTTGGCGACATGGCGGCGGAAGTGTTCGACGATCACCTCGATCTTCTGGTCGATCGCCGTGGGATGAAGCGAGGCGTAGCGCGCGACCCGGGACTGCGCCTTGCGGCCCTTGAAGGCGGGATCGTCCTCGATGGTTTTCTCAAGCTGGTAATACGCCTTGTAGGTCATGTAATTCTTGAGGACATCGACGATGAACTCTTCCTCGATCGCCTGGCGCATCGAGTAGAGGTGGAACGGGTGCGGCTTGCCGTCCGCGCCGATGCGACCGAACCGCTCCAGCGTCACGTTGCGCGGCGTCGCGGTGAAGGCGAGGAACGAGATGTTCTCCTGCGGCCCCCGTGCCTTCTGGAAAGCCAGCACCAGGTCCTCGATGTCGTCCGAACTGGTCGCGTCACGCGTCAGCGCGTCGCTCATCGCCTGAGCGGCCTTGCCGGATTGCGAGGAATGCGCCTCGTCGATGATCACCGCGAAATTGCGTCCGGCCTGGCCCGAGATCGTCGCCAGATGCTCGGTGCCGAACTTCTGGATCGTCGTGATGATGATCCGTGCGCCCTTGAGGATCGCGTCTTTCAGGTCACGGGATGTGCCGTCGATTTTTTTCACGACGCCCTCGGTCTGGGCAAAGCCGCCGATGGTGTTCTGCAACTGCCGGTCCAGCACCAAGCGGTCGGTCACGATGATCGCGGTGTCAAAGAGCGGTTTGTCGTCTTCGTCATGCAGGTTGATGATCTGGTGCGCGGTCCAGGCGATGGTGTTGGACTTGCCCGACCCGGCGCTGTGCTGGATGAGGTAGTTCTGCCCGGCCCCCTGCGCCCTGGCATCGGCCAGGAGCTTGCGCACCGCGTCGAGTTGCTGGAAGCGCGGGAAGATCAGCACCTCCTTGCCACCTGAGCGTTCGAGATGGATGAACCGCCCGATCAGATCAAGCAGCACCTCGCGCGAGAACACCGCACGCCCCTCGGGCAGGTCCTTGTAGAGGTAGGCAACGCGGTTCTCGCCCGGCACATCAGGGTTGCCGGCCCCGCCGTCGCGGCCGCGGTTGAAGGGCAGGAACCGGGTCTTGCCGTTCATCAGCCGCGTGGTCATCGACACGTTGTCCTGATCCATCGCGAAATGCACGATCGCGCCGCGCTTGAAGGTCAGCAGCGGCTCGCCCGCCGGGGAGCGGTCCTGCCGATACTGCTTCTCGGCGTGGCGCACGTTCTGCCCGGTGAGCAGGTTCTTGACCTCCAGCGTCGCGACGGGGATGCCGTTGACGAAGGTCACGATGTCGATGGATTTCTTCGGGTCCTTGGCGCTGTAATGCACCTGGCGCATCACCGACAGGATGTTCGCCTCGTAAAGCCGTGTGAGATCGGGGTTCAGGTTCGAGGCGGGCTTGAAGAAGCACAGCGCGAAGCGGATGTTGGGCACCAGCTTGATGCCGTCGCGTAGCACCACGTGGGTCGGTTTGTCCTTGAGCGCCTTGTCGAGCCGCTTGAGCACCTCCGCCTCGGCCTGCGCGCTGTAGTGGTCTTCGAGCGTCTGCCACGCCTCGGGCTGCGTGGTCTGGAGGAAGCGGAACAGGAGCTCGGTGTCGAGCGCGTGGGTCAGGTCGTAATGCGCCGCGCAGTCGCGCTCGACATATCCCTGGTCAGCGGTCAGGCAGGCGACGATATGCGCTTCGAAGACCTTTTCGCGGTGAATGTCTGCGGTGGTGTGGGTATCGGTCATGCTAATAAATGCTCAAATATCATCCGCGCGTCATCAATGGATTGAATACCTAGACGCGTGATCGGTTTGGTTCGAAAATCGTCGTAACCCTTGAGATTACTGTTCGCGTCGTCGCGCCCCTTTCGCGCTGGATCGGGGTATTTGTCCTGCCAATTAGACCCCTTCCAGACCTTCTTTGCAACGTCCACGGTCGCAGGAGGAGACGGTGGGGCATACATGCTGACGACCCACAGATTCACGCGGCCCTTGTGGTCGAGTTCGACTCCGATTGCGCGGCGTCGTCCGCGTGTCGTCCAGACCGAAAGATGCACCTGCTGACTGGTCGCGGTCTTGGGTGGGACTGGATCGCAGTTTGCGCTGAGTTGCGCACGGACGAACGCTTTGAGTTCGGCGATGGCGTCGGTCACGCGCCCATCTCCTCTTGAATGGCGTCGAGGCGGCGGTCGGGGGTGCCGAATTTGGCGTAGGTCGTCACGTCGATCTGACCCGTGACAGCGGCGGTGATCAGGGCGGAGCGGTATTCTTTGAGGCGGTCGATGGACCTCGTAAGCGCCGTCGCAGACTGCCGGAACACTTGGATCGTTGAAGACAGGCGCGCGATGATCTGATCCTGTTCTTCAAGCGGCGGCAGCGGTGTTCGGAACGAACGAATGTCGGGCATGTAGATTGTCTGATGGGTCGATCCCATCATGAGGCGTCGGAACTCAGGTTTCATGGCACGGAGGACGTAGTAGAGGAACAGCGGTCTGATCTGCTTGCCGCAGATCCACGCCGCGAAGTCCTGCGTGGTCGCCATTGGTTTCGCCATGATCGCGGGAAACCCAACTGACGCGGTGCGCGACAAGATCACCGTGTCTTTCGGTAGCAGGCGCGCGGCGGAGTTCGCCATGCCGATTTCGCTGATCTTCTCAGAAGTATCAGAGATGTGGATCTTGCCGCCATCGCGCAGTTGCCATACATCTGCCAGAGACACCCACGGTATGACGCACTCTTCGGGAACCCAGTAAACTTCGACCTTTCGACTTGGCGTGTGACCCGTCTCTTGGCGCGCAACATGGGTGAACTTCGGTGCGAACCAGTGTGTCGGGATTTCCTTGATCCATTCGACACCGGAGGCCTTTTTCTCGAATGGCAGGTCTTTGCCTGTCACATGTTCGATAAAGGTGCCTTCTTCACGCTCCCCCAGCAACGCCACCAACCGCTGCTTTTTCTCGATCAGCAGGTCTATTCTTGTGGTCTCACGGTCCAGGAAGTCGGCAATCTGGCGTTGGGTCGCGAGGTCGGGAACGTTAATCGGAATACCCTTAATCCCGCCAAGTGTCAGACCGTAACGGGTGACGCCGTTCGCGGCGTTCCCAAAGTCTTCCTGCGATTTCTTCGAGAGAAGATGCCAATAGAGAAACGGGCCAATCATGCGCCGACGATCAGCGCGCAAAATCGAAAGGTGATACCCGCAAACCAGGTCGTCTGCCGTTGATTTCACGAGCGCCGGAACGCCAATGTCATCCGCCGTCTCGGAGTCTTTGGTGATGATCACGTCATCAACCTGCACTCCGAACTTCTTGATCTCACTTGCGGTGGCGGTGCCGGGTTTGAACGGCATGTCATTGCGGATGAAGTTGTTCTTGTAGACATCCACGTAATTGCAGAGACGAATCGGGCGCTCGTCGAGATCGATGACCTTATCGACGTTGCTGGTTAGAACCAGTGCCACATCGCGCAAACGGTGCGTCGTCACTCCACCACCTCCTGCAACAGCCCAGCGATCTCGGCTTCCAGCGCCTTCAATTCGGCGTCGATCTCCTCGAGCGGGCGGGGCGGCACGTATTTGTAGAAGTAGCGGTTGAAGTTGATCTCGTAGCCGACGCGGCCCACGCCGCCATCCTGGGCATCGGTGTAGCTCTCGTCCACCCAGGCGTCGGGGACGAAGGGCAGCACCTCGCGCTGCACATAGGCGCGCCAATCCTCAGACAGCGGCACCAGTTCGTGATCGCGCAGATCGGTGTCGGGCTCAGGGTTGCCCTTGGTGTCGGTGCAGACCGCCGCCGCCTCGTCGCGCTCCGACAGCGCCCCCAGGACGGCCTTGCGCACCGGCGCGCCGATCTTCACGCCAGAGGCCCGGAGTGAGTCGCTGAGTGCGGTGTCGAAGGCCGCGCGGCTCACCCGCCGCTCACCCGCCAGATGCTGCTCCAGCGACTCCAGAATGGCTATCTGCGTCGCCTCGTCGAGCTTGGCAAAGGGCTTGGCCTCGCGCAGCGCCTCCAGCCCCTCGGGCGTGACACCGAAGGCCAGTTTCAGCGGACGCTCGACGCGGATTTCGCGATAACCGAAGTCGGTGGTGGCGAAGATCTTGGACACGTCGCCCCAGTCACCATCGCCGTTCAGCATCTCGGCGTAGAGCCGGGTGATCTGGTCGCAGGCATCGGGCGGAATCTCCCGGCGCTTGGAGCCGAGCGACTTGCGCATGGATTTCCAGAACCGCTCGCCGCTGGCGTCGATCAGCTGCACCTTGCCGCGCCGCGCCTTGTCCTTGCGGTTGGTGAGCAGCCAGACATAGGTCTGGATGCCGGTGTTGTAGAAGAGGTCGGTGGGCAGCGCGATGATCGCCTCGACCCAGTCGTTCTCCAGCATCCAGCGGCGGATCTCGCTCTCGCCCGACCCGGCCCCGCCGGTGAAGAGCGGCGAGCCGTTCATGACGATGCCGATGCGCGAGCCCTGTTCGTCGTGGCGCATCTTGGAGATCATGTGCTGGAGGAACAGCAACTGCCCGTCCGAGATACGCGGCAACCCTGCGCCGAAGCGCCCGGACATACCCTGCTCGGCGGCCTCGTCCTTGATCGGGTCGGAGTATTTCTTCCAGTCGACGCCGTAGGGCGGATTGGAGAGCATGTAGTGGAACCGCCGGTCGGCATGCGCGTCCTGGGTCAGCGTGTTGCCATAGGCGATGTTCTCGGGGTTGTGGCCGGTGACCAGCATGTCGGATTTGCAGATCGCGAAGGACTCGGGGTTCAGCTCCTGGCCGAAGAGTTCGACGCGGATGCGGTCGTTGAGCGCCTTCATCTCCATCTCGGCGATCGACAGCATGCCGCCCGTGCCCGCCGCCGGGTCATACACCTGTCGGATGACGCCGGTGCCGGTCAGCGCGTCACGGTCGTTGATCAGCAAGAGCGAGACGATCAACCGGATCACCTCGCGCGGGGTGTAATGCTCGCCCGCCGTCTCGTTAGAGATTTCCGAGAAGCGGCGGATCAGGTCCTCGAAGAGATAGCCCATCTCCAGGTTGGAGACGGTCTCTGGATGCAGGTCGATCTGGGTGAACCGGTCGAAGACCTGGTAGAGCAGCCCCGCGTCGTTGAGCCGCTTGAGCTGATCGGTGAACATGAACTTGTCGAGGAAGACTTCGCGAACATTGCCGGAGAAATTCGTGATGTAGTCGAGCAGATTGCGGTGGATGTCCCTGGGATCCTGCCCCTTGAGCGTGGCGAATGTGAAGCGCGACTCGTTGTAGAGACGGATGTTGGCGCCCACCACACCGGACAGCAGCGCATCGCGCGCCTCGTCATCCATGTCCCTCGGCAGCGAGGCTGCCATTTCGAGAACGTCCTGCTTGGTCGCTTCGAGTATGCAGTCGAGCCGTCGCAGGACCACGAAGGGCAGAACCACCTTGCCATACTCTGATTGCTTGAAATCACCCCGGAGAAGTTCTGCGATCGACCAGACGAAGCTCCCGAGGCTCTTGATATCATTATTGCTCATCACCGTCCCTGACGTTTTCTCAGTCAGGATGTGCGGAGCGCCTCGATAGTGCAAGAGCAGATAGGAAAGTGGGCGTGGCTACCGAGTTGTGTGATGTTGACGGACAAAGTTTGGGTGATTACGCACGGCATACAGTAAGCGTCCGGCGTCACTGCTCTGCCGCGCATAGAGGGTGATTGATAGTGTCCACCACGAGTTAGTGGACACTATGGGGGCGTGA
>MRWG01000898.1_pt1 | contig 23698 bp, 21 predicted proteins | sample 1013341 | NCBI WGS metagenome assembly MRWG01 (sample SAMN06117577, study PRJNA244670) | biofilm metagenome | biome: Water; feature: Cathode Biofilm; material: Biofilm; isolation source: microbial consortium enriched at the cathode of a solar microbial fuel cell | place: USA: District of Columbia ... | reverse complement strand
AAAACGTGACTTCTTCATGCAGAATCTCCCTGCGTGTAGCTTACGGAAAATTCTACTTTTGATCACCGCGGTTTTTCGGGTGGATTACCAGGTGAAGTCGTTGCAAAGCTATGAAGGGATTTTTTATAGAGTTGGTGAGCGGTATACCGCATTTTTGTTGAAATTATTTAATTTTTTACCATCGGATTTTACCGGTGTTCAATCATTCGATTTTTCTAGTCATGCCTCGTCTGTATTCTCAAAGATTAATAATAAGGGTCTTAGGCTCGCGATATTTGGTGGAACGGAGGACGAAGTCCAGGTATTTGCCAGAAAAATCGAGCTTATGTATCCAGACATAAATATTTGCGCAGTTGGTCATGGATATAAGTCCGACCAAGAGTACTTGTTGGATGTTGACTTAAGAGAGCCGGATGTCGTGTTGTTGTCTCTCGGAAATATAAAACAAGAACGTTTGGGCGTAGAAATACTTAGAAGAAGGGCTGGTAAGATTCATATTTTTTGCTGCGGGGCTTTTGTTCATCAAGAGGGAAGAGCGGTCGCCGGTGATTACTATCCAAGGCTACTTAGCCATCTGAGGCTGAGGTTTCTTTACCGGTTTATTAAAGAGCCTCATACACTCAAGAGGGTGATCAGGTATTATCCATTGTTTTTCTTTAAGCTTATGAGATCTAGCACAGAGAATGGCTAAAACACAGATGTTTCGAAGCGATATTAATTGGTTAAGGTTTCTGGCAGTTATAGCTGTTATTGCTTACCATGTTTCTCCTTTGCTCGTCCCTGTTGGCTTTTTGGGAGTAGATGTTTTCTTTGTCGTGAGTGGCTATCTGGTATCAGGACAGATTCTTGCGAGACTTAACGAGGAAAGGTTCTCATTTAAAGATTTCTATCTTCGAAGAGTAAGGCGGTTGGCGCCTGCCTTGTTTTTTTTAGTTCTTTTTACCAACGTTCTTGTTATATGTTTAGCTTATGAAGAGTACACCGCTTCTGTGGTCGAGAGTTCATTTTATGTCCTTGCGTCAATTTCTAATATTTTTTTCTGGCTCTCCACTGGATATTTTGATCCGATTGTTGATTTATCCCCATACATACATACCTGGTCGCTTGGCGTAGAGGAACAATTTTATCTTGTCTTTCCAGTAGTTCTTTTTTTGATTTGGCGGTTCTTTAGTTTAAAACCTGCTCTGGTTCTAATCTTTGCCAGCTCATTTCTTTTGTGGGTTTACGGTTTAGACGTCTTTCCATCCGCTACTTTTTACTTACTGCCTACGAGGATTTGGCAATTTTCTTTAGGAGCGTTGGCTTTTGTTTACGGCGCCCAACTTTCTCGTGTTCCCGCTAAGTCGTTTTTTCAGGTTCTTTCCGGTTTTTCTTTGGCGATACTACTGTTCTGGCCTCATGCGTATTCACAAAGCCAATTTCTATATCAAGCTGCCGTCTCCTTTCTTGCGACAGCTTTTATTCTTATGGGAACAGGTTGTTTTGTGTTGAGTAGGTTTTTCGATTTCTCTGTGTTTAGATTAATTGGTCTTTCTTCCTATAGTCAGTATTTATACCATCAACCTGCACTAGCTCTGTCACGTTATTTTCATGGCACGTCGTTCTCTCTTTTATCCAGTCTGGGTGTTTCAGTTGTATTAGGGTTTCTCAGCTATAGATATATTGAGAGTTATTTTAGGTACTCTTGTAGAAAACTTATTTTGTGGTCAACTTTAGTTTCTATTTTTATCGTTGTGTTGTTACAATTTAAGTTTTTTTATTTGGACGTTGACGTTGAACCTGCCAATGATTGGGGCGAAGTTACGTGTGATCGACCTACTGGAAATTCATTCTCTACGGCAGTGTCGAGATGTATTCAATTCGCGGACGGGGAGAGAGACGTCGTCTTGATTGGCGACAGCCATGCAACCCAATTTAGTTTTATCCTCGAGAAGTACTTTAAGAGTTCAGCTTCGTTTAATTTTCTCAATCCGGGTAGATTTGATGAGTTTCCCTATACGCTATGGTCGGGAGAACCAGTTGAGGAATCGACCGTGTATCAAAGATTACTGTCGAGCGTCGAAAAAAACGACGTTGTTTTTATTACCTTTCATATGGGGCGGTTTAATAAGATTAGGGACAAACACCAAGCTGGCGTCTCATATCCTGGGCAGGTTCTGGAAGCTACGAACCAGTTAGAGAAGTTTTCTGAAACAGTTTTAACTAAAGGAGCAGAGCTTTATTTGATATTGGACACCCCCTTGTTGGGCTTTTCTAACTTTGAGTTTTGCGAGCACCGGAAAGATGTTGATAGGCATTCGAGGTGCTCAGTCTCTTTGTCTGAAAACAAAAAAACGAGGGCTTCGCAAGAACACATATTCACTAGCGTTGCTAGCGCTCAAGATGGCGTTTATGTCATCGATATGGACAGTGTTTTTTATCAGGATGGCGTTTTTGATCCAGTTTTGTCGAACAATAGGTCAATAATGTTTGATAGTCACCATTTCAAAAAGGAAGGAATACTGTTGTACTATGAGGAACTATCAAAAGAGTTAAATTTGGTGCTTGATAAATACTAAAGTAGGTTTGAAAATTGAGAGTTTCTTACATCCATGCTGTTCCTTACGGTTTATCGGAAGAAAGCGCCACGGCACATTCAGCTTTTAGGCGTTCACTTCGGCAACGTAGCCCCTTTTTAGGCCGACTTTGGGATGACGCAGTACGCGGTCATTGGAAATGGTGAGATTGGTAAACAGTGAGCGGTTTAATGATTCGGGGAAAGATTAGGTGCTCAGTTAATAAACGAGGATGTTTCTGAACGGTTAGCTTCTCTCGCTTACGGGGATTGTCCACGAGTCTCAATGAATCAAGGTGGAGACAAAGGTAATGAAGATCGTGATCGTAGGTACCGGATACGTTGGCCTTTCTAATGCAATGTTGTTGGCGCAACATAACGAAGTGGTAGCTCTGGATATTGATCCAAGAAAGGTTCAGTTACTGAACGACCGCATAAGCCCGATTATCGATTTAGAAATTGAAGACTTCCTAGTCAATAAGGAACTTAACTTTTCCGCCACCCTGAACAAAGAGAAGGCGTTCAAGGGCGCGGATTACGTAATTATCGCGACGCCGACGGACTACGACCCCCAGACGAATTACTTCAACACCAAAACAGTGGAGTCTGTGATCCAAGATGTAATGGCCTTCAATCCGAGCGCGGTGATGGTGATTAAATCCACAGTGCCGGTAGGCTACACCAAAGAAGTTTGCGAACGGCTTGAAACCAAGAATATTTTCTTTTCGCCCGAATTTCTCCGTGAAGGGAGTGCGTTGCACGACAATTTATATCCCTCTCGCATTATTGTCGGCGAGCGTTCGGAGCGCGCGGAGGTATTCGCTCACTTATTGAAGCAGGGCGCAATAAAAAAAGACGCCCCGGTGCTGTTCACCGACAGTACCGAAGCGGAGGCCATCAAACTGTTTTCCAATACTTACCTGGCCATGCGTGTGGCTTATTTCAACGAGCTTGATACATACGCTTCGAGGCACGGCCTGAACAGTCGCCAGATAATCGATGGCGTCGGGTTGGACCCGCGCATCGGCGACCACTACAACAACCCGTCGTTCGGCTATGGGGGCTACTGCCTGCCAAAAGACACCAAGCAGCTGCTGGCAAACTACGAAGACGTGCCCAATAATCTGATCAAAGCCATTGTGGATGCTAATCGCACCCGTAAAGACTTCATCGCAGACGAGATTCTCAGGCGTAAACCAAACGTGGTTGGGGTGTACCGCCTGGTGATGAAATCCGGCTCCGACAACTTCCGCGCTTCGGCCATTCAGGGGATCATGAAGCGTATCAAGGCTAAAGGCATTGATGTGATTGTGTATGAGCCGGAGCTGCATGAAGACGACTTTTTCCACTCCAGGGTTTTTAGTGACCTGAATGCCTTCAAGCAGGAGGCGGATGTAATCATCGCCAACCGTCGCAGCGAGAACCTGGCGGATGTGGAAGAGAAAGTTTATACCCGCGATTTATTTGGGAGTGATTGATGTTGCATTAATTGAACAACAACGTTGCGATAAAATTTATCGCTCGCAAATACCTTGATGAATTTGGTTACATTTCTGAGAAAGCACTTACCCTCGTTTACATCTTGCGACCCGCTTTTCCTCGTTATTAATTAACGTAATGCGTACTATGCCGTTGCTTGGTGAATCACCCAACTTACGAGAGACTCCCACATGGAAGCCGCTAGCTCTACCGGATTGATGGCCGGTTTTTTTGCCTTTTTCTTCCTTTTTGTTCTTAGGCCCGCCGCCAGCTGGGTTGGGTTGTTGGATAACCCTGATCACCGAAAGCTTCACAATGGAGCAGTGCCTCTTATCGGGGGCTTGAGTGTATTTCTTGGGGTTCTTCTAGCATGGGTGATCTGGATGCCGATGGCCGGGCCGCATGGGTTATTTATAATCTGTGCGGCGGTGCTGGTGATGGTCGGTGCAGCCGACGATGCGCTTGATTTGCCCGCGAAGTTTCGTTTGGGTGTTCAGGTAGTTCTCGGAGGTGTTTTGACGCTTGGCTCGGGGTTCTCATTGTCGACGTTTGGAAATTTACTTGGATTCGGTGAGGTAGGTCTTGGCCCTTTGGGGCCGTTCATTACTATTGCTGCAGTCATCGGAGCGACCAACGCATTCAATATGGTTGATGGCATTGACGGTCTGGCAGGGAGTCTTTCGTTGGTTACGCTTGGGTCGCTTGCTATTTTGTTTGCGGCACCCGCAGGCTTTATGCACGAACTTGCGCTGACGCTGGGCATTGCCTGCGCTTTGGTACCCTATCTGATGGCGAATCTTCGCATTGCTCCTTTTCGCCGGCGTATTTTCATGGGCGATGCCGGGTCTATGTTTATAGGCTTTGCTGTAGTCTGGTTGTTGGTCAGCGCCACCCAGCCCGGCGAGATGATAATGCGCCCGGTGACCGCGCTCTGGATCACTGCGATTCCGTTGATGGATATGGTCGCCATTATGGTACGCCGCATCCGGAAGGGGCAGTCTGTAATGAAACCAGACAGAGAGCACCTGCATCACATTTTTATGCGCGCTGGTTTCTCAGATCGCGAAGCCCTGGTAATCATTACGTGCATTGCGTTTATGTTTGCGGCCATCGGTCTTCTTGGTGAAGTTTTTGCGGTGCCGGAATGGCTGATGTTTGGTGCTTTCCTGGCGTTGTTTGCTCTTTATGACTGGTCTCTGAGCCATATTTGGAGGCTGTTGGTTGTGTTTAGGCGGCGCGCATCACACCGCTGAGCGCCAGAATCCAACATTAACTCCCGATACTGGATGAAATAGTTGCTGGAAAGACTGGTTAATATTGGCTTGCGGGGTACCACGCTGGTCAGCAAGTTCTTGCTGATCTTTATGCTGGCGCGGTTTCTCGAGCCCGCAGAGCTGGGACTATACGGTCTGCTTACCGTATCGATCAGTTATGGGCTCTATTTCCTGGGCTTTGATTTCTACATTTTCACTACGCGTGAAATACTTAAAGCAGAGCCCTCAGGCCGTGGTCAATTGCTAAAGAGCCAAGTTGCGCTCAGCCTGATTCTATACGCGATATTTTTACCGCTTACGATTGTGCTATTCGGGCTGGAGTTGCTCCCCTGGTGGCTGCTTCCCTGGTTTATGGCGCTTCTGGTTCTGGAGCATATAACTCAGGAACTGAACCGTCTCCTGGTTGCTCTCCATAGGCAACTGGTTGCCAGTTGGGTCCTGTTCTTCAGGGCAGGTGCTTGGTGCCTGGCAGTGGTTGGCGTTATGTTCCTGAATGAATCCAGCCAAGAGCTCACAACGGTATTGATTGGCTGGATTGCCGGCAGCAGCATCGGGATGCTTATTGGGGTTGCTGTGCTATGGCGCATACAAATGGGAGGCTGGCGCAAGGCCGTTGATTGGGCCTGGCTCACAAAAGGCCTGAAAATTGCTCTCCCTATGCTGATTGCCACACTTGCCCTGCGTGGCATTTACACAGTGGACAGGTACTGGTTTGAAGCCTTGGCGGGGCTTGATGTGTTGGGCGCATACGTCCTGTTTATTGGTATGTGTATGGCGTTGCTGGGCTTTATGGATGCAGGCGTATTCACCTTCCTGTACCCGGCAATGATCTCTGCCCATGCAAACAATAATGCCGGAGAATTCCGACAGAAATTCCGGCAGTTGGCCTTGCAGACTGTCGCCCTTACTGGCCTGTTCTCGATTTGCGCCTGGCTGGTCGTCCATCCTCTGCTGCAGTGGCTTGATAAACCACTTTACCTTGAGCGCATCGACCTGTTTGGCTGGTTGTTGCTTGCCACAGGGCTTTTTGTTGTGGGGATGATTCCCCATTATGGTCTATACGCCAGAGGCAAAGACAAGGCACTGATCGTCGCGCACATTGCAGGCTTTGTAGTTTTTCTTGCCAGCACTGCGGCTTTGGCGCCAGTAACCGGAGAGTTGGCGGTGCCATTTGGCCTCACGGCCGCCTTTCTTTTCATGTTGGCCTGGAAATTCTTCCAATTCTATCGATTAACACCCGCCGACTGGCGGTGATACCATTCATATTTACAGTAAAACCCAGAGAAAGTGACTATGCTCAAAAACTCCACCATCCTCGTTACCGGCGGCACCGGCTCCTTTGGCCATAAATTCATTCCAATGACGCTGGAAAAGTACAACCCGAAGAAAATCATCGTGTTTTCTCGTGATGAAATGAAACAGTGGGAAATGGCCAAGCTGTTCCAGGGTGACGACCGCCTGCGCTTTTTCATTGGCGATGTACGCGATAGAGACCGCCTCTACCGCGCGCTGGATGGTGTGGATTACGTGGTTCATGCTGCAGCCACTAAAATCGTACCCACCGCCGAATACAACCCGTTTGAATGTGTAAAAACCAACATTCACGGCGCCATGAACCTTATCGATGCAGCTATCGATAAAGGTATTAAAGGGGTTGTTGCTTTGTCTACCGATAAGGCCAGCAGCCCCATCAATCTGTATGGGGCCACCAAGCTGGCTTCGGATAAGCTGTTTGTTGCAGGCAATTCCTACGCTGGTGGCCATCAAACCAAGTTCTCAGTGGTTCGCTACGGCAACGTTATGGGTTCCCGCGGCTCAGTAATTCCGTTCTTTATGTCAATCAAGGATAAAGGCGTACTCCCCATCACTGATCCGCGAATGACTCGCTTTATGATCAGCCTTGAGCAGGGCGTGGAGCTGGTATGGCACGCGTTTGAAGACATGGTTGGCGGTGAAATCTACGTGAAGAAGATCCCTTCCATGAAAGTGACGGACCTGGCACGCGTTGTTGCGCCAGAGGCTGAGCAAGAAGTGGTGGGCATTCGGCCGGGCGAAAAATTGCACGAGCAGATGATCGGCGCAGAAGATTCATACTTTACGTACGAATACTCGGAACACTTCAAGATTCTGCCGAACATCAATAATTGGGGAACAAGTCAGGAGCGAATCAAGGATGGAAAGCTCGTTCCCGAAGGTTTCGTTTACTCCAGCGACAACAACACCGAATGGATGGCCGATGAAGATCTGAGAGCCTGGATTGACCGGCATTTCAACGAGATTGGCAAAATCTGATCATGATTCCCTACGGTAAGCAGGATATTAACCAGGCAGACATCGATGCGGTTCTGGGGGTCTTGAAGTCAGATTTCCTGACTCAAGGGCCCATGGTGCCAAAATTTGAGGAAGCCGTTGCCAATCACGTGGGTGCCAACCACGCCCTGGCCGTGAATAGTGCGACTTCCGCTTTGCATATTGCCTGCCTCGCACTTGGGTTGGGGCGGGGTGACTGGTTGTGGACAACGCCGGTCACCTTTGTCGCCTCGGCCAACTGCGGGTTGTATTGCGGTGCGCAAGTTGATTTTGTCGATATCGATCCGAAAACCTACAACCTGTGCCCGGTGGCTTTGAAAGCGAAGCTTGAGCAGGCGAAGCATGAAAACCGTCTGCCCAAAGTGGTAGTAGCAGTTCATCTTTCGGGCCAGCCTTGCGATATGGAAGCCATTGCCGCCCTGGCAAAGGACTATGATTTTAAAGTTATTGAAGATGCCTCCCACGCGATTGGCGGAAAGTATCAGGGCGAATTTATCGGCAACAGCCGTTACAGCGACATAACCGTATTCAGTTTTCACCCGGTAAAAATTGTCACCACGGCCGAAGGGGGCATGGCTGTCACCAACGACGATGGCCTGGCAGAAAAAATGAACCTCCTTCGTAGCCACGGCATTACCCGAGACCCGGCATTGATGACTCAAGAGCCGGATGGGCCATGGTATTACCAACAGGTGGATCTGGGCTTCAACTACCGGATGACGGAACTGCAGGCAGCGCTCGGTGTGAGCCAGATGGAACGACTGGATGCCTTTGTGGCGCGCAGGCACGAGTTAGCGAAGCGTTATGATCAGCTCCTGGCGGATCTGCCCATCGTCTTGCCCTGGCAGCATCCGGACAGTTATTCCGGCCTGCACCTATACGTTATTCGCCTCAAACTGGACAGCATTAACAGAAACCACAGGGAAGTGTTTGAATCTCTGCGCGAGCAAGGCATCGGCGTGAATTTGCACTACATTCCGGTGCACACCCAACCTTATTATCGCGATATGGGCTTTGAGGCAGAGACCTTCCCGAATTCCATGGCCTACTACCGGGAGGCAATCAGCCTGCCGATGTTCCAGGGCCTGACGGAAGAGCAGCAGGACGAAGTGGTTGCGGCGCTCCGCAAGGCGCTGGTGGGGGAGTGACAATGAGCACTGTAGCCATTATCCCCGCCCGTGGCGGCAGCAAGCGCATTCCCCGCAAAAATATCAAAGAGTTCTGTGGCAAACCGATGATTGCATGGTCAATCGAGGCTGCCCTTAAAAGTGGTTGTTTTGACCGTATCGTAGTGTCCACGGATGACGCAGAAATCGCCGAGGTCGCCAGGCAATTCGGCGCAGAAATCCCCTTTATGCGCCCGTCCAGTTTATCGGATGATTACACTGGGACCCTACCCGTTATCCGCCATGCTGTTGAATGGCTGAGGGATAATGGCAGCCCAGTATCCGAGGCGTGTTGTCTCTATGCTACCGCTCCCTTTGTCTCCCCGGAGGATTTGAAGCGGGGCCAGAAAATGCTGCACAGCGAAGCCTGTAGCTATGCCTTCTCGGTAACTAGTTACGCCTTCCCGATTCAGCGGGCCATTCGCATCACAAGCAAGGGCCGAGTGGCGATGTTCTACCCCGAACATTTCCAGACTCGATCCCAGGATCTGGAAGAAGCCTGGCATGACGCGGGCCAGTTCTACTGGGGCGTTGCACAAGCCTGGCAGGACGAAAAACCCATTTTCTCGGAAGAGGCCGTACCAGTAACGTTACCGAGACACCGGGTTCAGGATATTGATACGCCTGAGGACTGGGCTCGCGCAGAGTGGTTATTCAGGGCCATGCAGGAGCAGGGCGCCGACTGATGCACATCGCCTTTCGAGCAGATGCTTCCATTCAAATTGGCACTGGGCACGTGATGCGATGTCTGACGCTGGCCGAAGCATTGCGCAGTCAGGGGCATGAGTGCACCTTTATCTGTAGGAATCATCCGGGAAATCTCGCGAAACTGATTAAAGACCGTGGATTTCTGCTTCATCTGCTGAATCCGGAAGCCGTGGGTGACCAAGGCGCCGATAGCCATTGTGCTTCTTCTCTGGCCCAGGCCGATTGGCTGGGAGCATCGTGGCAGCACGATGCGGAACAGACCCTCGAGGCTCTTGCCGGCAGAATCACCGATTGGTTGGTAGTGGATCATTACGCCCTGGATGCGCGCTGGGAGAGCCGGGTATCCACCCAGGTAAAAGAGCTAATGGCCATTGACGACATTGCCGACAGGCGGCACGAATGTAAGCTGTTGCTTGACCAGAACCTGGGCAGAAAGGCGCAGGATTACAACGGACTGGTTCCAGAAACTTGCACCCGCGTTATCGGACCTAATTACGCGCTTCTGAGGCCTGAGTTTGCCGAGCTCCGGGAGCGCAGCCTTGAGCGCAGACGCTCGCCAGGGCTTAAACGCATCCTGATTACACTGGGCGGTGTTGATCGGGACAATGTGACCGGGCATGTACTGGATTCGCTATCGCAAAGCAACTTGCCACCGGAAACCGAACTGGACATTGTGATGGGGGCATCAGCGCCTGCGCTGGAGGCAGTCCGCCAACAAGCAGCAAGCCTCCCGTTTGAGGCGGCTGTGAGTGTAAACGTTGCTGACATGGCCGAGCGTATGTGCATGGCGGACCTTTGTATTGGCGCTGCCGGCAGTACCTCCTGGGAGCGTTGTTGTCTTGGGTTACCGTCTATCATGGTTGTGCTTGCCGAGAATCAGCGGGGAATCGGGCAAGCACTTGAACAGAGCGGAGCCGCCTGCCTTGTTGGCAAGAAGGAGATCCCCGAACGCCTTGTGCGAACGCTGAACGAGCTCATTGTGTCCCGCAGCGCTCTGATAAGCCTGTCCACCCGTGCAAAAGCAATATGTGACGGGCTGGGAAGCTTTCGACTGGTTGAGGCATTAAGCAGGAACAAAACACCATGAATATCACCGTACTGTGCAGCAGCCCGGAGCACCCGGTTAACGCATACTTGGAGCAATGGGCCGATGATAAGCGAGTGCGGCACCAGATACATCTGGTTCGCAAGCGCAGCGAGTTGCGTGGCGGGGATATTCTGTTTCTGGTTTCCTGTTCAGAGCTTATCAAAGCCGAACACAGGGCTATGTACAAACACACATTAGTGTTGCACGCGAGCGACCTGCCCAAAGGGCGAGGTTGGAGCCCGCATATCTGGGAGATTGTAAATGGCGCTGACGCCATCACGCTCAGCCTTCTTGAGGCTGAAGATCGGGTGGACAGCGGTAAAATATGGTTGAAACGGGCGATACCCATCAAAAAAACCGACCTATGGTACGACGTAAACCATAAGCTGTTTAAAACAGAAATCGATTTAATGAACGAAGCTGTTGAGAGCTTTGGGCAAATACAACCTCAGCCTCAGGATGCGAGCATTAATCCCACGTATTACGAGCGCCGAACGCCTACGCACAGCGAGCTGGATCCTCAAAAAACGATTTCTGAACAGTTCGACCTGATGCGAATGTGTGATCCTGAACGTTACCCCGCCTGGTTCGAACACCGTGGCCAGAAATACAAGATTAGTCTGGAGAAAGTAGACCATGAATAAAATTGAAATCGCTGGTCGTCCCATTGGCAATGAATACGAGCCGTACATCATTGCTGAAATGTCTGCCAACCATAACGGCAACATCGAAACGGCATTCCGGATTATTGAAGAGGCCAAGAAAGCCGGCGCAGACGCCGTTAAAATTCAGACCTACACCCCGGATACCATCACACTGAATTCGGACCTGCCGGATTTTCAGGTCAAGGGTGGGTTGTGGGATGGTAAAACCCTGTATGAGCTATACGAGTGGGCCCACACTCCATGGGACTGGCACAAGCCCATGTTTGAGCACGCTCGCAAACTGGGCATAACCATGTTCAGTTCACCCTTCGACACCACCGCAGTGGACCTTCTGGAAGACCTGAACGCGCCGGCTTATAAGATTGCGTCTTTCGAAGCTATTGATCTTCCGCTTATCCGCTACGTTGCCGCTACTGGCAAGCCTATGATTATTTCCACGGGTATGGCCGACGCTGAAGAAATTGAGGAGGCCATCGCCGCAGCCAGAGAGGGTGGCTGCAAAGAACTGGCTATTCTGCATTGTGTGAGTGGCTATCCAGCGCCGGCTGAGGATTACAACCTGCGCACCATCCCAGACATGATGGAGCGCTTTGGTTTGGTGACAGGGCTATCTGACCATACTTTGGACAACACAACAGCGATAGCAAGTGTGGTTTTGGGTGCATCATTGGTTGAAAAACACTTTACTTTGGATCGAAATGGTGGTGGACCGGACGACAGTTTTTCATTAGAGCCAGAAAACCTAGCTGCGCTTTGCAGAGACAGTAAAACGGCTTGGCAGGCTTTGGGTTCTGTCGATTACGGGCGTAAATCCAGTGAGCAGGGGAACGTCCAGTTCCGTCGCTCACTATACTTTGTGAAAGATATGAAAGGAGGCGACATAATTACCGAGGACTGTGTCCGAAGTGTCAGACCTGGTTATGGGATTTCTCCTAAATTCAGTGACTGGGTGGTCGGCAAGCGAGTTAGGCGGGCGGTTCCAATGAATACGGCCGTTACGAAAGATGTACTCGGCGCTGATTAGATTTTGATCTTGGCTTCACCTATTGCTTGCTGAAACATCGTATCGCTTCGCGTAAACTCTTTTTTAAGTATCAAGAGCGGGCTCCCGATAACACGTGAGCCCGTTTATTTTTTGCATACAGTGACGGATAGACTTTCTGATGAAAAAGGCATTGATTACCGGTGTTACCGGCCAGGATGGCTCCTACCTTGCAGAGTTTCTGTTGGAAAAGGGCTATGAGGTACACGGGATCAAACGCAGGGCATCGCTGTTTAATACCCAGCGGGTAGACCATATCTATCAAGACCCTCACGCCGATAATCAACGGTTTGTGTTGCATTATGGTGACCTCACAGATTCGTCTAACCTGACTCGGATTCTCCAGGAAGTGAAGCCTGATGAGGTATATAACCTTGGCGCTCAGTCTCATGTGGCGGTTAGCTTTGAGTCTCCGGAGTACACGGCCGATGTTGATGGCATGGGCACACTGCGCTTACTCGAAGCGATTCGTTTGCTGGGGCTTGAGAAGACAACCCGGTTTTATCAAGCCTCGACGTCTGAGCTTTACGGCCTTGTTCAGGAGACGCCCCAGAAGGAAAGCACGCCTTTTCATCCTCGCTCACCCTACGCAGTGGCCAAACTCTATGCCTACTGGATTACAGTCAACTATCGCGAAGCGTATGGCATGTATGCCTGTAACGGGGTTCTGTTCAATCACGAGTCACCGCGGCGCGGTGAAACCTTCGTGACCCGGAAAATTACCCGAGGCCTGGCCAATATTGCCCAGGGGCTGGAGAGCTGCCTGTACATGGGTAACCTGGACGCGCTCCGTGATTGGGGGCACGCCAAGGATTATGTGCGAATGCAGTGGATGATGCTGCAGCAGGAGCAACCCGAAGATTTTGTAATTGCCACCGGCGTTCAGTACTCGGTGCGTGAGTTTATCCAGTGGTCTGCAGCTGAGCTGGGAATTGCTCTGCGTTTCGAGGGGGAAGGGGTTGAAGAAGTTGCCTTGGTAGAGTCAGTGACCGGTGGAGATGCACCGTTTGTAAAGCCGGGCGATGTGCTTGTCCGCGTAGACCCCCGTTATTTCCGACCTGCAGAGGTAGAGACCTTGCTGGGGGACCCTACCAAAGCGAAGGAAAAGCTTGGCTGGGTGCCAGAGATTACTGTGCAGGAGATGTGCGCTGAGATGGTTCGGGAGGATTTGCAGGCGGCGAAACGCCATGCACTGCTTAAAGCACATGGCCATGATGTTACCGTCTCGGTGGAGAATTAAGATGTCTGAACAACGCAATCAAAAGGTCTTCGTCGCTGGCCACCGAGGCATGGTGGGCTCGGCCATTGTCAGGCGCCTGGAGGCTTTGGGATATACCAATATCCTGACGGCGGGACGGGATCAGTTGAACCTGCTTGATCAGGCTGCCGTGCATGCCTGGTTTGCCGAGCATCAGCCGGAGCAGGTGTACATTGCCGCTGCCAAAGTGGGCGGCATTCATGCGAACAACACCTACCCGGCGGAATTCATCTATGAAAACCTGATGATCGAAGCGAACCTGATACACGCTGCCCACCAAGCCGGTTTGCAGAAGGTCTTGTTCCTGGGATCTTCCTGTATTTACCCAAAGTTTGCTGAGCAGCCGATGCGCGAGGATGCATTGCTTACGGGCATTCTTGAGCCCACCAACGAGCCCTATGCGATTGCCAAGATAGCGGGCATCAAGTTGTGTGAAAGCTACAACCGCCAGTACGGTCGCGACTACCGCAGCGTAATGCCTACCAATCTTTACGGGCCCAACGACAACTTTCACCCAGAAAACAGCCATGTGATCCCGGCGCTGTTGCGTCGTTTCCACGAGGCGGTCAAGGCGGGTGAAGAGGAGGTGGTTGTTTGGGGTAGCGGCAAGCCCATGCGTGAGTTTTTGCATGTGGATGACATGGCGGCGGCCAGCGTGCACGTGATGGAGTTGGACCATGAAACTTATTCCAGTAACACGGAACCGATGCTGTCCCACATCAACGTCGGTACAGGTGTGGATTGCACCATTCGGGAACTGGCGGAGACGGTGGCCAAGGTGACAGGCTTTAACGGAAAACTCGTGTTTGACAGCAGTAAGCCGGACGGAACGCCCAGGAAGTTGATGGATGTTTGCCGTTTGAAGGCGTTGGGTTGGGAAGCCAGTATTGCCCTGGAAGAGGGATTGCGGAGCAGCTACAACTGGTTCTTGCGCCATGAGGAGGATATGCGTGGTTAACTCGGGCAATGTCATTATCTGGTCAGTAGCGTAGGGATAACGGAGTTATGCAGTCGCATGCAAAAGTGAACGACAAAGTCCAGGAAGTTAGCTTAATAGATCTGGCGTTGGTTTTCATTCGATTCAAGCGAGTGTTCTTTTTGGTGTTTGCAGCGGGTTTGCTATTAGCCTTAACTGCCGCATTGGTTTTACCCGAAAGGTATCAATATACAACGCTTATGCAGCTGGCGGAGAAATCGTCGGATGAACCTGCTGAGTCCCCTGGGGCTTTGATTGGCTGGCTCCGGTTTTCCGCTATTTCACAGGCAGAAGCTCTGTACAGAGCTGAGCAATCACGAAAAATGCCTTTTGAGCTCACTGTAGACTTGCCTTCAGGCACGCTACTTTTGAAGCTGACCTCAGAGGCTGAAGTGGTAGAGCAGGCGGACGTGGAAAAAAAACACCAGGTTTTGGCGAGTCAGATTCTGAAAAGACAAAAAGCAAGTCTTGATCGCTACGTAGAGAGGCTGGAGGGGCAGTTAGCCACTGCAGGGGAGACGATTGAGTTGTTGCGGACTATGGAAGATCCGGGTCCTGCGCTCTCTGAGGCCCTTGAGAGGGAAGCAGATATTGAGAGGCGGATCTCGGATGTAAGGGCGGCGGAGATCATTAACGTGGCTCAACAGAGTTTGGAGCCCGTGTCCAAAGGTCCGTTATTTATCGTTGTTGTTGGATTTCTGCTCGCGATTATTCTGGCAAGCATTACTACCCTCGTATGGGCACTTTTTAGCCACGCCAGAAGGCGCATGGAGGCATCTTGAGGCACGCAATTTTTAGATTGTTCCGTTATGCCGTTCGATTTTCTCTCTCTTTCCTTCCCCTGCAATCCATGTATGCATCTATTAGTTCTCTGGAAGGTAGGCGTTCGTCATTAGTGATCCTGGCCAATGGCCCCGGCTTAAATAACTACCTTGATGCCACTCCTGAGCCTGAAGCACAGTCGGATTACATGTGTGTCAATCTTTTTGCTTTGAACAGTAATTTTGAGTTCTTTAAACCTCGGCATTATGTCATTTTTGATCCGTTGTTTGTTGTTGGTTTGGATGACTCTCATTCGATGGCGAGGAGAGTTTTTCAGGCAATCCAATCGAAGCTCACGTGGGATATGACACTCTACATTCCCTTGCGATTTAAGGGGGAGCAGGAAAAAATTGTTGCTTTGACATCATCTGCGAATCTGCGGATTGTATATTTTAGGGACGCAGGATTGCCTTTAGACGGGGGGGCTGCGTCGCTGTGGCTCATGGATAAGCAGTTCATTATGCCCCGAGCTCAAAATGTTCTTGTGGCAGCTATCTATATTGGAATTCTACTTGGGTATCCGACTATTTTTCTTGAGGGCACTGATCATAGTTGGCATAAGTACCTGTATTTGAACGATGAAAATAAGTTGATGATAAAGGACGTGCATTTTTATGACGGCAATCCAAAGATGACGCCTTTGCTGAAGGATGCATCGAAAGGAATATCTTTTTCAGTCGAAGATATTTTTCGAGCCTATTATCTTCTGCACAAGAGTTACAAAGTGCTTCGAAAGATTGCTGATAGGAGAGGTGTTTGTATCATAAATCGTACGCCCGGATCATTTATCGACGCTTTTAACAAGATGGTGCGCAATTAAATATGGCTTTTTTGTCTATCGTAACAAGTAGCTCGATTGCAAAGACGGCAAAAGTCAATAAGTTCTGCCGAATTAATAAGACCGTGCTGGGCGATTACTCTTATATTGCCAACGCCGCTCGAGTGAATAATGCTGAGGTTGGTAAGTTTTGTTCTATTGGGCCGGATGTGAGGATAGGCCTTGGAAAGCACCCAGTCCGTGATTATGTATCAACCCATCCTGCGTTCTATTCACAGCACAATGCTTCGGGTGCAAGTTTTGCAGATCGTACTAAATTTACCGAATCGGAGCAGGTTTTCATTGGAAATGATGTGTGGATTGGTCAGAGCGCTATTGTTTGCGATGGGGTGCACATTGGTGATGGGGCATGTATAGCGGCCGGGGCTGTGGTAACAAAGAATGTTGAGCCATATGCTCTGGTTGGGGGTGTGCCGGCCAGGTTCATCCGGTTTAGATTTCCAGTTGATACCATCGAAAGGCTACTGACGTTAAGGTGGTGGGACAAGGATATTTCTTGGATAAAGAAACGATGGGAACTTTTTTCAGATATTGAGAAATTTCTTATAGAAAGTGAGAGAGACGGTGAGGCTTAATTTTTGCCTGCCTGTATCGCTGAGATTAGATCGGGCCATTCTTTTAAGTGCCTCATTAATACATATATATTTTTGCTTTTCTGCCTTGTTTATGGGGAGTAGTTTTTTTAGGTTGCTTAGCGGTCTAACAGGCGCGTTTTTCGTAATCTATTTCCTCATGGTTTATCGGGTACGTGTCTTGATACCATCTGCAATTGCGTTGTTGATGCTTGGGGTTGCCGTACTGAAAGCGGATTCTAGTTTTTTTGCTAGTACTTTTTTTATTCTGGCCTTTTATTCTTCTCTTTCTTTAGCAATCCTGATCAGAGACTATGATCTTGGCTGCGTTTTAATCAAACTGCCTCTGTTGCTGTTTTCATTGTTTTTACTCTACTTGTTCTTGGTTTTGGGATATGACCCAGACGATTTTAATGATGTTTTTGACGGATACAGCAGGAACGGTTTAGGTGCGGTGTTGTTAGCGTTTTCTCTCGGCTATGTATGGTACTGCTATGAGAAGAGACAGAGACCCTCATTAATTCTCGGTGGACTGGTTCTCTTTTTGATGCTTCCACTTTACGGTAGAGCAAATATATTGGGAGGCGTAGTCGTATTTTTATTGATTTTGTATATGAATTTTGGCGCGACGGGTTGGTTTTTACTAGGCCTAATTTTTATTGGTAGTCTTATCTTTGGATTCGACTATATTTCAGAATATCTATCAGCCAAGACTAAATTTTCTGCAGGCTTTGAAAGTCCCAGGTTCGAGATGCTCCAGGACTATTTTTCTGAGACTGATTTGAGCTCACTGTTTGTGGGAACAGATTTGTCTATGGTCAACTCTATTGTCGATCATGGAGGGAATACTCATAACGCCTTTCTCCGGGCCCACAGCTATTTTGGGTTCGCGAGCGTGGTCTTGATTATTGGTCTCGCTATTGGCGTCGCGTTGTTGGTCTCAAACGGTTTTTTCGTTTTGGCAATTATTGCGCTTGCTTTTATCGCTCGTGCTTTTCTGGATATTATTTACTTGGGAAACATTTTTGATTTTTTGATGTTGGGTCCTTTTTTATACTTTTATCGTCCACTTCGTTCAAATTTATATTTATGAGTAACCATGAGTAGCAATTTATCTGTTTCTATTATTACCGTTTGCTTCAATAGCGAAGCAACGATAAGGGGTACCTTGGAATCGGTAGGTGCACAGAGCTATGACAAAATTGAGCATGTTGTAGTGGATGGTGCCTCGAAGGATCAAACATTAAGCATTGTAGATGAGTTTCGAAGCAGGTTGGGCAAGGTGATTTCTGAGCCCGACAGAGGTTTATACGATGCTATGAACAAGGGCATTCAGGCTGCAACCGGTGATATCGTTGGCATTCTAAATTCAGATGATTTTTTTGAAAGCGAGGAGTCGATCGCAGAGGTTGTAAGAGTATTCGAGCATTATCCGGAAGTTGATGTCGTGTTTGGTGACGTGGTTTTCGTCGCCCCGGATGACCTGCAAAAGATTACTCGATATTATCGATGCCGTCATTTTCGGCCCTGGAAGTTGAGGTTTGGCTGGATGCCGGCACATCCGGCCACTTTTGTTCGAGCGTCCTCTTACACGAAGGCGGGTGATTACCGCTTGGATATGCGAATATCCGCTGACTATGAAATGTTTGTGCGCTGGCTCTTGGTAGAAAAGCTAAAGTGGGAGTATCTACCGCGGGTGCTTATTAGAATGCGCTCGGGTGGCGTCAGCACCAGTGGTTTCAAGAGCAGCATACGGCTGAACCGAGAAATTGTGCGGGCATGCAGGGACAACGGCATCTATACCAATCTGCTGCTCGTGTTAAGCAAGATTCCTTTTAAGTTGTTGGAATTGATCAAGCGGCCCAAGTTATGAGCAAGCAAAAGGTTCTGGTAACCGGGGCTTCAGGTTTTGTGGGCGGCGCAGTGGTGAAGCGCCTGGTAGTACAATCTGATCTTTATGACGTGCTGGCGGCGGGGCGCTCAAGGCCTTCTGACGGCACGGCCGGATATCGGTTCGTTACCGGTCTTGAGCTAAATAAACCAGAAGGTTGGGCTGAGGCACTTACCCAGGTTGATGTGGTTGTACACTGCGCTGCTCGTGCACATGTGATGAATGACCAATCGGTGGATCCGCTGGCTGAATTTCGGCGTGTAAATGTGGATGGTTCCATGGCTCTGGCAAGGCAAGCTTTTAAAGCCGGGGTAAAGCGTTTTGTGTTTGTTAGTAGCGTTAAGGTTCACGGCGAGAATACCGATAACCGCCCGCCATTCCGGGAGGTTGATGAGCTCTTCCCGGAGGATGCTTACGCCTTGTCCAAGTATGAGGCGGAGCAGAGCTTGAGAAAGTTTTGTGCTGATGTAGGGATGGAGTTGGTGGTGGTACGACCGCCTTTGGTATACGGGCCTGGGGTAAAAGGCAATTTTGAGAGTTTGTTGAAGCTGTGTAACTTGCCGGTACCTCTGCCATTTGGTTCTATGAATAACAAGCGAAGCATGGCTTACGTTGGTAATCTCGCGGATTTCATAGCGCAATGTGTTTGTTCACGTCATGCAAACGGCGAGGCGTTTCTAATTAGCGACGGTGAGGCAATCTCATTGTCGGAACTCCTGGCAGAAATTAAACGGGCCAAAGGTCAGTCCCCTTGGTTGCTGCCGGTTCCGATCCCTTTGTTTCGGCTTGCCGGAAGGTTGTTGGGTAAGACTGCTGCGGTGGACCGTTTGACGGGAGCTTTGGTTGTTGACTCCAGTAAGGCCCGAGATCTGTTGGGCTGGTCTGCGCCTTACTCTGTTCGGGAAGGATTGAAAGCAACTGTGGTTGGAATATAACCACTGCGAGGAGCTTGGAGAGCGCGTGTGATCAGAGTTTTGGATATCATTTTTGCCATTTTAGGGCTGGTTGTAGGCCTACCGTTTCTGGCGATCATATTCATTATCGGTTTTTTCGATACCGGGGCCCCATTGTTCCGTCAGGAAAGAGTTGGGCGTTATAAAAGGGCCTTTACATTAGTTAAGTTTCGTACCATGGCAATAGATACAGCCTCGGTTGCCAGCCACCTTGCCAGTGCTTCGTCTATCACACGGTTCGGCAATTTTCTTCGTCGGACTAAACTTGATGAGCTCCCCCAGCTCTGGAACGTTTTAAAGGGCGAAATGAGTCTGGTTGGCCCCCGCCCGTGTTTGTTTAATCAGGATGAGTTGATTCTGGAAAGGGAAAAACGTGGGGTTCTGCAAGTTCGGCCGGGAATCACTGGCTTGGCTCAAATCAATGAAATTGATATGTCAACGCCTGTGCTGTTGGCAGAAACGGACGCCAGGATGGTGGAGTCATTGGATTTGAGGAGCTATTTTGGATACATCCTCAAGACTGTTACTGGTAAGGGCTCCGGTGATCGGGTGGGGCGCTGAGTTTCTTTTATTGAGATCTTGGTGTAGCGCACGTTAGAGCGTCTAAGAGGCCGTCTGTGGCCTGAGTGGTGGTCGTGCAAATAGGGAAAATGTAAATTTGAGATCGACTATGATCAACAGAATTCTTGGGTTGTCGCGACCCAAAAAACGCCTTGTTTCAGTGATTGTGGATTGTCTGCTGCTATCGCTCGCAATTTGGGCGGCATTTGCTCTGCGCTTTGAGGACATGGGGTGGGTTCCTGGAGACAAGCAATTGCTGGTCTCAACAGCGACGGTTCTGGTCACAATCGGCGCATTCGTCAAGCTTGGTTTGTACCGTGCTGTTATCAGGTATATGAGCGAGCATGCATTTTTCGCCATTATCCTAGGCGTGGCTTTTTCGAGTATCTCTCTCATTGTTTTTGGTTTTTTATTTCAGGCTTTGGTTCCTCGTTCTGTCCCAGTCATTTACGGTGCGTTTGCTTTTCTCTTGGTGGCGGGCACGCGGTTTTCAGTTCGAAGCCTGGTACGACGACCTGATGAGAAATCTAAGAATACTGTGCTGATTGTTGGAGCAGGGCCAAAAGGAATGCAGTTGGCATCTGCATTAGCGCAAGGGGTGGAATACCGGCCAGTCGGATTTGTCTCGCTCGTGAGCGGTAATCATCGCTCTTTGATTGGTAATATGCCGGTTTTTTCAATTGAGCATATTGAGAAGGCTGTAAGGGACCTGTCAGCCTCCAGAGTTTTGCTCGCGCTTGAAGATTCGGTGCCTGTAAACCGTAAACATCTGATGCAGGCGTTGGAAAGGCTGTCGGTGCCAGTTCAAACGGTGCCCTCGATGTCGGAATTGGTTGCCGGCCAGGCTCGGATAAATGATATCCGTGATCTTGAGATTGAAGACCTTCTGGGTCGAGACCCTGTTCGCCCGGATGCGGCTATCGTGGCAGAGAGTCTTTTCGGTAAATCGGTCATGGTTACAGGGGCGGGTGGATCGATTGGTTCTGAACTTTGTCGCCAGATATTACGCCACAAACCAAAGACGTTGGTACTATTTGAGCAAACGGAATTTTCACTTTATTCGATAGAGCGTGAGCTGAAATCGACCAATGAGGTTGAGTGCCTGGGAGTAAACCTGCATGCGGTTTTGGGGAGCGTTACCCACCGACGCCGCTGCGAGACGGTAATGAAGTCTTTTGGTGTTCAGACCGTTTATCATGCGGCAGCGTACAAGCATGTCCCGCTGGTTGAACACAATGTTATTGAGGGCGTTCAGAATAATACCTTCGGAACCTGGCATGCTGCGGAGGCGGCAATTGCTGCCGGGGTTGACCGTTTCGTGCTTATCTCTACTGATAAAGCGGTGCGTCCGACAAATGTGATGGGCGCCAGTAAACGTATGGCAGAATTGGTGCTGCAAGGCCTTGCCCAGAGGCAGTCCGGTACTGTGTTCTCCATGGTTCGGTTTGGCAATGTGCTTGGGTCATCTGGCTCCGTTGTTCCCTTATTTCGTGATCAGATTCGCGATGGTGGCCCGGTAACTGTGACCCATCCCGATATTATTCGCTATTTCATGACCATTCCGGAAGCCAGCCAGCTGGTTTTGCAGGCTGGTAGCATGGGGCAGGGCGGCGAAGTGTTCGTTTTGGATATGGGCGAGCCGGTTAAAATCGCAGACTTGGCGAGAAAGATGATTCACTTGATGGGTTTGATGGAGAAAACGGCAGATCATCCTGATGGTGATATCGAGATTGTATTTTCAGGGCTTCGTCCGGGTGAAAAACTGTATGAAGAACTGTTGATTGGCGATGATCCGCAGGGAACTGCGCACCCGCGAGTCATGATGGCTCGAGAAGCATTTATGCCTTGGAATGAGGTTGAGCAAACCTTAGGCACGCTAATGAAGGCTAGTCAAGCATTTGACTGCAATGCGCTGGTAGAAGCCTTACAAGATGCGCCCACCGGATTTTCTCCAAACGGCGGTATTTCTGACCTTGTTTGGTGCAACGGCAATCAAGAGCATGTTGGCCAAGTCGGGAATGAGGACAAGGTCCGTCGGTTGCCCCTGGCCTAGGATATAATCCGGGCCTGTGATTTAGTGGCGGGGGCTTAATTGCCCCCGTTTTTGTTTTTCAACAAGGAACGTTGACGATGATTGAAGTTTCCCACCACGGCGCCACCACTGGCGTTACTGGCTCTTGCCACGAACTAGTCCTTGGCCAAGGGGCCCAGAGGAGCGGGATCCTCATAGACTGCGGCCTGTTCCAGGGCCAGGACGAAGGCCGCGGCGCTTCCGCCTCCGATCTGTCCATTGATTTCCCAATCGAGCATATCCGTGCCCTGGTGGTCACTCATGTGCATATTGACCACGTAGGGCGCATTCCCTATTTGCTGGCGGCGGGGTTTGAGGGGCCCATTATTTGTTCCGAGCCTTCGGCGATTATGCTGCCGGAGATTCTGGAGGATGCCCTGAAGATCGGGTTTACCCGGGATAGGCAGCTGATCGAGCGGGTTTTGGGGCTGATTCGTTCCCGTTTGGTGCCTGTGCCCTATGGCCAGTGGCATTCCGTGTTCGCCGAAGGTGATTGCTCGCTGTCGGTTCGGCTTCAGAGAGCAGGGCATATTCTGGGCTCGGCCTATGTGGAATGTGATGCGCGAGCGGGGGATGTTGCCGAGCGGATTGTGTTCAGTGGCGACCTTGGGGCGCCCCATGCTCCGTTGCTCCCGGCGCCGAAATCCCCGGAGCTGGCGGACCGGCTGGTGATTGAGAGTACGTATGGGGATAAGGACCATGAGGACCGGGAAACGCGGCGTTACCGGTTGAAGGAGGTGTTGGAACACGCTTTGGAAGATGGCGGGACGGTGCTGGTGCCGGCGTTCAGTATTGGGCGTACGCAGGAATTGCTTTATGAGATTGAGGGCCTTATCAATGAGTTTGGCGGAGAGCTCTGGAGCAATCTGGAAATTATTGTAGATTCGCCGCTGGCCGCAGAATTCACCCGAATCTACCGCGATCTGAAGCCCTACTGGGATGCCGAGGCTACAGACCTGGTACACCAGGGCCGGCATCCGCTCTCTTTTGAACAACTTACGGTCATAAATTCCCATGAAGATCACCTGAATGCGGTGGATTACCTGGCCGGCTCCCATCGCCCCTGTGTGGTTCTGGCCGGTTCCGGTATGTGCGCCGGTGGCCGTGTGGTGAATTACCTGAAGGCGATGCTGGGGGATAAGCGGAACGATGTACTCTTTGTGGGCTACCAGGCCGCGGGGACGCCAGGACGGGATATTCTTACTTATGGCCCTCGCGGTGGCTGGGTGGAGCTGGATGATGAACGCTACGATATCCGGGCCCGGATTCATCATGTTGGCGGTTATTCGGCCCATGCTGGGCAGAGTGATTTGCTTCGGTTTGTTGAAGGCATTGCTGAAGCGCCGTCGGAAATTCGGGTGGTGCATGGGGATCATGATGCAAAGGCGGCATTTCAGGTAAGGCTTCAACGGGTGTTGCCTGGCTCCCAAGTGCTGATCCCGGCGTAGCGAGGTTTTGATGCGCGCACGAT
>MRWG01000896.1_pt1 | contig 23845 bp, 18 predicted proteins | sample 1013341 | NCBI WGS metagenome assembly MRWG01 (sample SAMN06117577, study PRJNA244670) | biofilm metagenome | biome: Water; feature: Cathode Biofilm; material: Biofilm; isolation source: microbial consortium enriched at the cathode of a solar microbial fuel cell | place: USA: District of Columbia ... | reverse complement strand
AATCCTTCTTCGTGCGATTGACGCCGGCGATCTCAACTTCGAGCACGAGACCGTCTTCAGAGAGCTCGGCCAGTTCAAGATCGACGACTTCGACGACGGGTTTGGCCGTGCTGAAACATCCGCCGAGCGTGACTGACATCGCAACGAGCGTCGCTGTGATCGCCGTTCGCCGCCAGTCGCTGATTCTCGTGGAGGGCATGACGCTCATGCTATCGGGCCGCGGCGGGGACTGTCGTTGCGGGCTCCGTCGGCGCGAAGACGTCTTGCAAGGCAACCGGCGACCATTGTCCGGCGCGCAAGGCCTGGATGGCCTGCACCACGGCGTGCGCGCCGGTGGCGGTGGTCACCATCGGGATGCCAAGCCTGACGGCGGTGGCGCGGATCTTGCCTTCGTCCGTGGCGTATCCCGTTCGCGTGGGCGTGTTGATGACGAGGTTGATTTCGCCGTTGTGCAGCATGTCGAGGACGTTGGGCCGGGCGCCTTCAGCGATTTTCTTGAGGCGCACCGCGTCGATCGATTGACGCTCCAGCGCATCGGCCGTGCCGCCGGTGGCGAAAACGCCGAAGCCCATGGACTTCAGCGTGCGGGCGACATCCATGATGCGCGGCTTGTCCGCGTCGCGCACGCTGAGGAAAACGTTCCCGCTCATCGGAAGATCAACACCGGCGCCCATGGCGGCTTTGGCCAGCGCGATCGGCAGCGACGCATCCACACCCATGACTTCACCGGTTGAGCGCATCTCCGGGCCGAGGACAAAGTCCACGCGCGGGAATTTTCTGAATGGGAAGACCGGTTGCTTGACGGCGTGCAGGCCGACATCGGGGACCTCGTCGATAGCCTGATCGGTCAGTGACTGGCCCATCATGGCTCGGGCGGCGACGCGGGGCCACGGCACGCCCTTGGCTTTGGCGACGAAGGGCGCCGTGCGCGAGGCGCGCGGATTGACTTCGATGATGTAGATCTCGTCGTTCTTCACGGCGAGCTGCACGTTCATCAAGCCGCACACGCGAAGTTCAGCGGCGAGCGTGCGGCAGATTTCGCGGATGCGCTCGACAATTCGGTCGGGCAAGGACCACGGCGGGATGGTGCACGTGGAATCGCCTGAATGGACGCCCGCGTGTTCGATGTGCTCCATGACGCCGCACACGACGGCGTTGCCGGCGCCGGTGGCGTCGAAGTCCGCGACGACGTCCACATCGATCTCAGTCGCTTCGTCGAGAAACTTGTCAATGAGAATCGGCGCGTTGCCGAGGTCGGATGCGTCCACGGCGGTGGTCATGAATCGGAGCATGGCCGATTCATCGGAGCAGATCTCCATGCCGCGACCACCGAGGACGTAGCTCGGTCGAACGAGGACTGGATACCCGATGTGCCCGGCGATCTCGATGGCTTCTTCGACAGTGTGCGCGGTGCCTGCGGGCGGTTGTTTGAGGTCGAGCCGGGCGAGCAATTCACTGAAGCGCCGGCGATCTTCGGCGAGGTCGATGGAGTCCAGCGGCGTGCCGATGATGGGCGGGCCGGCTTTGACGAGACCGTCCGCGAGATTGAGCGGCGTCTGTCCACCGAACTGCACGATGACGCCTTCAACGGCGCGCGACGGCGCATTAAGGCGCTCGGCGATGTTGAGCACATCTTCGAGCGTGAGCGGTTCGAAGAAGAGCAGATCGGACGTGTCGTAATCCGTCGAGACCGTCTCCGGGTTGGAGTTGATCATGACGGATTCGTAGCCGAGTTCGCTCGCGGCGAAGGCGGCGTGGCAGCAGCAGTAGTCGAACTCGATGCCCTGGCCGATGCGGTTGGGACCACCGCCGAGGATGAGAATCTTCTTCGCATCGGTGACGCGGATCTCATCGTCAGTGATGCGTTGATCGTTGTCCGAATAGGCCGATTCGTACGTTGAATAGAAGTACGGCGTGACGGCGTCGAACTCGGCGGCGCAGGTGTCAACGAGTTTGAAGACAGGCTCGACGTGATGCGACTGGCGCCAGCGGCGGATGTCCAGAATTGCGTCCGTCGTGATGTCGCCGAGCAGGATGTTGGCGAGTTGCGCATCGGAGTAGCCAAGTTGCTTGGCGCGCTGGAGCGTCTCGCGCGGCATGTCGTCCTTCGATGACGCCGCGAGCAGTTCATCCTCGAACTCGACGAGTTGCTGGAACTGATCGAGGAAGAACCGATCGATTTTCGTAAGTTCGTAGATGCGTTCGATCGTCCAGCCCATCTTGAGCGCGTAGCGCACGTAGTAGAGGCGCCCTTGCGAAGGCACGGCGAGTTTGCGGACGAGTTTTTCATCCGCGATGGGCCACGTTTCACCGTCGGGCAGCTCCTGGCCGCGCTCGGCGCGGAGCCAGAGATCCTGTTTGTCGAGGCCGAAGCCGAAACGCTTGACTTCCATCGAGCGAATGACTTTTTGCAGGCTTTCTTTGAATGTGCGCCCGATAGCCATCGCTTCGCCGACGCTCTTCATTTGCGTGGTCAGCGTTTCATCGGCTTCGGGGAACTTCTCAAACGTCCAGCGCGGCATCTTGGTGACGACGTAGTCGATGGACGGCTCGAAGCATGCGCTGGTCGTGCCGGTGATGTCGTTGCGAAGCTCATCGAGCGAATAGCCAACGGCGAGCTTGGCGGCGATCTTGGCGATCGGGAATCCGGTGGCTTTGCTGGCCAGCGCGCTGGAGCGCGACACGCGCGGGTTCATTTCAACGACGACCATGTCGCCGGTGTCGGGATCGGTGGCGAACTGGACGTTTGAGCCGCCGGTTTCGACGCCGACGGCGCGCATCACGGCGATGGAGGCGTCGCGCAGGCGCTGGTATTCGCGATCGGTGAGCGTGAGGATCGGCGCGACGGTGATGGAGTCGCCCGTGTGCACGCCCATGGGGTCGATGTTCTCGATGCCGCAGACGACGATGCAGTTGTCGTTCTTATCGCGGACGACTTCGAGTTCGAATTCCTTCCAGCCCAGAAGCGAGCGATCGATTTCGACCTGCGAGATCATGCTGGCGCCGAGGCCCCGCCGGACGATGTCTTCGAATTCTTCGCGGTTGTAGGCGATGCCGCCCCCGGCGCCGCCGAGTGTGAAGGCGGGTCGGATGATGGCGGGAAGGCCGACTTCATCGAGGACGGCGAGCGCTTCGTCGATGGTCTTGACCATGTGCGACTCCGGCGTCTTGAGCCCGATGCTGTCGCAGACTTCGCGGAAGGCTTCGCGGTCTTCGGCGCGGTGGATGACATCGCGGGTGGCGCCGATCATCTCGACGCCGAGCTCCTGCAACACACCGTCGTCCCACAGTTCGCAGGCGCAATTGAGGGCGGTCTGGCCGCCGAGGGTGGGCAGGATGGCGTCGATGGGTGTGCCGAGGCTGCGTTCTTTTTCAATGATCTTGCGCACCGCCAGCGGCGTGATCGGCTCGATGTAGGTCCGGTCCGACATGGACGGGTCGGTCATGATCGTCGCCGGATTGGAGTTGATCAGGACGACGCGATAGCCCTCGGCGCGCAGCGATTTGCACGCCTGGACGCCGGAATAGTCGAACTCGCAGGCCTGACCGATGACGATCGGCCCGGAGCCGAGGATCAAGATGGTGTGAAGATCATCCCTACGTGGCATCTGCTACGGCTGAATCACCGCTCTCCGCCTGGCTCCGCGCAAACCGCCGGAGCTTACGACACCCGGATGAATGCGGCAATTGTCGCCGCGATCGGAACGTCGCAATCTCTCGATGCTGGCGAACGCTAACATCGCCATCGTGGGTGAATTCGTCGTCGTCATTCTGGTTTGCGGCTGGGCGGGGATGATCGTGGTGGCTGTCGCGGCGAAGCGGCTGGCGACGGATCCGGATGACCTTCGAACGGGGATGGCTCGACTTGGATTGATGGCCTACAGCGCGTCGCTTCATCGAACGTCGCGGGTTGATGAAGGGGAACGACTTGAGTTGCCGGCGTCGCGGCCGTTGCTGATCGTCGCAAACCATGCCTCCGGGGTTGACCCCCTGCTGATTCAGGCGGCGTGCCCGTATTTCATTCGCTGGATGATGGCGGCTGACATGCGGTGGCCGGAGCTGGGCGCCCTCTGGCGGTTCGGAAGGGTGATCTTCGTCGATCGGCGGGATGGCGGGAGCGCGGGGCTTCGCATGGCGATTCAGGCGCTGCGGGCCGGCGACGTGGTCGGGATTTTTCCTGAGGGCGGGCTGGAGCGGCCGCAGGGTGTGATTCTCCCTTTTCATGAGGGCGTCGGCGTATTGATTCGACGCTCGAAGGCAATCGTGCAGCCGGTGATTGTTGAGGAGGCGCCGGATGCGCCGACGGCGCGAGCAGCGTTGTGGACGCCGAGCAAGGCGCGGCTTCGGTTCATGCCGCGGATTGATTACGCAGGATCGGGCGCTTCCAGCGCAGAGATCGCCGCGGACCTGCAGGCGCGCTTTCTCGAATGGACCGGCTGGCCGGAAGGTGAGCGGCTGACCATGGACGAGGACGCGCCTCGCTAGCATGACGCACATGCTGGCGCGAATCACCGGGCGACTTGAGCACATGGACGGCGTGACGGCGCTCATCGAAGCGTCGCCGGGCATGGCCTATGAGGTGCTGTTGCCGCTGCATTTGTCCGACCGCATGGCGGGCCGCGTGGGTGAAGACATCACGCTGCACACGATGGAATACCTGGAAGCGGTGTCGCAGGGCGCTTCGTTTCGGCCTCGACTGCTTGGGTTTGAAACGCGCCAGGAGCGCGCGTTCTTCGAGCGATTGACGCGCGTCAAAGGGCTCGGCGCCAAGCGGGCGCTGCGCGCGATGGCGGAGCCTGCGGGCGACATCGCGGCGGCGATCACGCGGCGCGACGCGGCGTTTCTTCAGCGGCTGCCGGAAATCGGCAAGCGCCTCGCGGAGACGATCGTCGCGGAACTGCACGGCAAAGTTGATGCATTTTCCGATGTCGGTGAAATGGGCGACGTCGTGACGCGACCGGCCGCGGCGGAGCAGGCAATCGGCGCGCTGGAGCGACTGGGGCAAAGTCGAACCGAGGCGGAGCGCCTGGTGGCGCGCGCGATTGAGCGCGAGCCGGCGCTGGATTCGCCGGATGCGATTTTGGCGGCGGCGTTTGTTGAGTAGGACCTTGGTCGAGTTTGTCGTCGCGGATTACTCGTTGCGTTTGTGTCTTGAAATTGAAATCGACGAGTCGTGGCACTGCCGCCTTTGGCGGCCGTACCACGGCGCCCAGTCGAGCGAATTGGCAGCTATGGTGAATGCATGCGATACGCGATGATCATGGCTGGCGGTTCGGGCACTCGTTTGTGGCCTGTCAGCCGCAAGGACCGACCGAAGCAACTGGCGCCCATCATTGGCGGGCGCTCACTGCTGGATATTGCGATTGAGCGAGCCCGGTCAGTGGCGCCGGCGGACAATATCTCGATTTGCGCCTCGCAGGCGTATCTTGATGCGATTGCCGCCGCGGCGCCGGATCTTCCAGATGATCTCATGCTTGGTGAGCCGACGGGGCGCGACACGCTGAATGCGATCGGGTTCGCGGCGGCGGTGCTGGCGAAGCGCGATCCTGACGCGGCGTTCTGCGTGCTGACGGCGGATCATCTGATTGAGCCGCTGGAGGCGTTCGCGACGTGCGTCAAGACGGGGTTTGATCTTGTTGAAGCGCAGCCGAACCGACTGGTCACGTTCGCGATCGCGCCGACGTTCGCGGCGACGGGCTTTGGCTATGTGCACAAGAGCAACGCGCTCGAGGGCGACCTGCCCGTGCCGGCGCATCGCGTGGCGCGATTCGTCGAGAAGCCAGATGCGGAAACGGCGCAGCGTTATGTCGCATCAGGTGAATATGGCTGGAACTCCGGCATGTTCGTGTGGAAGGCGCAGACGTTCCTGAATGCGGTCGCGGCCCACCAGCCGGATGCGCACGCGGGATTGATGACGATTGCCGATGCGTGGGGCACGGAGGCGCAGCAGGAGACACTGGCGCGCGTGTATCCGACGCTGCCAAAGATCAGTGTGGACTTTGCGATCATGGAGCCGGCGTCCAAGCCGGAGTCCGACTTTGACGTGTGCGCCGTTGATATGAGTCTTGACTGGCGCGATGTCGGGAGTTGGCCGAGCTATGCCGAAACGATTCACGGCGATGATCGCGGCGTGCGCGTGGCGGACGCCGGCGGCGGGCACACCGTGCTGGATTGCGACAACACGCTCATCGTCAGTGATGATCCCAGTCATCACGTCGCCGCGCTCGGGATGAAGGATGTCGTGATTGTGCATACGCGCGACGCGACGCTGGTGATGCCCGCGCACGAGGCGCAACGACTCAAAGAATTGCACGGTCTGCTGCCGGAGCAGGTCAAGTAATGGGACGCGCGCTGGCGTGGCTGCGCGACACGATCGGCGGTGTCTATGAATTGGCGCGGCTGGCGTGGATCACGCGGTTTCGGTTTCGCGGGCCGTATTGGCAATGGCGCATGGAAACGGCGTTCGGGCGCGGCATGCCGTCGTCACGGCGCGAGTTGATCCATCGGTTGCTTGATTACGCGCGGTGGACGCATCGCATGCGGCGGATGAGCCGGCGCTGACTTACGGGTTGCCCTGCTGGGCAAGCAAGGCAGAGAGGAATCGCTCTTCGGCCTGGCGATAGCGCTCAAAGGCGTCAGCGATTTCCGACACAAACAACTCCATGGACTGCCCATTGGTCGCCAGGCGTGAGCCGTCGCTTCCCATGGCGGATTCGAGCGACTCGGACGCGGCTCGAAGATCGCTGACGGCGCTGGCGTAGGTGCGCGCCGAGTCGTACAGCAATTCGTATTCGAGTTCGCGCGTCTTGGGACGATAGAGCAGGCGCCACGGGGAGCGGCGCACTTCGCCCATGGTGAGTTTCATCTGGTCGGACGCGAGCCGCAGGTTGGCGAGCGTCTTGCGAATCTCGGGCTCTTCTTCGGCGACGAGGGAAGCGACGCGCTCGACGACTTCGCCGGCTTCTTCGAGGCGCTGGCGACCTTCAGCGAGCATGTCGTTGAGGATGGTGACGGACTCTTCGTTGAGTTTGGCGACGAGTTCATCGGCGCGAGCGGATGCGGATTCGATGCTCGCAATCGTGCTGTCGAAGCTTTCGCGATTGTCCACGACAACACTGTTGATGTTGTCGATGAATTCGCGGGCGTCGGCGAGCGTGGCCTTTGCGTCTTCCGAAAGTGTGACGAGGTCTTCAGTGAAGATGTCCGCGCGGTCGAACCACTGTGGCGAACGATCTTTGACATCTGCAGTGATGGACTCGACGTTCTCGGTGGCGCCTTTGACATCGACGAGGATCTCGTTCTCGAAGGTGTCCATCATGGAGACGGCGCGGACGGAGAGGTCGTCGAAGCGCTGCATGATGCCGCGCAGTTGCTTGGATTGTTCGGGGCCATAGCCGGCGCTTCGGAGCAGGTCGGGTGGCGCGATCTGGCCGGGGATCTGATCGCCGTTGGTCAGGGCCGTGGCGCCTGACTCACCGCCGAGTGATGGAAAGTTGATGACCGCGCTCGAACCAAAGAGCGGGCGCTCGAGGAACGCGATCGCGTCACTGAAAACCGGGATCGAACGCTCGACGTTGATCTGCACGTCCACACCAACGGGCGGTCGAGCTTCGTCTTCAAAGACGAGGTCAATCACGCCGACGGCGCCGACACTGCGACCACCGACGCGCACGTCAGAGCCTTCTTCGAGTCCGGCGGCGCCGATGTCCACGGGAAAGCGCACGGTGTAAGACGTGGTGCGGCGCAACAGGCTTGTTCCGCCGGCCAGCGTGATGAGCACGGCGACGAAGATCGCAATGGCGACGACGACGAAGAGCCCGGCTTTGATATGTCCTTTGCGCTGCTGATCAAGTGGCGCCATGACGGAGGCTCCCTGCCTGCAATAACTCTGGGGTGCGTGGTGGGGTCGGCATCATATGGTCGGCGATATCAGTCGGCGGAGTCCACGGACGGTTTGGCGCCGAAGAGGTCGCGTTCGTAACCCTCTTCATCGCCGCGCTCCGAGAGCGGGCCGTTGAGGTCGCCGCGCAGAAACTGCCGCACGAGGAGTTCGCGTTCGCTCATATCCGCCGTTTCATCGTCGGCGAGTTGCCGAAGCCGATCGAACCAGTTGCGTTCTTCAACGGCGACGATGCGTCCCTGGTCGAGCATCGCCATGCGATCAGCGATGGTGAACGCCGAATCCATTTCATGCGTGACGACGACGCAGGTCGCGCCCAGGTTCTTGGACACGGTGCGGATGAGGCGATCGAGTTCGGCGCTGCGCACCGGGTCAAGGCCCGCGCTGGGTTCATCGCAGAAGAGGATCTTGGGATCCATCGCGATGGCGCGGGCGAAGCCGGCGCGCTTTCGCATGCCGCCGGAGAGTTCGGCGGGGAACTTGTCCGCGTGCTCGCGCAGGCCGACCATTTCGAGTTTGACCTTGACGATGGCGTCGATGACATCGCGCCGGAGATTCGTGTGTTCGCGAAGCGGAAGCTCCACGTTTTCGCGAATGGTCTTGGATGAGAACAACGCGCCTGATTGGAAGAGCACGCCGATCTGCTTTCGCGCTTCATCCAGCTCGGCGTCGCCCATGGCGCAGATGTTGGAGCCGAGGAGGTCAATGCGGCCTTCGTCGGGTTTGACGGAGCCGATCATGTGTCGGAGCAGCGTGGATTTGCCGGATCCCGAGCCGCCGAGGATGACAAGCACTTCGCCTGCGTGCACTTCAAGGTCAACGCCGCGCAGTATGGGCTGGCCTTGAAAGTTTTTCGTCAGTCCCTCGACGCGGATGACGGGATCTCCGCTCATGCTCGAGCCCCTTCAACTGGGTGTCGCCATGATCTTCGTCGATCATTCATCCAAACACAATCCCCTGAGCGAGTGGGAGCTCACTGCCGTAGTTGACCGTGTTGGTCTGGCGACGCATGTAGGCCTTCCAGGAATCGGAGCCGGATTCACGTCCGCCGCCGGTGTCTTTCTCACCGCCGAAGGCGCCGCCGATTTCCGCGCCGCTGGTGCCAAGATTGACGTTGGCGATGCCACAATCGCTTCCGGCGGCGCTGAGGAACTGCTCCGCGCTGGCGACTGATTTCGTGAAGATGCACGAGGACAGGCCCTGATCCACGCTGTTTTGCAGTTGGATTGCGTTGTCCAGGTTGTCGAAATCGAAGACGTACAGGATGGGCGCAAACGTCTCTTCCATCGCCATGGGGAGCGTCTTGCCCTTGGCCGCCCGGATGATGCACGGTGTGACGAAGTTGCCGGCGCGATCGACGCGCTCGCCGCCGCACACAACTTCACCGCCCTGCTCTTTGGCTTTGGCGATGGCGTTCATCATGGCGTCCGCCGAATCGCTGGAAATGAGCGGGCCGACGAGGGTCGAGCTGTCGAGCGGATCACCGATGGTGATGGTCTCGTAGGCACGTTGGAGTCGATCGACCAGATCATCCACAACGCTGGAATGGGCGATGAGGCGGCGTGTGGAGGTGCAGCGCTGGCCGCAGGTGCCGACGGCGCCGAACAGGACGCCTCGCATGGCGAGATCGAGGTCGGCGTCGTCCATCACGATGGCGGCGTTGTTGCCGCCGAGTTCAAGCAGCGTGCGGCCCATGCGTCCGGCGACGACTTCACCGACATGGCGGCCCATGCGGCAGGAGCCGGTGGCGCTGATCAAGGGAAGGCGTCGGTCGCGGATCATGGTCTCGCCGACGACGTCATCTTTGCCCATGACCAATTGGAAGATGTCGGGGAAGCCTTCGGCCTTGGCGACGTCAGACGCGATTCGATGCGTCGCGATCGAGACAAGGGGCGTGATGAGTGAAGGTTTCCAGATGACGGTGTCGCCGCAGGCGGCGGCGATCATGGCGTTCCATGCCCAGACGGCGACAGGGAAGTTGAATGCGGTGATGACGCCGATGGGCCCGAGCGGGTGCCACTGCTCATACATGCGGTGGTCCGGGCGCTCGCTGGGCATGGTCAGGCCATAGAGCTGGCGCGACAGGCCGACGGCAAAGTCCGCGATGTCGATGGCTTCCTGCACTTCACCATCGCCTTCGGGTTTGATCTTGCCCATCTCGAGGGCAACGAGGGAGCCGAGGTCATCTTTGTGTTCGCGGAAGGCTTCGCCGATGGCGCGCACGACGAGCCCTCGTTGCGGCGCGGGTGTGGTGCGCCATTCGAGGAACGCCTGCTGCGCTCGTTTGACGGCCTCGTCGTATGTCGATGCGTCGTCGAGGCCGACGGTGGCGAGCGCATCGTTGGTGGACGGGTTGAGGGTTTCGATGGCGCCGCCGGGACCTGCGCTTTTCAGGCGCGCGTCGGCGGAGATTCCCAAACGTTCAAAAAGTGCATGAGCCATACGCGGAAGCGTAGCGGCTTGGCTCGCGCTGTGGCTGATGTGGGTGGTTCTCGGACCACATGCGACGCAGAAAAAGCGCACTTTTTCGAAGAAATCGTGGCCTGGATGGAATGGCGAGGCAGTGTTGCATTGCAGTGGTCGGTCTGTGCCGATTGTGCGGATCGTGCGGCGGTGCGGAAGGCAGTCCACCAACGCCGCAGTCGAGCTGGAGGGAAGCGGACAGCGCACACGCGCTGCAGATGAACGCACTCGGCGCAGACTAGACCGCTTGCAGGAAGGGAGGAGTCAGCATGTCTCGACTTGGATTGGCATTACTTGGGGCGGCGCTTACGCCTGTAATGGCGTTGGCGGACATTGGCGCCGCGCCGGAGGGATACAACCCGGTGTTCGACACCAGGGTGTCGTTGCCATCGTTTCAGCTTGGGCCGGACGATGGCGCGGCTGAGTCGGTGTCGTTCGCCGTCACGCTGACCGGGGCCAACCCGGTGATCGGCATGACGTTCTCGGGCGCGTTCAACGAGATCTTCTCCAATACGGATGCGTATGCCTCGGACATGCGACTTGACGTTCTTGCGCCGAGCGGCGCGATGTTCAGCATTGGCGGCTTCGGATTCGAAGGCGCGCCGAACGCGTGGGAATTTCAGGGCGGGATGAGCGCTGACACGGGTTTGTATTCGAGCACCCATTGGCAGACGGAAAGCGGCAGCACGTTGTTCGGCCCCGGCGAGACGGTTGGCGGCGTCTGGCAATTCACGTTCAGCAACACATTCGGCACACAGACGCGGCATGACTGGTCTGACGTGTACGTCACATTTCACAGCATCCCGACACCGGGAAGCATGGCTTTGATTGGGATGGCCGGTTTCGTCACTCATATTCGAAGACGAAAACGCTGATTCGAAGCACACACACGCTTTACCACTGGCTGTCCTAGCCCCGACGCCGCGGCGCGCCCCAAACCTGCCGCGGCGTCACCTTTTTTGAATTCGGGCTTCTTGATTTGGGTGGCGTGGTACGGTCGCCACCGGCGGCAGTGCCACAACGATCGAAACGCATGCACGTTCGTGGCGCTGGCCTTCGGCCGTACCACGGCGCCCCCGAAAGACCTTCAATCTTGCTTATGTGGAACCGCAATCTGTTGCGGCTTGACCGTGACGACGGGCGCGAGCATGTCCATCGCTTCGCCGATCGTGCGAATCGGTGTGAGGTCGAGGCCTTCGATGTTGAGGTCGGCGCCGGCGGGTGTGAGGGCGCGGGTGCAGCCGAGGCGGCGCGATTCGCGCAGGCGGGCTTCGAGTTGCGCGACGGTTCGGACTTCGCCGCCGAGACCCACTTCTCCCACAACAGCGGTTCCCTGCGGGAGTGATCGCCGCATCGCAGCGCCGGCGATGGCCATCGCGAGGGCGAGATCGGCGCCGGGCTCCACAACGCGCATACCGCCGACGGCGGAGGCGAAAACGTCGCGATCCGCCAGGCGCAGTCCGCCGTGTTGTTCGAGCACGGCGATCAGCATGGCGAGACGGTTTGAATCAACGCCTGAGGCTTTGCGCTTCACCGAACCGGGGAACCCATCGGCGGTGAGCGCCTGCATTTCGACGAGCACGCATCGCGCGCCGGCCATCACCGGGCAGATCGCGGCGCCAGGGCGGGACTCCGCGCTGACCGCATCGATAATCGCGCCGACGCCGGTGGTTTCAACGAGGCCGGCGCCGGTCATTTCAAAGAGGCCGATTTCGAGCGTGGCGCCGAAACGGTTCTTGACGCCGCGCAGAATGCGAATGGCGTGATGACGGTCGCCTTCGAAATAAAGCACGGCGTCAACGAGGTGTTCAAGCAGTCGCGGCCCGGCAAGCGCGCCTTCTTTGGTGACATGGCCGACAAGGATGACGGTCATGCCGCTGGCTTTGGCGAGGTAGACGAGTTCGGTGCAGCAGCGACGCAGTTGCGTGACGGTGCCGGGCGAAGCGTCAAGATCCGCTTTGTAGATCATCTGAATGGAATCGATGATCAAAGTGGCAGGGCGCACCTGGCGGGCCTGTTCGATGATGCGCGCGAGGTTGGTGTCAGCGAGGACGAAGAGTTCATCTTCTGTTTTGCGGCTCTTCGTGTGGGCGTCGCCCCCGAGGCGTTGGGCGCGCAGGCGCACCTGTTCAACAGATTCTTCACTGGTGACGTAGAGCGTGCGTGCGCCGGATGACGCGAGTTTGCGCGCGGCCTGCAAGAGCAGCGTTGATTTACCGATGCCGGGGTCGCCGCCGATGAGCACCGCGCTGCCGGCGACCAGCCCGCCACCGAGCACACGATCCAGTTCACCAACGCCGGTGGTGACGCGCGGCGCCTGCGCTTCAACGCCTTCAGCGCGTGACAAGGGGACGGCGACGGGCGGCGCCAAGGGGTCAGCCGCGTCTTCATCGCCTTGCCAGTTGTGCGTCAGACCGCGTTGCGGATCGCTCGAAGTGGATGTGTCGATGCGATGTTCTTCGAGTGTGGACCATCCGCCGCAATCGGGGCACTTTCCGCTCCAGCGATGCTGGGCTGAGCCGCAGGAGCGACAGATGAATTGCGTGCGCGACTTGGCCATGAATCGTGAAGATATCACGGACCGGGGTGAATCGGATCATTTGCATGCAATACGGCGTTCGGCTCGATCGTTCTCGCAATGAGCGGCGCGGGATGGGCCCGGTCGATGATTCACGGGACAATTGGGAGGTATTCGGCATGATCAGGATCACATGGTTGTCGTGCGCGCTGAGCGCAGTGATGTTCGCGGGCGCGGCGTTGGCTGATGCGCCTTCACCAGCGGCGATTGCGCAACAGTGCGTGCAGGAGATTGGAGAGCGAGCGCAAACATCTGTGGCGGCGATGCAGCATCGAACGCAGGTGGGCGTGGCGCGGATCGGGCATCTGGATGAGCAAGGCGCCCCGGCGCCGGTGATCGCGGCGTCGGCGCATGCATCGCGTCATGCGGTGAATGAAGCCGCGACGAACGGCGTTCGCGCCGTGAATGGGACGGCGTTTGCGTGCCTCTGGGTGTTGGACGCAATTGATTCGCCGGATGGACCGAAGCAGGTTGTGCTCGCGGCGAGGCAACAGTCCATCACCGTCATCGGGAATGTCCGGGAGCAGGCGAATCTGCACATCAGCGAGGCGCTGATGCAGGCGATCGGCGCGCCAGCGGCGGTGATGGCGTTCTGATCGATCGATCGAACTGAATTATGCAGCGGCAGCCGACGCTTCGTGGGGCGTCGGCTCGTCGCGCGCGCGAGGCGCGGTGGGCGGCAGTAGTCCCCACAAAATGCACAGCGTGGAGCAGGCGAAGAGAACCAGTCGAGAACGCTCGCCTCGGGCGAGGTTGCCGAGGGTTGATTCGGCGGCTTTGAACGGCGGCGGTGTGCGGGGCGGCGCCGGTTCGACGTTGGCGAAGTCGTCGATGGTCTGGCGGGCCATCAGCTCCGGGTTTTCGAAGAGGATCGCTCGCTTGCCTTCGGGCCGCAGGTGCAGGTGCGTGGTGACGAGCGACGCCATGAGCGTCGGGTCTTCGCGCACGAGGGCATCGAGGTACTCGGAGTAGCGCTCGACGCGCGTGGTCTGGTGGATGGCCCAGACTTCGGCCTGCTCGACCTGGCGCTCGGCGGCGTGGGCGTCGTCGTAGGCGGGGATCAACGCCGTGGCGGCGAAGATGACGCCCCCGGCGATGACGAAGAGCCAGCCGGGATCGAAGATGGATGGCGAACGGTTGGGCACGGCGAGAGGAACATCGGCAGGACCGTGCTGTCAGCTTCGAAATCGCGGCGACCTCATTTAGCCATCGCCCGACAATTGCATGTGTGTGACTCAGGGATTGGCAGCTGAATGGTCGAGGATGCGCATTGAACGCATGGGCAGTCATGCCGCAGTGCGCAATGCTGGCGTAGAAGCTGTGTCTCGATCCGTGTAAGACCCATCACGCATGAGTTGCGCTCGGTGCTCGGTGACGCGATTCTTGAGCAAGTCGGCGTTGATGAACTTCCAAAGCTGAAGATCCAGACTCTTCGTACGTGAGACGACGGCATCGACTTCAGCATCGGTCGCGCGCGCTTTGACGCACGCCTTCACCAGTGCGTCGATCATGCGAATTCGGGATTTCTTGGGGAGATAGTGTTTCGACACGATCGAATGGGGGCCCGCAGCGAGGGCGAGGCACGCGAGTCCCCCTGCGAGCCCTGCGAGGAGCAGCCCCACGGCGACAGGATCCCACTTGTGAAACGAATGCGTTACAAGGACGAGCCCGGCGCCGCCAAAACAAACCGCTTGCACACTCGCCCATAGTGAACGGATACCCGACGCAGTCACAATATGATTCTCGAGGAGGGCAGCATCATTCGTACGTCGGAATACACCATCGATCAGATCCAGGCGCTGTAACGACCCCGTCTGCATCTCGATCACCTTGTCGCGTGATTCTCGAATGTCTGCAATGTGATCGAGCATCGCAGGCGAGCACGCTTCCGCTGCTTCCGCCCAATTCTGAGGGTGTTTTGGAAGCACGCCAACGAATTCAAACCTGCTTGCCAACTCAAGCGTGCCGCAGGTATCGCATTCGAGCAGATCGCCAATGGATTGGTGGCCACGAAACGATTCGAGCATATTGGTCGTGCAGGATCCGATCGCTTTCGTTCGGAATTCCAGACAAATAGGGCACCAGTCCCCGACCCATCCCACCAGTTTCTTTTTCATGGGCGACGCTCCGACGGTTTGACTAAAAGCCATCGGGCGTTCTGCGGATTTGCTTTGTTGGAGTGCAGCGGAATGGCGCAGACCATTTGGATTCGACGGCATAACCCGGCGAGGGACGTGAACGCCGCTCCCTTACGGTCGCGGTTCTGATCAGAGTTCGACCACCTGCATGTCCGCGGCGCGGGTTTGTGCGGCGGGTGGCTGGTGCACGTGTGTCGCCAACATGGAGAGGGAGTCGTGCGTCCTGGCCATGTGCTGGCGCACTTGCGCGGCGGTGTAGATCATGCGGGTGACGCGGCGCGGGACGGGCGGGTGAGCCGCGGGCGTGGCGACGTCGGGGCGGCCGGTTCCGGCGGGTGTCGCAGAGCCGACCTGGCGGACGCTGTCGATGTCGCCATCGCCATTCATGCCGACGGGCTGGGCGGTGACGTTGCGCGGCATGCCTGAATAGTCCTTGTTCGGCGCATCAACCCACGGGAGCGACGGCGCCGGCGCGGCGTTCTCTGCGCTGCCGGTTTCGAGCGTGACCGCAAGGTCGATCGCGATCTGGCCTTCGGGCTTGGTGAAGTCCAGCGGGCGAATGGCGGGCTCGAACGCCTGCATGCGGTTGTCCGCATTCTCGAAACTGCCGGCTTTCTCCGCCCAGGTGCAGGAGGGCAGCACGACGTCAGACAGTTCGACAAGGCCGGAGTTGAGCGTGTCGAGCAGGATGACGAAGAGGCCTTCGCGGCGGAGCGCCTGTCGTAGTTCTTCGGTCGCCCAGCCGCTTGGATAGTTGCCGGTGAGGATGACGGCGCCGATCTCGTCGTTCTTGAGACGTGAGACGAAGGCGCTGAAATCTGCGCCGCCGCCGAAGGCGCCATCAAGGACGCGCTTGACGCCGCGACTGTTCGGGCATTTCTCGGCGCGAAGGACGAAGGGGCGCGGCTCGCCCATGGTTTTGGGCGCCCGCGGGCTTTGGATGTGGTCCTTGGCGGCGTCGGGCGGGAAGACCTGATCTTCGCCGTCGATGGGAATCGGTCCGACGCCGAACGTGGCGCGCTCATCGAACTTGCGGGCCGCGTCCGCGAGCAGGAAGGCTTCTTCCGTCGGGAGCATCGGCGAGATGAGCGTCGCGAGGCGCTTGCCGCCATCGAGCGCCTGCTGCAGGCCGGTGACGGCTTCGCGGATGGCGCGGGGCCATTCGGTTTCGACGAGTGCGCCGTGCTTGCGGCGGAGGGGCGTCGTCAGGCGGTCGTCGGAATGGACGTGCTTCCAGCCGTAGCGGACTTCATCCGTGATCCACCAATTGTTGACTTCGAGATTGGTGCGCGGGCGAAGGCGGTAGATGCGGCCGTCGGCGTGATCGATCCAGAGGTTGTCGCCGGAGCTGGTCAGGCCATCAATGCTGGGCGTCGAGGTGAGGTCCCACACGCGCTTCTGGAAGAGGAAGTCTTTATCCAGCAGGGCGCCGACGGGGCAGAGGTCAATGACGTTGGAGGCAAGCGGGTTGTCGAGCGCTTTGCCGGGGAAGACGTCGATTTGTTCCTTGTTGCCGCGACCGTCAACGATGAGTTCGTTGGTGCCGGTGACTTCGCGTGTGAAGCGCACGCAGCGCGTGCACATGATGCAGCGATCGGAATAGAGCAGGACGTTGGGTCCGACATCTTTCTTGGGCTGCTTGATCTTGGTTTCTTCGAAGCGGGAAACGCCGCGACCGTGCTCGTAGGAGTAGTCCTGCAGCGTGCATTCGCCGGCCTGGTCGCACACCGGGCAATCGAGCGGGTGATTGACGAGGAGGTACTCCATCACGGCCTTCTTGTTGGCGAGGGCGCGCGGGGAGTCGGTGTAAATGGCCTGACCGTCTTGAGCGGTGATCTGGCACGTGGGCAGGAGCTTCGGGATTGGCTCAAGCTTGTTGTCGTTGCGCGGGTTGGGCGCCCAGACTTCCGCTAAGCAAATGCGGCAAGAGGCGACAATCGACAGCCCCTCGTGGAAGCAATAGTGCGGGATTTCGATCCCGTGATCGCTGGCGACCTGGAGGACGGTCTGACCGGGCCTGAAGTCGCAGGGCTGTCCGTTAATCGTGATCGATGGCATGGCGGGCCAATCCTAGCAGGCGGCCCGAGATGAGCGCGGGTCAGCGGAGGCGAATCCGCGAGCCGCCACTGCGCGAGGGCGTGTTCGTCGGGCCTTCCACCCGATCTGGTTGATTTTGCTCCATCTCGATGAGCAGCTCCTCGAAGCGCGGATCATGCGAGATGTTGAGGAAGTCGCGATCGCCCTCGGCTTTGCGGCGGTCCCACCAGCCAAGTTCGACGGATTGCGTCAGCGCTTCGAAGGCGCCTTCGATGTCGTGAGTCAGCGCGCGGCCGCAGGCGAGGTTGTAGAAGGTCTCGGCGCGGGGCGCTTCGGTGGTGAGTTGCTCCTGATCCGCCAGCCAGCGTCGCCAGGCCTGTTGTGCGCGGGACTCAGCTTCGGCGTTCAGGTAGCTCCACCCGACGCGATGGCGGGTGATGCCGGCCGGGGCGTATTCGCCGTGCTCATCGATTTCAAGGCTGAGCATGTCGAGGGCGTCCAGCCAGGCGTCGCGGTCATCGCGCTGCGACACGCTGTCGGGCCAGGGGTCATAGAGGTAGACGAGCGCGGCGAGACCACGCCGCAGGTCTTTGGAATCGAGTTCCGAACGGAAGCGGTCTGTGGCGCGTGCGAGCACCAGCGCTTCATTCTCGCTGTCGCCGGTGGCGCCGATGCGCGTGGCTAGCGCGACAGAATTCATGAGCGAGCGTGATCCCCAGAGCTCGGCGTGCTTCTCAAGCAGCGGTTCGGCGCGAAGGAGCATGGCGCCTTCCGCTTCGCGGTCGCCAAGGCCATTGGAGCCCCAGCAACTGGCGAGGCGATTGAGCGCGTAGCCCACTTCCAGGGCGGGATAGGTTGGATCAAGCGCGTGGATGCCTTCTTCGGTGCGTTCGAGGGCGCCGCGAGCGGAACGGAATTGCCCGTTGCGCACCCATGCCCACGCGAGGCTGTTCCAGTGCCAGAATTGCATGGCCTGCGGCGAGGTCTGTGAGCGCTTCAGAAGCAGGTCGATGGCTTTCTTGCGCGCGCTGACGGCGGCGGGAATGCTGTAGTCGCGCTCGAAGTGCCCTTCCTGGCGGGCCAGTTCGTTGCTGATGGCGTACCAGATCATCGCTTCGGCGCCGAGGTCGGCGCGCTGCTCATCGCTGAATTCATTCAGCCAGGTGCGCACCGCGATCGCCATGGGCTCATCGCGCGCGATGATGGAGCGAGCGGCCCGCGTCCAGGCGTCGATGCGACTGGGATACTCACGCACGGCGTACGTGGCCGCTTTGAGATCATCCACCACTTCGACCTGCGCCGGCTCGGTCGTGGCGACGGTCCAGACCGTCGTGCCGAGGCCGATGACGGTGGCGACGGTGAATATCGCGGTGGTGGATGATTTCATGTGACGAGCCCCGTTGTCGGGTTCAGAACGATCGAACTCATCGAAACGCGTCGGCGAGAATATTGGGTCCTACGTCGTGGCACTGACGACTTCGTCGTCCGTACCACGGCACCCGGGAAATCACACGTGTACCCTAGCGCCATGGCTGGCTCGACGAGTGGAAAACAGCACGTCTTTCAGGCGCCGCGAGGCACGCGGGATTTCTATCCCGATGATATGCGCAAGCGACGCTGGATCGAAGAGGCCTGGCGACGCACTGCCGTGCGCCACGGCTTCGAGGAAATCGACGGCCCGCGATTCGAGCACGCTGATCTGTATACGGTCAAGAGCGGCGAAGGGATCCTCTCGGAGCTGTTTTCGTTCACGAGAGCGGGCGGAGAGACTCGTTTTGCCCTTCGGCCGGAGTTCACGCCGACGCTGGCCCGCATGGTCGCAGCGAAGGCGGCGAGCCTGCCCAAGCCGGTGAAATGGTTCAGCGTGGGGCCATATTTCAGGGCGGAGCGGCCGCAGCGAGGGCGGCTGCGGGAGTTCCTGCAATGGAATGTGGATCTGCTGGGCAGCGCGGATGATGACGAGGTGACGAAGGCGCGGCAGGACGCTGAGGTGATTGCGTGTTGTGTGGAGATGTTGCGTGATGCAGGGCTTTCGTCTGAACACGTCTCCATTCGCATCGGCCAGCGCCAAATAGCTGAGCATTGCCTGGAGAGTGCATACAGCGGTGGGAGTGAATCGGGTTCGTATCTTGACCCCGCATTTGCGCTGTTGGACAAACGCGCCAAGATGGACGAGGGCGAATTTAAGAAGCAGTGCCAAGCGCTGGGCATTGAACTTGCTCACTTTGATGACATGTCGAGCAAGGTTGACAGTGTTGCGCGCGGCGAATCATCAACCGATTCGGTGGTGAACGAGATTGCACGTCCGCTTGTGCAATTGCGCGAGAGTCTTGACGTCCTGGGACTTTCGGACTGGGCGCAGTTTGATTGTGCAGGGATTGTTCGGGGCCTCGCCTACTACACAGGCATGGTGTTTGAAGTCCACGAAGTCAGCGGCAAGGAGCGCGCCGTTGCCGGGGGCGGACGCTACGACAAACTTGTCGAGCTTTTCGGCGGGCCGCCGACGCCGGCGGTTGGGTTTGCGATGGGCGATGTGGTTCTGGCGAATGTGCTGGAGGACAAGGGGTTGATGCCCGCGAGTGACCAGCTCGCGAAAGATCTCGGCGCGCGGCCGGATGTGTTCGTGATCTCGACGAATGATGAAGCGAGTGAAGCCGCGCTGCCGGGCGTTGTCGCGGGATTGCGCCAAGCCGGTCTGCATGCGCGGCATACGTACAAGACCACGCGGAATGTGGGGAAGCTTTTGAAGGAAGCCGCGAACGTTGGGGCGCGGTTCGCCGTGATTCTTGAGAACGGTGAGACGTGTGCGCTCAAGGACCTTGAGAGCGGTGAACAGATGGAAGGGGTCGCCGTCGCATCACTCGCAGCGAAGATCGGGTCAGGGCGCGCAGGCTGAGCGCATGCACTAGGGTGCCGTGGTACGGCCCGCAGGGCAGTGCCACGGTTCAACGTAGCATCCGCACAGACGTGGCACTGCCGCCGTTGGCGGCCGTACCACGGCGCCCGATTTCTTAGACAAACTTCGAAGTTCACGATGACTGACACTTCCCACAGCAAAGACGTTTCTACGGCTCGCGAGGCGAGTGATGCGATGGAGCATCCCGATGGCGCTGAGCGTCAGGATGTTCGCCGCTTTCTGGAGGGGCCGGGAAGCCGCGTCGGCGAGTTGCTGCGCCTCGGGCGCATTTCGTGGGAGTTTCTGCGCGGCTTTCGGTCGCTGCACTTTGTCGGGCCGTGTGTGACGGTCTTCGGCTCGGCGCGATTCAAAGAAGAGCACCCCTACTACATCATGGCGCGCGAGGTTGGGCGCGAATTGTCGAACGTCGGGTTCACCGTCATGACCGGCGGCGGTCCCGGCGTGATGGAAGCGGCCAATCGCGGCGCCCAGGATGTGAATGGGCACAGTGTCGGCGTGAACATCGAACTGCCCTTTGAGCAGGAGCCGAACCCGTACCTCGACAAGGTCGTGACGTTTCGGTACTTCTTCGTGCGCAAGGTGATGCTGGTGAAATACAGCTACGCCTTTGTCGCGCTGCCGGGCGGCTTCGGCACGATGGATGAAATCTTCGAGACCGCGACGCTCATTCAGACCGCGAAGATTCAGAACTTCCCCGTGGTGGTGATGGGGCGCGAGTACTGGCAGCCGCTGTTTGATTTCATTCGCGGCACGATGGTGAAGGAAAAGACCATTGATGCGAAAGATATTGACGACATCTTCGTGACGGATTCGGCGGAAGAGGCGGCGCAACACATTCGCGATGTGTCGATGGAGCGGTTTGGGTTGAAGTACGGCGAGGGCGCGCGGCCGAAGTGGTGGCTGGGCGAGGGCAATCACCAGTCCAAGCGATCACAAGCGATTGATTGATCCGAACCGCGCCCGTGAGGAAGCGCATGCTGGCCTTTTTCCATGCCATGGAAAAACCACATTGGCCCAAAAGGGGCGCAGGCATAGCTGCTCGTTTCCTTCGCCCCTCCGGGGCTTCTTGAATCAGTGTGGGGCTTTCCACGAGTTGCGCTGCGCTTCACTCGTGGCAACAATCGTGGGCCCCTTCGGGGCGGGCGTGGATTTGCGATGGCTTATGAATCTTGCGCGACAACCGCTTCCTGACGGGCGCGGTTCGGACCCCCTCCGCAGTCCTCATTCGCGAGCCGGGGGAGGAAGGTGAGAGCCGCTTCCTGACGGGCGCGGTTCGGATATGCGAATGCGTTCTACTTGATGAAGCGCAGGCGGCCGAAGTCGGGGACGGGCACGGGGCCGAGGTTCTGGTGCGGCGCCGGGAAATACACGAAGAACGCCTTGCCCATCATGAGTTCGCGCGGGACGACGCCGATGCGGTCATCCATCGTCGCTGCGACCCACGGGTCCACGACGTTCCACATGCGCGAGTCGCGGCTGGACGGACTGTTGTCGCCGAGCATGAAGAACTGATCGTCACCGAGTGTGAACGTGGTGCCGGGGGTTGAGGCACGGTTGTAGCCGCTGGTGTCTCGGTCGGTGCGCCAGTGCAGGTCGCGATCCAGTCCGACTCGATAGAGCGTGACGGGCGAGCCGTCGAAGGACCATCGCAATTGAGGTTCGATGTACGAGTCCGCATCGGCGAGGGGCAAGCCGCGATTGCTTTCGGCGTTTTCGTTGGTGGCCCAGGTGAGACGCTCCATGGGCGTCCAGTCATACGTGGCGTGGGCGACTCGTTTGCCGTTGATGCGCACTTCGAGGGCCTGATCGACGTGTGAAAACTCAATGTCAGTCACGCGTTCGGGCGTGAAGCCTCGGAAGTCGCCGGTGGCGAGTGTGGTCCAGTTCGGGTCATCTTCCGGTCGCATCTGAATTGTGACGGCGTCGCCAATGAGCTCGGCCTGGAAGACGTGTTGCCGCGCGAACAACGTGGCGGCGGCGCGAAGGCCGGCATCGTCAGGCTCGACGCCAAGACGCATGCGCACGTCGGAGACAGGGAAATTCTCAATGCGGCGTTGTGTTCGAACGGGTTCGTTGTACGGGGTGTAATCCGTGATGGGCCAACGGTTGGTGTCCCACTCCAGATCACCGGGAGAGGCAGTGTCTGATCGATAGGACAAGCCGTCGGTGTTCCAGCCTTCGCCGCTCCAGGGTGGGCGCCATGTCGCGCCGAGGAGGGATGGATCCAGCGGCGCGTATTCGCTGGAAAAGACGGGCCACCAGACTTCATTCTGCACGCGACGCGGCTTGCGCTGGACGCGCCAGGCGCGCTCGGCTTCATCCGTCGAGTCGGGCTTGCGCACGAAGAGGTCGCCGTCGGAGAGCCAGACTTCTTCATTGGGCAGCGCGACGAGTCGCTTGATGAAATTCTCTTGCGGCTTTTCGGGGTTCTTGAAAACGACGACATCGAAGCGCGTCGGCTCAAGGATCGCGTAGAGGTATTTGAGGACCAGGATGCGGTCGCCGGCGCGGAGCGGAACATCGAATTCGGATTGCTCGATGTGGGAGAGCGGTCCCGTGACGGTGATGGGCTCGCCGGAGCGTCGCGCCCCCTGCACGCTGTAGGGGCGCCCGTCGCCGGTGTAGTCGCGCGGGTTGGCGGCCCATTCGAAGCCGCTGGCGGGGCTGTGGAAGCGCATGTGCGCGCCGTTGAGCGTCGGCGCCATGGAGCCGGTCGGGATGACAAATGGCTCGATCACATACGAGCGACCGACGAAGGCGAGCGCGAACGCGATGATGATGGAGATCAAGGTCTCCTTCAGGGACTCGGGCTCGCGTTTGCCGTCGTTCGAGTTGTCCTGCGTCTGGGCCACGGCGGGTCAGAGGATATCGGCGATGCAGGATGGCGCCTGCGGCATCGCGTTATTCACCTGACGGCGGAGCGCCGCCATCGCTCTTGTTATCGCCTTCCCCCCCATGCGAGCGGCGGCCACGACCTCGGCGACCGCGACGGCGACGCTTCTTCTTGGCGGGCTGATCCGATGATCCATCGCCGGACGGCGCTGGCTTCGATGAGCTTTTCTTCTTTTGCGGCTTCTGTGCGCCCTGGTCTTCGCGCTGGGCCTTGTCGCGATACGCGTCCTGCTGCTGATCTTTGCTCTTGGATCGGCCGCGACGGCTGCGGCGGCGTTTCTTGCGCTTGGCGTCATCGGTGCGTTCGGTGGTTTCGGTCGCGCTCATGCCGCGGAATGGATCCGGCTCCGGCTCTTTCTTGGGCAATGGCGCATCGGGATCGCGAAGCTCTTCGACGGGCACAGCGACGCGGCGGCGGTCGGAGTCGAGCTCCACGAGCACAAGCTGCGTGAGGATCTGCGTATCCACGACGATGCCGGGGCCTTCGAGCGTGCCGACGCGTTTTTTGCGCCGGGGCAAACGCTTCTTGAGCGTTTCGTATGTTTCGTCTTCGTATCGAAGGCAGCACATGAGCCTGCCGCAACGGCCGCTGATCTTGAGCGGGTCGAGTGTGGCTTTCTGCGTCTTGGCGGATCGCATCGAGACAGGCTTGAGCACTTTGAGGAACTGCTTGCAGCAGCAGTGCTGGCCACAGCGTTCGTAGTCCGCGGTGATGCGGGCTTCATCGCGCGACCCGACTTGCCGCAATTCGATGCGGCACTTGTGATCTTCAGCGAGCGTTCGCACGAGGTCGCGGAAATCCACGCGCTCTTCGGCGGTGAAGTAGAACGTGAGGCGCTCTTCGCCGAGGATGGGCTCCGCTTCGATGATGCGCATCGGGAGTTCGAACTCCTCGACGCGGGCGCGGGCGGACCTGATGA
>MRWG01000894.1_pt1 | contig 23886 bp, 16 predicted proteins | sample 1013341 | NCBI WGS metagenome assembly MRWG01 (sample SAMN06117577, study PRJNA244670) | biofilm metagenome | biome: Water; feature: Cathode Biofilm; material: Biofilm; isolation source: microbial consortium enriched at the cathode of a solar microbial fuel cell | place: USA: District of Columbia ... | reverse complement strand
CGACACCGCCGGAACGCCCCCCAAAAAGCGTTCCGCGCCACCGGCCCCGCCCTTTGCAGAGCTCGGCGTCACCAGCAATTACAGCTTTCTGCGCGGCGGGTCTCATCCCCGCGAGCTGGTTGCCGAAGCCGCCCGGCTTGGCCATGCGGCCATCGGCATTGCCGACCGCAACACGATGGCTGGCGTCGTGCGCGCGCATGTGGAGGCGAAGGCGCAGAAGATCCGTCTTGTCGTCGGCGCGCGACTGGTCATGCTGGACGATTTCGAAACGCTCTGCTTCCCAACCGACAGGGATGCCTATGGCCGCCTGACGCAGCTTTTGACCGATGGCAATCGCCGTGCACCGAAAGGCGAGTGCCACCTCCATCTGGGCAATCTGGAACAGCTTGGCGCGGACCAGCGCTTCATCGCCATGCCGCCCTATGATTACGGCTCCGATTTCGAGGAAAACCTGCGCCGCCTCGCAGCCCTCTTCCCCGGCGATGTGTTTCTGGCGCTCACGCCCCATCGCCGGGCCAATGACGGCGCGCGCCAAGAGCGCCTTGCCGCGCTTGCCACGGCCTGCGGCACCCCGCTCATCGCCACCAATGACGTGCTCTACCACACGCCGGCCCGCCGCCCCCTTCAGGATCTCCTCACCTGCATCCGCGCGCACTGCACCATCGACGAGGCCGGTTTCCGGCTGGAACGCAATGCCGAGCGGCACCTGAAAGCGCCTGCGGAGATGGCCCGCCTGCTGCGCGGCCACGAAGACGCCATTGCCCGTTCCGTGGCGCTCATGGATGAATGCCGTTTCTCGCTCGATGAACTGCGCTTCGACTATCCGAAGGAATCGAGCGGTGAGAGCGCCACCCCGCAGGAGGAGCTGGAACGCCTCACCTGGCTTGGCGCAAAAGTCCGTTTCGACGGCGTGGTTCCGCCAAAGGTCGCCGGCATGATTTCCCATGAGCTGAAGCTCATCGGCCAGCTTGGCTACGCCGCCTATTTTCTTACCGTGCACGACATTGTGAACTTCGCCCGCGCACAGACCCCGCCCATCCTGTGCCAGGGGCGCGGCTCGGCGGCCAATTCTGTCGTCTGTTTTTGCCTTGGCGTCACCTCGGTCAATCCCACCGAGATCGACCTTCTGTTCGAGCGCTTCATCTCCGCCGAGCGCGGCGAGCCGCCGGACATCGATGTCGATTTCGAGCATGAGCGGCGCGAAGAGGTGATGCAGTACATCTATGACAAATATGGCCGCCACCGCGCCGGGCTGGCCGCCACCGTCATTTCCTACCGCACGCGCAGCGCCGTGCGCGAGGCCGGCAAGGCCATGGGCCTGTCGCCCGATGTGGTCGCCGCAATGACCGGCCTTGTCTGGGGCCATTCCTCGCGCACGCCTGCCGGCGACCAGGTGCGCGAAGCCGGTCTCGACCCCACCGATCCACGCCTGCGCCAGACCCTCGTTCTCGTCAGCCAGCTGATCGGCTTCCCCCGCCATCTCTCCCAGCATGTGGGCGGCTTCGTGCTCACCCATTCGCCCTTGAGCGAAATCGTGCCCATCGCCAACGCCGCCATGAAGGACCGCACCATGGTGGAATGGGACAAGGACGATCTCGACGCGCTCAACATCCTCAAGGTGGATGTGCTTTCGCTCGGCATGCTCACCTGCCTGCGCAAGGGGTTCGATCTGTTGCGCGATCACTATGGCGAAGAGCGCACGCTGGCCACCGTGCCCCGCGACGACCGCCCCACCTACGCCATGATCCAGCGCGCCGACACGGTTGGCGTCTTCCAGATCGAAAGCCGGGCGCAGATGTCCATGCTGCCGCGCCTGCGACCGGAAAATTTCTATGACCTCGTGATCGAGATCGCCATTGTCCGCCCCGGTCCCATTCAGGGCGACATGGTTCATCCCTATCTGCGCCGCCGCAACAGGGAAGAGAATGTCGATTATCCTTCCGAAGAATTGCGCGCCGTGCTCCAGAAGACCCTCGGCGTGCCGCTCTTTCAGGAACAGGCGATGAAGATCGCCATCGTCGCGGCCGGCTTCTCGCCGGAAAAGGCCGACCGGCTGCGCCGCGCCATGGCCTCCTTCCGCCGCACCGGCACAATCGACCAGTTCCGCGAAGACTTCATCAAGGGCATGCTCACCAATGGCTATGAACCCGACTTTGCCGAGCGCTGTTTCAACCAGATGAAGGGGTTCAGCGATTACGGTTTTCCCGAAAGCCATTCGGCCAGTTTCGCGCTGCTCGCCTATGCCTCCTCCTGGCTCAAATGCCACTATCCGGATGTCTTTGCCTGCGCACTTTTGAACTCCCAGCCCATGGGGTTTTACTCCGCCTCCTCCATCGTCCGGGATTTCCGCGATCATGGCGGCGAGACACGCCCCGTCGACATCAACCGCAGCGACTGGGACCACACGCTGGAACCGGCCTCGAAAAAGGGCGCGATCCGCCATGCGGTGCGGCTTGGCCTGCGCCAGGTGGATGGCATACGCGAGGCCGCAGCGCTGAAGATCATGGCCACGCGCGGCGCGGGCTTTGCCACCGTGCGCGACCTCTATTTCCGTTCCGGCATCGACATGTTCTCCTTGCGCCGGCTTGCCGAGGCGGACGCCTTCCGCTCACTCGGGCTCGACCGCCGCGCTGCCCTCTGGGAGGTGCGCGGCCTGAGCGGCCATCAGGGCGTGCGTGCGGCAGCCGAGGAACTGCCGCTCTTCGCCAGCACCAAAAGCACGGAAGAAACGCCCCTTCAGGCCGAAGAGAGCGTGGCGCTGCCGGAACTTCTTCCCGGCGAGCAGGTGGTGGAGGATTACGGCACGCTCAGCCTTTCTCTCAAGGCGCATCCCGTTTCCTTCCTGCGCCCGCAGCTCAAGGAACGCCGCATCGTTGAAACCCGCGCCCTCGCGGATATCCCGGCCGGGCGCTTCGTGCGCGTTTCGGGCCTCGTTCTGGTGCGCCAGCGCCCCGGCACGGCAAGCGGCGTCATCTTCATGACGCTGGAGGATGAAACCGGCATTGCCAACGTCATCGTCTGGCCGCGCGTCTTCCAGCGCTTTCGCCGCATCGTGTTCGGCGCGCGCATGGTCACCATCGAGGGCATTCTGCAGAAAGAAAGCAATGTCATCCATGTGGTCGCCCGCCGCCTGCTCGACACGACGCCGGAGCTTCTGGCCGCCATGTCCGATCCGGGCGCGGACGCACAGGCGGCGGAAAAGCCCGCGACCGCGCAAAATCTCTGGCGTCACCCGCGCGATGTGCGTGTTCTGCCCAAGGGCCGCAACTTCCATTGATAAGGCCCCGCGCATCCTGCATTGCCAAGCCGCCCGCCGCCCGCTACTCCCGATGGGCAAAACGAACGGGAGGCACGTCATGATCCTTTGTTGCGGCGAAGCGCTGATCGACATGCTGCCGCGCCAGTCGAGCGACGGCGAAGCGGCCTTTGCGCCCTATACCGGCGGCGCGGTCTTCAACAGCGCCATCGCCATTGCCCGCCTCGGCGTGTCCTGTGGCTTCTTCACCGGCCTCTCGGACGATCTCTTCGGTCGGATGCTGCGCGAGAAGCTTGAGGAAAGCCATGTGGATCTTGGCCTTGCGCAGATTTCCAGCCGCCCCACGACACTCGCCTTCGTGACCCTTACCGCCGGTCAGGCCGAATACGCCTTCTATGATGAAAGCACAGCCGGCCGGATGGTCTCGCCCGACGACCTGCCCGCCATCGGCACAGATGTGTCGGCCCTTCTGTTCGGCGGCATCAGCCTCGTGTCAGAGCCCTGTGGCTCGGCCTATGAGGCGCTGATGGCGCGCGAGGCTGCGGGCCGCGTCATCATGCTCGACCCAAACATCCGCCCCGCCTTTATCACCGATGCAAAAAGCCACCGCGCCCGCATTGAGCGCATGCTTGCCCTGTCCGACATCGTGAAAATCTCCACCGACGATCTTGCATGGTTCGGCGAAACGGAAAGCACCGACGCGATCGCCGCCCGCTGGCTGGCGCGCGGGCCCTCCCTCGTGATTGTCACCGATGGCGGCAAGGGCGCGACGGCCTACACGAAATCACAAAAGCAGTTCGTCGCGGCACGGCCCGTCACCGTGGTCGACACGGTCGGCGCCGGCGACACGTTCAACGGCGCGCTTCTGGCGGCACTTGAGATGGCGGGGCTTCTGACGAAGGAAAAGATCGCCGCACTCGGCGCTGAAGAGATTTCAGAAGCAATGACCTTCGCAACCCGCGCCGCCGCCATCACCGTGTCACGCGCCGGCGCAAATCCCCCCTGGAAGGAAGAGCTGACGACGGCCTGACAGGACAGTCAGTTGAAAAAGCCTGTTCCCTGCCTTCCCTTCCCATCAAGGAGCGCCGCAGTTTCGGCCATCCTCCTTCTCCCCGTGTACGGGGAGAAGGTCCCGGCAGGGGGATGAGGGGCCGCGCAAGCCTCGCCGCACGGCAGCCACCCCCATTCAAAACCTGGCACTGATCACAATTGCAGGTGCCCGCCCCTCATCCTCACCTTCTCCCCGCCAGCGGGGAGAAGGAGGCGTTGACGGCTGCGCCTACCACAACAGCGCCCCAAAGGCAGGATGCTACCAGCCCGCCCCTTCGGCAACGAATGACGGGCTCACAAAGGCTTCCAGCCCCTCGCCGCCCTTCGGCCCATAAGTGAGCGGCGCGCCATCCAGCGTGTGCGCCATGCCGCCTGCCGCGCGCAGCACGGCGTCGCCGGCCGCCGTGTCCCACTGCATGGTCCGGCCGAAGCGCGGATAGAGATCCGCATCGCCGCGCGCGATCATGCAGAATTTCAGCGACGAACCGATGGAAACCGTCTCGGCATCGGGATGGCGGGCGATGAAGGCGCGGGTTTCGTCGGTACAGTGCGAGCGGCTCGCGACAATCGCAGGCGGCGTCCGGCGCGGCCGCGCCCTGATCGTCCGCCGCTCCTGCGGCTTGCCGCCCACCACCGGAATTTCAAACGCAGCCCCCGGACGCGCCGAATAGAGCAGATCGCGCGCCGGCGCATAGACAACGCCCGCCACCGGCTCGCCATTGCGGATCAGGCCGATATTGACGGTAAAATCCGGACGCCGCGCGATGAATTCGCGTGTGCCGTCAAGCGGATCTACCAGAAGGAAATTACCGTCGCCGCAGGCCGGAATGACGCCACCGGACGCGGCCTCTTCAGAAACGCAGGGCGTTCCCAGCCCCACATTCCGAAACCCGTCGAGGATCACCCTCTCCGCAGCACGGTCGGCTGCCGTTACCGGCGTATCGTCAGCCTTCTGCTCCACCTCGAAGCCCGCCTCGTAGTGCTGCATGATCGCAGCCCCCGCCGCCAGCGCGAGTTTTTCAAACAGCGCCAGAAGCGCCGCGTCGTCCTTCATCATGCCCATGGGCCAGTCAGTCTTTCCACCAGAGCATCGGACCGGAAACCGGCTTTTGGTTGTTCCGATGCCCTTCTTCAATTCAGATCAGCAATGGCCACGTTCCTTGAGCCAGGCCTCGATTTCGTCGACCAGCTCTTCGGGCGCGCGGGCCATCGTCTCGATGTGGATATCAGCCCTTTCCGGCGTCTCATAGGGGGAATCGACGCCCGTGAAGTTCTGTATCTCGCCATTGAGCGCCTTGGCATAGAGCCCTTTCGGATCACGCCTCGCGCATTCTTCAAAGGGCGTGTCCACGAAGACCTCCACAAACTCGCCCTCGGTCATCAGCTCGCGCGCCATGCGCCGCTCGGCCCTGAAGGGCGAGATGAACGAGACGAGCACGATCAGCCCGGCATCCGCCATCAGCTTTGCCGTTTCGGCCACACGGCGGATGTTCTCCACCCGGTCCTCGTCCGTAAAGCCCAGATCCCGGTTCAGCCCGTGGCGAACATTGTCACCATCCAGAACATAGGTGTGGCGGCCGGCTGCATGCAGTTTCTTTTCCAGAAGGCTGGCAATGGTCGATTTGCCGGAACCCGAGAGCCCGGTGAACCACAGAACCGTCGGCTTCTGGTGCTTCAGTTCCGCGCGTGACTGGCGCGTCACATCGAGCGCCTGCCAGTGGATGTTCGCTGCGCGCCGCAAAGGCCGCTGGATCATGCCCGCGCCGACCGTCGCATTGGTCAGCCGGTCAATCAGGATGAAAGCGCCCGTGGTGCGGTTGTCGCTGAAAGCGTCAAAGGCAATCGGGGCCTGAGTTGAAAAATTGCACAGCCCCACCTCGTTCAGATCGAGGCTTGTCGCCGCTTCCTCGGCAAAATTGTTGATGTTGCGGCGATGCTTGAGCTGACTCACCGTCGCCGAAACCTCATCCGTTTCGGTGCGCAAGATGTAGGAGCGCCCCGGCAGGAGCGGCTTTTCATCGAACCACACAAGCGTCGCGGAGAACTGATCGGCCACATGCGGGCGCGCCTCGGGCGTCACCAGCATGTTGCCGCGCGAAAGCTCCACCTCGTCCTCGAGCAGAAGCGTCACCGCCTGCCCCTCCGAGGCGACCTCCAGATCGCCATCCTGCGTGACGATGCGGCGGATGCGCGTCTGCTTGCCCGACTTGGCGACCGTCACCCGCTCGCCGACGCCGATGTTGCCAGCAGCCACCGTGCCCGAGAAACCGCGAAAATCGAGGTTCGGTCGCGAGACATACTGCACGGGAAAGCGGAACGGCTTTCCCTCTGCCTCGGCCTCGATGTCGACCGTCTCCAGATGCTCCAGCAGCGACGGCCCGTCATACCAGGGCGTCTTGCCCGACGAGCGGATGACATTGTCGCCATAGCGCGCCGACATGGGGATCGGCTGGATCGTCGTGAAGCCGAGCTCTTCGGCAAACGCGCGATATTCCGCCGCGATGCGCTCGAACACGGTTTCGTCGAAGCCGACGAGATCAATCTTGTTCACCGCCAGAACGATGTGGCGAATGCCCAGAAGCGAGGCGATCATCGAGTGTCGGCGCGTCTGCGGCAGGATGCCCTGCCGCGCGTCCACCAGCACGATGGCCACATCCGCCGTGGATGCGCCGGTTGCCATGTTGCGCGTGTACTGCTCATGGCCCGGCGTGTCGGCCACGATGAATTTGCGGCGCGGCGTGGAGAAGAAGCGATAGGCCACATCGATGGTGATGCCCTGCTCGCGTTCGGCCTCCAGCCCGTCGACCAGCAGTGCGAAATCGATCTCGTCGCCAGCCGTGCCGTGCTTGCGGGAATCGTTTTCAAGCGCTGCCAGCTGGTCCTCGAAAATCAGCTTGGTGTCGAACAGGAGACGCCCGATCAGAGTCGACTTGCCGTCATCCACCGAGCCGCAGGTCAGGAACCGCAAAAGCCCCTTGTTCTCCTGCCCGGCCACATAGTCGCGGATATCGACCAGAGCATCGTCATCTTCACGCAGAAGCGCTGTGTTGGCGGTCAACATGATCAGAAATACCCCTCGCGCTTCTTCTTTTCCATGGAGCCTGCCTCATCGCGGTCGATCAGACGCCCCTGCCGTTCAGACGTGCGGGCCGTCAGCATCTCGCCGACGATTTCCTCGAGCGTGGCAGCGGTCGACGGGATCGCGCCCGTCAGCGGGTAGCAGCCAAGCGTGCGGAAGCGCACCAGACGCTCCTCCACCTTCTCGCCCGGCTGAAGGCGCATCCGGTCGTCATCGACCATGATGGTCATTCCGCCCCGATCCACCACCGGCCGTCTGGCGGCGAAATAGAGCGGAACGATGGGAATGTTTTCCTGCAGGATGTATTGCCAGATGTCCTGCTCGGTCCAGTTGGAGAGCGGGAAGACACGGATCGATTCACCCTGCGCCACGCGCGTGTTGTAGATCTTCCACATTTCCGGCCGCTGGTTCTTCGGGTCCCAGCCATGGCCTGCGGAGCGGAACGAGAAAATGCGTTCCTTGGCGCGGCTCTTCTCTTCGTCGCGCCGCGCGCCGCCAAAGGCGGCGTCAAACCCGTATTTGTCGAGCGCCTGGCGCAGCGCCACCGTCTTCATCACATGGGTGTGCGTGTTGGAGCCATGATCGAACGGATTGATGCCGTCGCGCACGCCCTCCTCGTTTACATGCACCAGAAGCTCAAAACCCTTTTCGCGCGCCATCCGGTCGCGAAATTCGATCATCTCGCGAAACTTCCAGGTGGTGTCCACATGCAGGAAGGGGAATGGCGGTTTGGCCGGGTAGAACGCCTTCATCGCCAGATGCATCAGCACGGACGAATCCTTGCCGACGGAATAAAGCATCACCGGCTTTGAAAAGGTCGCCGCCACTTCGCGGAAGATGTGGATCGCCTCGGCTTCCAGCCTGTCGAGATGGGTAAGGGCTGCCGGCATGTTTTCGCCTTCGCGTCTTTGTAGCTGCGGCCGGAGCCTTTGCGGCTTCCGGATCCTGCCCTTGGGGTACCATGCGGTTTTCGGCCCTCTCAAGGCGCGCACGCCCAACCTCACCCCGGTTTGCGAGGCGCTTTTTGCGTTGTTTCCGGCAAAGGGGAAAAGGCATTTCAGAATGCAAAAAAGGCCCGTTTTCACGGGCCTTTTCGATGTCCTGGAAGCAGTCGTCAGCCTATTCGGCGACGGCGCTGCGGATGGTCTCGATCACACGATCCTGGTCGCTCTCGGCGAGATAGGGGTGCATCGGCAGGCACAGAATGCGGTGCGGCAGGCTCTCCGAAATGGCGAGACCACCCGGCGCTTTCGCATGCATCTCATAGGCCTTCTGCAGGTGCAGCGGCTTCTCGTAATAGACAACCGAGGGAATGCCCGCCTCGCCAAGGCGCTTGCGCACCAGGTCGCGCTTCCCGGTCTCAATGGCGTATTGCGCCCAGGCCGAGCGATGGCCCTTCGGCGTCACCGCCACCTTCACCACATCGCCAAGCCCTTCGGCATAGCGTGCGGCAACCTTCTGGCGCGCTTCCATCTCGTCTTCGAGGATCGCCAGCTTCTCGATCAGGATCGCGGCCTGGATCGTGTCGAGGCGAGAATTCAGGCCCACGCGCACATTGTCATACTGGCTTTCGCCCTTGCCGTGGAAGGCGATGGAGCGCAGCACATCGGCCAGCTCGTCATCATCGGTGAACATCGCGCCGCCGTCGCCGTAGCAGCCGAGCGGCTTGGCCGGGTAGAAGCTGGTGGACGCCACATGGCCGAACGCGCCGCAGCGCTTGTTGTTGAGCGTGCCGCCGATGGACTGGGCGGCGTCCTCGATAATGCGCAGACCTTCACGCGCGGCAATGCCTTCGATGGCTCCGTAGTCGGCAGCCAGACCAAAGAGATCGACCGGGATCACCGCCTTCGGCGTCAGCCGGCCTTCCGCCTTGATGTGGTCGATGGCGGCCGTCAGGCTCTTCGGGTCCATATTGTAGGTGTCGGCGTCGATTTCCACGAAGACCGGCTCTGCGCCGGCCAGCGCCACGACTTCAGCCGTCGCTGCAAAGGTGAAGCTCGGGCAGAACACCGCGTCGCCCGGTCCGATGCCATAGGCCATCAGCGGCATGAGCAGGGCGTCGGTGCCATTGGCGCAGGCGATAACGTGCTTGGTGCCCACATAGGCCGCGAGCTGCTCTTCAAGAGCGCTGACTTCCGGCCCGAGAATATAGCGCCCTTCGGCAACAACCTTGTCGATAGCGGTCGCCAGTTTGTCCTTGATGCGCTCACGCTGAGCGCCGAGATCGATAAATTGCATTTGTTGCCCAATCGGTTGCGGGATGATTCCGCGTTATCCCCGTCCGTTGAATAGGGATGCGGCGGGCGCAGTGCAACCAACGCCCCCCTTCAAACTGATGCGCCGGCTGTTACACGAGGTGAACAAGCCGGCATGCAACCGTTTCAGCTCTTGTGTATTTGCGTAGCGTGCGCATTTGTCGCCGCAATTGTGACTCTGTGTGCCTTCATCCAATTCTAACAAAACTTCAATCAATCATTGCAATGCTAAACGATGACAGAGCATTGTTCATCTTCGAGATTATTCAGGAAGGAAAGTATGGGCGCCCCCTTCAAAGCGTATGACGTTCGCGGCCGTATCCCCGCAGAAATCAATGTTCCCTTCGCCTATCGCTTTTCGCAGGCGCTCAAGCAAAGCCTCAACCCTGGCACGGTCGTTATCGGCCACGACATGCGCATGGACAGCCCGGCGCTGGCCGAAGCGCTGACCCAGGGCCTTCTCGACAGCGGCGTCGCCGTGCGCCCCGTTGGCCGCTGCGGCACGGAAGAGGTCTATTTCCACACCGCCGCAAGCGGCGCGGATGCCGGCCTTATGGTGACCGCCAGCCACAACCCGCCCGATTACAACGGCATCAAGATGGTGCTGAAAGGCGCGTCCGCCGCCACGCCGGACAACGCCTTCAACGCAATCGAAGAGATCATGCGTTCGGATGCGGTGCTTCAGCCGGTTGCCGATTATGCCGCGCGCGGCGCACTGCACGATCCGTGCGACCGCGACGCCTATATCGAACGCCTTCTCAACGAGGTGGCCGGCCAGAACCTGAAACCGATGAAGATCGTCTGCCACGCCGGCAATGGCTGTGCAGGCCCGATCATCGATCTTCTGGAAAAGCATCTGCCCTTCACCTTCATCAAGATCGACCACGAGCCCGATCCGCGCCTGCCCAATGGCGTGCCCAACCCGCTGCTTCCGGAGAAGCGCGAGAGGGCCAGCAGGGCGGTGATCGAGCACGGCGCGGACCTCGCCATCGCCTGGGACGGCGATTTCGACCGCTGCTTCCTCTACGACCACAAGGGCCGTTTCGTGGAAGGCTATTATCTGGTCGGCATGATCGCCCAGTCCCTGCTCGCCAAGAATCCGGGCAGCACCGTTCTCTACGACCCGCGCCTGACCTGGAACACGATCGACGTGGTGGAAAGCGCCGGCGGCGTGGCGAAGGCCTGCCGCACGGGCCATGCCTATTTCAAGCAGATGATGCGCGAGGAGAACGCCATCTATGGCGGCGAGATGAGCGCGCACCACTACTTCCGTGATTTCGCCTATTGCGATTCAGGCATGCTTGCATGGTTGAATGTGGTGGCGGAGCTCTCGGCCAGCGGCACGACGCTCGCCGAGCGCCTGGAAGAGCGCATCGCGGCCTATCCCTGCTCGGGCGAGATCAACTTCACCGTTTCGGACGCAACCGCGGTACAGGCCCGCATTTCCGATCACTACATGCCGCAGACCCCCGAAATCGAGAGCCAGGATGGCCTCGGCATGGTGTTCGACGACTGGCGCTTCAACCTGCGCGCCTCCAACACCGAACCCCTGCTGCGCCTCAACGTGGAGACCCGCGGCGACAAGGCGCTGTTGAAGGCAAAGGTGGACGAGCTGCGCGGGATGATCGAGCAGGCTGGCTAAACAAACAGCGAGGTCAGCGCTCCGTGGCGAAGCACCCGCTCTTTATGTTGAGCGGTTCAGCAAGATGACGCTTCCCACGGAGCGACCCGCCGCAGCGTCATAAAGGAACACCACCTACGACAACCATGCCCGGAAAAACTGTGAAGCAGAAACCGGTTGGAAGGGGTCAGAAATGTCTCTTCGCGAACGCGCGGCCTGAACCGGATTTCAGATACTTTTCGAAAGCAAATGCCTTCGCCTTGTCTTCGAACCCAATCTGGACAACCAGTTTCCACGGACCAAACATGGATGAGTGGCGCGACTGCGATTCTGATCGGCCTGCATTGTGCCTTCTCAGCCGCTCATCAACGTCGTTTGTGCATCCGACATAATGTTTGTCGGGATATGTCAGGCTTTGCAGAATATAGACATAGTGCATGGCGTCTCCGGCCCGCCTTCGCCCTTTGGGCTTCGGCGTGGCAGCCTCCACTCGCGCTCCGGCTTGCCCAGCCGTAGCTTTAGCGAAGGCTGGCTGGGGCGGCAGGATTCGAACCTGCGAATGACGGTACCAAAAACCGTTGCCTTACCACTTGGCGACGCCCCAAGACCGAGCGAAGCGGTGGATAGCAGAAGCGCGGCCCCACGACAAGCAGGCGTTTTCAGCCTTTCTGTGGAGCACACGCTCATCACTGCGTCATGCGTCAGGCCACCCACTCTCCCCAGAACCGCGTGACCGTCGCCGGCACATAGCCATCAAGCCCGCTGAAGAGCTGCGCAAGCGCCACCGTGTCGCCCGCCGCCAGGCGCGCCATCACGTGAAGATGCAGCGCCGTCTCCGAGCCATCCACCGCCAGATCGGCCACATCGCCCGCCACCAAAGGCGCGCAGAGGTCGCTCACGCCGTTGAGCACCAGCTTCGCTTTCACCGCCGTCGGCACATTCGCGCCATTCTGCTTCCAGCCGATGCTCGCCCCAAACCGGTAGAGCCCGTCTGCCGGTGCGGTGAACCGGTTAGCCCCCGTGTCGAAAGACAGCTGCTCGTTCGACAGCGTGTCGTTGATGGCCACGGTCTGCCATGTGTCGGCGGCGACATACTGGTCGTAATTGATGAAGCCAAGGAATTTGACGTTGCCCGGCAGCGACACAAGGCCGGAACCCTCATCGGTGCGAATCGCATCCTTGAAGGCCAGACCATCGGGAGAAACCGCGAGCCGCCAGCCATCGGAACCGAGCAGCCCAAACATCGCGCGCGTCACGAAACCGCTCTGCAACAGGAAGCCCACATCGCCGGCAGGCGCTTCCTTGTTCATCGTGTAGAGCAGGCTGCCCGTTCCCCCTTCGGCAGCGTAGCGGGCCGTCCAGAGCGCCTTGTCCAGCTTTGCAGAAAACGGGTTGGTCGCATCGGCGGTCGTTCCAAGCCCGAACAGCGCTGCATTCTGGATCTCCGCCGCGCTCTCCGGCAATCCGTTGATGGCCTGCCAGCCCACGCCATCAAAGGCGGCAAGACGCGCCTCGTCGATGATCCAGGCCCGCCAGCCGGCAGCCGGCGCAAACCGCATCCACGCCCCATCGGCGAAATACGCCACCTGCCCTTCCCAGCCCGTCCACGCCCCGGTCGCCGCCGCCGCAACGATGTGGCATTCGCCCTCTTCGGGGCTGACCGGCGGTGCGGAGAGGTCGCGGTCACGCACAGCGAGCTGCACCAGCCCGTCGAGAAGACGAATGGCTTCGTTGTGCGTCACGTGTTTCTGCGCCTGCGACGGCATGATGTAGGGAAGCTTGAGATTTGCGGTCTGTTCCATCTTGGTCCGTTCCTTTTGATCGGGGAAAGTCTAGGAGCGGCAGAGGGTGCGGGGAGAAAACGGTGCCGGTCATCGCGCCCTCTCCCCGGCAAAGGGCGCATGAGTGCGCACGATTGGCCTGCTTGAACGAGGCGCGGCGGGGAGAAAAACAACCGTGGAGGTAGTCCCCTCTCCCCATGGACGGGGCAAATCCCTTGATGGCGCTCTTGCCTACACCCCGCGTCAACGTTTCCAATCTAAAGTCGGGGCATCCTTGGCGAAGGTTCCCGGCATTGCACTGTTCGAAGGCATCCGGCGGCCTGCGGCACAGGCCACAGTATTTCGCAGTCAGGTGGAAACAGCTGACATCCGCATAAATGCGGAAAAACAGACAGATAGAGCGTCGGACTGAAAAGTTGATTCCGGCTTTCGGCCTGATGCTCCGTCAAAATTCTGGATCGTCCTTTGCGCGCCCGAAGGGGTGCGCGGCGATCCAGAGGTTCAGAACCAGAACGGCGGGGGTAGGCTCATGTTGGTACCGGTGATCATGGCGGGTGGAATGGGAACGCGGCTCTGGCCGGTTTCGCGCGAGCACTACCCCAAGCAGTTCTGCGCGCTGGTGGGCGACAGCACAATGCTGCAACAGACAATGCGCCGGCTGGACGGGCTGGGCGCAGCCACGCCCCTCACCGTCTGCAATGAAGAGCACCGCTTTCTGGCGGCCGAACAGCTTCGGCAGGCCGGCGTCGAAAATGCGCCGATCCTGCTTGAGCCTGTCGGCCGCAACACCGCGCCCGCGATCACGCTCGCAGCCCTTCAGGCGACGGCGAATGGCGCTGACCCGCTGCTTCTCGTCATGCCCGCAGATCACCTGATCCAGAACGTGCCCGCCTTCCATGAGGGGCTCTCAAGGGCAAAGGCGCTTGCCGAGGAAGGCTGGCTCGTCACTTTCGGTATCGTGCCCACCTGCCCCGAAACCGGCTTTGGCTACATCCGCCGTGGCAAGAAGATCGGCGACAGCGGCTTTGCGGTGGCCAGCTTCGAGGAAAAACCGGATCTCGAAACGGCCAAGGCCTATCTCAAGGAAGGCGCATGCGACTGGAACAGCGGCATGTTCCTGTTCCGCGCCAGTGTCTATCTGGACGCCATGCACAAACATGCGCCCGCCATTCTGGAGGCCTGCCGCGCCGCCATGGCCGGCGTGGAAAGCGATGCCTATTTTTTGCGTCCCGAGCGCACGGCCTTCGAGGCATGCCCCTCCGATTCCATCGACTATGCCCTTATGGAGAAGACCGACCGGGCGGCCGTGGTCCCGCTCGACGCCGGCTGGAACGACATCGGCTCATGGTCGGCCATCTGGGAGGCGCAGGACCGGGACGCGGATGGCAATGCGCTCATCGGCGATGTTCTGCAGGTCGCGTCCAAAAACTCCATTGTCTCCGCGCAGAAACGCCTCGTCGCCATCGTCGGCGTTGAGGATCTCGTGGTCGTTGAAACGGCTGATGCCGTCCTCGTGGCCAAACGTGATGCGGTTCAGCACGTCAAGGAGATCGTCTCGCAGCTGAAATCCGCCGACCGCACCGAGCATGTGGACCATCGCCGGGTCTATCGTCCGTGGGGCGATTACGATTCCATCGATTTCGGCAACCGCTACCAGGTGAAGCGCATCACGGTGAAGCCCGGTGCAAAACTCTCCGTGCAGAAACACCACCACCGGGCGGAACACTGGGTGGTCGTCCGCGGCACGGCGCGGGTTCTCAAGGGCGAAGACACGATCATGCTCACCGAGAACCAGTCCACCTACATTCCGCTTGGCGAGATCCACGCGCTGGAAAACCCCGGCAAGATCCCGCTGGAGCTGATTGAGGTGCAGTCCGGCTCCTATCTGGGCGAAGACGACATCGTGCGTCTGGAGGACCGTTACGGCCGCGTATAACGCGGCCGCGACGTCAGATCATCAGGGCCTTTCAGCCCGATCCGCATCGGTCAGGCGCGAGGTTCCCCGCGCCAGGAACAGCCCCACGATCAGAAAGACCATGAAGACCGTGTCAAGAATGTCATGCCCGAACATGACGTTCACGCTGCCACCTCCGGCATAGACCGCTGCAAGCATGAGCAGCATCGCGCCGCCGAGGCGGGCGAGCGGGTCCTCTTTGTTGCCGAGGCTCTTTATCGCATAGACGGTGATCACCGCGAACATCGCGATCACCGCACAGCCCGCCACAATGCCACCCTCGATAAAGATGGTCATGAAGCCGTTGTGAAAATGGGTGAACCCAACCTCAATGCCGAAATCCCGCAGCACATATTCCTTGATGAGCGCCGAGGTGTTCTGCATCCCGTGGCCGAAAATCGGGCTCTCCCGGAAGAGCTGAAGCCCGCTCTCCCAGAGCGCTACCCGCAATCCGAAAGACGTGTTGTAGTCGCCACCCGTCAGCAGCTTGTCCACGCTCAGCCAAAGCGCATCGAAACGGCTCACGATGAGGCCGGATGTCAGGATCAGGAGGAGAATGGCGACACCAATCAGCGCAAAAACATGCACCCGCAGCACGGTGAAAACACGTTCACGGAAGATGAAGAGCTGCAGAAGCGCCAGAACGATCATCAGGATCCACACGGAACGCGAGCCGGAGAGCATCACCGCGCCGAAAGCAGCGGCGAAGGCAAGCAGGAGAACAAGCGTCCGCTTGCTGTCGAGAATGAGACCGCCTGCAAGACAGACAAGACCTGCCAGACAGGCGACATCCGCAAAAACAAGCGCATTGCCCGCCCCACCCTCGGCGCGCAGCCCCAGAAATTCGGACTGAACAAGCGCGAAGATCAGCGCCCCGAAACTCGCGATGACAGCGCCCGCCAGTGCTGCCTGCGCCACTTCTTCCCGGTCAGCAATCGTCCAGATTGAATAGGAAAACGGAAAGAGGGCGAAAGTCGCAAGCGGCAGGAGCTTGTAAACACTCTGCCACGAAGGATCATTGATGAGGAAGGCGACAAGGTTCGCGGCCACATAAAGCAGCATCAGCATGGCGATCCAGCGCATCGCGCTGTCGGGGCTCAGTCGCCGCCGTCCCGTAACCACCTCGACAACACACCACAGCGCACCGCCGTGCCAGACCACACTTGTTGCAGAACCAACAACCGGCGGCATTGAGAAACAGGCAAGCGTGAAGAGCCTGTTGATATTACGATACTGCATCAGCGGTTCCGTCCGGCAAGCTTCTTTTCCCAGCTCAGCGCATGCGTCACGATCTGGCGCAGATCGTCATACCTTGGTTCCCAGGAAAGCTCCCTTCGGCACCGCTCCGCCTCCGCGACGATGGCAACCGCATCACCGGGCCTGCGATCGCCGATGCGCACCTCGAAATCGGTCTGCGCCACCTCTTTAACCGCCTCAATCACCTCAAGAACGGAATAACCGTTTCCGTAGCCGCAATTGGCCACGAGGCTGCCGCCACCCGAGCGCATGCGACGGAGCGCCAGGTAATGTGCGTTCACCAGATCGGAGACATGAATGTAATCACGTACGCAGGTGCCGTCCGGCGTTCCATAGTCCGTGCCGAAAACTTCCATATGGCTACGTTTGCCTGTCACGGTCTCGCAGGCGACCTTGATCAGATGCGTGGCGCCCTTGGTCGACTGCCCAGTGCGCAATTGCGGATCAGCACCGGAGACATTGAAATAGCGGAGCGCCGTATAGTCGAAATCATGCGCAGCCGCACAGTCCCGCAGCATGAGCTCCGTCATCATTTTGGAGGTGCCATAGGGTGACTCAGGCCGCAACTCGGCATCTTCGCCCACCGGGAAACGCGCCGGGCTGCCATAGACCGCAGCCGTGGAAGAAAAGATGAAATGAGGAACCCCGCAGCGAACCGCGCTCTCGATCAGGCTGCGGGATTTGACTGTGTTGTTGAGATAATAGCCAAGCGGGTCGGATACGGATTCCGGCACGATGATCGAGCCCGCAAAGTGAATGATCGCATCCACATCATGCTTGCGGATCAGCTCCTCTACCAAGGTCTGGTCAGCGATGTCGCCCACCGCCAGCGTGGCCGCTTCGGGAACCGCCCAGTCGAAACCCGTGCTCAGCCGGTCGAGAACGACCACGTCTTCGCCATGGTCCAGAAGCTCCCAGACCATATGGCTGCCGATATAACCGGCGCCGCCGGTAACCAACACGCTCATACTCTTCCCCTCAAAAAAAATCGGGCCAGACATCCCCTTCTGGCCCGATCTCCGTTCCGCTTGAAAGCGGCGATTCGATGACCGCTTAGTGTCTGGAAACACCCAGGCCGCGCAGCAGCGCCCATGCCGCCGGCATGAAGCAGGCAGCCAGCGCCACCTTGATCAGGTCCGGCATGATGAATGGCGCAACGCCGAACTGCCAGGCATTCTCAGCGCCGATCAGGCCTGCAAGCCATGCAAAGCCGAGCACCATCAGAGCTGCCTCCGCCACCAGCATCGCGCCGGCAAGCTTCAGCGGATTGCGGTCCCAGCCGCGGTCTGCCGCCCAGCCGGCAATCGCCGCCATGGCGACAAAGCCCAGAAGGTAACCGCCCGTCGGTCCCATCATGTATGCAAGGCCAACGCCCTTTTCCGGCGTGCCCTGGAAAACCGGCAGCCCCATCGCGCCTTCAGCCATGTAGAGAAGCAGCGTCGCAACACCGAGGCGCATGCCGAAGGTTGCGCCGATCAGAAGAACGGCCAGCGTCTGCAGCGAAAGATCCACCGGGCCAAGCACAACGCGCGTCTTTGCCGACAGCGCCAGCAGGAGCGTTGCGCCCACGGCGAGGAAGAGCTGGGTGGTCAGGCGTCGTGCTGCATCGTCGGGCAGCGACTGCGACACGAGGGATCTGGATGCGATAGCGAGCGACATGGCGTCTCCGTTCATGCTTTATGCGAGTTGTTCCGCTTTCCTTCTCCTATAAGCGGTTCCATGATATGCGGCAACCTGAATGCGCTTTTCAGGCGTCCAGCATGCATCCAACTTTCGGACCCGTTGCCCATGGCTCTCGAATTTGAAACGCGTTTCGACCCCGCCTATGGCGAGGCCGTCGAGATCGCTCCCGACATTCAGCGCCTTACGGTCAACAACCCCAGCGCCTTCACCTTTCACGGCACGAACAGCTATATTGTCGGCACCTCCAGCCTCGCCGTCATTGACCCCGGCCCGGAGGACGAAGCCCACTTCCAGGCGCTGCTCAAGGCCATTGGCGGCCGGCCTGTCAGCCACATCTTCGTCAGCCACACCCACAAGGATCACTCGCCGCTCGCTGCAAGGCTGTCGCGGGAGACCGGCGCAATAGTCTGCGCAGAAGGCCCACACCGCGCCGCCCGTCCGCTGCGCATTGGCGAAACCAATCCGCTCGACGCCAGCGCCGACATGGATTTCAGGCCCGACATCGCACTCGCCGATGACGAGCTTGTCGAGGGCGATGGCTGGGCGCTGCGCGCAATCCACACGCCGGGCCACGCCGCCAATCATGCGGTGTTCGCGCTGGAAGGAACCGGCGTGCTCTTCTCGGCAGACCATGTGATGGCCTGGGCCACCTCCATCGTCGCCCCGCCCGACGGCGCGATGTCCGATTACATGGCCTCGCTTGATCGCCTGCTGGAGCGTGACGACACGGTGTTCCTGCCCGGCCATGGCAGTCGCGTCCGCATGCCCCAGCGCTTCATGCGTGGCCTGAAGGCCCACCGGAAGATGCGCGAGCGCGCCGTTCTGGACCGCATCGAGCGCGGTGATCGCACCATAACGGAAATGGTTCAGGCCATTTACCGGGACACAGATCCCCGGCTTCATGGGGCAGCCGCCCTCTCCGTTCTCGCCCATCTGGAAGATCTGGTCGCACGCGGGGCCGTGACGACGGAGAACGATCCGTCAATCGACGCGATCTATTTTCCGGGCTGAACGCGAGAGCGATTTCAGCGAAAGCGGAAACAGCCTGAAGCGCTAGACCGGGGCCAGGAAGGCCATGCGTTCATCAAGTTCCTTCAGGAAGCGCTGGATACGCTGCGCATTGTCCCCAAGATCGTGGCGTCCATATCGAGACGCCGACCGCATGTCGACGAAGGTGGCGGCCTGGTCGTCTTCGATGCGTATGGCCACATCAGACGGAAACCCCAGAAGATAGGAATGCGCCACCCCTTCCAGCGTGACGCTGGCGCCGGCAAGTTGCAGCCCTTCAGGCCCCTGTGGCTGCCATCCCCTCTCGCGCATCATCGCGCGCACAACTTCAATGACATTGTCAGCCGTGTACTCGTAGCGCCGCCCCGTTACCTCGGGATAGTCCTGCTGCTGCATTGCCTGGCTCTCGGCAGACATGGGCTCGACGGCATTCATCACGCCGCTCCGCGCCCGCGCAGCCAGTGGCATTTGCGGCGGGTTTTCAGGGTCGGTCGAGATGTCGACCAGTTGCGGATGTTCAAAAAAGCGGTATCCGGAAATGCCGAAGGGAACCAGCGCAATGGCCGCGACGAACATTCCACCCGCCGCCATTGCAGCACCCAGAGAGCCATGTTCCCAGACCTGCAGAAGCGCCATCACACCGAGCATGAAGGCGACAAAGGCAAGCGCTCCGCCCAGCCCCAGGAGCCACAGGAAAGGAACCGTTTCCAGAAGTCCGAAGCGATGCGATGCGCCCGACACGATGAGCAGAACCAGCGAGAAGAGCGCAAGCCTTCGACACCAGGGAGCGGCGGGAGCCATTTGCCGTACCAATGTTGCCGTCATGAACCCAACCGAACGCGCCATTGCCATCAGAGATAGAGCCTCATAACGCATTGCTGATCGGCAGAAAATTCAATTTCAGTGGAATGTTTAAGATTTCAGGGCCTTGCACCCATTGGCTGCGACAATGATTCAGCCAGCAGCCGCGCCTTGAAACAAGTGAAAGCCGGACCATATAACCATCTTCTTAGGTTATTGTAACACGCCATAATCCAGCCACGCTCGCACGCACAATGTCATGGTCGGAGGGGTTGCGTGGGAAAATGTTGTGAGGTTCCGCCATGCAGACTGCGCTTCTAGAACAGAACGAAACGGCAGCAGGCCCGCTCGAACTGGTCGAGCTGGAGCTCGCCCTCAAACATCAGGATTTCGTCGAACAGGGTTTTGAGGGCGCGGTGAAACACGCTCTTGAACAGATCGAAGGGCGTCTTCTGTTTCAGATGCGCCTTGATGGCGTGAACGATTGCGACTGGGTTGCCGCCATTGAGCTTGAGGACGAGGACACGCCTGTCCATGCACTCGTGGTACAGCGGACGGGAAGCGACACGCTTGATGTCGAGAGCATCGAGACCAGCGATCTGCCGGTGGCACGCATCGTCAATGCCTATGCCAGCCTGATAACGACGCTGGACCGCGTTCAGTAACGCGGCCCACGGATCCCCGACGGCTTCATTCGGCAGAGCGCGTCAGGCTGCGCCCTTGCCCGCGTGAATGGCGGCCTGCGCTGCCGCAAGCCGTGCAATGGGCACACGGAAGGGCGAACACGACACATAGTCCAGCCCCACCGTCTCGCAGAAGCGGATCGACGCCGGGTCGCCGCCATGCTCTCCGCAGATGCCGAGCTTGATTTCCGGCCGCGCCGTGCGTCCCTTTTCAGAGGCAATCCGCACCAGCTCGCCAACGCCATCCACATCAAGCGACACGAACGGGTCCTGCTCGATGATGCCGCGTGTGCGATAGGTTTCCAGGAAGGAAGCCGCATCGTCACGCGAGATGCCGAATGCGGTCTGCGTCAGATCGTTCGTCCCGAAGGAGAAGAACTCGGCGCTGCCTGCGATCTCGTCTGCCCGCAATGCCGCGCGCGGCAGCTCGATCATCGTGCCGACCAGATAGTCGAGCGTGATGCCGCGCTCTTCCATCACGGTTTTGGCCACCGCGTCGATGCGGTTCTTCACGAAGGTCAGCTCGGCCGACATGCCAACAAGCGGCACCATCACCTCCGGCACCACCGGCTTGCCGGCTTTCTCAGCCGCCTCTGCCGCAGCCTCGAAGATGGCGCGCGCCTGCATCTCCGCGATCTCCGGATAGGAAATCGCCAGACGGCAGCCGCGATGGCCGAGCATCGGGTTGAACTCATGCAGCGCCTCGGTGCGCTGGCGCAGCTTCTCCGCCGAAACGCCCATGGCGGCAGCCACCTCGCCGATTTCCTCTTCGGTCTTCGGCAGGAACTCGTGCAGCGGCGGGTCGAGCAGACGGATCGTGACCGGCAGCCCGGCCATCACCTCGAAGATCTCCACGAAATCGGAGCGCTGCATGGGCAGAAGCTTCGCGAGGGCCGCGCGCCGGTCGCTTTCGGTGTCGGCCAGGATCATCTCGCGCATGGCGAGGATGCGGCCATCATCGAAGAACATGTGCTCCGTGCGGCAAAGGCCGATGCCCTCCGCGCCGAAGGAACGCGCCGTGCGCGCGTCAGCCGGCGTTTCGGCATTGGCGCGCACCTTCATGCGCCGCGCCTCGTCGGCCCAGCTCATAATGGTGGAGAAATCGCCGGAAAGTTCGGGCTGCAGCATGGGGACCGCACCCTTCAGCACCTGCCCCGTTGCACCATCGATGGTGATCGTGTCGCCTGCCTTGAGCATCTGCCCCATGGCGAGAAGCACGCCCTTGCGATGATCGACACGCAGCGACCCCGCACCCGAAACGCAGGGCTTGCCCATGCCGCGCGCCACCACGGCCGCGTGGCTCGTCATGCCGCCGCGAGTCGTCAGAATGCCTTCGGCGGCATGCATGCCGTGAATGTCCTCGGGGCTCGTCTCCACCCGCACCAGAATGGTCCGGCGTCCTTCGGCCTTGGCCTCTTCGGCGGCTTCGGACGAGAACACGATCTCACCCGTCGCAGCGCCCGGCGAGGCCGGCAGGCCCATGCCGATAATGTCGCGCGGGGCGGACGGATCGATGGTCGGGTGCAGAAGCTGGTCGAGCGACGCCGCATCGATGCGGGTCACCGCCTCGTCACGCGTGATCAGCCCCTCATTGGCCATGTCCACGGCTACTTTCAGCGCCGCACTTGCCGTGCGCTTTCCCGAGCGCGTCTGCAGCATCCACAGCTTGCCGCGCTCGATGGTGAATTCCAGATCCTGCATGTCGCGGTAATGCCGCTCCAGCGTGTCGGCGATTCCGGTGAAGGCGTTGAACGCCTCGGGCATCAGCTTTTCGAGCGATGGCTTGTCGGAGCCCGCCGCAAGCCGCGCCGCCTCGGTGATGTTCTGCGGCGTGCGAATGCCTGCCACCACATCCTCACCCTGCGCATTGACCAGAAACTCGCCGTAAAGCGCTTTCTCGCCGGTCGAAGGATCGCGGGTAAAGGCAACGCCGGTTGCCGAATCCTCACCCCGGTTGCCGAACACCATGGCCTGCACATTGACCGCCGTGCCCCAGCTTTCGGGGATGTCATGCAGCCGGCGATAGGTCACCGCACGCGGGTTCATCCATGAAGAGAACACAGCGCCCACCGCGCCCCACAGCTGCTCGTGCGGGTCCTGCGGGAATGGCGCGCCAAGTTCGCTTTCGATGCGGCCCTTGTAGAGCGCAATAACGTTCTGCCAGTCCTCGGCCGAAAACTCCGTATCGACCTCGTAGCCGAGCCGCGCCTTCTCCTCTTCAAGGATTTCCTCGAAGAGATCATGATCGAGCCCGAGCACGACATTGCAGTACATCTGGATGAAGCGGCGGTAGCTGTCATAGGCAAAGCGCGCATCGCCGGCTTCTGCCGCGATCGCCTCGACCGTCTCATCATTGAGGCCGAGATTGAGCACCGTGTCCATCATGCCGGGCATGGAGGCGCGTGCGCCCGAGCGCACGGAAACCAGAAGCGGCTGCCCCGCATCGCCGAAACGGCGGGCGGCGACCCGGCCGACCTCGTCAAGCGCGGCCTCGACCTGTGTTTTCAGCGCGTCCGGATAGGTGCGGCCATTCGCATAATAGTGGGAGCAAAGGTCGGTCGTGATCGTAAAGCCGGGCGGCACCGGCAGCCCGAGGCTGCACATCTCCGCCAGATTTGCGCCCTTGCCGCCGAGCAGATTTTTCTCGCCCGCGCTGCCTTCGGCACGTCCATCGCCAAACACATAGACCCACTTGGTCATGCTGCATTCCCCTTCCGGTCGATTTGCCGGCGCCTGGAACTTGTGCTGCACCGGCTACGGCAGGCAGCGTTAAGCGGCAGCGACCATCAAGGCAAGGCCAACCAACGGAGCATCCGCCGCTTTATCGATTGAAGAGAAGATTTTTTCTTACCGGGAATGGAACAGTTCTACATGTGACAAGGGCAACAGTGCTTCTGCTTGCCAAAGCAGACGGGACGAGGCTATCGCCCCATCCCGCAACCGTTCTGTTTTTTCCGCGCTGCGTCAGGCAGGCGCTGCCACCACCTGCGGGCGAACGCGGATGAAGATCATCACCGCCGCCAGTGCCAGCACCACGCTCGAAACGCTGAACACGCCCTGCGCGCCGCCGACATCGAAAATCAGCCCGCCGCCTGCCGCGCCAATGGCGATGGCAAACTGGATTGCCGCCACCAGAAGACCGCCGGCGCTTTCGGCCTGATCCGGCACCGTCCGCGCCAGCCACGTGGACCAGCTCACCGGAACGGCGCCGAACGCCAGCCCCCAGAGCGCAATCATCACGGCATTCGCCAGCGGCAATGAGCCGACCGAGAGAAGAGCGAAGCCCAAAAGCCCCATCACCAGCGGCACGGTCATCAGCGTGCGGCGCAAGCTGCGCTCCACCAGAAGGCCGGCAAACAGCGACCCCAGAAAATTGGCCACGCCAAAGCCCAGCAGCATGCCCGAAACGGCCGTGATGCTCCCACCCGTCACGATTTCCAGATGCGGCCTGATATAGG
>MRWG01000893.1_pt1 | contig 23897 bp, 17 predicted proteins | sample 1013341 | NCBI WGS metagenome assembly MRWG01 (sample SAMN06117577, study PRJNA244670) | biofilm metagenome | biome: Water; feature: Cathode Biofilm; material: Biofilm; isolation source: microbial consortium enriched at the cathode of a solar microbial fuel cell | place: USA: District of Columbia ... | reverse complement strand
TTAGCCCGGCTAAACTACGCTCTTCGTGCCTTGGATTGCGCAAAAATGACTCCCGGCGCGACACCCTCTATTTTTGAGACCGCTTCTACCATGCTGCGGCTGAAAAACACGATCTGGCCAAACCGGAATCGCCGTTATATTTCATCAAACCCAGTAGTTGCCTGATCGGACCGTTCGAACCCATTCGCCGACCGCCGAATTATGACGGACGCATCATGTACGAGGGCGAGCTGGGCGTCGTGATTGGTGCGCGGTGTAAAGCCGTCGCGGAGGCTGAAGCCGATCAGGTGATATTCGGCTACACGTGTATCAATGATGTCACCGCGTTTCCAATCGTTCAGGAGGCGAGCGGCTTCGAACAATGGACCCGCGCGAAGAGCTTCGATACGTTCGGCGCGATCGGGCCGTGTATTGCGACGGGAATCGAACCGGGGTCATTGAGCATAAGAACGCTCGTTAACGACCGGGTTCGCCAGGACTATCCGGCTTCGGACATGATCCTCGGTGTTACCCGGTTGGTCAGCGCCATTTCAAATGACATGACACTGTACCCCGGCGACATCATCGCCTGTGGCACGTCCTTAGGTGTCTTGCCGATGAAACCGAACACGAAAGTCGAAGTGACGATTGAAGGTATCGGCACGCTGGAGAATGTATTCGAGCCCGCGTAGAGCGCAGGATCCCCCGTTAATCCGGCACGTTGACATTTGACAGTGCGGACGGCTCTTTTATAGTGTTCTCGTATCAGAAATAGTTGTTCTATATATTGGAACAATCTCGCACGACGCCGAACGGCAATGCGGAAATCGGCCAGGCCAGTCAGCCTTGACGCCCTGATCATTGTTGAGAATGCTCATAATCGATATTTTTAACCGGCGTATATTGAACCGGGTTGATAGCTATCGGGATCCGACAGATCCCATTGACGTACGAGGACTTACCGGAGCGGCCAAAATATGAGCGAGAAGAGCATTGATCTGTCCCCGTTACGCGAATTCGTGCGTGCAATGACGCGCCTCGTAGAGCGCACGCAGGACGAAGCGATTCTCATTGCCGAAGGTACGCGGCTGCTGGGAGACCTCGTCGGTGATGATGCCTGGTTACCGGACGCGTACGCGCAGCCTCATCCCGAACATTACCAGCAATATCTGTTGCACTGCGATCCCCTCGAACGCTTCTCGGTCGTGAGCTTCGTCTGGGGGCCCGGACAAAAAACGCCGATTCATGATCACACCGTGTGGGGGCTGATCGGAATGTTACGCGGCGCCGAAAACAGTCAGAACTACGCGTTCACGGGTCCGACGAAGCGACTCGTCGCGACGGATCTGGAACGCCTCGAGCGGTCTTCGGTCGCAGCCGTCTCACCCAACATCGGGGATATACATGAGGTCTCCAACGCACTCGATTCCGCGCCATCAATCAGTATCCACGTTTACGGTGCCAATATCGGCGCTGTGCGACGCCATGTGTTCGACGCCGCGAGCGGGCAGGCAAAAGACTTCGTATCCGGGTACGCGTCACAGCACGTACCGAACTTGTGGGATCGTTCATGAACGATCGGGGTGCTAACAAGCGTTGTCGGCGCAGGCGTCGTGCCAGGGTACAACGAACATTACGCCGGGTTTCAAACAGCGGACTCAGGTACTGAATGCGATGGGTGCGGGATCCGGGTTTTTACCGGCCATGCGAGGCGGGAACGCACGAGTTGTCAGGAATCGTACGCTCAGCTGCGCTGCGGATGGCCTGGGCCCGTACGCATAAACCACAAGGCCACGGTTTGCGGGTACACCTGCGCTTACCGCCTCTGCCACGAGGCGAAACCCGTGTCGGTCACCCGGGGGCAGTCAGTGGACGGCCATTCGCAATGGGCGAAGAAAAATGAACAACACGCTCGTCAAAGGACTGCGTTTACTCGAAGAACTCGCGCGCAGCGACCGTGCGCTCGGGATCACCGAACTGAGCGAGCGGCTTGGACTCAACAAGAGCAACGTCCACCGTATGCTGCAATCATTGGTCGAACTGCGCTACGTGCATCAGGATGATGAATCCTCCGCGTATCGAGCTTCGTTGCGTCTTTGGGAGATCGGGGTTGCCGTGCTCTCGCATTTCGATATTCGCAGGCTTGCGGAACCCTTTATGCAGCGTCTGCTTCAGGAAACCCGCGAGACAGTACATTTATCCATCCTCGATGAAGACGAGGTCGTATACATCCACAAAATCGAGAGCCCAGAGCCGGTGCGGGCTTACACGCGCATTGGCGGGAGGGCCTCCGCCTGGTGTGTTGCCACCGGCAAAGCCATGCTCGCTTATGAAGATCCGGCGCGACTTGCACTGCTGGCAAGTCGCTTGACCCGCGAAACCGAACACACGATCACGTCCGCGGACGAGTTCATGAGTGCGCTCGAGCGGGTCCGTCACAAGGGCTATGCCGTGAACCGCGGGGAGTGGCAGAACGGCGTTCACGGCGTCGCCGCACCGATACGCGGCGCGGATCGTCAAGTCATCGCGGCGGTCGGGATTTCCGGCCCGGCAGAACGAATGAAAGTGTCGATGTTCAAAGCCCTCGGAGAGACCGTGATCCACGCGGCGAACGGTATTTCACATGAGTTCGCGCACGACCCTGGCGGCGATGCAGGCCCTTCGTCGAGGGGTGGTCTGCGTCGCAATTAGCACAGCGGCCACACCGAACCACAGTTTTAGCACGCCCGATAGAGAGACATATGATGACTTCACCGAACCCCGAGTCGCCATTGAGTGGCATCAAAGTCGTTGAGATTTGCCAGGTCGCTGCCGGACCATTTTGCGGCATGTTGCTCGCCGACTACGGCGCCGATGTCCTGAAGATCGAACCGCTCAGCGGTGACTCGATGCGACAGTGGCCACCGGTAGACAAGGGGTACAGCGAGAACTTCGCGTCGGTTAATCGTGGCAAGCGGTCCGCCGCGCTCGATCTGAAGAATCCCGTCGATCTCGAGCTGGCACGCGAACTGATCCTCGCGGCTGATGTGTTGATCGAAAACAATCGTCCCGGCGCGATGCAGCGTCTCGGCCTCGGTTGGGACTGGTTTCGCGAGCGTAAACCGACGCTCGTTTACTGTTCAATCTCGGCATTCGGGCAGACCGGGCCGCGTTCGAACGAAGGCGGCTTTGATGTCACTGTCCAGGCGGCGTCAGGGGTGATGAGCGTGACCGGCGAGCCGGGTGGCGACCCGGTGAAATGCGGTGTGCCGGTATCGGACTTTACCGCCGGTTTGTATGCGGCGTTTTCGATTTCATCGATGATCGCTTGCGTGCGCGGAGGCGGACAGGGCGGGCACATCGACGTTCCGATGTTCGCCACGACGCTCGCGATCGCCGCGCTGCAGACGAGCGAGTATTTCGGGACCGGGAAGAACCCCGTCAAGCTCGGCTCGGCGCACCCGCGTAATGCGCCCTACGAGGCGTTCCAGGCCCGGGACGGCTGGTTCGTTCTCGCCGCCGGTAACGACAAATTATGGCAATCCGTTTGTGCGGTAACGCAAACCACGGCGTTGATCGAGGATCCGCGTTTCGAAACGCAGACATTGCGCGCCGCGAATCAGCAGGCACTGCACGACTTGCTGCAGGGTCGTTTCGAAACCGGGGACGTCGCGCACTGGCTGGCTGAACTGCAAGCCGTTGGTGTGCCGTGTGCCCCGATTAACGAATATTCCGAGGCGTTAACTGATCCGCAGTCGAATCATCTGCAGCTCGTGCGGCCAATGACACTGCCCGGCGGGCACACAACGCAAACCGTCGCGTGCCCGATCTGGGTCGACGGCAAACCTGTCGCAATGAATCCGACGCTCCCGGTGTTGGGCGAGGTCACGGAACGACTGCGGGCAACGCGAAAATTCAACCCGGACACCGATGCTTGAGCAATGCGGAAAGTTTCTGCCGGCGAACGCGATGCGATCGGGTCGCCGCAGCGCTGGTACGGGAACCCGCAACGCGCCCGGGACCGCCAGCGACCGGATCTCTTCAAGGCGCGCCGGAGCGGGGTGTCGCCCGGTAACCGGGTTTAGCGCGCGGGCAGGCTGCTGAGCGCACGACCGGTTCCGCGTCTTCGGTGACAAAACGGGCGGTGATGCTTGTGAGGCCTGGCGGGTTTTACGTGCCGAGCGACGCCGCGGCGTCATCGATACTTTGCTCGACTGCGTCCGGGTCGCCGCATTGATGCGCGAGCAGCAGCACGAGCTTGGCGAGAAACAATTCGCTGTTCGCCGCACCGACCTCGTCGATCTTGCGTGCGAGCGAGGCGTAGATATGTTCCAGATCTTCGTGGTTCATCGGGTCGTACCTTGTTGAAACGTGACCGCACGAAAGCCGGCGATGACATCTTCTGCTGTCGCCTCGTGCCAGCGCCCGGCAATGTGCATATCGGGGCGCACGAGATAGGCCGAGCGATGATGCGCCGCGAACTTGTCGGCGATTCGCGAGGGCCGGGGCACAGCCACGACACTCAGCCAGCGTGTGTCCGGACCAAGGGCTGCGATTTGCTGCGCGAACTTCGCCTCGAAACACACAACGGTGAAGCCCTCACCGAGCCGGTCGGAGAGAAAATCATCGCCGAGTTTCACCTCGGGCAACAATGTGCCGACCCCGGGGCCGCCGGTAAATGCCGGATCGTCGGGCAGCACAGCCGGGCTGCCGTGATAGCTGAACGCGGTCATCTGCCGCGGGTTCGCGAGTTCCCCGGCGAAAGCGTGGGTCAATGCCAGCGACAGGGCCGCGTCGCGCATCAGTTGCCAGCCATGCGTATTCGGGGTCATGAAACGCGCACTCTTTGATGCGTTCGCGAAAACGTCCAGCGTCGCCCCGCGCCGCTCCGGCGTATAGCTGTCGAGCAGCGCCTCGCCGGCCTTGCCGTTGAGAACCCAACCGAGCTTCCAGCCGATGTTCGCGGCATCGGCGAGGCCGTTGTTCAAACCGCGAACCCCGAAAATTGGCACGATGTGCGCGCTGTCGCCGACGAAAAAAACCCGCCCGTCACGGTAATCGTCCAGCGCCAGCGTGTTCGCGGAGTAGACGCTCCACCATTCGAGTTCCCACGCACCGTGGTAATCGAGATCCTCGAGCACCGCGGCGACGCTTTGGCGTACCGTCGGTTCGCGCAGCGCGTTTTCGGTGCTTTCATCGTCTTCAAGCTGGTAATCGATCCGCCAGATGTCATCAGGCTGCCTGTGAATCAGAACGGTGCCGCCCGGACGCGAGGCGGGGTCGAACAGGGCGCGCCGTATCGTGGGATAGTCGTGGTCCATCCGGATGTCGGCGATGACATAGCGACCTTCGAAATTCTCGCCCTTGAGGCGATGTCCGCGCATCCCGCGGATCGGACTGCGCGCCCCGTCGCATGCCAGGGTCCACGACGCCTCGAACGCGTACGTGCCCGCGGGGTCGCTGACCTTCAGGCGCGTCCCTTCGCGGGTATCTTCGATGCCGGTGATCTCGCTTTGCCAACGGGTTTCAATCAGTTTGTTTGCGTCGATCGCCTGCCACAGGAACTGTTCGATGTACTGTTGCTGGAGGTTGTACATCGGCCGAAATTTCTCATCGGGCCCATCGGGCATGTGAAATTCGAGGATTTGCTTGCCGCGATAGTACGAACGCCCGGTGGTCCATCCGAGCGCCTTGTCGAGGAACGGTGCAACCGCACCGAGTTGTTCCAGGATGTAATAGCTCGGCCGCGCGACGCAAATTGCGCGGCTACCGTCGTTGAACGTGTGTTTATCGTCGAAAACGACCGAGCGCACGTTCTCCCTGGCGAGTGCGAGTGCCGCCGTCATCCCGACCGGTCCGGCGCCGACAATCGCCACGGGCGCGGCATTATCGCGCGCCCGCGTTGCGGTCGGATCCGGTGGGTCGAAGTGCGGATAGGTGAAGTAAAGCGAATCGGCCTCGCTACGGCCAGCGGGTCTCATTCCTCATCTCCCCGGATGGTCAAACGGCTGTGAGGCCGACTACGGATCGGATCGTAAGCCCGGATCACCCGAGTTTGATAGCGCAGCATAAAAGTCGGCGTTTGCCAGGCGTTGCCGCGCGTGACCTTCGTCACCGCGATCGGGCCGGCTGTAGTGAAACAGCGACGTTCCCGCACGTGCCGGAAGTCAATGATTATGCGGGGCTCGGGGTGCGGCTGTGGTTGCATCCTTGTTATGGTACGGGCGCACGACAGCGGCGGCGCTGAAGCAGCCGCCAACACGGCGTGCCAATCGTGTGTTCAAAACATTATCGCCCCGCGGGTGGTTCAATTTACGCGTGATGTCGCCGGCCCGCGACCTGACCGCGGTAGCACGTCGATTACGGTCACGTTGTGGCGGACAGGGACCGGTAGCCGGGAACCGTGGCATCCTGTCGTGCGCGCGGCGGAGCGGGCGCGGGCGCACGATGCACGGAGCCTGAAGTACCGTTGATTGTGTAAATCGCCACACATTGGCCGGCACCGGCCGTGCTCGACGGCTACCTCAGCACACGCCGCGGTGCTCATGTGAGATAGTATACGGCTGCCTTTCGCCATCGATAAGCGACTTTTCGGATGTTGAAAAATCTTTACCTGCGCGGTGCGAGCCATCGGCGAATCATTGCGAGTATCGCGCTCGCGACGCTGACCTGCAGCGCCCACGCCGAGGACGCGGCACCGCTCGTTACCGTTGCGACCCCGGTCACAGCGAATATTGCCGAGTGGGACGAATACACCGGACGCTTTGTCGCGAAACAGCGGGTCGAAGTGCGCGCGCGGGTGTCCGGATACCTCGATTCCGTCCATTTTCACGAGGGCCAGTCGGTCACGGCCGGTCAGCTGATGTTCGTTATCGATCCGCGGCCGTTCGAAGCCGAAGTCGAGCGGACGCGCGCCGAACTCGAGCGGGTCGAGACGACGCTGAAAGTCGCAAACCTCGAATTTGAACGCAGCGAGCGGCTCGAGTCCTCGCGCGCCATGAGCCGCGAAAAGATGGAAGAGCGACGGGCGATCCGCGATGCGGCGCGCGCCGGCGTCGCGGCCGCACGTGCGCAGCTGCGCGCGGCGGAACTCGATTTGAGCTTTACCGAAGTCCGCGCGCCCATGTCCGGACGCGCGTCCGACATCCGCATTGATGTCGGCAACCTGATTTCCGGTGGCACGTCCGACTCGACCGTGCTGACCACGATCATCATGCTCGATCCGATCGAGCTCGAATTCGAAGGCTCCGAATCCGAATTCCTGCGCTACACACGACTCGACACGGCCGGCACACGGCAATCTTCGCGCGATTCGCCGAACCCGGTTGAAGCACGTCTGATCGACGAGCAGGATTGGGTGCATAAAGGCGTAATGACGTTTGTCGACAACGAGATCGACCTGTTGACCGGCACGATGCGCGGCCGCGCGACGCTGCCAAACCCGGACCACGTACTGTTGCCGGGCATGTTCGCGCGTTTGCGACTCTTTGCTTCAGGCGAACATCCGGCGATCCTGATCCCGGACGCTGCGATCATGGCCGACCAGGCAACGAAGCTTGTATTGGTCGTGAACAGCGACAACATCGTCGAGCCGGCCCCGGTGATTCTGGGTCCGCTCGTTTATGGCCTGCGCGTCGTGCGCAGCGGCCTGACCGGTTCCGAGCGCATCGTCGTGAATGGTTTGCTGCGCGCCCAACCCGGTCGCAAAGTGACGCCGCAGGATTCCGTCATTGAAATGAAAGCGGAATAACAGCCGTGCGTTTTTCGCATTTCTTCGTCGACCGACCGATTTTCGCTTCCGTCATCGCGATCGTCATCACCCTTGTTGGTGCGATCGCGTATTTCGCATTGCCGGTGGCGCAATACCCGGAGATCGTGCCGCCGACGATCCAGGTTTCCGCGACGTATCCCGGCGCGAGTGCGGAAACGATCGCGGACACTGTGGCGAGTCCGATCGAACAGGAGATCAACGGGGTCGACGGCATGCTGTTTTTGCAGTCCTCGTCGACCGGTGACGGACGGCTCACGATCAGCGTCACGTTCGAACTCGGTACGGATCTCGATATCGCACAGGTGCTCGTGCAGAACCGGGTCGCCGTGGCGGAGCCACGCTTGCCGGAAGACGTGCGGCGCCTCGGCATCAACGTCGTCAAGAATACCCCGGACATGCTCATGGTTGTGCATTTGTCCTCGCCCGACGGCTCCCGCGACACGACGTATCTGAGTAATTTCGCGCGCACGCAAATCGTCGACCGGCTCGCGCGTCTCGAAGGCGTCGGGCAGTACAATATTTTTGGCGAACGCGCGTACGCCATGCGGATCTGGATCGACCCCGAGCGCGCGGCAGCGCTCGACCTGACCGCCCGCGACATCGTCGACGCCGTCCGCGCGAACAACGTCCAGGTCGCCTCCGGCAGTATCAATCAATTACCGGTACCGAAAGCGGCGGCATTCGAAATCCCGGTCGAAAGCCAGGGGCGCTTCCTCGAACCCGCGCAATTCGGCGAAATCGTTGTCAAGCGCACGGCGGAAGGCCGTGTAACCCGTCTGAGTGATGTCGCGCGCATTGAACTCGGGGCACAGGATTATTCGACGATCGGTTATCTCGACGGCAACGTCGCCCTGCCGGTGCCCGTATTTCAGCGTCCCGGTTCCAATGCGCTCGAAACAGCAGCGTCGATCGAGGCCTTGCTGAAAGAAATCGAGCCGTCGTTCCCGTCCGGGGTCGAAGCGACGATTGCGTTTAATCCGACGAACTTCATCCAGCAATCCGTCGACGAAGTGTATCTCACGATCTTCGAAGCGATGATCCTCGTCGTCATCGTGATCCTGCTGTTCCTGCAGTCGTGGCGCGCGGCGATCATTCCGATCGTCGCGATCCCGATCGCTCTGATCGGTACGTTCGCGGTCATGCAGGCATTCGGTTTTTCGATCAATAACCTGACTTTGTTCGGGCTCGTGCTGGCGGTCGGGATCGCGGTCGACGATGCGATTGTCGTGGTCGAGAATATCGAGCGCTACTTGCGTACGGGCATGTCGCCGCTGGAAGCGGCACACAAAACGATGGATGAAGTCGGCGGCGCGCTGATCGGCATTGCGCTCGTGTTGACGGCGGTGTTCGTGCCGACCGCGTTTATTACCGGCATCTCCGGCGAGTTTTACCGGCAGTTCGCATTGACGGTCGCAACCGCGACCGTGATCTCGGCGTTGATCTCGCTCACCCTGTCGCCGGCGCTCGGCGCGCTGTTGCTGAAAGCGCATACGGAGGAGCACCGGCGTTCGCGCCTCGCGACCGTGCTGATGTCGCCGTTCACCCTGATCGCGACGGTGTTCAATCGCAGTTTCGATCGTTTCGCGGGCGCGTACTCATGGCTGACCCAGCGGCTGTTGCGCATGGCCGTGATCATGCTGCTGATTTACGGCGGTTTGATCGGTTTGACGGCCCTGCAGTTCGAGAAAATCCCGTCCGGCTTTATTCCGCAACAGGATCAGGGCTACCTGATCACGGTGTACCAGTTGCCGCCCGGCGCATCCGTGTCGCGTACGGACGCGGTGATCAGGCACGCGACTTCACTGTTGATGGACATGCCGGAAGTGTTTCATGCCGCCGGTTTCGCCGGTTTCGACGGCGCCACGCGGACGAATGCGCCGAACGCGGGCGCGATATTCGTGCCGCTGAAACCGTATGAAGAACGTGCCGCGATGGGCCGCACGATCGACCAGACCGTGGCCGAAGCCCAGCGGCGCCTCGGTGGTATCCAGGAAGCGATGGCGTTCGTAATACCGCCACCGCCGGTGCGCGGGATCGGCACCGGCGGTGGCTGGAAACTGTACGTGCAGGATCGCGCGGGGGCCGGGGTCGATGATCTCGAAGATGTCACGCGCGAGCTAATCCAGCGACTGAACGCCGACCCGCGACTCGAACGCGTGTTTACATCGTTCAATACGGCGACGCCGAAGGTGTTTGCCGACATCGATCGCGTGCGCGCCGAGAAGCTGCAGGTGCCGGCCGAGCGTGTCCTCGATACGCTTGAAATCTATCTCGGTTCGGCTTACGTCAACGATTTTAACTTCCTTGGGCGCACGTACCGGGTCACGGCACAAGCCGAAGGCGCTTACCGCGACGAACGCGCGGATATTCTCAAATTACGCGCACGCTCGGACAGCGGCGCGATGGTTCCGCTGGGCTCGCTAACCTCGTTCGAGGATCTGACCGGGCCGCACCGCGTGTCGCGCTACAATTTGTACACGGCGGTCGAGGTGCAGGGCGTCGGGGCGGCGGGGGTGTCGACGGGTGATGCGATCGCGGCCGTCGAGGAAATCGCGAACGAGGTTCTGCCGGCGAGTTTTGGTTTTGAATGGACGGATCTCGCGCTGCAGGAAAAACTCGTTGGCAACACCGCGCCGATGGCGTTCGGGCTCGCGGTCGTATTCGTGTTTCTCGTCCTCGCGGCGCTGTACGAAAGCTGGATGTTGCCGCTGGCGGTGATCCTCATCGTGCCGATGTGTCTGCTGGCATCGATCACTGGCATCGGGCTGCGCGGTATGGACAATAATATTCTCGTTCAGGTGGGTTTCATCGTCTTGATTGGTCTCGCGGCGAAAAACGCGATCCTCATCGTCGAGTTCGCGCGTCAGGCGGAACAAGAGGGGCTCGACCGGATCGCTGCCGCGGCGCAGGCTGCGCGAACCCGTTTGCGCCCGATCCTGATGACCTCACTCGCCTTCATCATGGGCGTCGTCCCGCTCGCGATCGGTACCGGCGCGGGCGCGGAAATGCGCCAGTCTCTGGGCACCGCGGTATTCTCCGGCATGCTTGGGGTGACGATTTTCGGGCTCCTGTTCACGCCGGTTTTTTATATCGTGTGTCGCGCCGGCGCCGCGCGTTTCAGAAAAATCCGGGGCGGACACCCCGCTGCAGACGTGCACGGTGACTCGGCATGAGCTTGCGCGCCCAGAGCCTGGCCGGCGCGGCGCTCATGCTCAGCGCCTGTGCCGCGGTGGGGCCGGACTACGCGGTGCCGGAACCGACAGCGATTGAACGGATCGAGACGTTCCCCTCCGCGCAGTCCGCGACGACTGCACTGAACACGGGCGAGCCGGTCGCCGCCTGGTGGCGCCAGTTTGGCGATGCTGACCTCGATGCATTGATCGAGCGCGCGAGCGAGGCCAATTTCGATTTACGCATCGCCGCGGCCAACGTTGCAGCAGCCAGCGCGGCATTGCGCGAAATCGATGCGCGGCGCGTGCCGGCCATCGACATCAACGGCGAGGTCGAGGAACAACGGCAAGCATCGGCCCTCGTGCAGCAACTCGACCCCGAGCAACGTCTGTCGACAACCACGAGCGGTTCGTTCAGCGCCGACCTCACGTGGGAGATCGATTTGTTTGGTCGGGTGCGACGCTCGATCGAAGCCGCGGCCGCTGATCTCGGCTCAGCCGAGGCCCTGCGCCGGGGCGTCATGGTGTCCGTGCTCGCTGATGTCGCCCGCACGTACGTCGACCTGCGCGGCGCGCAGCGTCGCCTCGATGTCGCCGAGCGCAATACTTCGGTGCAGCGGCAGACGCTCGAACTCGTCGAACTGCTGTACCAGGACGGCGCGGCAACGCAACTGGATGTCGCGCGTGCGAACACCCAGCTGTTATCGAGCGAGGCGACGATCCCGCGTCTTCAGGCCGCCGCTGTTGTGGCGAAGAATGCGTTGACAACGCTGACCGCGCAACCGCTCGGCGCGCTGGATGCAATGCTGTCGGCGCGGCAGCCGTTGCCGACGCTGCCCGAATTCACCGCCGTCGGCGAGCCTGCCGATCTGATACGTCGGCGACCCGATATCCAGGCCGCGGAGCGCGTGCTCGCAGGCGCCGCCGCGCGCATCGGGGTGGCGACCGCGGATTTGTTTCCGACCGTGTCGTTCGGCGGCAGCGTTGGTGCCGGTGCGGCACCGATGTCGGGTTTCACGGCGCCCGGCGCCGCATTTTTTTCCCTCGGTCCAAGCCTGACCTGGAATCTGTTCGACCGCGGCGCGATCTACGCGCGCATCCGCCAGGCCGACAGCGCCGCGGCAGCGAACCTCGTGCGCTACGAGCGCACGGTGACGACCGCGCTCGAGGAGGTCGATAGCGCGATTAGCCGTTACTCGAACGAACGACTGCGGTTCGCACGGCTGCTTGAAGCGCGCGAGTCCAGCCACGAAGCGTCCGTCCTCGCGCGGCTGCGCTATCGGGAGGGCGTTGAAGATTTTCTGACGGTGCTCGACGCGGAGCGAAACCACCTCGAAATCGAGGATCTGCTCGCGCTCTCGGAGATCGCCGTCATGCAAAACCTGATCACAATCTATCTCGCACTCGGCGGCGGCGGCGAAGTCAGCGAGGGTCCGGCCTACACGCCGTACACGGAGACCGTTGCGCCGTAACGCGCCAGGCATAACGGCGCACGGGCGCGCATTCGCGTTCATCGATTTCGACACTTTCGCCATTGCGGGCGCTCGCGTGCCGGACGAGGACGATGGCGATGGGGATGGCGTGTTTGTCGGTCGGGCGTCGCGCGGCATGCGACCTGATAAGCGTCGATCGCGACCCGACCGCGCGATGCAATATTGTGTTCGTACGACCGCAGTCGGCTCGGGCACAGGTATCGATTCTTTTCCTGTTCCCCAGGAAAATATTTCATGACCTGAAGCGGCGTTCAGCCGGTATCCTGTCCGAGGTGGCGCTCAGGACAACCCGGAATCAGCCCGGGCTGAACGGTTCGCGTCCGGACGCGCGGGTGACCGGGCGTGAACAAAAACTGATGACCGTATGTTCCGGTGTTGGAATGCCTGCGAAGCCGAGGTGGTGAACGTTCGGAACCCGCAATCCACTGCACCCGACCCGGTTTGTGTTGCGGAATTCGTTGTGCAAGAACAGCCTTCCATTTTTGATTGTCACTGGACTACACTCGCTCGATGACACGAACCCTCGTCCGCCTGTCGAAAGTTTCGGTTCGCAGCGTCGCGCTCGTGATGGCGGCGCTCGTGCTGGCGCGAGCATTCGTACCTATCGGTTACATGGTGGCCGACGCCGGCGACGGGGTTGCACTGTATTTGTGTCCCGAACAAACCCCGGGGATTTACACCTGGCTTGATTCGGATCCCGCGCACAACGGCCATGCGCATCACGGGCATCACGGCGGTTCCGCGGAACCAGACGATGTCGAGCAAAGCCTGGCGCCTTACGGCGAGGCTACGTGCATGTTGTGGGCGAGTGGCACCCACGCATTCACGGCCCGTCCCTACGACAACGCTGCCGGCTTGTTCGTGGCGGGAAATCCACCGCCACTGATCGATCAATGGCGCGCTGGCCGCCGCGCTTACCGCGCCGATAACCCCCGCGCACCACCCGCCTGATCCTCCTGTAGAAAACGCGTTCGTTTTTTTAGCGGCTTAACCGCAAGGCGCCTGTCGCCGGCCGTGCCGCAATTGCTTGAGGATTTGTTATGCGTACCTTGTTACCGGCCGGGCTGGCCGGTTCACTCCTGTGTCTGTTGCCGACCGCCAGCATGGCCGTTGGGCTCGGGCAGCAGGGGTTTGATGAAGAAACCCGGGTTACCGCCGAAGTCACCGACGGCGGATCGCTCACGGCTCAGAGTATGGCCGCCGCGCGCGCGCGTCTCGAGCGTATACCGGGCGGTATCGGTTTCGTGCCCGCTGCCGAGTTCGGCGATGATTTCGCTCAGAGCCTCGGAGACACGCTCGTTTTTACGCCGGGTATCTATGCCGACACGTCGGCGCAGCGGGAAAATCGCATCTCCGCACGCGGCTCGGGTCTTAACTCGTCGTTCGAACGCCGGGGGCTGACTTTATTGCGCGACGGGGTACCGATCACGCGCGCGAGCGGGTCAACGGAATTTCAGGAAGTCGATCCGCTGACGATCGACTATATCGAGGTCTTCAAAGGGGCGAACAGTCTGGCTTACGGCGCTTCAGCGCTCGGTGGTGCCGTCAATATTGTGACCCCAACCGGTGTCACCGCCGCGGACCGGCTGAAACTGCGCCTCGAAGGCGGCAGCTTCGAGACGGTGCGGGCAAATGCGAGCTTCGCCCACAGCGAAGGCCCTTATGACGTGTTTGCCGGCGTTTCGGGACTGACGAGTGACGGGTTTCGCGATCACACGAACGTCGACAGCGCCTACGGTTTCGTTAACGTCGGTTACGCGTTATCCGAGCAGATCGAGACGCGCTTTTATTTCACCGCGCTGAGCGACAACTTCAAACTCGCCGGCAGTCTGTCACTCGATGACGCGCTGAACGATCGCGACGCCGCCGCACGCCCGGTGACGCTGGGGCCGTTTTTCCCCGGCGGTCCCGTCACGGTGCTCGATCCGGGTCCGGTCGCGGACGACTGGGACCGGAATCTCGACGTGATCCGGATCGCGAACCGAACCGTGATCGATGGCGAGAACGTGCGCTTCGAAGGCGGCGGCTGGTATGCGTTCCGCGGGCTCGACCACGCGATCACCCGTTTCGCCGGCATCATCGACCAGAGTGAACACGAGTTCGGCGTGTTCGCGCGCGCGAGTGGCGACACCCGGATCGCCTCGCTGCCGCTCGACTGGCGGATCGGCATGGAGACAAATTACGCGAATAACGACGCGCGCACCTGGCAGAACAACTTCGGCAATCGCGGGCAACTCCGCAGCGACAGCGATCAAACCTCGGCGAACATTCTGGCCTATGCCCAGGCCGACGTGCAGCCGACCGAGCGGCTCTCCGTCATTCTCGGCGGACAGGCGATTTATGCGATGCGTGACAATGCCGCGATCTTCAATGACACCTCGGGCTATGTCGATTTTTCGCAGTTCAATCCGCGCTTTGGTGTGCTGTGGGACGTGCTCGAGGACACCCAGGCGTTCTTCAATGTGAACCGGAGTTTTGAGCCGCCGAGCATGTCGGATTTGACCGCCGGTGGTGCTTTCGCATTCACGCCGCTGGCGGCGCAGCGGGCGTGGACGGCGGAAGTCGGCACCCGCGGGCAGCGGCGGTATTTCGCCTGGGATCTTGCCGTCTATCGCAGTTGGGTCGATAAGGAACTGCTCGATTTCGGCGCGCCGGGTGCCCGTGGTTTCGTCTCGTTCACGGCGAACGCGGACAAGACGATTCACCAGGGGATGGAATTTGGCACCGACTGGTTCGTGGTGCCGGAGATTTTCAATCCCCGCGGGCTGCAACTCACGTGGCGTCATGTGCTGACGGCCAACGATTTCTGTTTCGACGATGACACGACGTACGGCGACAACGATCTGGCCGGCGTTCCGGACGTGATCTATATCTCGGAGCTGAAACTCGAGCACGGCGATGACTGGTATGTCGGCGTCAATGTTCGCTGGGTACCGGACGGGCCGTACGTTGATTTCGCGAACACGACCCGGACCCCGGGATATGACCTGTGGGGCATGACGGCGGGGCGAAAACTGTCGCCCGCGCTCGATGTGTTCCTGTCGGCGGAGAACGTGTTCGATAAGCACTACGTCTCAAACGTCACGACGAACGCGAATCAGCAACTGGAAAATGCCAGCGCGTTCACCCCCGGCCAGGGTGCGGCGGTGTTCGCCGGCATCACGGCCCGGTTCTGATCGGAGATCCCCACATGAACGCAACAGTGGTTACAGAGAATGCGACGAACGCAGGGCAACGCCCGAAAACCCGGTTACGCGTCATCGCGCTCCGGTTTCATCTGGCGGTCGCGCTGATCGGCGGGTTGGTCCTGCTGGCCTGGGGAGGGTCGGGCTTATTGCATCCGTTGATGGTGACGTTCGGCCCCCAGCAAAGCGTGTACTACCCGCCTGCGCGGGCGCTCGCCCTGCAGGATATTATGCCGATCGAGCGGATTCTCGCGAACGCCGGCATCACCACGGCGCTCGCGGTGAAAATAGTCGTCGCGGAGCACGAGAACCTGCTTCAGGTGACGCAAGGTGAATTCGATCCGAGACGCTACTTCTCGCTGATCGACGGTCACGAGCTGCCGGGTTACGACTCGAGGCATGCGGTGTTCCTTGCCCGACATTATCTCGGCATGAGCGCCGAGGAAAGCACCGTTCGGACGGTCGATAAACTTACCGGATTCACACCGGCTTATCCCTGGGTCAACCGTTTGCTGCCGGTGTACCGGGTATCGTTTGATCGCGATGACAATCTGGCGGCTTACGTCGACACGCAAACGAACGCACTCGCCGGTGTGACGAACGATTTCAAGGAAACCGTGCAGGCGGGCTTTCGTGCCCTGCATACCTGGGGCTGGTTTCCGGCTTCGGGAAAGTGGTTGCGGACGGCCGCGATCGCCGCGCTCGTCAGTGTTTTGTTCGTGATGGCGCTCAGCGGCGTCGTCCTGCTCATGACGATGCATCGCCGAATGTCGGGGAACAGCGCGCGGCGCTGGCATCGGCTCGCGGGCTGGGGCCTGGCATTACCGCTACTCGCGCTCAGCGGCAGCGGCGTATTGCACGTGCTCCAGTACGGTGTGACGGAGCGTGGAAAGGCGTTGCAGTTGTCGCCGCCGATCACGCTAACCGGGGTCGAATTCCCGCTGCACGAGCAGTGGCAGCGCATGACGGCGGGTCTCGACGTGACGACGGTGTCGATTGTCGAGGACGCCGACGGGCGGCATTTGTACCGCCTGGGACTTGCACTTCCGCGTGGTCAGACGGAGCCGAGTGGCGCTCGGGACATTCGCAACGCACGTTTCGACGGGGTCGCCCGCACCGGTCCGGCGCTGTACGTCGATGCACGCACGGGTGAGCCCTGGCCCGCCGGTGATGAAACGTTCGCACTCCAGCTCGGCGAGCGATTCACCGGCGCGGGACCGGATACCATCGTCCGCCACCGCCTCGTCACCCGCTTCAGTCCGGAATACGACTTCCGCAATAAACGCCTGCCGGTCTGGCAACTCGATTACGGCGCGCCGGTCAATGCCTCGGTTTTTGTCGACACGACATCCGGTGTCCTCGCCGATGTCACACACGACAGCGACAAGCCGGAGCGGTGGTCGTTCAGTATGCTGCATAAATGGAATTTTCTGCTCGCGTTCGGGCGGCCGGCGCAGAATATCGTCGTGGTCGTGATCGTACTCGGCGCGATCATTTTCATGGCCGCCGTTGGATTACGCATGAAACTTGCCCGCGCACGACGATGAACTCCGGATCGTGTAACGCGCGCAATCGCCAGCGGGCCACGCGCGAAGCGGATATGCCGATGCACTTGCCGTTGCATCACGGCGTCGCTGTCGCGCCGCCGCACGAGGCAGTCATACGACCGCCTCGCGGGGTTTACGAACGCACCCCGGCCGCGGCATGCGTTCACGGCGCCGGTGGGATCGGATCTGCGTTGCACGCTCAGTGGGTGATGTCCGGACGCCAGCCCATGCCGGCTTCGGTGACGAGGAAAACCGGGCGGCGGCAGTTACCAATGAAACGAAGCACGCTACCCGCAACGCGGTAATGCGGCCGGGGGGGCGTTGTTAACTGCCGCTCGTTGCTTTGCGGCGGATTACGTCGGGGTCATGCGCGGTAATCCGGCCGCCGGTCAGCGTCCCGTTGTTGGCGGTATCGCGAGAACGTCAACTGATGCGGAGCGCAGAACCTGTTCGCTCGTGCTGCCGAGAATCATCCGTGCGGCAATATTTTTGCCCCGGGTCGAGACGACGATCAGGTCCGTACCGAGTTCGCCTGCCGTATTCAGGATCTCGGCGGCTACGGGCATGTCTTCGTGCTGCACGATCTGTTCAGCCCGCCGGTTACCCACGGCGGTCATAAAACGCGCGAGTCCACGTCGGGCTTCAGCGCGCTGCTTATCCAGATAGTCCTTCTGATCGTCTGTCGGCATCGCGCCCGACATCACCAGGCGCAGTGCCTTCGCATCGAAAACGTAAAGCGCCGACACGCGGCTGTCGGTGCCGATTTTCATCGTTTCAAAGTGTTGCAGTGACGTCTGCGCGTTGTCCGACAGGTCTGTAGTCAGCAATACATGGTGATAAGGCCCTGCCGGCGGGCCGTTCACCATGAGCACCGGGCACGACACGGTGCGGATCGTACGCTCGGCGGTCGTGCCGATAAACGTATCCCGCAGCGCCTGACGACGGTGCGGGCCAATGACCAGCAGATCGGGGCTTGCGTCGTCCACGGCCTTCGCCAGGCCCGCGAACGGGTTGGCCAGGCGTACCTGCGTACGGCAGGACAACCCGTCCATGCTTTCGAGCGAAGCTGCGAGATCGTTCAGCAGCGCCCGGGCGTCAGCCGCTTCGTGATCGACAATGCGGCGAGGCCGGTCGTTGTCCACCACATGCACGAGGTCGACGGCTGCCCCATGCTCGCGGGCAAGCAACACCGCACGACGTAACGCCCGGTCGGAGCGTTCGGAGAAATCTGTCGCAAGCATAATCGTCTGCATCGGGTGTCTCTGTCTCTGTCTCTGGCCTGTAGCTTGATACTATAACGTGTCGCATTGCTCCGCTGCGTGCGAACGAGACGCACGATCCCTGCACCCCGTGATGGCTAAATCCGGACGTCAGCCGTGTGGACCATTAATCGGCGCGCCCGTTCAATCGCGCGGCGCCGGCAATCGCTCTGCAATCCAGCCATCGTCCAAGGCCGCGAGTGCAATCCGGGTTGCCGGCGGGCCACAGGTTCGGTGCATCCGGCTGGCCGCTGGAAAAGAAAACCCGGGGTCGCGAATCGCCGCGACATTGCCGTGATATCGAGGCGCCGGGAGATGTGCAGCACGACGAAATATTCTTCGGGTTCTTCGCGCGACCGGGGTGCGCGGCAACTCCGTGCCTTATCGGAAACGGCGTGAAAGCTGCCGATCGCGAGCGCATGAACGCATCGACGACGCAAGCGATTGCCGGGGGCCGCGACGCTGCAATGCCCCCGGGTGCTTCAAGGTACCGGCACAACGTGATGCCGCAGGCGCGGCGAACAATCAACGCCTAGACGACCCGGTTTCGTGCTGTTCCGGCGAGGAACGCCGCCACGTTAGCGGCGAGTTCGTCGATCGCGTTCTGGCGGGCCCGATCCGTGGCCCAGGCGATATGCGGCGTGATGACGAGGTTCGCGCCACGGTACTCGAGCAGCGGGTCGCCAGTTACCGGCGGCTCGTGAGTCAGCACGTCTACGGCGGCGGCAAACAGCTGTCCCGAGCGCAGCGCTTCGACGAGCGCGCCCGAATCGATCAGCGCGCCGCGCGCCGTATTGATCAGAATCGCGCCCTGTCGCATGCGCCCGATCGTTGTCCGGTTGAACAGGCCGCGTGTTTGCGCGGTGAGCGGGCAATGCAGGGAAATGACATCACAGCGTTCAAGCAATTCGTCGAACGACACCCGGTCGGCCGGGATTTGCGTCGCGTCCGTCCGTGCCGCCACGAGCACCTTCATGCCAAGCGCTGTGGCGGCCGCCGCGACGCCCTGGCCGAGTGCGCCGTAACCGACAATGCCGAGCGTCATGCCGGCGACTTCGCGGATCGGGTAAGCGTGCAGGCAAAATTCCGTGGTCCGCTGCCATTCGCCGGCACGCACTGCCTCGTTGTAACGATCGAGACCGTGCGTCAGCATCAACAGCGTGCCGATCACGTGCTCGACGACGGACCGGGTGCAGTACGCGCGAATGTTCGCGACCGCGATCCCTTGCTCTTTTGCGCTTTCCAGATCGATGTTGTCCGTGCCGGTGGCGGTAAGGCCGATGAAACGCAGGCTTCGCGCTTCGCGCAGTCGTGCGCCCGACAGTCGCACTTTGTTCGTAAAGATAAATTCCACGTCGCGGATGCGTTCCGCAAGGTCTTCATCCGTCGTGTTGTCGAACAGCCCGAGCGCGGGAAACAGCACCTGCAGCGGTGCAAGATTCAGGCCCGGGCCCATCGTCGCGTAATCAAGAAAAACAGCTTTCATGGACATTCTTCGGTTTCCGTTGCGCAGCGGTTGGCGATGCAGCTTCAAGTTTGCCCATGCACACCGATGGCCGCAATCCACGCCGCGGAACGGAAGGCGTCCGGGGCACATCGCGCTGCCGATGTAAATCCGGCGGGCACGGGGCGCGGCCGGAGCCTGCGCGCGTCAGCATTTGCCGGTGCGTGAATAAACGCAGATACGTTAACCACTGCCTGGTTTCGCCGATCAGGCAACGCAAACGTTCAGTTCGCGGCGCGAGCGGGAGAGATCGCATCCGCGCCGCCGCCGCGCGGATCCGACGCGTACGAACGTGACGATGAGCAACGCCGATCAGGCCGGGTAGCGGCTGTGTAAATCATCGCGGTATGCTGCCCGGTTAACGTCGCACGAAGCGGGAGTCGTATGTTTAATCTGGAAATGTTTTCGCAGCTCATGCCGGTGATCGACATTCTCGCCGTTGTCGTTTTCGCCGCATCCGGCGCGTTGTTCGCGTCCCGCAAAGGCCTGGACTTGCTCGGGTTCATGTGGCTTGCCGTATTGACCGCCGTCGGTGGCGGTACGGTTCGCGACGTGATCCTGGATGTGCCCGTGTTCTGGTTGACGAACCCGGCGCACGTCGCGGCCTGCCTGATGACCGCCGTGATCGTGCACTTCACGGCGTCTTACGTGGAATCCCGCTTCCGGCTGCTGCTGTGGTGTGACGCGCTCGGGCTGGCCCTGTTTACGGTCGCGGGTACGGCAAAAGGGCTGGACCATGGCACCGGCGCGCTCGTTGCGATCGTGATGGGGGTGATCACCGGTTCGGTCGGAGGCATCGTGCGCGATGTCGTTGGCGGCGAGCCGTCGATCATCTTGCGTCACGAGATCTATGTAACCGCGTCCGCGCTTGGCGCGGGCTGCTATGTGCTGCTGATGGCGCTCGCCGTCGGTCCGACCCCGGCGGCCATCGCCGGTTTCCTCGTGACATTCGTCGTGCGTGGTCTCGCGATCGCCTACAAGCTCAGCCTGCCCGTGTGGCGTCGGTCACTCGCGGCACCGTACCGTGGCGGCGATTCTGACTAGTCGACCCGGCGACGACCCCGGCGATCACGATGATTCAGCCGCGTCCGACGAGGCCGGCTGTGTTGCCGTTCGCGATTTTCCCCGATGGAATCGCGCTGACCGCAACGCCAGTCCGCATGCGGACGTGGTACGACTTGCGTTGAACCGTTCGCTCGCAGCGCCGACAACGAGCGGCACTTTACAGGACGGCGATTTGTAACGATGGTATGAGCGCGGGCGCGCGGGGCGCGATACGGTCGGGGGTAAATTGCAATTGACCCGGGGTGCGTCCGGTCGGACGCCGCGTTCGGGTGGAATGGCCGCAGTTTGTGCCTGGAGGCAGCAAGGGACGAATGTATGCACAGAATACTTCGACCATGACGGGATCTCGGACGCCACTGGCTCAGGCCACCGATCTCGCGCGGATCGAAACCATCTCCCGCCAGCGTCCGGCGGCGCTCGCGTGGAGCCTCGGGCTGATGGCGTGGGCGGTGTTCGTGCTGTGGCAGCAGGCGCCGGCGTCGCAGTTGTTGACGTGGTGGGGGGCGAACGCCGTGTTCGCGCTGTGGCGATTCACGACCTGGCGGCGCGAAGCCGGCACGGAGCCGCCCGCACCCGTGCACGCGCGATCCTGGCTCAATGCGTCCGCGCGCGCAAATCTCCTCGCCGGCCTCATCTGGGGTGTCGGTGCACTCGCGTTTCTCGACCACAAGGACACCGGTATCTTCGTCCTGTTTATGCTCGTGCTCACGGCGCTGACGTGCGGCGCCGCGATTTCGCTCGCCGCCTGGCTGCCTTGCGTCGTTGCGTTCTGCCTGCCGGTCATCGCACTCGTCGCGGTCAAGGTTTTGCTGCTTGATCTCGTGCACGGCCCGTTGATCGCGGCTTCATGCCTCGTCTACTTCGCGTTCGTTATGACCGTGGCGCGCAATTACGCGCACGTGGTGAGTGACGCGATCGTGCTGCGCCTCGAAAACGAGGCGCTGCTGGCCGAGGCGGAACGCCAGAACGAGACCGTCGCGCGCGTGAGTCGCGAACGCTCGCGTTTTTTCGCCGCGGTGAGTCACGATCTGCGCCAGCCGCTCTACGCGATGGGCCTGTTGCTCGATTCGCTCGGCAAACGGCTCGAAGCGCCCGCACAGCGCAAGCTCCATACCGATATCAAGCGATCTCACCATGCGCTCGACGATCTGTTCAACTCTCTGCTCGACGTCGCGGAACTCGATTACGCGCATATCCCGGTACGACCGACCGATTTCCGTATCGACGAACTGGCCACGACGGTGGCGGCCGAATTCGAGCCCGGGCTTACTGCCAAGGGACTGCGACTGGAACTCGACGTAAGCCCGGTATGGGTGCATACCGATCGCCTGCTGTTGTCGCGCATCGTGCGCAACCTGTTGAGCAATGCGGTGAAGTTCACGGCCGAGGGCACGATATTTCTCGGCGTGCAGCGAACCGGGGACGATGATGTCGCGCTCGTCGTGCGCGACGAGGGGCGGGGGATCGCACCTGAAGATCAGGCGCGTATCTTCGACGAGTATTTTCAAATCGGTAACCCGGAACGCGATCGCACGAAAGGTCTCGGCCTCGGCTTATTCGTCGTGCAGCGCTTGTGCGACACCTTGTCGCTGAAACTGTCGCTGCATGCGGCAGCGGGGCAGGGCAGCACGTTTTCCTTGCGGCTACCGGCTGCCCCCGACCAGACGTCGGCGCGCGACGGTACGCGAGCGTTCGGCGGTCTGCATGTGCTGTTTATCGACGACGAGCCGGACATCCGGCGCGGCATGCGCTTGTTGCTCGAGGATCACGACTGCCGGGTTACGGCCGGTGAATCAGCCGCGGCCGCGCTTGCTGAACTGCCCGCGGACGCGCGCCCGGTGGATATCGTGCTCAGCGATTACCGCCTGCGGGACGAAACGGACGGCATCGAGGCCATCGCGCGCGTGCGCGCGGCGCTCGATCCGGAACTGCCCGCGATGCTGATCACCGGAGATACCGACCCGGCGATCGGCGAGCGCGCCGTGGCAGCGGATTTATCCCTGTTGCACAAACCGGTAGCGCCGGACAGCCTGCTGAAGGCGATCGCGAACCGGGTATGACGGCGGCCGCGGTTCAGACCGAATGCCCGAGCGCATCGACGAGCCCGTAGCGCGCGGCCTGGCGTACGCAGGCGGCGCGGTTGCTGACTTTCAGCAGGTCGAACAGGGTTGATACATGGGCTTTCACCGTGCTCTCGGCGAGGTGCAGGCGATCCGCGATCGCCTGGTTCGTGTGTCCTGCAATGAGCAAGGCGAGGATTTCGCGCTGGCGCCGGGTCAGTTTCACGCGCGCGCCGTCCACCGAGACGAGTCCCGCGCGGTAATCTTCGAGCGCCGCTGCGATCGCGAGTGACACGAAGCGCTCGCCACGCGCGAGCGCAGCGAACGCCGTTTGCAGTTCATCCGCCGACGCCGATTTCGACACATAGGCGCTGGCGCCCTCCGCGAACGCCCGGTCGACGATCGCCGGTTGACTGTTCGCCGATAACACGGCAACCGGTATGTTGATCGCCTCGTCGCGTAAAAAGCGCAGCAGCGTGAAGCCATCGCCATCCGGCAGTTGCAGGTCGAGGCAAATCCAGTCGAGGTCGCTTACGCGCCGGATCGTTTGTTGCGCGTGTTCGATCGTGTTCGCCGCGTAGATCGTCCGCATCGCCGGCAGTTCGTTCAGCACTTCACGCAGCCCGGACAGGAACAGCGGGTGGTCGTCGACAATGAGAATATTCACGGAACGCTCACGATAGCCGGAAATGTCGGGTATTACCCGATCCTATCGGCATTTCACGTGCCTCATTAGAAGCGGTCTCAAAAATAGATGATGTCTCGCCGGGAGTCATTTTTGCGCAATCCAAGGCATGAAGAGCGTAGTTTAGCCGGGCTAAATGAGCGATGAGTAACGCCGGAGTGCGCAAAAATGGCCCCGGCCCGAAGGGTTGCACCCTGAAA
>MRWG01000892.1_pt1 | contig 23947 bp, 28 predicted proteins | sample 1013341 | NCBI WGS metagenome assembly MRWG01 (sample SAMN06117577, study PRJNA244670) | biofilm metagenome | biome: Water; feature: Cathode Biofilm; material: Biofilm; isolation source: microbial consortium enriched at the cathode of a solar microbial fuel cell | place: USA: District of Columbia ... | reverse complement strand
CAACACGGTCCGGCGCCGTCAACACGGCCGCCCTGGGTGGCGGCGGGGGTGGTGGTACGGGTTTCTCCGGCTTCGCCGGCAGCTCGAAATATTCCTTCGGAAGATCGCTCGACGGCGGCAGCTCTGGCGGCTGACCGCCGTCGGGACACATCAGCCCGAGCACCGTGCAGACGACTTCCGCCATTGTCGCCATCTCAATTGGCCCCGTCCGTCGCCGGCAGCGGTTCGGTCGTCACCACGTTGCGCGGCGCGCTTTCGGGCGCATCCGAAACCGCGTCGCTAGGCCCCGCCATCAGCGCATCGCCCGGATCGATACACGTCACGATCCCCTCGCGTTCGAGCGTCAATTTCTGAATCCCCTGAACGACAATGGTATTGCCCTTCATGGACCAGTTTACCGGCGCATCGATTGCCCCGCTTCCCGTCCGCTCGACGGCGTGAACCGCCGCGATCCGCACCTTGTCCGCGCGCTCCGGCGCATATTGCAGATACGTGAAACAGCAATCGGAATAGACGATATCCGGCGCCAACTCCGCATCGCCGCGCACCGTCCACCTGAAATCCAGATTGGCGGGATCGAACCCCCTGCCCTGCAGCCAGTCCACATCGGCGCGGCCGGCGAGATCCGCGTCACTGCCGCTCGCGGATGCAGCCGGGGTTTTACCCGCCGCCGGCATGAGCGGCGCCGCCGCTTGTTCCGCCATCGCCCGCGCGCCCATCGAGGCCGCCCATTCCTGCATCGCCGTTGCGGCGTTTGCCAACGCCGGCGACGTCGCGGGCTTCACCAGCACTAGAAGGTCGGGGCAATTCTCCGTATTGTACCCTTCCGATTGAACCCGCATCAGGTACATCGTCGGCACGGCCTTACGACCCGAGCCCACAAAAACGTAATTACCATCGAGGCCCGCCTGTGTCGTGCCGAATACCCAAACGTTGGACGCCGTGCCGTCGCCGCCATGCGGTTCGGCCGAGAACGCCGTGCCGCCCGGGGCGGTCACGACCGACACTGTCTCCGGAAACGTCACGACCGTGCCGAGGAGTTGCCGCACGCGGAAGCGCAACTCGGAATCGAGACGATGCGCGACTGCGATCGTCGTTGATTCCGGCCCGCACCCCTCGGCCCAATTCTTGTTGATTGCGCCGAGCGGCAACGTCGAGCGGTTGAAGTCCGGATAATCCCCGCCCTTCTGTTGTTCGATCTGTTGCGGTTGCGCCGGCGTCTTGAGCCGCGCCCGTTGCTGTTCTTCAGCCGCGGCACGCAGCAGCGCATTATCCGGGCCGGGCTTCTGACCCGGAGCACGTTGCGCCATCGCCGACGTCACCACCGCCGATACGAACAACAGAATCAAGACCCACGGCAACGCCGCGCCGATCGCCGGAAGATTACGCTTGATCATGGCCGTCATGACGGGCCCCCTTCTTCCAAAGTCTGTTTCCGCGAGATCGCGTATCGATCCACGCGGAGCCTGAAAGGATTATCGAAAAGCTGTGCATCGCTGGCGGCGCCCTCGATCACGCCGTAATGGAACGTCGCGACCCATGCGATCCGTTCCGCCACTTCATAACCGCGCCTGGTGATGCGCTCGTATTCCACCTGCCAGCGGTTCGGATCGTCGGCGACCATCCATGACCCGAGAATGTTCACCTCGCGCGTCAGGTTGTCGCGCTCCATATTCGCCCAGACCTTTTGATCCGCCATCGTCTTGATGAACGGTTCCCATACGGCCGCATGCGAGTTGTCGCGCAGCCACTCCCAACGTTCCTTGTCGGTGACAAGATCGATTGTTTCTCGGTTCGACACGTAGCGCCGCGCGAACGCCTCGCGAGCCTTCAGCTCGGCGTCGGTCCCCTTGTACATCGGCTCGATCTTGAAGAACTGCCGATCGGAAAACTGCACGAGCGCCGGCTGCACCCGAACCAGCGGAAACAGGTTCGATAGCAGCACGCCAAGAACGACGTTTAACGCCATCGACAAGACGCAGATAAACCCGACCAGGCGCAACGACTTGAGCGCCGTGCGTTCCGCCCGATGCGTCGGCCGCGGGCGCGGATTGCCGGCATAGCCGGGGTCCCGCGCCCTCATGTCGTCACGTTCCGATCCGTCCACAGATCACCCCACGAATTGTTGCTTGTAGCGCTGCGGCACTTCGTTACACGCGCACGGAGAGCTCTTGTAATCATCTGTGCCGCGCCCGATTTCCGGGCGTTCGGCGTCACCCGTGAGTGTGCACGCACCGACCGCCAGGCCCGCCACGCAGGCGATCAACCGGCCATACTTCAAAACCCGTTTCATCGGTTTTGCTCCTCGTCGCTGATTTCGTTCAGGGGAAGCGCCTGCAACTGTTCGGTTGCCCGCGCCGACACGTCGCTCGCCTGCAGCATGATCAAATGATTGATCCGGCGCGTAAGCTCGATGTTGGTCCGATTCAGCGCCTTGATATCCTCGCGGAGACAGTCGGCCGCCCCGCGCGCCTGATCCAGGGCGACTTCCCGCCCCTTCGCGGACGTACCGTCCGAAAGGCTATAGGCCGAGAACGACAACGCGCCCTCGACGGCATCGACATGAACATTCATCCGTTGCCGCCGTGCTTCCGCGAGTACGGCGCGGCCAACCCGCGCAACCGTGTTCAGGTCCGCGTTGCTCACCTGGTCCACCGTCCGCTTTGCCCGGTTCGCAGTATGCTGCGCTTGCCGCGCCATCCCGTAGAGCTTGCGGATCGTCGTTTCGATACTTGCGATGTCCGAGAGCTGCGGCGTCGGTATGCCCTCCGGCAGCTCATCGGAAACCAGCCCCAACGCCACGGACCCGGCGTTTTGATAGTCCGTATCCGTCAGCGACGCGATACGATTGCCAAGCGTCGACTTGCCGCAAATCGCGTCAAGAATGTCCTCGTTCAGGTCCTTGATCTCGTTCAGCGTCGTAGACTGTTCCTCCATCAACGCCGTCTGCGTCTTCATTTCCGCCAGCATTTGCGCCAGCAAGGCGTGCGTGCCCGCATCCTCAACCGGGATCGCCGTCGCCGGCGACGAAACACCGAAAACGCCAATAATCACCGCTGTTGCAGCGATTCCATTTCGGCCAAATAAGGACCTACGCATTTTTCCTCTCCATACTCGCGGCGTTTTGCCGCCATCGTGTCAGCCGCATCGCTGCCCGCGCGGTAAAGCTGCAAATACTTCCCGAGCGAGCTTAGGTCGCCGTCGATCACCACAGACTCACGACCCTGTTCATGCTTCCGGACAGCGAGGACCGCCCGGCGAAGGTGCCGGAGCTGATCGTCCTCATCGCGGATAAATCGCATGTCGGCCGGCGTCAGGTTCAACCACCTGTAATCGTCGTCGTTCGCGGACGGATCGCGCCAATAGAACATCGTCGCCGTGGCGTTGCGCACGACTTCCGACATTTCGCCCATGCCGCCCGGTTCCTGGAACGCGAGCCAGACACTCCCCATCTTTTTACGAATATTGCGGGCCAGGTATTTGACGAGCTTCACGAACACCGGCGAGGCATCCGCCAATGTCGCCGCCTCATCGATAAAAATGATATGCGGCGTCGGCGTCGACCAGACTTCCGTGCGGATACGATGCAGGATGTAGCTCACAAGCGCCGAGGCCACGCGCGGGCTTTCAATCACCCGCTGCATGTCGAACGTGGTCCAACGCGCCTCGCTGAGATCGAGCGCATCGCTCTTGCCGTCGAACCAGCCCGAATACGCCCCGCCGTCGACCCACGCCTGCAGCCCGGTTTTCACGTCGGTATTGCTGGCCAGGCATTCCGAGACGAACCGCGATAGGGTGCGGTTGGGTTTGTCCTGGGCCATCATCATATCGAGGCCGTCACTGACCGCCTTCATGTTCGCCGGGGTTTCGTCGCACTTCGCCAGTTCCAGCAGGAACGGCACCAGGAACTCGCGATTTTCTCCCGTATCCGAAATCTGCAGCGGCGCCAGCGTAAACGACTCCTCGCCCGGCTGGCCGGGCCGAACGAGACGGCCGCCAAAGGCCGTTGTCCCGACCGTCATCCCGTCCAGGTTATCGAAACAGAACGCCCGCAGGTTCGGGAACTGACTGAGCGCGCCGGTAATCAGCCATTGCGCCAGCGTCGTCTTGCCCGAACCCGGTTTTCCAATGAACGCCGCGTTGCCCAACGCTTCCTCGCGGTCGTGTTCATGAACCCCGACCGAATACGGGACGCCGGCGACCGTCCGCATGGTGCGAAGCGGCGAACGGCCCCACCAGCATTTATCGAGACCGCGCGGTGTCCCTTCGAAGGGCATCAGCTCCGCAATATCGCTCAAGCGCGGCATGTGGTGGCGAAGCCACACCGGATTTTTCCGGGGGAACCGATCCCAATGCGCTTCCTCGCAGAACCGCGTCTCTGAAACCCCGGCCGCCCGGTATTTCGTCAGCAGCGCCTTGACCTCGACGGCGGCCGCATTGGCCGCTTCCGGGGTGTCCCCGTAGACGAAGAACGACAGCTCATAATCCGCGTACCCTTCGGCGTGGTTGAACAGCGCCGTTTCCGCCGCGTCGAATTCCTCTTTTTGCTGCGTGTTCACGAAGAACATGAACGAGTTTTTTTTCTTCTTTCGAATCTCCGCCGCGGATTTCACCAGCCCTTTTGGCATGATCCGATGTACCGCGATAACCTCGCGATCGATGTTCCCGAGCTGGCGCATCAGGCGAGCCTCTGCCTCATCGCCCAGGTGCGAGACGGTCACGGTTTTCCAGAACCGCCGGCGTTCCCCGTCGGAAGCTTCGACAAGCCCGGTGGCCTCATCGAAAAACAGCGACCCCTCGCCCAATTCGGCCGGAAGATCGTCTCCCGGGCCGTGCCAGCCCGGCCCGCCGAGGCCTTTCACGTACCGATACAGAAACGCCCACAGCGGCGACGCCCCGTTCCGGTTATGCCGCAACGTGCGAACGCCGAAGCTGTCCAGATTGTTCACGACGGCCTGACAGGCGTCCTCGAGCTTGCCGCCGTCCATGTCGATGACAACGATGTTGTGACGGTTCACGAACGACTGTTTGAACTCAGCCGCCCAAACCCTGTTCACTTCCGCCAGCCACTCGTTGGTGCCGCCTTCGGCGATCCGCACCGGCATCTTGGCGCGTTCCGAAAAAACGATGATCTGAACGCCGCCCATCTCATCGAGGGTCTTCAACAGGAAGCGCCTGGCCGCGTACAGTTGTTCCGTCTGTTCCCGGCCGAGCGACGCATAATTGACGCCGCCGACTTCCAGAACCCGGCACGTCACACCGTCCTCGCAGATGACGGTTTCGCCGTCTTCATCGATGCGGATAAACGGGATTTCCTCGGCGAGGTTGAAATCCTCGACGGACGGCAGGTAAAGCCGCTGCAGCTTCGTTGAGAACAACGCACCGAGCGCGCCCAAAGCGAATATCGATCCGGCCGTCCAACCGAGCGTGGCCAGATTTGCCGCCGGGACGCCGACGCTCATACTTTGCGCCAGCGCCGGCGGCGCCAGCATCGATGCGCTAAGCGTGATAGACGCGCCTTTGACCTTGCCAATCATAACGGCCCTTTCTTTTGGAGACATGCCGCCAAATGAGATTTTCCCCGTGCGGATACCGCCCGCGCAGGAAGATGCTGATCAGGTGCCCGACGCCCAGGATCGCCAGTCCGGGTATGAAGTACCCGGCCGCCATCACCAGCGCGAACCCGAGGCCCGCGGCAAGTGTTACCGTCGGCAGGCCGTAAGCGGCATGCGACGGTTTGATGATCGTGCGTTCGAGAGCGCGGGCCATCGATCAGCCGCCGAACAGGCCGCCCGTGCCGCCCGCTGATTCGAAGATGATCCGCACGACCTGCGGCACGACGATGATGAAGCCCGAAATCACGAGGATGTTCTTTACCCAGTCGCGCGGGATGAAGCCCGCATACGCGAGGATCCCGCCAACGACCGCTGCGAGGGCGCCCAGGGCGCTCGCCAGGTTGAACAGCGATCCGAAGAAGCCCTCCAGGGTCGTGACGAGCCCCGCCGTCGGATCGCTGCCGGCGAGCTGCGCGAACGCCGGCGACGCCACGAAAAGGATTCCTACCTGCACGGCCAAACCAAAATACCGGGCCATTTCCTGAACCTCCATCAATCGCGAAGGGCGTACTTACCCCACATGCCATACATACCCTCTTGCCAGTATAGGTGTCAATTTGTATAAAATACAATTATAGGAGGTTCCCGCCATGCGAACCAAGAAGTCTGTTTACCTGGATGAAGACGTTCTGGCGTTTCTCAAAGAGGAAGCCTTTTTCACCGACGAGAGCCAGACGGACATCCTCAATCGGGCGATCAGGCTCTACGCCCTGGCGGGAAATTCGGAGCGGATGGCGCTGGTATTCGGTGAGGAAAAAGCCGCCATTATCTCTCAGGTCCCCTGTTCCGACTTGCTTGATCGCGTCATTCCGGCACGGGCCATAAGGACGTGAAAGTGTCGATAACGCATTTATCGAACCAGCAATTGGCGCAATTCGTCAACCTGCAATGTTTTAAGATACACCTTCTGCTATCTTTGATTGGTATGGCGGGGAAAGCCTTCCCCTCGCTGCAGCCCGGCCCTCCCGGTCTTCCGCTACCCCTTCCAGCGAGGGGCTGCCTGCCCCTCGCAACGCTCCCCGGTATGGTGCTGGCAACCCTGTTGCCAGCTCATCTTCATGCCGCAGATCGCAACGATCCGCTTTCCAGAATTTCCGGCCCGGTCGAAGCGCGCATCGTGCGCGTGATCGACGGCGACACGCTCGTTGCCGACGCCATGCCCTGGCCGAACGTCGTTATCCGAACCCGTGTGAGGCTTCCGGACATACAGGCACCGGAACGCGGGCACCGCGCCAAATGCGAAGCGGAGGCGGCGCGCGGCGAAAGTGCCAGCCAGTACCTTGAAAACATCGCCGGCCCGGGCCGCCGCGTGTTGCTGTTGCAGATACGCCCCGGCAAGTATCCCGAGCGGGTTGTTGCGGTCGTCACCACCGCAGACGGCGCCGACGTGTCCGCAATCCTTCTCGAACGTGGCCACGCCAGAACGTGGCGCTCCGGCCAGCCGAAACCGGAGTTCTGTTCGCCATGACGGCCGTTCAGAAATTACGGAATCATGAGAGCGCGACCGCTCCGCTATCCCCGCTTTCCGTCTTCCCGGGTGGCAATGTCACGCCCTCGGATGGCAGCAGCGGCTTGCAGCCAGGACGCCTCACCCCGTCGACGCCGGCGCGCGATGTTCCAGAGCGATCCCTTCGCCGCGGTCCTCGTGAAGCGCGTTCTAACCTTTCCTGTGCGCTGCGCCCGTCTCCCGTCCCATCTCCCCCCTACCCGCTCATCCGCATTACCGGCCACAACAACAAACACGGTTTCCGCTGCGCGGACCCTCCGCGTTTCTTATTGCACCCATGCGCCTGGCGGGCCGGACCGGGGGCAGTTTCAACGGGCGCTAGACGCCCACAGGCTAGGAGAACTTACAATGTTCACGAAGAACCACGTCGAATTGATCGGTAACATCGGCTCCATCGACATCGAGGGCGACGGCGACAGCAAGCGCGCCATCCTCAGCATTGCCACCAACGAGTCCTGGAAGGACAACGACGGCAAAAAGCAGGAGCGGACCAACTGGACGCGCTGCGTCGTTTTCCGCAATACGACCGTCGACTTCGCCGAGAATTATCTCGCCAAGGGCCGTTACGTCCACATCGTTGGATCGCTTCGCACCAACAAGTACGAGAAGGACGGCGAGACGCGGTACTCCACGGACGTGATCGTTTCCGACGTCAACCCGCTGGACAACAAGAAGCCGGACGACAAGTCCGACGAGTAAGCAACACGGGCGGCGGCCTTTGGGCCGCCGCCCTCCTTTCTCCGGAGCGTTCGACATGGCCGACGAACTTCAATTCGAAACGCCGCCGATCGATGACCTCGATCCCGACGACTTCGGCCCTGACGATCCGGACGACTATATCATCCAGACCCCGGACGAGCGGCCCTTCACTGTGCTGCTCTACGATCCGGATTCCGCATTCGCCGGCGGCCGCGCCCTTGAGGCCACGGCGCTGGTGATCGTTCACGCGACCACGCCGGAGAACGCCGCCGCCGCTGCCATCGGCGCCGTTCAACGCGCCGCCAACGGCGCAACCTGGCGCTATCCGGAAATCCTCTTTCTCACCGAAGGCTACCACGAGGACCTGGGCCCGGGTTCCGGGCGCAAGGTCCGATAACCAGCTTCGAAATCCTCTCCCTCGTCGTTCTCAGCGTCCGAATGCACGGCTAACGCCGCGCAGCTCAACGACAGAGCGCGAAAAATCGCCGTTTTGAGGCCATTTCAGGCCGATTCCAGCCGAACCGGATAAATACCAGCAGCAACAACCACTGCCATTAGCTCAGCTGGATAGAGCACTGATCTTGGAAATCAGAGGGCATCGGTTCGGATCCGATACGGAAGACGACCGGAACAAGCGGTAGACACGACATCCGCTGACCTTGTTTTTTTGTCCATCCGTTTTAGTCTGACAACGCCTTTGAGCTGCCTCATCCCAAACAAATCTACATTGTGATTTTTTCTTTTTGTGGGCGTGCTCGCACCATCAAATAGAGCCCAAGAAGAACCATTGGCGCCGAAAGGATTTGGCCCATTGTGATCTGGCCAAAGATAAACCCCAATTGCGCATCCGGTTCGCGGAAAAATTCAACGAAGGTCCGGGCTAAGCCGTAGCCGGCCAAGAAAACGCCAGTCAAAAAACCGAGACGGGCTCTCATCCCCGGGCGGTGGGCAAAAATTGCCAATACAGTGAACAGCAAGAGACCTTCGAGGAAAGCTTCGTATAGTTGACTCGGATGCCTCGGCAACTCTCCGCCGTGCGGGAAAACAACCGCCCATGGCACGTCGGCGACGCGGCCAATGAGTTCGCCATTGACGAAGTTTGCGATGCGACCAAAGAAAAGACCAATCGGGGCCGCTGCCGCGACGAGATCGCTAAGCGCGAGGGGCGAAAGACCGCGTCGCCAGGAAAAAACGACGATGGCGACAAGTACGCCCATGAGACCGCCATGGAACGACATCCCGCCTTCCCAAACCTTCAAGGCGTTCAGAGGGTTCTGCAGATAGTACGCAGTGTTGTAGAAGACCACATAACCGATACGGCCACCGAGGATAATTCCAAAGACCGCCCAGACGACGAAGTCGTCGAAATCCAGAGGGCTTGGACGTGTCGTGTCGCGCTTCGCAAGGCGCAAACAATAGCGCCAGCCAAGGACAATCCCGACGATATATGCCAGCGCATACCAACGTATCGCCAGAGGACCAACTTGAACAGCGATTGGATCAATTAAAGGGAATTGGAATCCAGACATTTATAATGGCCTATCTATTCGTGGCTGCAACAACTCGCTACGTTGCTGCTGCATTCTCCTCAAGAGCGTCACTCACTGGAACGACAGAAAGATAAATTGCCAGACGGTGTGATTGGTCTTAGCAGTCCCCAATGACTGAACGGATTTTGTACAGCTTCCAGCCAATAGAAAGTCAAGAGCATATTAAGATGGGGTTCGGAGCCCTAATTTTGGGAGAAGCTTGACTTTTTAAATCCGTCATATGACCGTCGAAAGCACATTGAGCGCGGGAAAGTACGGCTTATCATCCCGGTCAAAGTTGGTTGCAATGCGCCAGAAACCCATGAGCCAATCAAACGATCCCAGGATAACATCCCGTTGATTTTACTGCCTTGAAGATATCGTTGGCGACCATCAATCTACTCGACACCCTGTCGTATCACGATTGGGGTCGCGTCGATGTCCTGTAAAATTTACTGCTTAGCTAGAGTCCGAAGCGTTTTTAGACAGTCTTTCGGAGACCGTATTCTGCCTGAGAACCGCCAGCGAAGTGAGTCCTGATACATGCATAATGCCACTTAGGATGCACCAGTCATCGATGCGTTTTAGGCTCCGAGTTTTTTGCCTGCGTCAATGATTGGATGCAGAACTACTGTTCATCTGCAAACCAAACAGAATTAGACACCTATCCCCCCCTACGTGATGCCAATAGAATCACATGAACGGTCTCGCGCTTCCGAAGGGGCCCCCTAATGGAGCGTGGGGACGTAATGGCAAGCCTCAAGCTCTATGCTTGACCTTCCAGCGAGTGGAATTGATATGTTTGGCTGTTCCATAGAGCTTGTTGGTAGATGGTATGTCTTGAAACTGCAAAACCCAACTACGCAGACATCGCGATACAATCAAACACTAGAGTGAACCTGGTCTGATCTCGAACCACCTTCTTGTATTCTGAAATGGGAAAACATATCGAGATGAAAATGATATCCAAACGCCGAAGTGCGTGTGGCGAATGCAACCGGAGTTTCGTGAAAGATCTTGGCGACGCAGGTGCAATTCTCTCGCCGATGTTGCGGAACACGATTTGGAGGCGTTTGGGGTATAGGAAAAAGGATGTCATATGTTGGGATTGTGTCCGCAATCGAGCACGGCACCATCTCGAACGCCCAATACAGGATGAAGATTGGCAAGTCTGTAAAGCTACTTTGCGACTTGGTGCATACTGGCATTTTCCACATGAAGATGTGCCCTCCAATCTTCGCCCTTGGTTTGAGGCGGCATCATTGTTCTTCCGACGAGCAAACGCTGGTTTCATGACAAAGGAGACACAGGTAAATCTACTCGGCATGTTCTATGCAGTTATCGAGTCGGAAGGCAAGGAGCCTCGATTTAGCAGGGAGGTTTATAGTCTTCGTGACGCACTGGGTTTAGAGAAGTCGACAGAATAAGGTGTTTGGAGTGACGTAATGGGATGAACCGCACCTCTGCGGAAGTGAAGACTATGATGCCGTTTTTTGACATCGACAACGGAGGAAAAGGTCATAGGTATCGTTAGGATGCGTCAATGCTGAAAGAGATGCTCGGAAAAACTTCTAAAGTCCGGTTCAAGGAGGAAGGCGCAGTCTGAGCAATCACGGCGAAAGGTTATCATTACAATTTCTGGCACCACGACCGTTCACGTGCTTTCGATCATTATTTATCAACGGTTTCATCTATTCAAAGCAGCACCGACATGAGAAAATTTCCTCATGCCGTTTATAGTCTACGGACCGTTTGCCATTGCGGAAAAAACATGGGCACCTGCTGCCGATAGCTGAGGTAAGCGTCACCGTACTGATTGATTAGCTTGGCCTCCTCGCGGCGTGCCAGATGTATGTAGGCCGTGACGATCACCGGACCTAGCACCAGCGTGGGAATGGTCGGCCAATGAACGAGTTGCCCGAACACCGCCAGGAAAATCCCCGTGTACTGAGGGTGCCTGACGATGCCATAGATGCCATCGGTGAGCAGCCGGTTGCCGTGGAAATAGACCTTAACCCAGCCTTTAGCGACCATAAGCAACCCGGCCCCCACGAAGGCATAGCCGATTGCCATTTCGAGACCCGCGCCGAGTTTCCCATAGCCCAGCAGCGTCGCCCAGAGGTGGCCGCTGTAATGGACCAGCGGGATATCGATCTGCAGCACGCTCGTGAGGAAATAGATAGTCAATGGGAACCCATACATCTCGGCGTAAAGCGCGATGATGAAGGCTTGCACGAGTCCTGCGCCGGTCCAGTCCCGCCAGTTTGCGGGCGCGAGAAAGTGATAGAGCGCCCACGTTCCAATAACAATCATCAGGATCGCGTACGGCCACAATTTGATCCATTCAGCATAGCTACTTGCCATGAGTAACTCTTTCATGTTTGGGATTTCCCGGTATCTCAGCACACGACGTCATAGGCGGCTCTTGCACTCCTTTCAGAGCCGTTCGGCTCCACGCGGATCGCAGGCACCGACATCCAGCCATAACGCCACGATGCGTCGGATTTCCTGGCAATTGTCGAACACGCGGCCGACCTACCAGAAAGGCGGCTCGTCCTGCGCCATCGTTTGCAGGCTGCCGATCATGAGGTCGAGACTTTCAACGACTTCCCGGTTCACGGAGAATTCTGGCCCCTAAATCTCCGGTAGTACCCCATCACTGCACTAAACGGGGAAAAGGGCAGAACCAGCAGAAGTTTTTATCTCAGTCATCCGTAAAGCTGGGCTTGTTTGCTCGCTCTAAATACGTGTCGCCCTTAGTCGGAGCGCATTGCCGACAACGGACAGGGAGCTCAGGCTCATAGCCGCTGCGGCGATGATGGGGCTCAGCAGCAAGCCAAAGACCGGGTAGAGCACGCCCGCAGCGATCGGCACGCCGAGCGAGTTGTAGACGAAGGCGAGGAAAAGGTTCTGACGGATGTTCCGCATCACGCTGCGGCTCAGGTGCCGCGCGCGCACGATGCCGGAAAGATCGCCCTTTATTAGGGTAACGCCGGCACTCTGGATCGCCACGTCGGTGCCGGTGCCCATCGCGATACCGACATCAGCCTCCGCCAAAGCCGGCGCGTCGTTAACGCCGTCCCCGGCCATCGCAACGACGCGGCCTTCGGCCCTGTGTTTCCTGACAATCTCGCCCTTCTCCTGAGGCAGCACCTCGGCTTCGATCTCATCGATACCGAGCTTGCGGGCGACGGCCTCGGCGGTCGTGCGGTTGTCGCCCGTGAGCATGACGATCCGCACACCGTCCGCGCGGAGTTCCTGGATCGCCTTCGCCGTCGTCTCCTTGATCGGATCCGCGACGCCGATCAGGCCCGCAACCGCACCGTCCACCGCGACGAACATCACCGTCTGGCCGTCGCGGCGCAGTTCGTCTGCCTTTTTGCCGAAGCGCCCCGCATCGAGGCTAAGGTCTTCCAGGAGGCGCGCGTTGCCGAGCGCAAGCCGCCGGCCCTCCACCGTCCCGACGACACCCTTGCCGGTGGGCGCCTCGAAGTCTTCAGCACTGGAAAGCTTGAGCTCGCGGTCCTTCGCCGCCTCGACGATTGCGGCTGCGAGCGGGTGCTCGCTCGACCGCTCAAGGCTTGCCGCGAGACGCAGGATCTCGTCCTCGCCGATCCCGTCGCTGGTCTCAATGGCGACGACACGCGGCTTACCCTCCGTCAGCGTCCCGGTTTTATCGACGACCAGCGTGTCGACCTTCTCGAAGCGTTCGAGGGCCTCGGCATTTTTGATCAGGACGCCGGCTTGCGCGCCGCGACCCACGCCGACCTGGATCGACATCGGTGTCGCCAGGCCGAGTGCGCAGGGGCACGCGATAATGAGCACGGCGACGGCAGCCACCAGCGCGTGCGCCATGGCCGGCGGCGGCCCGAAGATCGCCCAGGCGATGAACGCGAGGACGGCGACGCCCACCACGGCCGGTACGAAATAGCCCGCTACCACGTCGGCGAGCCGCTGGATCGGCGCGCGCGAACGCTGCGCCTCGGCGACCATCTGGACGATCTGCGCCAGCATAGTCTCGCTGCCCACGCGTTCGGCCTGCATGACGAAGCTGCCGGTGGCGTTGACGGTGCCGCCGATGACCTTGTCGCCCGCGCTTTTCTCCACGGGGATGGCCTCGCCGGTCACCATTGACTCGTCAACCGCGCTATGCCCTTCGGCGACCTCGCCGTCGACCGGCACCTTGTCGCCCGGGCGCACGCGTAGACGGTCTCCGTGTTGGACCTGATCGAGTGGAACTTCGCCCTCGTCGCCATCCGGGGTTATCCGCCGGGCGGTTTGCGGCGCCAAGTCGAGAAGCGCGCGGAGCGCCCCTCCCGTCCTCTCACGGGCACGCAGCTCCAGCACTTGGCCGAGGAGCACCAGCACGACGATCACGGCTGCCACTTCGTAATAGACACCGATATCGCCGGAAGGACCGCGAAACACCACCGGGAAGATTCCCGGGGCCAAGGTCGCTACGGCGCTATAGGCAAAGGCCGCGCCAACACCAATCGCGATCAGAGTGAACATATTGAGGTTCCAGGTCGCGACCGACTTCCAGCCACGCTGGAAGAACGGCCAGCCGGCCCACAGCACGACCGGCGTCGCGAAAGCGAGTTCAAGCCAATGGGGGGAGAATTGGCGTGGGACGACACGCTCCAAGAGAGGGCCGAGCTCCGGCAACAAGCCGCCCATGGCCAGAACGAGGACCGGTACCGTTAGTGCGGCACCGACCCAGAAACGGCGCGTCATGTCGACGAGCTCGGGGTTCTCATCCTCGGCCGATACGGTCATCGTTTCGAGCGCCATGCCGCATTTCGGGCACTCGCCCGGCTGGTCTTGCACCACCTCAGGATGCATCGGACAGGTGTACTGGACCTGCCGCTGCCCAAGTATCGGGGCTGCGGGCTCAAGCGCCATACCACATTTCGGGCAGGCCGCCGGAACCTCGCTCTCCACGCCGGGGCACATTGGGCAAATGTACTTCCCGGTCGTCGGCGGGATGCTCTTCCGAGCATCCCGGCCGGGGCTGCAGCAAGATGCGGCCGGACCGAGCTCGGCTTCCTTCCCGAGCGCCGCCTCAGGATCTTTCGTGAACATGTCGGCGCAGCGCGCGCCGCAAAAGAAGTAGGTCGTCCCGTGATGGTCGATGCGATGTGCGGCGACTGCCGGATCGACGTCCATGCCGCAGATCGGGTCACGAACTAGTGTAGGGTTGGTAGCAGTCGATTCTATCATATCACCTCATCTCGCGTATCGCGCATCTCAATCAAAACTTGTTGTATCTTAAGCTGCTGCATTGTCTTGGTCTTGCCCATAAGTTATAGGGTTTCCAGCAAATGGAAGGTCAAGAGATTAATTTAAAGATCAACTCCATAGCCGATCACTCAACTGTGACTGCTTCCGGTATGCTGCCTCCTGCGCAACCACAGACAACCGGACACTGGACCGCAACGGCCCAGGTCTCAGCCTCTTAGGCATTGGAGATTCGAACATCCAACGACATGTGTTCGATCGATGGGCATGATCATCCAATCGTCGCCAACGCCGGGAATGTATCGAGGAGCCAATAGGAGAACGCCGATAAATAGCCTGTCATCATGGCAATCCCCATCACGACCATGACGAGGCCGGCGAATATCTGCAGGGGGCGGCCGAGCCGGCGCATGACGCGCATCTGTGCAAGGAACCCCCTTGTGAACGCAGCTGCCATCAGGAATGGAATGCCGAGACCGAGCGAATAGATCGTGAGCAAGGCAATGCCTTGGGCAACGGTGGCTGTGGACGCACTGACCGTAAGGATCGCCCCCAAGACCGGCCCAATGCAGGGCGTCCAGCCGAATGCGAAGGCCAGACCGAGAACATAGGCGCCGACGGGTCGGCCTCCCGGGATGTTCGCGTGAAACCGAAATTCGCGGTGAAGCCAACTCGGATTGAGCAACCCGGTCATGAATAGCCCGAAGGCGATGATGATGGCGCCGCCGACAATGTTCGTCTCGTAGCGGTACTGGAGGAGCAACTGACCGAGCGCCGTGGCGCTGGCGCCGAGGATCACGAACACCGTGCTAAAACCCAGCACGAAGAGAACACTCAAGCCGAGAGCCGGAAGTTTCACTGCTGACGCGTGCTGCGCCTGCCGGCCATTCAGGCTCTCACCCGCCACGTAAGAGACATAGCCGGGGACGAGTGGCAGCACGCAGGGCGATAGGAAAGAGATCGCACCGGCGACGAAGACACTCAGAACACTTATACTCGAAAGTTCAAGCATTCAACTGCAGATCAAAATTCCATGTCATCAGCCAAGGTCAGACGTTATCATTCCGTATCCCGTTTTCCTGACTACCTGCCAAGTCATCGAGAATTGGGCAGTCTGGTCGCTGGTCGCCTCGGCAACGGTCGATCAGTTCCGAAAGTGTCTTCCTCATGGACATCAATTCCGTGATTTTTAAATCTAACGCCTTCAAATGCGCCGATGCCAAACTCTTAACCGACGCACTTGGCCTTTCTCGATCTTGCCAAAGATCAAGTAAACTACGTACTTCATCGACAGAGAATCCCAGTCCACGCGTCCGCTTGATAAAATGGAGCGTGTGCATGTCAACTTCATTATAACGACGATAGCCATTCGGAAGCCGATCAGCTGACGGAATCAGGCCAATACTCTCATAGTAGCGGATCGTCTTTGGGGGAACACCAGACTTCTCCGCAACAGTTCCAATTTTCATTGCTCAATCACTCCTTTCTGCCAATGCTCGCTCTGCACCCTCATTACAACCAGCCACTCCGGCCGAAGCACTTTGGCGCTGTCGAGCTTTTTGATCGGATAAATCAGCGTTGTCATCTGCCCGCGCCGCGGTGGCCTGTATGGGCGTATCATGATCGATGAAGACGAATGGTCCGCCGCGCCATTTCACGGTGTTGAACTGATCAAGCTCGATCGGGCCCAGTTCGACCATGATCGTCGACAGCGCCAGAACGCCTGCTGCCGGATTAACGTTGTCAATCGACTTCCAAAGATCGGAACCCGTGCAAACAACAGCCAAGGTACTGGTCGACAGATAAAGGGAGCCTCGACCCTTTCTTCCGTTAAAACTGCGACGATTGATTGCCACGTCCGTCACCGCTGTCAACTCCAAGGGCATCCCCGTCCTCCTACCATTAGATGACGTATTCTCCCGCATGCGGTCGGTAGAATGGCTACCTCGCTTAGTGTCACTTCTCTCTTGCCTCCCGAATATACCCCCGGAGGACATCCGCGTCCGCGGCGCCTCGGAGCATCTTATCACCGACAACGAAGGTCGGCGTTCCGGTGATACGAAGCGCTTGAGCAAGCTTCTTATTGCGCTCAATCGCCGCTTTGATCTCAGGCGCTTCCATATCCTGTTTCAGTCGACCAATATCGAGTCCCACATTGGTTGCAACTTCAAGGACCTTCGATTCGTTGATGAGACCGCTCGCCAACATCAGCGCTTTATGAAATTCAACGTACTTCCCCTGACGTCGCGAGGCCAGCGCCGCACGGGCCGCAAACTCGGAATTCGGCCCCAATATTGGCCACTCCTTGTAAACGAGCCGGAGCTTGGGATCGTGTTTCTCAATATCGGCGAGCGTAGGCGCTACGCGCCGACAGTAGGGACAGTTGTAGTCAAAGAACTCGACGAGGCTGACATCGCCCTCGGGATTACCGCCGATGGGAGTTTCAGGATCATTCAAGATTTCATCACTGCGCACCGCGATGATGCGGCTGAACTCGTCAGTCTGAGCCGCACGCTGCTGCTGCTCCATCCGCTGAATCGATTCGACAAGAACTTGCGGGTTGTCGATGAGATAGTCGCGCACACGCTGTTCAAACGCACCACCTTGCTCGCGCGCATCTTCGGACGGGCCGAGGCCAGCGTGATTAAGGGAAATCCATCCCACAATGGCCAGTACAGCTCCGAGGAAACTCAGTCCTATGATCTTCAAAGACGTCACAGCATCAACTCCTTGCCTTGCGACAGTGCTTGTAGTGAATGTGGCTCGTCCCGCCTGTAGTTAGGAGACACATTCCAAATCTGTGCGAACTATCCGCCACCAACCCCATGCCCATCAGGACTTGCAGGTCGCGTTAACCCCTAGTCCGCATTCTCCTCTCTCCCGTTCGAGTAGTTTGATGACGTGGCGCTTGATGACGTGGCGCTTGAGGACGGAAAGCCGCCGCGGACCAGGGTCTCCGTCCGCTGGAACTGCCGCTGTTCCGGCGACCAAAGAGTCTTCAAGTAGGTGATGACGTCGCGAATCTCGTCGGGCGAAAGCTGGTCTTTAAACGACGGCATGGTCAGGTGCTGGGTTTTGTTGAAGGGGTCCCGCCACCCCTCGCTCACCATCCGATACAGCATGGCATCGGAGTGCTTCCAAGTATGGCCTTCAGAATCGTGAGGCGGTGCCGGCAGTTCGCCTTGCGCATTAGGCCTCTCCCAATTCGGCTGGCCCTCACCTCGGGGCTTATGGCAGGAGGCACAATACTCCTGATAGACTCCGCGCCCCGCCTCCACCTGCTCAGGGTCCGGAGGCGGTGGGCCGCCACCGGCCAGCGCGCCACCCGCATTCAGCCCCAACAACATCACCGCACCGTTCAGCAATGGCCGCACGACTTCACTCACTGCCATCGCTGCCCCTTGTCTTGGCTCTGCACGACGCCGCCGTCGGACAACAGGGCATGGAGAATGCCCGTAGGCGAATATGTGAGGGCGGTGATTTCGGCGCCCGCCGTGCCCATCATTTTCCATTCCTCGCCGCCATTCTCTGTCCTGAACAGTTGCTGGCCTACGGATGCAAAAAGCTCCATCGGCTGTTTGGGGTCGTATGCGACAGCCGAGACCGGACCCGTTAAGTTTCCGGCAGTCCGCCAACCACAGAAGCAGTCCATCGAGCGATAGACGCCTTTATCGGTGGCGGCAAAGAGCCAGCCGGATTGCATGCTACCTTCAAGGTTGGAATGGATGAGGCGGCGAATCTCGGCTTCAGGGCCTTTGTCGACCATGCGCCATTGCCCACCGCCGTCCTCGCTCCGGTAGATGCCTTCCCCCGTGACTACGGCGAAGATAGTATCGGGCACGGTGCTGTGCGTCGTGAAGGCGGTCACATTTCGGCTTGGCAAGCCCCGGTCGATGTGCTCCCAGGTCATGCCGGCATTGGCGCTCTTCAGAACACCGATGCCGGGGCCCGCCACATATAGCTGATTTTGTTCACCGGCCGAGAAGGCTATGGACACGACTTTAGCACTGCCAGACTGGGCTGCGAAGGGCACCGTCGACCATTGCTTTGCTCTGCCATCGCGCCGGTAAAGCGCCTGTCCCTCGGACTTGTATAAGGCGCCTATTTGCGGTTCGTAGGTCAAATCACCGGCAACCTGATCGGAGCTGCCCGCAGCTTGCACCGCCTGAAGATTGGCCAGCACCACAGCCGCCGTAACGATCATGGCGAATCCACAGGTTTTTTTTAATAAGACCATTAACATCACAATTACCTATTTTGTTGATAATCAAGTTGACAATCAGGGCGAGTAGAAATTAGAGGCACCCGGCAAAAGCGACGCGCACTTTTGAGCTTGGCGAACATCTTCGATACAATACACAATTGATCGAACCCGCATTTACTTGCGGGTGAATTTTGCAGAACTTCAACCTGCTTCATGTCAGTATCTTCAGTATCTCAGGATACAAACTCTGTGTTTTTTATTTCAAAAATCATAGTCATGCCGAGATAGTCGCTTTCCGCCAAAACGGGACTTACGATTAGTCACCGGAATAGCATGTCGCTTACTGTCATCAATTCATTTCCTTGAGAGGTGACGTACTTGATTTCGCTTGAATTCCGACACCGCGCACGGTCGAAGTCGCGTTCGTTGAAACGTCGTTTGACCGGCTCAAAATATTGTGCTCGCGCATGTACCGGTCCCGAGCATTGATCCCTTGATCAAAGAAGGTGTACGATAATGTGATGGTTGTGACTTCGTTCGCGTTAATGTCTTTTGCAAGTGCAGGGTCAACGAAGAAACTCACCGGAAATTCCTTTTCTTCTCCTGGTTGCAATAATTGCTCAGTGAAACAGAAGCACTCGATTTTATTAAAGTGCCGCCCTGCCTTAAACGGCGTGACATTAAAAGTTGCAGTGCCGAGATATGGCTTTACTCCAATATTCTTCCCCTTGTAGGAGACAACCCCCTCCTCGCCGAGGCGTACTTTCACCGGCTTCGGAGCAATGAACTGCCAAGGCAGCCCTGACGATACGTTGGCATCAAAACGCACTGTTACCTCACGGTCTACGATCTCCGTCGGAATAGATTGCGCAGCCTGCGTCGTCCCGCCAAATCCCGTTACTTCGCAGAACAAACGATATAGAGGGACCGAGTAGTAGACGAGCGTGCCCATCCCTACGACGATCAAAATTAGTCCGGCAACGACTATGCGATTTCGCCGTCGGCGCTGCGGCAAGGCGGTCGACGCCGCCATTGTTTGATCCTCCTTGGTTTCGATTTCCATCAAAACCAACCTTTTATCTTAGTCCATACACTCTGATCGCCATCGCCGTGCGACCGGCCTGTCTCATTCGATAGAGCATTGATAAACGAAACCAAATTTATTGGTTCAAACCTAAGGCCGTGGAAATTTGCACGCCAGCGTCCCTGCTTATCAAACACGTGCGTAACCACACTATGCACTTGGTATCCATCGTCTGTTTCAATAAACTTATGACCATGTTCTTCCGCCAATCGACGAGTCACGTCCTCAGGCTGATCCGCGGTCTTTGTCAAGAATGACCAATTGAAGGGGTCGAGCCCATGGGCCGAGCCGTAAGCACGTAGAACGTCGGGAACATCGTTTGCGGGATCCGTGGTGATGGTGATGAACCGGACCTGTTCCTTCATTGGCGTCTGATTCACCATCTCCTGAATCTCTGCGATCCGGTCAGCATGCAGCGGGCAGACGTCAGGGCAGCCAGCATAGATGAAGTGCAAGATCACGACTTTGCCGTCTAGGTCGGCACGGCTAACCACCTTGCCGTCAGCGTCCTGAAGCGTGAAATCCGGCGCTTCCTTGTCGAGCGGCTGGAAATACTTCTCCTTGTCGCCCATCAACCGATCGAGCTCACCCTTGTCCTTGGTCGAATGGGCGTTCGCCGTGATTGCCGTTGCGGCAGCCATTCCAAACGCAAAGAGGAACAAAATTACGACTCGTCTTCTCATGATTTCCTCCAGTCGGTGCGCTCCTACGATCACAAAGAAATTTTTAAACCTCCATGAAACTCATCGATTGCGAGAATCTCTGCTCGGGTCAACAGCCAGACCGTAAGAGTAACCGCTGTTATTCGATTGGAATGGGGCGCGAGGTTTAATTAACAGATACTTGGTCATATGGCTCATTTTCTTTAACCGTACTTATTCTCGGTATACATCCTGTTTCCAACAGGATCCGAGAAAATCAAGAAGGCTCGACCGTCCATTCTGCAGCCTTTAGCGCTTTGCATCATGCTACCCTGTTCGGCAAAGATCGGACTGACGCTTAAAGCGGCTACTAAGGCGACGATCAAAAAGCGCCTCATAAAAAGCCTCATGGGTGTCGACGAAAAAGGTCAGGCCGGAAGGCGGTTTCCTCCGGCCTGACCAAGTGTGCACTACCCTTCTTTCTTGGGTGTCGCTCCGTCTTTCTGCGTCTCCGGCGCATGATGTTGATCCATTCCCTGCATCATCTTGTTACAGGTCTCCATCATCTGGCTCATCTGTCCCATCATGCCACCTTGGCCCATCATGCCGCCCTGGCCGTCTTGCATCATGCCGCCCGAGCCCTGCTGGTTTTGGGTCTCAGCTGCATAAACGACGGGGCTGCCAACAAGAGCAACGGCGATGGCAATCGCACTCAATACAGTCTTCCGTGTTTTCCGCATTTTTTAGCTCCTCTCTTTTGTGATTGCGTTACTCTATTATTCGACCACTGATGGCCGAAACGAACATACTGTGAACTTATTAGCCACAGATGCATCCGCGACTAAGTATCGTCGCGCGATTTCAGTAATTTATCTCTTTCCAAAGATCCTTTCGCATTCTCGTCATCGGAAGAACAGGACTTGCCACCACCCTTCATGCAGAGCCCAAGAGCACACATGGCCGCGCAAGGAGCGAGGGCAAGCAGCATCGGCGCGACTCCAATGGCAACCAGCCACCCCCAGTTGAGAGCTGCTCCGGCGCCCAGCACTCCAACTGCCAAGAAGATCAGGGTGCGGCGATTTTTTAGATACGGTCGGACCCGACTGGTCGTTCGCCAAAGATAGTATCGCACCAGGCTGATGACATCCTTGGTAAGGGATGTCTCGGTAGACGTTTCTGTAGGCACTTCATTTGATGCGTTCATCGCTTTCCTCGCTACGTTAATTTTGCCTAACGTAATCTATCCAGCAGATGGAAGGTCAATACTCTTTCATTCGAAAATAATTTTTAATCAATGCAGTTTCAAAAGATCACTGCCGGCAACATCACGTTAACTCATCACATGGAAGATAGATTTAGAATAGGAGGCACCGGTGCGTTCACGCGCGCCGAGCTCAAGGATCTGCCCCAGCAAGACGAGCACCACGATGACGGCACCGGCCTCGAAGTAAACACCGACATGGCCATCCGCATCGCGGAAGCCATCCGGAAAGATACCGGGGACAAGGACGGCGACAACGCTGAACAGGAAGGCCGCTGCAACGCCCATGCCGATCAAAGAGAACATGTTGAGGTTCCAGGTGCGGAACGACTGCCAGCCGCGCACCAGGAACGGCCACCCGGACCACAGGATGACGGGTGTTCCAAGGACAAGCTCTGACCAAAGCGCCGTCCGCTCACCGAGCCAATCTCGCACCGGCAAACCGAGCATCGGTCCCATTGCCAAGATCAGCAGCGGCAAGGTGAGTACAGCGCCGAAGGCAAAGCGTCGTTTGAAATCGACAAGCTCCGGGTTCGGTCCCTCGTCGGCGGCCGGCACGCCCTTCGCTTCCAGCGCCATGCCGCATTTCGGACAGGTCCCTGGGCCGACCTGCTCAATTTCGGGATGCATGGGGCAAGTATAGATGGTGCCTTCGGGCATCGGCTCGGGTTCGGACCGATCCCCCAAGTATTCGTCGGGTGCGGCGGTGAATTTATCCTTGCACTTGCTCGAGCAGAAATAGTGCAACGCACCCGCATGCGAATGCGTGTGTCCGGCCGTTGCGCGGTCAACGGACATACCGCAAACCGGGTCCGTCGCCAGCACGAAGCTGTCGGGCGCATCAACGAACTCATCGCGACATCTTGCAGAACAGAAATGGAATGTATGGCCGTCATGTTCCGCGGTCGGCTTCCCGTCCGACGGATCGACATTCATGCCGCAAACTGGATCACGTAAAACGGTACCCGCCGAATGTTCAGCGTGCGTATTCATTTCGCCCTCCTTCATGTGGGAGCGCATCTTCTAAACCTTACAGTTACTAGGAGGTCAAGAGGAATTGCGATGGGGTGACAGCGGTTCTCAAGAATTGTATTTATCGTTTTAAATCAATATTCTGACGGTTAGTTACGCTCTCAACGGACGGCATGGCTCCATTTGTGTAAAGCTATAAGACGAGCGACCACTGGAGCGTCACAATGCTGGATCTACGATCCGCCTGATTTCTTATAGTGGCAGTTCGACCACGACGCTTAGGCCACGAGGCCCGGCCGTTCCGAGCCTGATGGTTCCGCCATGATCTTCCATAACCGAGCGTGCCAGGCTGAGACCCAGCCCAGAACCTCCCCCCGAACCGGAGCGAGCATGATCGCAACGGTAAAACGGCTCAAAAACCCGCTCTAACTCATCGGGTGATATTCCGGGACCGTCATCTTCGATGACAATCGATGCGCAGGTTTTGTCACCTTCCACGATTACCCGTGCAACATGGCCATACTTCAACGCGTTCTCCACCAAATTTGAAAATGCGCGACGTAGTGCGACAGGGTTCCCCTTTACAACCACCCGGCTATGAGGGACCGAACAGTCCGCTTCCTCCCCGGCTTCGCTGAAATCATCACATATCGATTGGAGAAGCGCCGCCACATCGACGTTCCGTTTAGCCTCGTTTCCATACAACTGCTTCGCAAAGACGAGCGAGTCGTCGATTATCGCTTCCATTTCCTCAACAGATTGCAGTAGCCGCTTACGTTCCTGCGACTCCGGCAAACCTTCGGCCCGCAGCTTGATCAATGTTAGCGGCGTCCGGAAGTCATGAGATATCGCCCCCATCATCTCCGTCCTGCTACGGATGATGGCTTTAATGTTGTGCTGCATCTTGTTGAAAGCTGCCGCGACAACGCGTGCCTCGGTGGACCCGCCTCCCTGCATCGGGGCAGTATTTATATCCTGCGCAAATTCTGTCGCTGCACGTGTAACGTCTGAGAGAGGCCGGAGGATTCGCCTTACAGTCCAGCCGGATACCAGAATAAGCGTCAACGTAAACAGACCGACCGGCAATAACGAAGGACTCCAAAGCTCGGACGGATGATCCGGAAGCGGCAGGGAGATGTTGAGCCATTCTTCATTATCAAGCTGGACGGCCACATTCGCGACCGAGTGCATCGGCAG